>OGNF01000474.1_pt1 | contig 44622 bp, 85 predicted proteins | sample 1573321 | NCBI WGS metagenome assembly OGNF01 (sample SAMEA2581911, study PRJEB24529) | metagenome | biome: Human gut stool | place: China | collected 2011 | reverse complement strand
CAGCAGAAATCTCGCCAACAAAGCCATCATCAATGGTTGCTTCTGAGTTACTGAGAACCATGCCAGTCTTCCATACAGAAGAGCGAGGGCGGAGCGTGAAGCACCTAGAAATGTCGGCAGGTTTGTTGCGGTTTTCAATCTGCAAAGCAAATCCAAGACCATACTTCCATACATTAGGCGCAACCTCTTCTTCTGAAACCGCATAGCAGTCGTAGCAGAAATCATCATTGTGCGCCTTCGTTGGCATGATAGCGTTCTCGTTGGTTTTTTTGAATAAGACAGGCACACCAACAACCTGGGTGAATCTATCAATCTCCACACCACCAACGTTCACATTTCCGTAGAACATATCGGCAGGGCGAGTCCAAACCTTGTGCTCCCCATAGAGAGCCTGATAAACAACTTCTTTCTCCTGAGTTTCACTATTAGTGACCTCAGTAATAAATCTGTAATAACCTCCTTTAAAATGTCTGTAGATCTTTTCCATTTTAATATTTAAAGTTTAAAATTCATGTTTCTTGCAAACCTTATCACAAGATGTTTCGCAATCTTTTTTGTAGCACCATCCATTGCCTAAGATGTCTTCGCAACCCATCCTCAACAGATACCCAGTCTGACTTTCCTAACTCTATCAAAGCATCATGCAATAAGCTATTTGCCTTTCTCAAAGGAGCATTATGCTTATCGCATCCAAATTCCAAGCTATCAATATTGCTGTTGATAACTTCTTGTATCAGCTCTTTAACTTTCTTTTTATCCATAATCACTTTGATTAAATATTATTTCTTACACATCCTCCAACTCTTTAAGTGCATCATGCAAATTGATAATCGCTTTTCAAGTTCTTTCTGTCTGCCTTCTATTATCTTTGTCTTTTCATCAAAGATAGCAGAACAGGCATATACAGAAGCTACTTGCATTACAGCATATTGTATTTTCTCAATAGCTTTTTCTTTACTCATTGCTTATCCTCCTTTGCCTTTTTAAGATAAAATGTTCTCCAATCTTCAAAAGTCCAATCTCTTGCGACACAATCTTACATGCTTGTATAACTTATAATCAGCGGTTGCAGCATCAAAGATTATTTTACCTATTATTGCTAACAGATAAGCAGATATAACACCTAATGCAATCCAACCTAATATTGTAATTACTAAATCCATATTCTCTTCTTTTTTTACCCTCCTTAGTAATTGATAATTTTCTGTGTCTTGCGAACCTTGGCAAAGAACCCACGAATCTGTTCTTTTGTCGCAACACCTTTAATGTGACACTTCATCCAATTGCCAATACCATTGGATTTCTGAATCATTCCATCAGAATCCTCACCAATTATCACACCATATCCATCAGCGTTAACAAAGCCATCATGGATAAACACTTTACCATCACTAGCAACTAAGATAGTACCTGCTTTATATTCACTTAATCTCATATTCTCTTCTTTTTACCATCTCCCTGTTGCCAAGGAGAGGGTGGTTAGTTACTCTGTTACTTTCTTTATGCTTTCTGAAAATGTTTTGAGCCACTGAGTATCATTTTCGGCAGCAACTACAGATTTATTATACTGCTCCAAATTATACTTCATAGACTCTATTAAATCAGTGCGATTAGATTGTTTTTGAATCCACTCATCTTTAGGGATGATATTCTCCACATAAACATGGCGGCAATCAAAATCTAAACTATCAATTAATTGACTTTCCATAAAGTCCTTAACACCCTCGTATTCTTTGGATGGTGGAGTCCATCTTCTAACTTTGGATAGCATTGCATTGTATCTGTTTTTGAGAGCTTCATTCTCTTTCAATCTATCCTCATTTCCCTTGATTACATCATTAACATAAGAAAGATACTCAGCTTCAAGTTCTTCCTTTGTCTTAGGGGATGCGAGATGCTTCTCGTACTCTGCTTTCGCCTCTTCATATTTCTTTTTGTAACAATCACTTGGACATATCTTGTCTGGAATTTCGTATCTACTAAGGTTAGGATATTTTCCTTCAAATCTTAGGTAGATACCGAAGTTACGCAAGCAACTATTTGCAAATTGCTCAAATGTTATATCTTCACCATCATATATTGGTGCTGTAAATACTGTTGGCATATTTCTATCTATTTATATCCTTTGCAGGATGATTAACTAATTTTTTTGATACTATCAATTCCCATACTCCATAGTACAAACTCTATATTGGAGCGAGTGCCATCTTTCTTAGCAGGGTTGATTCTTACTTCAATCTCACCATCATAGCCACTGTAGCCTCGTTTAGGAACAATGCTTTTAATCCAACAAACATCACATCTAGAGCAGCTTACTTTGTCTCCAACCTTGTATGGAAGACTTTCGATGTAGTCATTCACGCAAGAACAAATCTCATCGTTAGCATCATTGATAATTCTTAGTTGCTTGGCAACATTTACTTTTAATTCTTCTTTTGTCATATCTTTAAAATTTATGCCAGAAGGCGGTTAAACATTAAGTTGCGCTCTTATTAGCTTCACTCTTAGAGTTTCTTTCATCTCTTTAGCTTCACTCCAAGGTGTATATGTTCGAGTAAAACAATTGTAAGTTCTTTCATCAACACAATGCAAGCTTGTTATGAGTAATTCCAACTCTTCATCGGATAGTATAACATTCTTTTGCATACCTATACCTCCATTTCTGAGTTAAGTCCTAGCCCGAAGAGAATGTGTTGTAAATCTGATACTGAACACATATTTATACGTATAACATTGTCTCCAATACAAGCACTCCATGAGTAATTATCAAATTCTAACAAACGCAACTTCAAACATTCTTTTTCGACAAACCAATAATACAGGTGATAAAGCATCCATCCATTCTTCTCTAGAATCTCTGGAGTAAGACGTACTGGCTTTATCTCTTCAATATCTACAAGATCATATACTAACCCTTCTTTAGGGCAAGACAATTCAAAGTGTCTTCCGTCTCTAGGCTCTTTAACAACCATGATTTTGTTGTCATACATAACAACATCACCAACTATATATTTCTGTGCCATACGCTTTAATATTTGCTATTAATGAAATCCTCATACTCACCTATCGTGATTTCCTTTAAATCAGAGTTATGCTTCTCGGCTCTGATGCTGTCATCAAAGTAAACAAAAATACGGTCTTTGTGACGGAGTAACTGAGTAATAGAGAAACGGCTAGCTTGAGGGACTTCTATATTCAGTTCCTTCATTACCTTGATATGGTTAGTAACTGATTTATAGGAGAGAAGGACGGAGGCTATTGCCTTGCCTTGCTTGTATCGCTTATTAGGCGCAATAGCTATATAGTAACCGTCCTCCAATTTTACACCGTCTATCTTCTTCCACACCTTCTTATCTAGCGTATCGTAACGCTCAGAAGGTACCCAGATAGCGGTTATCTCGTACTCTCGCAGCAAGCTGCTGTTAGGCTGATAGCCCTGATATTTTTCAAATTCGAAACCTACGGCTTCTTCCACTCTTTTCATGTAGGCTTGATGCTCTTCAAATTCGGCATCGAGAATACCCTTAATATATTCATAAGCCTTTGTTCTTTTTTTTGCTTCGTACAACATACGCTTTACTTTTTATAGTTGCTATTCTCCTTATACCCACCACTTACAAGCCATTGACCAAATTGTTCAAGACTTTCTATGTTATTTATAAGAATCCATTTGTCACCTATATCATCAGTTGTATAAGCTATAAAAGTCTTATGTGTGAGCACATTCCAACAGATTTCCAATCTGTGTAAAATGGTTTTTCTAAAATTATATCTTGCTGCCATACGCTTTACTTTTTACGATGATTATACTTCTTGATAGCATCCTTCTTAGAAGCTGCAATAATCTTAACACCATTGATGGTAAACTCATGCTGCGCCTTTGGCTGACACTTCTGTTTATCAGAAGGAACGCTTCCTTTCGGAACATTAAATCTAATACGTGGAAGACCAAAATGAAAATCACTCATTTGGTATTCCAATTCTGTTTTCATACCAATTATCGATAATAATCCATTCATACGCTTTACTTAACTTCTTTAAAGATTATACTCTTGCCATCTGAACGGTCTTCAGGCTGACACTGAAATCCATCTGCCCAATCATTTCTAGTCGGGTTATAACACGTACCATCAATACTAAAGAAACAACCATCACATTCTTCATATTCAACCGCTTCAAGAGTAATGGTTACTTTTCTCCAACTTTAAGTTCTGCCATATTTAATTTCCTCCTAATTCAATATAAACTTTTTCCAACACTTCTAACGGATAGTCATTCAGATTGAGATTATATATTCTATGAATGATAATTCGCTTACGGTATTCTGATTTTATTGCCTTTATCTGCTCCTCATCTTTAGGGATTTCAATTCTACGAGAGAAGATATAAGATTCTCAAGATGCAAATCCGTCAGACTTTCGGTATTTAATATTGTTTACAACGACCAAAGTTTTTGTTATTCTTTCAACAATAGCAATTCTTCTGTTGTCGTATTTGTCGTAAACAACAACCTTATCACCAGCAACCAAATCTTTAAGCTCTTTCATTGCTCACCTCCTTTCGTAATCAAGTCTAACAACTCATCTATGAATATCCAATCAGACAAGCAATATTTATTTACTTCGTTCTCCCACATTTCTTGATATGTGTTACAAGTAGTCTCATCGAGCATAGCGTTCATATCGTAGAGCTTTCTATAACCGAATTCTTTTGAGAACGCAAGAACCTTTCCGTTGTCATTACGTGGGACTTTTCTAGTAGGGTGAAACAATCCATTTAAACACCGATTATACCCACGTCTAAAACCATACTCGAAGAAGCATCTATCATTATCCGATAAACTATCGTAGTATTCTTTATCGTCAAGTCGTGCAGCAACTTCTGTATCCTTATCGTCTATCATAATCTACCCTTTCTTTTTCTAAGTTGATTCTTTCTACGTATTCTTCTTTGTGCCTTACCATCTTGTATATCTTCACACTTAAAGCGTGGTTGAAAATACCAAGGTACGCAATTCGTTAAATCTTCATTACCAATAAATCAGCCATCCACGTTATTTGTTATCAGTAATCAACTTGCGTTGTTTAGATATGACCTCACCTGCGTTCTTATCATGTACTCCTTCGTAAAGTCCAAGGTTCATCATAATGATGTTTAGTGCAGGGTCATCTATTTCAATAGCCCTTTCTGCAAGTATTCCAGGTACACGCATCAAAATAGTAAAAGTCACAGGATAAGGAGTGCTTTTTGAACACTCAGATATCTCTTTCAAGAGCCTTGGTAAATCAACCTTAAACACCATATCGTTCATGACATAATTCTGAACATTCTTACTTTTGATTTCATTCATATCATTTTACCCTTTTGAATTGAACATTCTTTCCGTCTTTTCTAGTGCTTGCGCTACAGTTAAAATCAACGCAAACATTCTCATAGATATTGCTACTTATCTCATCGAAAAAACAGCCATTACATTCTTCTTTCTCGCTTTCAACAACCTTCAAGACGATTTCCGAACCTATAGGTAAATCTTCCATAAGCTATTGTTTTTTACGTTTTAATTCTTCCAAGTCGTGTTTCAAACGCTTATGAAAGCTATCTTCGCCATCATCGCCACTAAGTAACCAGTCAATGCGCTGTGCGTAAACCTCAGCTTTCTTTAGTAGAGCTATACCTTTCTTGAACTCCTTGATGGTTTCCTTAGAATACTCGCTACGATTAGGTATTGTATGATGATGCTTACGAACGTATTCTTTCTCGGAATCCTCTAACCAATGATCTTCAATATACCGATTTACGTCAAATTCATCATCAAGATTATGACCGTAGATATCATCCTCTATTTCCGTGTATATGTCAGCAATTCTGTACTGAGCATAATCAAATGCGCCTCCACTCATACTATTCCGTTCTTTTTAGTTTAAGTTGTCTCATTTTTGCCTTTACTGCACCAACAGATCGTCCTAGAGCCTTTGCAAGTTCTTCATCAGACATCTTGTCAAAGTTACGTGACAGGAAGTTAACCTGGATGCCGTTCCAAGGAAGGAATGCGTTATTCTGATGTTCTTCACCATGATAGTCAACGCCATTAAGCTTCAGTCCTTCGTCGGCGGCGTTATCAATTTTTTCCGGATTGCATACCTTCATTGCAACCACCTGCAAAGCCCTGTAAATCTGACCACCTTCCTTGAAGTATTCAGCATCCTTATCAGGTATAAGGATCCTGGCTACCTCCCTCATCGAGGCATACATGCCATACATAGACTGGATGAATTCTCCGCAAGGTCTTATGCTGCCGGAACTGATGCCGCGTTCACTCATAACGTCATCAAACTTCGTACACATATCGTGCAGCATGATTGACAGGTTGTAGGCTACGCATGCATACGCCTGAAGCTTGTGTTCCTTGATGTTGTTCTTCAGAAGAATATTATCGGTCGTGTAGAAGAGTCTCTGTATATCAATCTTCAGGTCTTCCTCCATGCTGTCAGTAATATCAAGCCAGAGTTCATACTGCGAAATCTCGGTAGTATATTTCTTGAATATACCTATAAGAGTCTCAGAACGTGAGAATGCCTCCTTTATGCGATACTTAAGCTCATGCTTAAACAGGTCCTTTCTCTCACTGAGATTGTCGTGCAAGTCTTTGATTGCCGTCTGTGTGATTGTAGCGAGAGAACCGATAATGAGGTAATAGAGCGAAGTGATATGGTCTACGGTTTCCCTGTCCGGCTCCTTGTAGTTGATGAAGAATGCTCCTTTTGGTGTGAAATTATATGCCGACATTCCTACACCTCCTTCTTTACTGCCAATGCGCAACTGATACAGAAGAGCATCAGGAGCGAAAGGAAAATATGTTCAACCATAAAGCAGATGAATCCGTAACCTGCGATAATTGCTGCGATAATTGCTGCGATAATAAGCAGGATCATCACTATTGTATTTTTGTATTTCTTCATATTTACTTTTATTTAATGTTTCCGTATGCAGCATAGAAGCTATCGAGCTGCTGTGTTGCGTGAACTAACTTCTGATTGTAGCTGTCTCGTTCAGCTCTAGCCTTAGAGATAAAGACAAAGCTGACGATGAATGATATTATTACCGTTATCACGATGAACAACCAGGGCAGCTTGTGTACTGCCTTGTTGATTGCTCTTCCTATATTTCTTAGTATAACCCAAGAATAAACTACAATGAACACTACCGCCTGCTTGGTGGTTGCGTTAGTAACTTCTGCGATTTTGCCTTTGCTTTCTACCATAATCAACTAATTTAAAAGTATTGGTAATCTTCTGAAAATCTCATTGTCTGGAGTCTTAAACTCCTTATCCCACGTACGATACAGAACGTTAAGGTTCAGTTTCTTCGCGATGGGCTTAAATCTTTCCTCGAAAAATGGAACCTGTTCCTTAAACACATATAAGCGGTTACTAGGCAATCTAGAAATATTGTTAAGGTAATCGCGAGAGGTGCTGTTGGCTATTTTTTCCAAAGCCAGCCAATCTTTCATGCTTTTCGGAGAGATGCTAAGACCATCAATATAAGAAAAAATATGTGGTAAACGATACATGAGAATGAGTCCACTTGTATAAACGAATATGTTTTCGATGTTCGGAAAATCATTCTTGACACTGTGGGCGAAATCATCAAGGTCGATACTTGCCATGAATGGTTCTCCGCCCGTAATACACAAAGTGTGTATTGTTTTCAATTCCTTAACCGTAGCGACTGGAATTTTCTCAATATCGTACAGTTTATTGCAGCATAATTCACATTTGTAATTGCATTTGCTAAGAATCATCAAATGCATGATTTCTGGTTTCACTTTTCTTTCTGCCATAATTCTAAAATTTACTTGGTTCGGTTGCACCAGTTATCGGTAGATTTCCAATAACCGGCCATCCATATTTCTTTCTTTGTCGCATCAGGATGTTCACTTAGCCATTCCTCTGCCATTTTACTTACGTCTGCCATTTTTGTCTCGTTTTGATTCTTTTTCAAGTTTTCTCTTTAGCTTTTCAAGAGGGGATTCTTTCGGATTAACACCCTTTAAGCGGCAATGTTCTTCGTAGGATATTGCATTCTTTTTTGATTCCTCATATTCTTTTTTCTGTTTCTCAGCTAACTTCTGAGAATCAATTTCAGCTCTCTTTTCATATACCTTGCACATATACTTGTCGAGAGCTATAAAAAGTTTTTGAGGATTCACTGTCTTTCCTACATAGATTTCGCCATACTCACCCATAGAAAACTCGTAGAAGAATCTAGTAAGTTCACTAGGCGTAAGGTGATAGTATTCTTGTCTGATACGCTGCGCCATCGCCTTGAACTGGTAAGGAGTAGTTGAGTCGATAGCACCAATAACCATGAACAAGTCGATAAGCATCATCTTAATCCAAAACTCGCTTGCACCATCCTTGAAGTACTTATCAATGCTAACAAACGACATACCGCCTCTAGCGACAGAATCATATACAGATACAATTGCATCTGTCCGATTTTGTAGAGTAGGATATTTGTCTAAGAATAGCGCATATTGTTTGCCATATTTTGCTACCGCTTGCCTACATTCAGTCGGCAAGGATTGAACTAATTTTGTTGAAAGTTCGTTGCTGTTGTTCATAACTGTTTACACCACTGTTTTTAGGAGCGAACAACCCTGTATAGTTGTTGCCCATAGAATACTCAACAATAACCTTTGCGTATTCAGGATTTCCATTTGACAACTGTAGAAGTTTCTTTTTAAGAGCCGCAAGACCACGTGGCTTGTAAGTCTGCCGTTTCTCTCTCTTGTATGCAAGCCACATATCGAGAGCTTCCTGGCAAGGGTAAATCTCCTCCTGCTTCCCTTCTTCCTCAAAGTCTGATAAATCTTTGCCTAACGAGAACGCTGCACCCATGCAAAAGATTTTCTGCTTTTCCAAGTCATTCGGGAAAAGCTCACTTGACTTCTGTCTGATTTCTTTAGGTAACATCATTGTTTATAAATATTGTTTTGAATTCTGAATATCATGTTCGATGTGCAGAAGCGCGATGTACTCTTCAGAAGAAGGAATATATATGCCGGCTATGTTGCTAGACCAGTTTCTGAAACGTTCGATAGCCTCAGATAACTCTTCTTTCGTAAGCTTTGCTGTCGATATTACGTATTCCCTATCTGTTCCGAGCAAATCATCGTGCTTTTGTCGCACAAACAAGTCTCTATTAACAATCCTCTTGAAGTAACAGGTCTTGACTTCATCTAGAGTGTTGCCTGTCTGTAAGCCAAAGTAAGCGAGAATCGTATGAAGGTACTTCAACTGCTGAAGTGTCTTTGCCTTCTTTTCCACGACCTCTACCATACTCTTCTTTTCAATCAGCTTATCTATCTTCAGTCTGAGATTCTGTACTTCAAGAGGATTCTTGGTATTATACATCATACTATTTCAGCATTGAATGTATCTTTAATCAGCTTCAGCTTGACCGCCAGATCAGAAGGGTAAATTATCAGCTTGCCCTGCCGGTGCTCCTGGCTGCTGTGCCGGTGGAAACGGATTGTTTGGATTCATCGGGTTTGGTGCTCCGGCCATAGCTGCATATTGTGCCGCCTGTGCGCCAGCCTGAGGATTCATATTGTAGCCACCCTGCATAGGAGCCTGCCGACCGCCCTGGCGAACTACCTGCCAAGCATTCACTGAGTTCCACCATTTTCCATTATACTCACGCGCGTTGATGTCAAATGATACTGTCACTTCCTCACCAACCTGCAAGTTAAACTCTGTAATCTTGTCACCAAGTACATCGAAAGCAACCCTCTTAGGGTACTGCTCGTGTGTTTCGATGACCGCAGTTTGCGAACTCCATTGTGTTCCTCTTGCAGATGTTCCGCTTTTTGTCGGCAACACTGCGATAATTTTTCCTGTTATGTCTGCCATTTAATTATTTATGATTTCGTTAATAAAATCGTTTGCGAGGATTACTCTATCTTCCATAAGCTTGATATCATCCTCTACTCTGTCTATCTCAGCCCAGTGAATAGGCTTTGACAGCCAAGGACAATATACGATGAATATTCCACCTTTGGCGCCGGTACAGCTCATCTCAGCCATCATCTGCCAGTAGTACTTCGGCTCGGTTTCTTTGAGCGATGTGGCATCATGGATGAGGGTTCGGTACTTCATATACGTATTGATGTTCGGGCATTTGACCTCGATAATTTTGAGGTCTTCTCCGTCACGGCCATAGATTGCGCCGTCAGGAGAAGCCGCGAAGTAAGGGATTGTATTGTGTTTGCAGGAAGAAAGCTCAACAATCTCACCTTCCGGGAAGTTCATCTGCATCCAGAGAGACTTGGCTGCATCCTCCTGATCTGATCCCCACTGCATAGCCTTGGTGTTTACAGATACTTGGTCGATATAATCTTGAAAGATTCCGTCATCATTCAAGAAGGTTGGATTAAACAGACGTTCGCCGGCAACCTGAAACAGATACGCTTTAGCTGTCTCGGAGAAAATCTCATCTTTCTTGCGGCCATACTTCATGATGTCGGCGACCTTAGAACCTGTCAAAAAACCGACGCGACTACGGAACCACGAAATCGAACGCTGTTCTATGCCATCGGTAATCATTTCTTTTCCTCCTTCTTGGCTGCGTCAGTCTTTGCAGCATCAGCGGCCATAGCGGTGATACTCTTCTTGTTCTCTTCCTTTCGGTATGGCTTCATCAATTCGTCGACTGTTGTGTCACCATCAGTGAGAGACTGAGTAATACCGAGAAGAAGGGCAATTTGATCTGCCTTAATCTGGTTGACCGTCTGCTTACCACAGAGCATCACAACCTCCTGTTCGGTGATACCATACTCATCCTTAAAGAAGTCGATACACTTCTTGCGTCTTGCAACAAGCTTCTCTTCATCGGACAAATCACCCGTAATGAAGTGTTGAGCAGCTTGATATACCTTATCGGTAATTGCCTTTGGGATGACAGAGAACACCGCATTACGATAAGCGATAGCATTTGCAGCATTACCGGTAACTGTAATCATATCATCAGTGAAGCGCTTTCCACCCTTACCGACAATAGAGCGACGGACCTCAAATGCTGTAGCTACATTGTTCTCCAAATCCCAACAAGTACCACGACTGATAACTTGCTTGTCCGTGATCTGGACTACCTTTGCTTCTGCTCTCATATTTCCCCAATTTGAAACAAGAAGCTTGGCAAGATGAACGCTCGGGCCAGTAATAGGCTTGCCGCCACGGGGAAGAGCATAACCACAGCTCTGTGCGGTCGCATAGTCCATTGTTGCCATAGCGATTGAATTGTTTACACTTCTTGCAAGGTCTCTAGGATACTGCTTTGCCGTTGCAACCTGAGAATCGACGTTAGCTCGTTCTACAGCATCCACCTGAATGATACCCTGGTCATGGCTAACCTGCATGACCTCGTATCCTGGATTTTCATTTTCCATTATGTTTTGTTTTAAAAATTAATCACTGATACTTCCATTCCCAGTCTTTGCAAACGTAATCTCCATTGTAGCTTGCGTTAGGATCAGTACAAATCTGAAGGAAGATACAATCGTGACAACTCCTCTTATAATGGAGAGCGAATCTACTGTTTGCCATGCCGGGAATGATTAATATATTCTATCTAAATATCTGAAGTAAGTTTCCACGGTCGCCACATAACCTTTTTCATTGACGTAATCGTAGTGAAGTGGAATCTTACCGAGTTTTCTGCCCTCACCTTCGATATAGTTGAGGTATGCCGCCTTTTTGGCCAGCTGTAGTGACTTGCTCCGTGGAAGTTCCATGAGGCACGCATGTACCTTACGCAAGTCAAGTACAGCAAAGGCCATCTTGGCGGGCATTCTTGCTATTCTGTTATCCATTTCTGTCATTGCACTTCCATAATAGGAATCTCAGGACAGAGCTTACGAATCTTGTCAAGCTCCGTATTGATGATCTTGTCGCGGGATTCTTCGATGATACATTCTGCATCAGCAGAGATAAGCGTCAGTAATGCCATGTTGCCTTCGACGTGAGCGATAGTCTCGATTGAAAGCTTCTCAGGCTCTGCGCCCTTGAAAATAGGAATATTGATAGTGAACGATGGAGGAAGATTAGAGTCTACAGCCTTCTCATAGTTGTCAGTCACGGAACCATTGTCGCTGTATTCCTTCTTGATTGTTGTCTGAACCTTCGCCGAGAAGCTCTTGAGGAGATTGACGAGTTCCATGTTCTTCTCCTTCGTCTCGAAGAAAGAACGGTTGAGTCGGAAGAAGTCACCAAGCTGTACCGGTTTCCACAACTGACCGTCATTGATATGAAATCCCGCAAACTGACGAGACAGCTGAATAGAGCCGATGATTGTCTGTGTAGTGCGCTCATCATTCTCGTTTGTAACAAGAGTAACAACGAGCTTCTCTCGATTAACCAGGATATGCGTATGCTCTTTGTCAATCTGCTCTGTACCCCAACGCTTCTCAAGGAAGGCATAGATACAGGTAATAACACCGTCTACCTGAAGATTAAGAGGCTCCTTTGCAGGAAGCTTATAAGGGTTCTCGTTACCTACCTCACGGAGAACAATCTCCGCATGATCCTGTCCAGGAGCGAGGTCTATCTGCAATTTTTCATTGTTCATTTTACAAAATATTTTAGAATTTATAAACTATGTGAAAGCAGACTACATAGCCTGCTTGTCACGATTAAGTGAGTATACATTGCTAGGGAGTTCGTCACGTGTTGCCGGACGGGAAGAAACGAGATTGCCCTCCTTGTCATAGAAGGCCGTCATCTTAGAATCACGGTCAACAAACTTGTAAACCTTCTCGTTAACCATGCTACCCTTCTGCTTGATTTCCTTAAGGAGAGAAGAAATCTCTTCCTTGATAGGCTTCAGCTCTGCCTTTTTCTGCTCACGGAAATCCTTGATTTCCTCCTCGATGTCAGATGCTCGTGCAGACTGAAGAGCGAACAGGTCCTTCTTCTTCATCAGCTCATCAGAATTGAATCGCTTGATGAACTCCATTTTCTCAACAGAGTCCGCGTTGTTGGCGAGGAAATCCTCACGCTCCTCCAGGTCCTCATACTCATGACCGAGGGTTGCTGAAATAGTTGCTTTTTCTTTTGCCATTGTTATATGAATTAATGTGTTAATACTCGGCGCCAGCGTCCACGCTTAAATTTCTTGTCCGCGTGAATTCCGAACAATACTGGTGTTGTTACGCCATTCACCATAGGAAGCTCATTGCCCTTCTTCAAAATACTTTCGAAATGTGAAGAAGTGACAGGAGCGTGGCAGATGATGTTCTTCTTGACATCATACAGGTTGCCGTACTTAGATACTACGCCCATTTTACTCTCCCTCCTCCATTACTTTCAACAACTCACGGAGACCTTCAACGCCAGGCATCTCTCCGTTTTTCACTTTCTCCTGTAGTTCATCGAGCTTCTTCATCTTAGCGAGGAAAGAGTTCTTCTTGTCCTCAAGCGAATTGAGGCGCTTGGTGATTGCCAGTTCCGGGCAATCACTGAGAATGATGTCCAATGCGATGCCGGCGAAAAGGTTCGTATTATTCTCCTTCTTGCCTTCATCATCAATCTCGTCGATATCACGAGTAAACTGGTTTTTGCCGTCGATAACCTTCTTGATTTCATTGAACTCAGAAGGATTCTTCGAGATGTCGAATGCTCTGTCAACAAGAGACTGCTTGTCAATTACTACACTGACGATAATTTTGTCTTTGTCCATAATTAAAAAATATTTAGAGTTAAAACTAGTCTTCCTTATCCCAACCAAGGAGATGTGCGACGAATGCGCATACTGCGAACATAGCTACTGTGGCTACGAGACTATTGAAAATGATAACCATATTTACTTATTTTATACCTTATTATATAATAGTACAGTCGGACGGTGGATAATCAACGATTTTCCACTCGTTCTTCTTTACCTTGATAGCCTTTCGGAATATCACGACTGCTTCGCCGTTATGACGCTTCCTGTTGTGAGCGATAAGCCTTGCCACAACAGCCTTAGTAGTTATCGAAAACTCCCTAAGCTTCGAGGTGTATAGACTCTTGACATCACATATCACAATCTTCTCGCCTTCCCTGTAAACGAAGTCGGCAGTATAATTGTGACCATAAAGCAGTGACCTTCTCTCATACTTGACCTTAGTCTTAAGCTGCTTTGGTCTCAGCATCCATACAGGCTTGATTGCCGTAATGGTCACCTGCCTATGAATACAGCTTATATTAGGATCATCCAAGATTTGCTGTAAATACAGATATTCTTCCCTGGAATCGTATTCGTTCCCGTCAGGAGCGTAATACTTCTTTGAACCTACGCGTCCCATGTCTTGCCGGCCTCCGCTCCGGGATTTTTAAAAAGCAGATTGATAGCCTCAGATCCGTACCTCTGCCACATTCCGTTACCCCACTGAATGAGATACTCACCATTTCGGGCTTCGAGCTTACCGTCCGTACGTTCCTGTTTAATTCGAACAGTAATGTCCTTTCCGTTCTGTTCTACGTTTTCAACGCATTCCAGATTCCGAAGAGCATTAATGTTTTCCTTGCTGATTCTTATTATGTTTTTAACTTTCATCTATAGTAAAACCTCTCCGTTTAGCCAACCACGCAAGGCAGGAGAGGTGATTGCACGTGGTTATTGTGAGATGGAGTAGAAGTCAATGTTAAAGGGAGGAGGGACAATAGACACCCTCACTCCCAAAGATAATCAAAAACTGTAAATTTATGGCACTCACAATTAAGTGAGCCACATGCAGGACTCGAACCTGCGACCTGTCGGTATCTTGGACTGCTCTGACCAACTGAGCTAATGTGGCTTGTACCTCCTACTTTCACAAGCAAGAGGATATTAATACTCAAATTAAAATATAAATGACTTATAAGAAAAAGTGCCGACCTCTGTCAGCTAATGAAAAAATATTTTTTTTGAAATTTACCTACTTGGGAAGCCCAGGGGAGACTCCAACTCCCAACCTCGCGGAAAGTACCACGGCTCTATGCAGTTGAGCTACTGGGCGACACATAAGTTAACCAATCAAAAATCTTGAAAAACGAAAGAAAATTGGGAAGAGAGGATGGATTCGCACCATCGACCTCCAAGGACCTTTCCCCTGGTGCTCTGCTACTGAGCTACTCTCCTCAGAAATAAAAAATAATTCCTTCTAAAAGAGATAGACGTACCCTATCTTCCAAGACCAGATACGCAAGAAACAATCTTTTCACATATAAACAATTTAGATCTTTAAAAATAAACATTTGTGGCAGGTACAGAACTCGAATCTGTGACCTCTAGGTCATGAGCCTAGCGAGCTACCAACTGCTCCAACCTGCGATGTGTGCAGCCTATCTTCACAGGCGAGCTGCATTTTTAATTGAATTAATTTGAATATGAAATACAATGAATTACTTTTTGGAGGCTAGGGCTCAACGAAGAACCTCTTGCGATGATAAGATCGGTATCATTTTGTTATCGCCGTGCATCAGTTACACTACTAACCTCTTGATTATATTTTATGAATGAGCAATTCTCACTTCATTTTGATTTACCAGACTGCAACGTTTTCGGCAGTGCTTGCACCGACAATTTTTCGTTCCGGTGTAGTCCGTCTGCTTACTTGATGCAGATTAGCTGGATTTTCGTATGTCGTGCGTCCTTTCGCCAGGTCACGGCATCCATTGATGCTCTCCAGTTACTTCTTTTACACGCATACTATTTCTGTGCATCAACATGTCAAAGAACTATCTTCCATGTCCGCTCAATGAAACTCTCATCTGACGCAAGATTGTCGCTGCCCGAACGACCTACTTTATAAGGTATAAGGACTTACCTTTGCGCCGTCAGAGAGGAATTCAACTACTAAACGGAACTAAAAAAAGAGTGTGACTGAGGAGGGATTCGGACCCATCGACCCTCGTTTTAGGAAAACGATGCTCTATCCAACTGAGCTACTCAGTCTGATTTGGGGCGAAAGAAGCTAAACGAACATACATCGCCCCAAAGTGTCTACCGCTGTAGATAAAACCCAAATAACTAATAACTAACAATCATGCTCTCACGAGCAAATGAAACAAATCTATAACTTTAACCATACCAATATTCATCATACTTTCAATGCTAGCAGATGATCCTATTCTTTTCTACCATCTTGCGAACATCAGACACCTTATAGAATATGGTGTTTCGCACCTTATAGTAAGGAAGAACACCCGATTCTCTCAAATCTTTTATGTATTCCTTGCTAACACCGCCAAGGTATGCCAGGATTGTCTTATTGGTCAGGAATTCCTGGTCTACTTCCTTCAACGAGATAATTTTCTCCACCACGTCGATACCGACCTTGCTTCGATTCTTGCCTGGCATAGGCTTAATCGTCATAAGACCCATCAGGGTTACATACGCCTAAGTCGTGAAGCCTCATATTTATGCTTCGCAAATTGCGATATGCTGCTGTTAGGTTTTGAATCAAATCTAAAACCTGTGACTCAGAAAGGCTTTCTATTGATATCGTTTTACCATCTTCGCCTCTATCCGATGTCAATTCATTTACTATGACACCTAAAACACAAGGACAAACCTCTCCTTCTTCATTAGCAGAATGAATAACACCTGTAATAATTTCTCCGCCATCACAAGTTTCGAGGATTTTGAATCTAAAGCTGTTTTTCATTTCAACAATAGAATCTACCAATGGTTTATTCGCTACAACGCTTTCCCCACTGTTTTTAAGATGCTTATTGATAGCCTCACGAAATTCATTCTTTTCTTTTTTATTCTTTACTCTCATATCATTAATATTTAAAAAGGTTTATACTTGTTATCATACATCTTCAGTAGATGACGATAAACATCCCAACCATTCTTAAAAATGCCATTTTCAATAGACATTATAAGATAAGATTGAAGTTTTATATACTCTTTCTGCTGCTCCTCGGTTGCGAGTTTGTTACGAAGCATCTTTTCATGTTTACCATAAACGATGCAATTAATACCTTTTCCAATATGCTCCATCAAATCTCTCATCTCGTTCTTTGGAGTTATCTTAGCCAATGCAGCTGCGAGTTTCTTGTAGTCCTCGCCTACTTCATCGCGATACCTAAGCATCTGATCGTACACAAACTTGATAACCTGAACCTCAAAACGAGGATTCAACCACATCGCAAATTTCATGAAGAGTATCGGGTGCATCCAAGTTCCTCCACCTCTATCAAGTCTTGCCTTGGATTTTACATAGGCAGAATTTTGCCCATCTAGATTTTCCTCTTTTACGAGGGCATCCAAGAACTCTTTAGTATTTTCATTCTCAAAGAATTTCTTAACCTCCTTCTTTTCTCCAGTCGTGTTATTCCACGCTTGTAAAAGAACAGTAGCGTTAAACATTCCGTCCTTTGTTCTCTGAAAGACTTCGTATTCTCCAATCTTTCGAGTCATCAGTTGGTTCGTTTTCATTTCTTTCACCTCCTAATATTAAAGTTTACTATTCAACCGGCGCAGAACCACGCCCGTTAACCCCGACGGCTGATTTCTAAGCATTCCCGGACCGAGCGGAAATTTCCGTTGGGGCTTCCTCAATTTTGAGGCATCCTTTATACTCTAATCTTTTAAAGTTTGCTTCTCAATCGGAACAGCCTCGATAACCAAAGTCTTGTTCTCGAAGTTAGCCTTCGTTTTGTACCTAGCCACACCTTCAGGCGGTTCGGTCTTACCTATCAGCCAAGCGTACTGCCTAGCCGACATGATAGCTTTGGCTGTCTCAAACACAAAAACCTCGAATTTTCCAGGCTTAATGTTCAAAATGTCCGTCTTTGTCAACTTTTTCATCTTGCTTGCTTTAATTTTAACATATTATATTTGGAGGGAAGCGAAAAAGTTTGTATCTTTGCAGTGTGAATGTAAGATAGCGCACTTTCGGTCGCTTTGCCCTCCGTTTGTGTCGGTATTGCTTTGTTGCTTTAACCGAATCACGAGTGCAAAAGTACAATAATTGTCCGACATACGCAAATCAAAACGCAAGAAATGTAGGACATTATACAGTATTTAACACTTTTCTCGGTTTTAGTTACATATTTGAAACTAAAATTAAGAAATTATGGACGACATCATTACAAGAATCAAATCCGTAATTGCTGATAGCGGGCTGACGAGTAATGCTTTTGCTCTGAAAGTTGGAATGAACTCCTCTAATCTGAGTCGAAAGCTAAACGGGAAGGTTCCTATCACGTCTAGGGATTACAGACTTATATGTGATTCCATCGGGGTCAACAAGGACTGGCTTGAAACTGGAGCCGGGGATAAGTACGTAGGCGAACCGCTTAATGGGAAAGAGACTATGCAATCTGTGCTTGGTGTCCCTTTCTACGACGTTGAGTTCGCCCTTGGTTACGACGAGATGTATAACGACACCCCGAACGTACCAACGAAGTTCATCTCAATCCCTGGCTACGAGAAGGCGGATTTCTGGTGCCGTGCGTCTGGAGACAGCATGAAGCCGATCATCAGCAACGGTGACATCATCGCATTGAAAGCCGTAGATGACTGGCAGAGCTTCCTTCCGATGAACGAGGTGTACGCCATAATGACTACGAACGACCTGCGAACGGTCAAGATTGTCCGCAAGGGTTCGGACGATGCTCACTTCACCCTCCACGCATACAACGAGGAGTTCGAGGATCAGGAGATATCAAAGGAGGCTATAACGAAAGTGTTCAAGGTTCTTGGGTCATTAAAGGCAATATAATAATTATAAATGTTGATATTATGAAGAGAATATTAATCATATTAACAGCAGCATTATTCTCCAGTGCTTCTTATTCGCAAGTAGTAATGGGAAGAGACATATATACAACCAGCAAGAAATACGCAGCTTTCCTTGCGACAAGGGGATACAAGCCTTACGAAACGGTTTCTGGAGTAAAAAAGTTCAAGGTAAAATTTGCGGGTTTTACTAACGTAAGAGAAGAAGTGCATTACGACACTAGCAACGATTCTATCACGCAAGTAAAGTTCATTTTCGAAAATAGGACTCAAAGCGAACTGGAGGACGCATACTTCACACTTCTCAAGCAATACAAACAGAAGTACCCTAAAGGGGAAAACGGGGACATGAAATGGGAAGGAGTTGATATGTATATGTGGCACTACAACCCATCCAAAGGCTCGAAGAGGTCTATATATCTAAGCATAGACAACATCAAGCATGAGATGCAGGTTCAATACTTCTCAAACTACGAAGAGAAAGGAAACAAGAAAATAGAAATAAGTAGTGATATATGAAAACAGCTAAAGAAATCCTTGACGGGAAAATCTACAATAGATTTGATCTAGCAAGAGCTTGCGAAGATGTAGCGCGCTTTTTCGAAGAATCGGAAGCGAGTTCCAAGTTAATAATCATCGGGAAACAATTTGATGACATAAGACCAGACGCAGACTTCTACGGATACTTTATGTACCAAGGTGACGAGGCCGTAAACAAACTTGTAAACTCTAGAATAGCAACAGAAAAGATTGGGTATATCGGCTTAGGCTTTGCCTTAATAGAAACAGAAAGCTCTTGCGTCAGAAAACTTGTTGATGAGCTTAGAAAGAACAAATTCTACGCAGAAAGAGTTTGCGCAGGTATTTATGTTGTGACAATAATATAAACTTTGTCAGCAATATGCAAGTAGCAGGAAACAAGAATTTATAAATAATTGATAATAAGGGACTTACAAAATTAAGATGATTACAGTACAAAATTAGGCATCCTAACTCTGTAAGTCTCTGTGTATCAGCAATAGTAGTAAAATAACAATCCTTTTATTTTACATAAAAATGCCACAAAAAGGTAATTTAAGGTAATCTGAGGTTACTTTTTGCAAGTAATATGCAAGTGTGGTTTACCTGTAGATTGAAGGATTACAAAAGAAATCATCACTATGAAGGTATATGTAGAGTCAAAGACAAACAAGGTATTTTTCTCAGTAACCCACATGACAAAGAGGTTCTATGTCTACACCGGGTTGCAGACAACCGAGAAGTTCAGCGGCATGATGTTTCCGAAGTCAGACAAGTCAGCAAAAGCGAAGACGAGAAGACTTGCGGAGCTGTATGCCAAGTGTGAGAGCTATATCCTTGACCATCATGAAGAGTCGCCGGATATGATGAAGGAACATCTAAAGGAGATCTGTACGGGAGCAAAGAAAGAAGACAAGTCTCCGTTCCTCAGTTTCATGAAGGCATTCTCTGAGACAAGAGAGAGACCGAATACCAGGAGAAGCTATGAGAGAACCTACCGATGCGTAGAGGCATACGACGGTAAGTGCAGTTTCAGCACCATAACCAAGGACTGGATTGAAGGGTTCATCAGGCATGAGATGGATAAGGGTAGGAAGACCAACGGTATCTCGAACGACATCACACACATCAAGGCAGTCTTCAAGAAGGCCATAGATGATGGTAAGACGCAGAACTTTCCGTTCCACTATATCAGGCTCAAAAAGGAAGAAACGAGGAAGCGCTGCCTGTCACTGGAGCAGATGAGAGAACTTAGGGATGCCAAATTACAAGGCAAGCAGGCTCTGTACCGCGATTTCTTCATGTTGGGATTCTACCTCATAGGTATCAATGTTTCGGACCTCCTGACGCTAAAGAAGGATGATTTCCACAATGGTAGGATAAGCTACTACAGAAACAAGACAGGTAGATTGTACGACATTAAGGTGGAGCCAGAGGCTATGGAGATAATAGGCAGATACCGCAGCAGAAAGCCGCAGTACCTGCTCAGGTTCTTCGAAGACGCAGGAACTTTCGACGTGGACCACTTCACGAACAATATGAACCGTACGCTGAGAAGGATTGGTCCGAAGGATCCTAATGATATGAGAAAGGCATCACCTCACCCAATCGACAGCAAGATTTCTTCGTACTACAACAGGCATAGCTGGGCGACGTTTGCGTCAGAGATAGGTATTTCACTCGAAACAATCGGTCGAGCACTGGGCCACTCCGTATGGGAGAAGACGGTTACAGCCATCTATGTCAAATACGACAACAAGGCAGTTGACGAGGCGAACCGAATGGTTATAGACTACGTTAACTCTGATAAGCCCAACGGTAGCCTCGGTGAGTCTTCATCTGCCCTCTAAGACATTTGTAGATACTGCCCGAGAAATATCCATCCTTAACAGCACTTTTTATGGACGGGTATTTCTTTACATATCCAGAGCTAGATATACGGCATATAGCTACCGTATATCTAGTCATTGTCTTTGCTGCAAGTTTCACGTGCTTCCTGGTGTTTCTGTTGTGAGCATTCTCGTATGCGGTCACCCATCTCAAATTGTCAACGCAATTATTTTTCGGATTGCAGTCCTTGTGATCAACGTAATCTTTATCCTTTGGTTTGTGGATGAAAACCATAGCAACAAGTCGATGCACAAAGAAGTTTTTCTGCTTTCCGTCGGCGAGGCGAAGCTTAACCTTATAGTATCCTCCTGCATCTGGAGTCTGCGCCAGGAAGAATCTTTTTCCATGTACGTACTTGAAGATTCTTCCCTTGTTTGATACATGATAACCGCATCCGATACTTTTAAATTCTTCTTTCATGATAGTTCTATCTATTTATCGAGTTCGTTCAATTCCTTGGCAAGCTCAGAGATTTTATTTGAAATCTCATCACACCTCTTATCGGAACGATTCATCGCATCGATAAGTTGTCTCAATGTTATCCTGTGCTTGCAATAATTGACCTTGGCATGCTCGCATGACCATCTTTCCCTCCACAATATTTCCAGTAAGACGTAGAAGCGGATAATCCTACACTTCTTGGCGTTCTTATCCGACTCTTTCTCAGCCTCCTTCAGCTTCTCCTTTGCCTCTATCAGCTCAATTTCAAGCTTCTCTTTGCAGCGGTTGGTGTAGCAGACTTCAGAAACAAGAAAAACCATGATGGCACAATCAGCGGACACGTCCCAGTTTCCGATGAAGGCTTCCACAATACACAGGCATAGGCCGAGAATGATGCACACGACAAAGATATCGACGCGGCCGAAAATCATTTTTAATCTTTCTTTCATACGCTACAAATCGTTTTTATAATTATTGGTTACAATCCAGAAGCTCATTACAATATTGAATATCAGCAAGAGAATAATGATGGCCCAGTACTGTACGTCGGTAAGTTCAACGGTAAGGTAATCGAAATCCTCGAACTTCTTTCTATGCCATTCCTTTTCTACAATCGGACCGATATACTCGGCGTACTTTTCGAGATTTACGGTATTGCTCATAAACCAGTCTCTGCTCTTAACGCCTACGACCGGGCTATCACACCATGAAAATGCGTTGCACCACTTAACATTCTTGTTTTTGTCAATACCAACGCACACGACAAGTTCATTCTTATTGCCGCCCTGCCAGTATGAGCGCTGCTTTTCAACGATTTCTTCCGGCTTGTTCGTGAAGAACAGGACGAACACCCTAAACTGCTTCCGCTCACCATAGTATCCGTTCAGCCATCTCATCGCCTTCTCCTGGTTCTTCGGAATCTTCAGTCCGAGAACAGGATTCTGATCGTAAAGAACGATCTCCGGATACTCGAACAGTCCAAGCTTACGTGCCTGCTGATAATCTATATCCTCAAACTTGAAAATAGAACGTGAGGCTTTCACTTTATTCTTATAATCGTGCTCGGAAGATAATGTGTACGAGTTTTCAATGGAGCCATCCCACGCCCATTCCTGAGCATCGCCATCCTTAGTGTAGTAATCCCTGTGCATATCAATGAACACGCTTTGTGTTCCAAGAATCTTTCTGACTACATTAAACTCGTTGTCTGTCATGAAGTACTCCTCTTTATTTCTAGCATCGAAATAAGTCCAACGTTCAGGGTGATTGTCTACGTACGAGCAATCATACGTTTCCGTACGTTGATGCTTTCCGCTTCCAACGGTCCTTGTACACGTTCGGTGTATGTACTCATTCCAGGCATCGTAATGACGGATTCTTGTCACGTAGCTTCCGAGATACTCCGTGTCAGCATCATTGGACTGCTTGAACACGAACTCCATGAGGATACCTAGGAGGATGGAAGGAACAATGAGTACTGCGTATTCCCACCAGGTGGTCTGCTTCCTGAAGAAAATCAACAGGAAAGCAGCAACCACGAATGGGATTAGAAATATGAATATTTCCATAAGCTGTTATTTCTTGAACAGGTCTACGTCGTTATCCTCTCCAAGTTGCATGATCATCTTTGTCTTGGATGAGGAGATAACCTTGTATTCGATAGGTTTTGTATCGGAGATGAACCACTTCGCCGGATATGTCTTCACGAGCGTCTCGTGCTCACGGATGATATCGAGCATTCTCTCCTGCGATGTCTGGAACTCGGAACGCTGAATCTCTATGGACTGCATGAGGTCCTTGTATAGTGAAACGTCGAAGTTAGGATTACTTTCCTTGATCCACTTCATAAGCGAGCCGTCTCCCTTTGAGTATCTGCCCTCGATAAGTTTCGGATAGATGGACTCGAATGCGGACTTGTATTCATCCGTAACCTGTGCCTTCTGCTGAAGAACCTTCCACATCTTGTCGTGAACACCCTCAATCTTGCCACGCTGAGCCTCTGACTGCTGGCGAAGTGAGATTTCCTGGTTGTTGTAATGGAAATAACAACCGATAACTGAACCTGCGGCGAGTACTACTATTGCGAGTACTGATGCCAAAATAATGTTTTTTACACTCATAATGTTTAAAAATTAAAAAAATATACTTAGTCTTTTATTTTAAAAATATCAATCAACACAAAAGCACCTAGGAAGAATAACCAGATGCTCTTCTCTCCATATGCCCTACTGACGTCAAATCTTACAGTTGGGACTAGGTAATAAGAACCTTTCAGAATATCACAGCTGAAGGCTATTATCCTCTTCTTGGTTCTGATTTCCAGACGGCCAGCACTCTTGTTTAGTCTTATTTTCATATACTTAATCTTTTTGGTTTGACAACTTGTTATTGAGCCTGATATAGAAGTCTTCCTCAGACTCTCCGTTCTCCTTGAAGTCGAGATTGTTTTCCTCAACGAAGTCAAGGATAGCCCAGACGCTCTTCCTGCCAAGATTCCTGAGCTTCATAAGCTCTGACCTTCCCCGGAGATTACGAACCAAGTCGCCTACGGTATATACGTCGAAGCCTTTGAGTGCATTCAGAATGCGGACAGAGAAGCCACATTCCTTTATATCCCTAGAAAGGATCAGCGGAGGAAGAACTGCGCTACTGACAGGCTTGTCACCTTTCGCGCGCCGGTATTCGTCGAAGCTTACCTGTAGCGACTTGATTACCTTCTTCAGGCGCTCAACCTCATACTGCAAGGTTCTGTTCGTTGAGAGCTCAGCAATGACAATATTCTCGTTGTAGGTAAGCTTGTTGCAAGTCTTGTCTATAATCTGCCTGATTCTCGTTGCAGACACGCCGTACTTGATTGACAGCTCGTCATAGGTCATTCCGTTAATTATGTCCTTGAGAAGATTGGACTCACGATAGGTAAGATTCGGTAATACACCAAGATGCGACATTGTGTTGATTACACCGAACAGCATGCCTACGGCGTTTGCAGCCAGCTTGCCGTTTGCGGTAGCTCTGTCTCTCAGTTCAGTGAGCTCGACGTTTATTGCGCGCTTGCGATACTCGACTTCCTTGAGCTTCTCGTCAATCATCTTCTCGTTTGCTGCAATCATCTTGTATTTCTGAGCATATTTCTCGATATCATAGCTGTTGACATACAGGATGCCGTGTTCGCCTACGTAGCTTCCTAGGATGCCTTCCTTGATGTAGTTGCTGATAGTCTGTCTTGATACTCCAAGTATCTCGGCAGCTTTGTTTCTTGTTATTCTTGCCATGTTACTAATGTTTGTAGTATTTAACTAAATGTCATATTCCTGACATTATGAAAGTTTGCAGACAATCTGATCTTGCGCAACCTTGTGACATTCTCTGTAATTGTAATCTTGGACAACATACATGATTGCCGGGCGTCCTTGTGCCATCATTGCTTTATAGCTACCAAACACCTCTATAATCTCACAAGGTATATCTTCATATATAGGACTACCGATCCCGACTTTTACAATATCTCCAACACGAAACTTGGAATTTCTTACTGCGTACTCGGTTGCCAGATCATTCATATCTTCCCGGTATTTGTTACCTAACGCCAATCGACGGCTGGTAAGCTCGTCAAGTGTCATCTTACATTTCTCTACGAGCAAGCCGTCAGGGGACTTTATTCCTATCTGTCTTGTATCATACTTCATAATCTCTACAATTTATGATATTAATATTTTTATTTAAAAAAAGGTTATATGAAACAGGCAATAGACCTCTGAGAGAGTGGTTCTCCCCCTTACCCCCATCAGTCATTGAAACGATGAGAGCTTGGTAGGAATATTCCACTCGAAGTTACATGAACCCAGTATAATGAGCCCCTTCGGTCGGATCGGTTGCCAAATCGTACAGCACCTAATCTAAGCAGCTTTCTAGGTACGCCTAGCCCTGCCCGCCTTCTGCCTTCAGTTCCTGCGGTGTCACCATGCACCTCTTGTGACGTGGGTTTTAAGTCTGTGTAGCCGAGTGTATTTAGCCGACAAGCCACCAAGACTACTTGTTTAATCAAACAAAGGAATAGGAAAAGTGAAAACCCTATCCTTTGTTCGTGTAGCGCTCCGAACTCTGGATAGGGTTTCGTATAGGGAAGTGAATAATCACTGTATACTCAATGTCTGTTGTTTAGTGCGCTACTACTAACAAGCACTGCAAAGATACGACGATTTTCTATTCCGTGCAATAGTTCCGTTTATGCCATAAACCGAACTTATTAAAGTAAAAAGTGAGAACAAACATTTTAAAGATACTGGTATAGCTAAAGGTTTCAAGCGAAGTAAAAACAGCTAATTGCAACATTCATTAAAGTACAGAATATTTACAATTAACGTAGTTTAAGAAAAAAGTGTGATTTTCGTTGCTTTTTTTGGTGGTTATCTTAATAAAATAGCCACCTATCTACAAGTGAATAAGCGGCTATTTATAGTCTAGAACTTCCATTCTATTATCTTGTATTGTACATCAGGAGATTCTTTCTTCATAGCTAAATATCGCTGCTTGTTACAAATTCCGTTCGATTTAACTTTCCTTATTAGTTCCTCTGCCTCATCTCTATCTCCAAACAAGTCGGCATCAATTCTCAAATTTGCATAAAACAATCCTGGACGACCGAAGAAGTTGCTTGTAACGACCGCAATCTTTTCGTGGTTCTCGTTGTATACGGCCACATAATATACCTTTCTAATGCCGGGAATAACTTTCGAAAATTTCGATTTTAGTTCCTTGAATGAGATTTCTTGATGAGAAGCGTTATCTGGAAAGCAAAGGGAAATAGATTCTTTTAATTGCTCGTCCGTTGGACAATATATGTAGTCAGCAAGAATCGCCTCTGCATAATTATCGCACTTACTGAAATCGAATAGTAAGGAAACACCATCGGCAAGAAGGGTAAGATGCTTTGTCTTTCTTTCCATATAATCCGCTTATCCGTGATGCGTAGGGCTTAAAAATTATTACTCGTCAATAATATCACATCCATTGATGTTTATGTATTCAAAAACGCCTTTATCCTTGCGTTCCTCGTTCCACTTTGCAACTTCTAACTTTGTGACAGAATCACGACCAATGAGTTTCGCTGCATACTTTAATGCCTCGTTTTTATTCTTAAACTCTTCTCTGTGATATTCTCCATCTACACACGAAGTCAATACAGAGCGACAGTTGAAGTATTTGCCTTCTGCGTCGTTTGTAGCATAGATCTCACACATTTCCTCTTCCACTATGAAATACACCTTCATGCCGTCATAGTGTTTTTCGAGGAGCTTATTGAAGTCTGTTGCTCCCCATGCCTCCTCTGCATCGATGCTCAAGAGACCATCTGACAGCTCAATACACTGGATGAATCCACGAATGTAGCTATCACCAATTTCCTCGCCAAGAGCCAGGACAATGTTTCCTTCCCAGTTCTCAGATGCTCCTTCCTCCATTACAGGACGCTCTTTGATCATAAACGCCTTGCAAAGGTTGTTTAACTCCTGAAGGTTCTTTTGGTTGCCTTCAATACGATAGCTTGTTGATGCCCAATTTGCCATAATTCTTATTTTTTTAAAGTTATTAATTGCAGGAGCAGAAGCTCCATATTTTTGGCTAATCGGGGCCGTTTTAAAAAATCCCCTCCTACCCTCACGGGCAAGAGAGGACGCTCATTTAAACAAATCTAGCTATGAAAAACTAGAAATATCTTATTTTCCGCACTTAACAACTTCGAAAACACGATGCTCTCTGTCGGCGGAAAGTCTATTACCTTCTTCGTCGCATATGTGGCCATCTTCGTTGACCCATAGCTTCTGGTTGAACATTTCTTCGCACATTCCCAGGATCTTAAGATATTCCTGTGCCTCGAAGATGACGTTCTTGCCATCACGCTCTGCCATCTTGAAGTTCTCGATAAGATCTGGATTCAGGTCAGGTGCAGTGATATCGTACTCGTCCATCTCCTCGTGGTATTGGAAGTTCAGTGACTCCAACTCTTCCACCATTGCGGAGTTCGTGCCAATCTCGCCAGTCAGAGCCTTCATAACGGTCTCCTTTTCTAGCTTTTCGTACTTCTTCCGGCACTCATTGATGAGTTTATTCAACTCTTCTACTGTATAATCTTCTACCATATTCATTATTTTAATTGGTTAAACAATGGCAGGAGATGGAAGCTAACCACCTCCAGTTTTAGCTTAATCCTCATCTAGACCATTATCGAGGTCTTCTTCATAGACGCCGAACAATCTCAGTGTATTGCTGTCAATCTCGGTCTTACCGACAATGTAGCGCTGTGTCATTTGGATATTCGGCATACCGTTACTGGTATGTCCCATCATGACGGCAATCTGCTCCAACGGCACACCCTTTTTTGAGAGATTCGTTGCGAACGAGCGTCTGCCGGTATGGGATGATACGAACCGATACTTCTTTCCAGTCTCTTCCTTTCCAGCTTTGAACACCTTTGTATTCGTATCTATTCCGCAGTCACGACAGATATCGCGGAGTGCTCTATTGAACGTCCTTTCACCTATCTCACCCGGAAGAGGCTCGTCACCAGTACCGCATACGAGGAACTTACGGAGTTTCTTGTGAAGTGGAACCCTTACCTCGGTCTTTGTCTTCTGAGTAACATAGACGAGGAAGTGTCCGGTATCATCTATGTTCTCTTCCGTCATTCTCTGGCAGTCGCTGTAACGTGCGCCACAGAGACATTCCATGATAAACATTCTCTGAACATATCTTTTCGTTTTCCCGTGAGGGTTGTACTTTATGATTCTGTTTATCTCCTCATCAGAGAGATATACAGACTGGACCGGTACAGCCTTCGCTCTAAGTATTCTGCCGAACGTAGGACTAGGAATTTCCCTGGTAGCATCGTTCTCACGTATCACAGCCTTGATGGTTGCACATACGGTTCTTGCCGAGTTAGGAGCGTAGTTCTCCTGGATCTTCTCGAAGAGGTCGCGCAGATTGTCATCGGTGATGTCTTCCCATAATGGCTTATGTCCTAGCATCTCTTCGAACATTCTTACAACCTTAATAAGCTTCGGATACTTCCAGATATAAGCTCCGTAGAAGGTGCTGTGCCTCCACGAGTTGTCGTGATAATTGGCGAACCAACCCTGCTTGATGGCAGTCTTGTACTTCTGCTGCTGAGTGTAGCTCAGAAGTCTCTCCCAATCTCTTGTCTTGATTCTTATTTCTTCTGTCATAATTCTAATATTTTGGTTACTAGTGGCAAAGATACGAAAAGTTTATAATATAAACCATCGTCTTTGCCGTTTTTAACGCTAATTTAACCTTCCGAAGCAGTCTGCTTCTCGACTGATACGAGTTCTATCGTATCTTCATTCCAGTCATTCCATACCTCTGCATAGTCATCTGCCTTATCTTTGGCATCTCTTTCTGATTCTGCAAGGAATACATAAGGCTCATCCATGTCGGCCGTAGTTCCGTCGTCATAGATGAATCTGTACTTTGCCACATAAGTGCTGACGTATCCACTCAGTTCGTTATTCAGCCCGGTCGCAATATCAGCGAGTAGCTCGACCGATACGCAATCGTCCAATGCGCTCACTTTGTGATGTTCTTTATAATAGCCGGCACCGACACTTATGGTGAAAACCGGGATGTCGGTATCACCACTACCTACCTCTACAATATCTACAAGACTGCTATTGTTGACAACTACAGGCCAGCCAAGTTCTTTCTTCAGCACATTGTGCTCTCTCATAATCTCACGGATGGTGCATGCAAGCTCCATCTTTACTGTTGAACGCAACTCGTCAATCTTGTCTTTCAATTCTTTTCTATCCATAATCTTGATATTTTGGTTTAACTTGATGCCCGCCATTTCTGGCAGGCTTGTTTGGCTAAACTCTGTTCGTGAATCCGCTCTCTAGCTTATCTCGGACAATATTCTTGAATCGACCAAGCATCTCATCCAACTCCCATCTGTTAGGATTGTTGTAGAGACCGGATGCGTAGGTTCTCGCATCCTCCAAAGATACAAGGATGTTACGAATAGCCTGCATCTCATCGTCAGTGGAATTATAGCAGTCAAAGCTGCAAGTTAGTCCGTTGTCGTAGTTGTCGAACTTCTTGCTCGGGTAGGCTTGGTTGTGGTATTTCACGACCAACTCCCTCAGCATCTCCTTGCAGTCAACCATGTCGTTGATAATGTCTTGTAGGTCGTATGGGGCGCCATTTGTTCCGTGTCCATCTGGCCCAACCCAATTAATAGCCTCCTCGCTTGGGTCAAATCCTCTCCAGTACTCCTCCAGCTTGTCGGCGAAGTCGCACTCGTTGTCCTTCTCGAACCAGATAGAAACAATGAAATCTTGGTCTTGTGGGGAATACTTCTCTAACTCGACGCAAACCTCACCTCTTTCGTTAGGTGTATCGTCAACATTATAACTCCAGTCTAATTTCTCAGCTAATTTTAAAAAATCATTCATATCTTTAATTTTAATTGGTTAATACTAGGAGCGTGAAACAATAATGTTCCACGCATTTTTTCGGTTTCAAACCGGCAGAGACACGATGTATTCTTTCTTTTTCTTTCGTGTTCTGCTCTTCACAGTGAATCCACAAAAATCTCTCAGCCACCCGGCAGCATTGCCGATGAAAGGCTCGTTCACCATAAGGATAGGACGGAGCATCCCGTTCTTCTTCATGTACTGATAGTCGATGAAGTCGAACGGGTCATCCGGATCATCGCATTTCTTCTCCCACACGCTGATATCGAGATAGTCAATGAAGTCACCCTCTGGCGGGTTATCCATCTCGATGAATCTCTTCGGCGTAAGGAGAATCGTATCCTTAGGCTCGTGGGTCATAAAGAAATTCTCTATAACCTCGTTGAACTTGTTCATGTCCATCTGTTTCTGGACAATGCCCTTTCTCTTCATGATGTCGGAAGCTTTGAGCATTCTTGTTGCTTTTCTTGCTGTTGTCATAATTCACAAAATTTTAATTGGTTAGACTTGGGGAACAAAAAACCGGCGTGTCTCACGACAGACCGGCTTGAACCATTTAAACAAAATTTAGTTATGATATGAGTAGTCAGCCGCTGCTAACGACTGACCTTTTGGCTAATCTTCATCTACTTTTACATTGTAGTGAAATCTTACAGTAAGGTAGTCCAAACACAGAGAGAATGTATAGATTAAAGGCTCTGCCTGGCGTTCGTCGAGATACTGCTTCGTCTCGTAACAATATATGTTGTTCTTGGACTCGCCTGTTAGTCGTTTGACAATCTCTCTGCCCCACTCTGATGTACTCCACGGGCGTAGCTTCTTGATAGATAGGTAGTTTCCGTTGTACTCTATCATCGTAGGTACGCCGCCGACAAATCCCAAGGAGAACTTGTTGCTAAGATATTGCGAATCATCAAAGATAGCGTCTAGAAGTGATTCCTCAACGACATTCTTTCCGTCAATAGGAGCCTTCACATACTTTCTTGTGTCTACATTAATCTTTTTCATAATCCTTCATTTTATTGGTTAGACATTGAATCGGTTACCGAATCAGTAACCGACTTTTGGCTAGCATGGCTCCCGGCTGGCGCCTTACTCTATAAGTTCGATCTAGAGAGCTTTAGCTCGAAGGATTACCTCCAGTGAATGCACTGGAGGAGATCCTTCGTTGCAGAAGCTCTTGTAAACACAAGCTGCCGGGCCACCATGCTTCAGGCGGCGAACCTTACGTTCTACTGATGATTACTTGTTCTCGCTCTTGGCTTTCTTCCACTCAAGAATCTTGCCCTGGATGTTAATGCCAGAGTCCTTGATAAGCTGCTTGAGAACACCGAGCATTCTCCAACCCTCTTCGTCGTAGAGCTTTGCTTTAGACTCAAGCTCCTTCAATGAGTTGGTCTCTGACATCTTGCGGCCGTTCTTCAGGAATCTTGCTCCGTGGAACATGATGAGGTTTCTCATCGTGTAGTAGGAACCTGAACCCTTGTAGGCAGTAATGAACGCATCAGCCTGCTTGGTATCCCATGCGAGATGCTTGCGGTTCTTGTTGAACTCGCGAACTGCATCGTAGAGCTCCTTGTAGGTCGGTACAGCACCCATCTTGTTGGCAAGGTCACGGAGAGGATTGTATACCTTTCTATCCAAGTCAGCAACGAAGATGTTCTCGTTCTGAAGACGGATATAAGGATTGCCCTTGCAGGTATGCTTGTATGTCTTCTTCTTGTTTCCATCCTTGTCTTTCTTGACAGTGTAGATGCACTTGTCGTCGATATAGCTTCGGAGCTTGCTGATGTAGTCAATAGCCATGTCGTGTGCTACAACTCCGTTGAACCAACGATTTCTCGCTTTGACGTTCTCGTAGTCCTTGTGGTCACACATCTTCATCTGAGCATACAGCTCGTTCTCCAACATGCGCCACTGATACTCGTAGCCTTTGTGATGCAACACCTCGTTGAATGTGCGTCCGTTCTTATCCATGTCTCGCAACATGTGGAACATCTGAGACATAACCCAACGGCGGAACAGCTTCCAGTTGCTTACGTATCCACCCTCGACAATCTGCTTGCCTACCGCATCGATGGTCGCATCGTCCATGTCTACAGGAACTGCTGCGCCATTTTCGATTTTGATAAGCTTGTCGTCACCGAGAGGGAAATATTTACTAGTATCAACACCTGCTGCCTTAAGAGCTTCGAGGCGCATCTGCGCCTTGGTCTTCTTACCGGTAGCTGCTGTAGCCTCTACATTGTTAGTTACGATGTTCAAGTTCTCACCAGTGATTGTTACAATCTGCTTCATAATTCTAATTATTTTAAATTGGTTACTAAAAATTTATTTAACTCTAGTGGATGAGGCTTACGCCCCACCCTTGTTTGGCTCAATCCAATCTCTGAGGATAATCAGGTCCCTGTCATTTTCAGACCTCCAGAACCATGTTCCCCATCTGTTCTCCCACGCAAGGTTTCCTCTTAGAAGCTGAATCAGTATGTATAGCTCCAGCTTACATCTAGCTACCTCTCGTCGTTCACCGTACATCATGTCTTCATCGGAGAGTTCTTTCTCAGGCAAAGCCTTGAAGTAGTAGCGGCGATGTGATTCAGAGCGTTCAGACGGCACAGAATGCTTGTATGCCTTGTATCTCTGCTCTATTGCGAACAGGACTACTGCATGTGTCAGGTAAGGTGTATCTTTCGGCTTATCTTCCTCGGACATCACTATCTTACCATTCACCCTACATGTTCTCTTCTGGAAGTTGATGGTGAACTTTGCGCCATTCTCAACTGCATTGATAATCTCGTCGTATGTCATAATTCTATTGTATTGGTTAATAGGGATAGTGCTTATTCTAGCACTATCAAATTGGCTTCTTCGAGTTCATCCTTACTTAGTACATCTTCTTCTTCTCCGATGTGGATATAGAATTTATCTCCGTTCGCCCACTCCATTGCACGCATATACAACCAGTGAGCATCCTCGATAGAGAATCCGTCTGCACTTACAGAATCAAGCATCTCGCCCATGCAAACTTCTGACGTTTCGTACTCTTTCTTGATTTCCTCAAGCTTCTTTAGTAATCTGCTGTTCATAATTCTGAAATATTGGTTAATAGGAGTGCGCTCAGAGAATCTGTTGCGTAACTATAAGGTCTTGATAAATACTGTATCTAAGTCCTGAGACTCCTGGATATAATCCAGTGATTCTCAGGATGATTGATACCGTATTGTACAATCTATTCTCCTTGCGCACAATTTCGGCTCGCAATAACCTAGTCTGACTCAACCTGATACGTTGCATTGCTTTAAGTTTTTGATTAAGGGCGTGGCATTGTTATGAAGCCAACCTCAGGAAGCGTACGCTTCCCCATCCTTGGCTTCAGAATCAATGAAACGCTCGATGAACTCTCAGAACTTGCCAGACATCGCTGCAATGCGCATGACTTATCTCATGTATTATGTTGCATGGATATATGTTCTCGATTCGGTCCCGTGACTGGATACCTGTGCCTGCGGAGATATCGGCAGGCACAGGTATTCCACCTTACGGGATATTAAACCTCATACTCTTGATAAGTCGTGATGCAATTCACATGGTTGTTTGTAGGTACACTCATAGGTCTGTTGCCTTACTATAGGCTGATGATTTAACCCGCTTGCCGATACGCGAGATTGCTGGTATTACCAGACATATCGCGTTGATACAAGGCGGGTTGAATAAACCGATACCTCCTCGTGTACCTCGTTTGGCAATAACGTTGTCTTCATCTGAGAGCGTGGCACGTAGCTATAACAGCTTGATTCGAGGGCTGTTGTAAGCCGCCGGATGGCGCTGGAAGTTCTTCCAGTAGAAGCCGGCGGCATGGAAACAGACACTCATAAATAATCTCCCCTCAGAAGACTACCCTCGTGCTTGGGTGATTCCCTGACCGATGGCTCGGCACAATACTTTATGTTTCTGATTTGACACAGGATTCGCCAGAATAGATGATCCAGGACGTCGTAAGTAGTATACGACGACGTCCAGGATCAACTACTCTGGTTAAGAGACCTGTTGCATAAACTTCAGCCATCCGTCAGGGAGTGGCGGTGTGCGCCACCGGTGGAAGTCATGCGGACCGGCACATCTCTGTACTTCATTGATGAGCTACGCCTTGTTCGTCATACGAACATCCCGCTGTCTCAAGTTGTAAACTTGGATGGCAGGATGTTCAGATGATGTTATACGAGGCATCGCCTGAATCTGTCCGTCCTTCTCCCACGTCCGTGTGCTCGGTTACAGAGTCTGCCGGTCAGAAGATGCTGCGCATGGCTTTATAAGTTCGATAATGTCCGGTTTAGGACGAACAGAGGACCATCTAGGTATTAGATGGTCCCTGCACTCCGCAACCGGGATATTTAAAACCTTGCGTCTTCATTCCGGCAAAATCCTTGCGCTAGGATGCTCATCTACAGTGTATTCACCAATGTGTTGTACGCTGCCCTGCTCGTTCGTAAGGCATTCTGTGCGCAACCGATTGATAGATACCCCTTGATTTCGCTCTCTGTCTTACTCCTGTTGGCTTTCACGTTCCTGCCACGACCTCGGTCTATGCAACCTACAGCCTGAGTCTTCACGTATCCGAGACCACCGACCTTTCTCTTGCCTGTCTTGACCGCACGTATGCAGTCCATGACGAAGGCGTTGAGCTTGTCGATGTCCTCTTTAACGTTTATGACCGGAAGAACCTGAGTAGCCCAGGAATAATCGCAGTACCCCTTGTAGAGATATCTGTTTACCGCATTGATGGCTTTCGTCATCGTGGTGTCACGCTTCTTTATCGTCCTCTTCTCAATCTCCTTCTGGAAGGTCTTGATACGTGTGGACGACAGGGAGATATTGTGACCCTTGATGGAATATCCCAAGAACTTGAACCAGTGATTAGCATCAAGATACTCAACCTTCTTCGGATTGAGCGTCATCTGCATCATCTCCAGCTCGCTCTTCATGATATCCATGGCTTTCTCATAGTCTTCACCGACAAACAGCGTATCATCAGAATAGCGGACATAATATCCGTTAAGCTTAGACAGTTTATCGTCAAGATGATAGAGAATGACATCAGCCAGCCATGCAGCAACAGAGCATCCCTGCTTGAGGGACTGATACTTCTCACAGAGGTTGTTGTCCTCATCGAAATAGATATCTGTGTGATAGTAGTCACGAATGACATCTATCAGTGCAGATTTTCCAAACTTCTCCTCTACTTTGTCAAATGCCCAATCAATGAATCGAATAGGCACGGAATCGAAGTACTTGGAGAAGTCACCTTTCCATCCTATGACTTTCCCCTCTGCTGAGTATATTATCCGAGACACATCTTGCACCACACGACCGCAGCCGATACCTTTCTGGTACGACGTGCAGCGTGGATGCACCATCTCTGGCATCAGCTCGAACAAGAGGTCGTTTGCTATACTCAAAAGGATTCTATCTACAAGCTCATTCACATAGACAGTACGGAAATCTCCGTTGTCTTTCGGAATCTTTGCTGTGTGTGGCGGCATTATCTTGTAATTACCGCTCTTGATCCTCTGATACATAGCCAGACGAGCCTCCGGCGTTGTAAGCTGATACATTACTGCTTTGTTCATGTCCTTGAATAAGCCTTTTTCAATGGCATACTGCCATCTGGCTTTCTCAAAGAACATACTTAGGATTCTGTCTTCATTCATAATTCTTATGTTTTGGTTATTGCGCGCAGTCCTTAGCTGCGCTTTTTAGGCAATGTTATTTCATCGCAGGGGAAACACTGGTATATAGGCCACCAGAACTCGTTATCAATTCCCGCGAATCCTCTTTTCTCTGAAACGTGAGTCACGATGTGCTCCTTTGACTGAGAATGTATATCACAATACACTCTCATTCCTACATCGATTTTCTTCATATCTATGATGTTTTGGTTATTGGTAGGGAGATTACTCTCCCCGTTTGGCTAGTCGATGTGCTGGAGTACTGTGTTGCCGTTTTCTTCTGCTTCTCTCCAGTACTCCTGATCGTCATCAATCTCAAATTGCTCACCGCTGTAGTTATCTTCGCGAGTGAGTTCAATTACTCCGTCGCTATACTCGTACTTAGCTTTGTCTATAGCTTCTTTCTCACTCTCAGCTTCGACACGCACTACGGTATTGAGCATTTCAGTTACTGATACATAATACTTCATAATTTCTATATTTTGGTTAATAGTAAGGAGCGGCAATTCGCTCCTTTTTTTAGCTTAGTCGATGTGCTGATAAGTCTCTCCGTAGTATTTCTCGTAATCTGCGTAGAACTGCTGATCATCTTCAACCTCTACTGTTTTGCCGCAGTAATTGTCTGAATCGAGAACGATGACGGAATCATCGTAGGCTGTTTCCACTTGTTTCAGTGCGTCAGCCTCACTCTCGGCATCAACGCTGACCACCTTGTTTAAAGTCTCTGTGACTGATACGTAATATCTCTTCATAATTCTTGATAATTTGGTTGATAGTACGGAGCCATGACGCTCCGCTTTTATGGCTTGTATTCTTCCTGCTTGATACTGACCGCATCACCGCACATGTAGTATGTACTGCTTTCACTGAGGTCGAGTCCGTCTTCTCCGTAGATATACTCCTCAATCTGCTCTTCTTCCCATGAATCCGGGCAGTTCTTAATCAGTCTTACTTCTGATGCCGAATAATCTAAAATCGATATATTCATAATCTCATAATTTGTTGGTTAATAATGTCAGAGGGATTGCTCCCTCCGTTTTTAGGCTACCACTCTTTGTTGTAAGTAAGTTTTCCTTCGCCAAATTTACGCATTTGGTCTGTAAAATCCTTGAAATTTACTCCTATTGCCCACTGCCCACCATAATGATCGCAGGCTATATAATCCTTGCCATACGACGGACCGCATCTTTTACAAGTGTATATCCACATCTTTAGTTTCCCAACGATAATGGTATATCCATCTTTCAAATCGCTATAAGCTGCACGTAAATTTGCCGTGCGAGTTCCTAAATTAACTTGTGTCATAATTCTCTTTGTTTAATTGGTTAATAGGGATAGCCCGGAGGCTATCTTTTAGGCTAATGCGTTCAATACTCTGTGGGCGTTGTACGCGACAGGATTGTTGTACTTTACTCTCTCCCACTTTTTACGCTCACAAACTTTCAGGCAATACTCATGTGCTATATTCTCTGATAGTGCATCAAACGTGTTGTGTGTAACATCTGATGGCTTACCGAAATAAACTCTGTAACCATCTCTGTAGCATACTATACGTCTGCCAAGTCTGTAGATTGTTCTACTGCCTTTCTGTGAAATTGTAATCTTCTGATTCATAGTGTAGCCTCCTTTTCTTTCTTGAATCCACACTTGATGCCGCTACACATTCCACCAAGGAACGCATGGCAATGTCCTAGAAAATAGAATCTGCATTTCTCGTTTACTTTTCTACTCATAATTCTCTGTATTTGGTTATTGGCAGGTAGCCAACTGGCTACCAATTTTAGGCTTCGCTCCATGCTTTCCACGCTTCATTCGTGTTCTTGGTGATTGCCTCGTTCCAAAGCTTCTCCATGTTGTAGAAAATTTCCTGAAATGCTTTAGGGGTATCCTTCGGATCAATCTTCTTGCCGAAATACGGGCGTCCACATCTTCTTTCGTCGTGCTCCCAGATGCACCGTATCATTCCCGTCTCCGTTGGAGTGCATCCGAGGAATGTTCCCATTGTACCGAATGTCTTTTCTCTAAGCCACTTCGGATAAGGAACGTAGATTGTCCACGCATCCACGCAGTCACGGAACTTCTTTCTTGTGTCGTGATAAAGTTTCAATTTCATAATTCTTTGTAATTTGGTTAATGGAAGAGGAGCATGCAAGCTCCCCTTGTTAGGCTGTTTCTTTTAGTTTGATTCCATTCTCTTCGAGAGCGTCTTTAATCAGCTCGTCAGAGTCCTCGTAGTACTCTCCCCAGCAGGAATCAATCTGCTCCCAGTCGTAGCCGTCCTCCGGCTCACGACCTATTTCCGTGAAGACTTTCTTGTAATGGACTTTCTTCTCCAAGACGAATCCCTTGACATCTCCCCACATCCAAAGACCTATGCACTTAACCTCATGCTCAAATAGGTCCAAGGCTCGCTTTCTCCAGTTTTTTGTATTAGTGTCACAATACTTGGAGAAACGCTTTTTGTCGCAGTAGGCATATCCACTGACATAATCTCCCTGGCAGTAGCCCGTAGAGGACCACTCGTAGAATGCAATATCCTTACAGTCGTGCAGAAGGTACGTGAAATCGTCCTCTTCGAGGATATCGCAAAGTTCTTCTCTATAGTCGAATCTCTTCAAGTCGCTCGGGCAGAACTCTTCGTGGTTATACCACTCACCATTGTACAGACTCTCAAGATACCACATGCGATCACTCTTGTCATAGCGCATACGGTAATTGTCGACGCTTTCACTATTGATATAATCAATAATCTTCTTTTGTGACACATAGTTACAAACTAGATTCTTCAATGCATCCTCTGCATTTTTAGCGTCAACTTCGCTGCTGCAACCACGAGACAGACCTCTATTGTATCCGTATTCGGAATAGTCCCAGAAGTAAACTCCCACCAAATCCCATTCTTTGCAAGGGCATTCGGCATCCTCATCCTGGTAAATGGTGATTCTGTAATCACCGATTTCCTTCTTTGCAAATTCGTAACTCATATCTAATATCATTTAAATGGTTTAACATTGAATATCCCCATGCTAGGGGATATTGTTAGGCTTCCTCATAATCTTCATCCATCATGGAGTGAACCTCTTCAAGGTAATTGCCGAAATTGTACTTGATGTTGTACGTTCCGAACGCCTTGAAATACCATTCCTCTAGATACTCTCTGTCCTTGCTAGCCTGCTCGCTGTCTTCTGCGGCATCAAGTCTGGCTACCATGTAAGCATACAAATCGTAGTAATCGTCGCCATCGTAGTCCGTCGCCAAGAACGTTCCTGTAACGTGTCTAGGATAATCGTTGTACAGATTGGCAAAATTTCCATCCATGCGCTGGTCGTTAAGATGGAGATATTTCTTCATCTCTCTGTTTGCTTCGAGAGTAAAATCCCATGCCATAGACTGGATATTCTTTCCGTACAAATCAGCAATGTATTCTTCCATGTCTTCTGCGTCATCGAAATTCTCCAGGCATTCGCGATAGAGGCCTTCGATTGTCTTGGCAAAGCTTTCAACACCGATATAATCGGCTACTTTCTCGATAACCTCACCCTTGCTGTTCATAACATATTCCCAAATATTCTTTTCCATAATTCATCTGTTTAATGGTTCATAATGGTTCCCCACGATGATGTGGGGAGTTTTAGCCACATATGGCAATGTCGCCATAATTTCTGTAGAAATGCTTGTATGCCTCAAGACCACTGGCAGCTTTCAAGTCTGTGACCTCTAGCTTACCGGTATCCTTGCGTAGCTCTGCAATAGAGTATGTATTGTCGTGCGTCCACTTGATGAGGTCCACACGCCTAACAGGATTCTCTACTGACTCAACGATTTTACACTTCAGTAAATCGTCATTCAGGATTTTCTCTAAATCACTCATAATTCTGTAATCTTTGGTTAATAGAAATCCACACCCGTGAGAGTGAGGATTGGTTTGGCTTAATACAGACAAGCTCTGAAACAAAGCTTGTCGCTTATCACACCATCTTTCTGTAGCCCGTCCTTCCAGTCATTGAAAGTCATGTTCAAGTCAAGGTTGAACTTTGTCTTCTTGCCAGTGTAGTCGATACCACACTCGTCACAAAACTGCCAGAATGCTTCACGAAGCTGCTTCTGGTTTGTGATCTGATATTTATTCGCCATAATTCAAATAATTTATCTTGGTTAAACAATAGAAGGCACGCTCAGACATGGGCGCACCTTTTTAGGCAAATACTACTCTTCTTCATCTTCATCCTCTTCCTCCTCGTCGAGGCAATAATAACTATCCAGTTCATCTGTGCCGGAATAGCCATCGTCCACACACTGCTCATAACTACGGAGACCTGTCCTGGCATAAATAATGTCTGTCATCGCTTCCTCGTTCCAGCCATTTATGTCCGTGACAAGTCTAACCTCGTCCTCTGTGGCGATATTGTTATCAACAATGAAATCCCACAGCATAGCCTCAATACTTTCTTTCATATCCTTTGAATATTTAGTTAATAATAGCTCCTACGTGTCTCCACGCAGGATTTTGGATTAGTAGAGATACTTGTCTGTGTCCACTCCAAGGAAATAGGCGAGTTCAAGCATCTTCTTTGCTATATTCTTGAACCAGTCTCCCACAAAATTGTGGTCATGGCATTTCCATAGCTTTCCAATCTGCTTGATTTCGTAGTCCTCATATGCAATATTTACGGTACTGCACAATCCCTGGAGCCAGTACGTGAGCAATTCAAGGCGTGATATCTTACGTTTGTCACCCTTTACTGCCTCCTTGTAGAACATCTCGAATGCAAACTCGATTTTCATCTTGTCGCTCAAGACGCTGACATCTACGTCGTCGGAGTGTATGGAATCCAAGATATATGAATACCAACGCATATTCTGCTCATTCATCTCAGCAGCTGTTCTGATAGCTGCAATTTCCTGTCTTTCGTTCATAATTCTACATTTTTATGGTTTAACATGGTTTCTGTGCAGATAGACTGCACAGAATGTTTGGCTAGAATCTGCGAGGGCGCATGCACGCTTGCTCTATCTCCTGAGCTTTCTTGTCTGCACGCGCTACGCGTCTGAAATACTCGCTCTTGTCGAGGTTCTTGCGTCTGCACTCCTCGCAGATAACTGCCTTGTGACTCGCTACGAGTCTTGCAAGGAACTTTCTGTCTCCGTCTGTCATAATTCTGAATTTTATTGGTTAATAATGGATGCAGGACACAGGACGCGCCCCGCAGTTCTGGCTAGAGATTGTACACCGGACTTTCTGAAGCACACAGAATAGTAGGACCGGTGAGGATGGAGAACGCACAAGGGTCGAAACTCTCGATTTTCTTCATGCTATCGATTTTCTTCTGTACTACATCACGTATGGATGACAGATTAAGTCTACCGTCAATAGGCATGACAGAATCCATGCCAACCATTTCCACGATACTGAAATCATCCGTAAATCTCATGTTCACAAGGTCAAACTTATTAATCTTGTGATAGAATTGTACCCATCTACTCATAATTCTACATTTTGGTTTATAGGAGAGGGAGATAAAACTCCCTCAATTTTAAGCTAGGTACTTCTTGATGAACTCTTTAAGCTCGTTGAGCCGCTCGTCAATCTCCTCTTTGCTGCATACGCAGATGAAACGTGGAAAACAAGTATCCGTTATTTCTCCCATGTCATTCATGACACAGGCAAAACAACTTATATACCCTTCGCCGTTTTTATTGCTAACGCTAACATCAAGGCTCAGTCTTGATTGATTTTTCAATACTTTTTTTTGGATTTCCTGCAACTTAGGCAAAATCGTAGAGAGTATGTACTCTACATTCTCTTTGTATTCTTCATCTATCATAATTCTTAAATATTGGTAAATAGTATGCGTGACAACCGCCACGCACATTTCAGCTCATGCACAATACTGCAATCTCAGAGAAACTCTTGGAGATAGCTTTCTTGCTACGATAATCTCTGTAGCCCTTAGTATTGTTGCTGTGCCACTGGCGTGCAGCAATCTTGATCTTCTCAATCTCATGCATAAGCGCACGCTCAAAATTCTTCTGTGATTTTCTGTCTAACATAATTCAATTTGTTTAATGGTTCTACATAGTATGCCCAGGAAAATGCCTGAGCACATTTTTGGCTACTCGTACTTGTTGAGCAGAAAAATCAGAATACAGCAGTCTCCGTTCATGAGCATCTGACATTTGTCCTCATCTGTAATGATGTTGGCGCAAATCTTTGCGAACATAGGAAACGGCTCATCCTCCATCTTGTCATGATATACTGCCAGGTATGTTCCAGGCAGCAGAGGACGAGAATCCTCAGGATCGCCGCCGAACTCATCGCACGCCTGTATAGGACATAGAACTCTCTGGATAGATGTGTGTGTACACATATCTTCATCGCAGTCCATGCCCATCATGATATCAATTAACTCACACTTGCTTAATTCCTTTGTTATCGTCTTGTACATATTCTTAATATTTTGATTAATAGAAGAGAGGAGCAGAAACTCATCTCAGTTTTGGCTACTTTCTGAGACCTACGAACGTTGTAGTTCCCTCTGCTGTGTAACTGCCGTTTAGTTTCAAAATCTCGTTAGCCTGGCTGATAACAGTCTTTCTCAGCATAACGTTCGCCCTGTGACAATTCACGAGAGTAACTGAAACCATTACTAATGCAATACACACTACGGCAAACAATGCCACGAAAATATTCTTCTTCATAATTCTGTAATTTAATTGGTTAATACTAGATACCGCCAGAATATCTCCAAGCGGTAGTTTTGGCTACATTTCACAGATATCATCTATCTGTGACTGAATTGTGTCTATCATTATCGCAATTATAAATAGACCGCACATTTCAAGAACCGCAGAATATAACACTGCTTGAAAATCTCCAAGCAGAAATCCTGCGATAGCAATAATGCCACACACGAAACTTGTAACTAATATGAGCGCAGCTGACAGCACGCCCTTGCTGATTCTCTTTTCCATAATTCTTTTGCTTAATTGGTTATATTATCGTACTGCCTAGATTTCTCCAAGCAGAATTTAGCTAAATGTTTCCAAGCACAATTATCGTACTTGACAAATTTCTCACACTCCAGGCAGGATGAAATTCTCCAAGCGGAGTGTGGATCGCCACAGCTCTCTGAAGAACCACCTGCCAATTATCGTACTGCTCCAAATATACACAAGCAGAATTCCGTAAAGAATTCCAAGCACATTCAGGAGAATTATCGTACTTGCCAAGCAAATGAATGCCGGCGCACTCTGAATAAATCCAAGCACAATTATCGTACTTGAATAAATAATCTGTCTTGTTTTCATAATTCTATTTTTATTGGTAATTGTTCCGTAGCCACACACGACAATTATCGTACTGGCTACGGATTTTTATGCTCACGCCACGCAGAATAATGTAAGCACACCATTCTTTAGCGACCCGAATTCTACGTGACTCAAAATCTCCTGAGCATCTGCAATGATACTCTCAACCTCGCACATATCGAGGCATTTAATTCTCAGCGTACTCATAATTCTAATATTTTTGGTTATTGTTCCCTACAAGCGTAGGGAGATTTTAGGCTACTGAATTCCGGCAGACCAAGCGAATCTTTCTTCTTCATCATTCAGTCTGTAGATACTGGAAAGCATACCAAACAGGCGAGGACTGCTGTTAACGAGTTCATCGTAGGCATCCTCTGCACTCTGGTCTGTTACATTAATACGTACAAGCGTCTTTCCTATCTTCTTCAAAATCTGTTCTTTCATAATTCTAATATTTAAATGGTTCATAATTGTAGAGCGGAGATTTCTCCCCGCCCCGTTAGCCAGGATGTGCATCTTTGCACCACGTTTTATCATTATCGTCTTAACTACGTGGCTCACACCCTACAGTTATTATGGACTGCATCCAGTCAGTTTCTCTCGCTGCAAACTATTACGTTACCTGTGCCAACTGACAACACATTTCAGATAGCTCTCATTTTTCGGATATACCTCACGTGGAATATAGCTACATTATCCACGGTGATTTCACGGATAACCACTCCGCACGGCTCACAACACCATATAGAATATGAATTATGATTTCTTTCTAAAACTCTCATCTCGCTAGATGATACAAATCCCCTAGCCGTCGTGCCGTCTCATCTCATTCGACGCTCACGCCAGGAATTTTTGCGTATCTCTCGGATGGATGTCTCTGAGCAATCACGTTGCTCTCTCCCATCTCGGTGTGCCTCTCGCACTCTCGATACTTCTCTTGAATTTTGGCAATTAGTCCCCTGAGGGAGAATAAATTCTCTCTCTAAGGTTAAGCCCACACACCACGACAAGGTTTCCAAAATCGTGTGGGAAAAATAAGGATACAGTGACCCGCTCCAAGTTGAAAAACCTGGAGTAAAATTTCCCACTGGCTACCGGTCAGATAGTCAGCGGGAAAATAGATAGCTAGACCTTTTCCTAGCTACCTATTTTGTGTTACTTACTTTTGCGCTGCTGCTAACTTTGCTTGCAACTCTGCAATTTGCTTTTGCAAATCTGTTATACTTTCACTCTTCTTCTTTGCTACCTTTGCGCCACTTGCAAAGGCTTGATGTAATGAGCACAACTTTGAACCCAAACGCTGCAAACTATCGATAATAGTATTCTGTTTATCTTTGCCGTTATTATCAAACCAAGCAAAGAAATTAGGTATTTTGTGTTTGCGAGAAAACTCGCTTACTGCGCTGCGCACACACTCAGTCTGCAAATTGCAGTAGCTTTCATCTGAAAGCACGTAATTTGTTGCTAACTTGTTGTACTTA
>OGNF01000470.1_pt1 | contig 44675 bp, 37 predicted proteins | sample 1573321 | NCBI WGS metagenome assembly OGNF01 (sample SAMEA2581911, study PRJEB24529) | metagenome | biome: Human gut stool | place: China | collected 2011 | reverse complement strand
CTTATCGGATATAAATCAGGTAAAATGTGAAAAGGAAAAGTGCAAACTTATATGGAGCTTAGGCCTCCCGGCCTGCGAAAATCGAGGCGACACCCGTTTGCCGCGCGGGTGGGCGTGCTATTAGTTGGCGCGTATCTGCATTCTCTCCCTGCTTCGCCTCCCACTGCCGGAGCACTTGTATTGCCTCTTTCTTTAAAGAAATGTTACAAAAAGACAAAAATAGGGTTTCAAACTACCCTCCTACATCGTTAACTGAATTTTGCTAAGTTGCTCTTAAGGCCTAATAATTTTAACCTAAATTTAGAAATTACGCCTAAGTTAACAATATTTAAGATTTAGAGTGTAAATTTTTTTGCCAAAAATTTTGTCACCTCTGAAAGTTGAAGTAATTTTACGCCGAATTTCCGGTTTTGCCATGCAAGCGCAACGCCTCGCGTGGCAACATGAAAGGGATTTGACGATATACCACACTTAACAAGACAATAAACTATACAAAAGATATAAAACATGGCAACTCCAACAGCTAAACCCGCCAACGGCAAGTTAGGCGTGCTCGTAGTAGGACTCGGTGCAGTGGCTACTACATTTATGACAGGCGTTATGATGACCCGCAAAGGCCTTGCTAAGCCCGTAGGCTCTATGACCCAGTACGACAAAATCCGCGTGGGTCGTGGTAAAGACAAAAAATATCTCCATTATAAAGACATCGTTCCACTGGCAAACCTCGACGACCTCGTGTTCGGTGCCTGGGACGTTTATCCCGCCAACGCTTACGAATCGGCCATCAATGCCGAAGTGCTCAAGGAAAAAGACATTGAGCCGGTCAAGGACGAACTCGTGAAAATCAAACCCATGAAGGCCGCCTTCGACCACAACTACGCAAAGCGTCTCACCGGCGACAACACGATGGGCGACAAAATCACCCGTTGGGAGATGGTGGAACGTCTCCGCGAAGACATCCGCAACTTCAAGAAAGAAACCGGCGTTGACCGCGTGGTGGTTCTCTGGGCCGCTTCTACCGAAGTTTACGTTCCTGTAGACGAGGAAATCCACGGCACTCTCGAAGCTCTCGAAAAAGCCATGAAGGCTGACGACCGCGAGCACATAGCCCCCTCCATGTGCTACGCTTACGCTGCGCTGAGCGAAGGCGCTCCCTTCATCATGGGCGCCCCCAACACCACGGTGGACATCCCCGCCATGTGGGAACTCTCCGAGAAGACCAGATTGCCTATCGCCGGCAAGGACTTCAAGACGGGCCAGACCCTCGTCAAGTCAGGTTTCGCCCCCATTATCGGCACACGTTGCCTCGGCTTGAGCGGATGGTTCTCTACAAACATCCTCGGCAACCGTGACGGCCTCGTGCTCGACGAACCCGCCAACTTCCGCACAAAAGAGGTATCGAAGCTCTCCACCTTGGAGTCTATCCTCGTTCCGGAGAACCAGCCCGACCTCTACGGCCACGGCAACGACGAAGACACCCAGTACTACCACAAAGTGCGCATCAACTACTATCCCCCGCGCAACGACAACAAGGAAGGCTGGGACAACATCGACATCTTCGGCTGGATGGGCTATCCCATGCAGATCAAGATCAACTTCCTCTGCCGCGACTCCATTCTCGCAGCCCCGCTCTGCCTCGACCTCGTGCTGCTGAGCGACCTCGCCGCACGCGACGGACGCTACGGCATACAGCGCTTCCTCAGCTTCTTCCTCAAGAGCCCGATGCACGACTACACTGAAGACGAAATCCCCGTAAACCACCTCTTCCAGCAGTATGTGATGCTCAAGAACGCCATCCGCGAAATGGGCGGATACGAGGCTGACGAAGAAATAGACTGATAAACTACAAACCTCATAAACCCAACGGGAAGAGACGGCAGATTTGGCCGCCTCTTCTCTTTTTTTACCATAAACACGATTATTCTGCCGTCCTGTGCCCGGATAATCTCTTTTGACGTAAGCAGTAGCGAAGTCAGTGCCTGTTTCTGTAATTTTTATCAAGCGAAGTGATTTTTTTATCTAAATAATTTTGATGTTTAGATTTTTATTTATATTTTTGCGGCAGATTTCTCCTATTAGTAAGTGTTGGATTTAAATACATACCGGAGACGCCTGCAGTTTGGGCGGGTTCATCGAATTGAAGTATGTGATTGATTCTTTCCCTTACTATCGGTTTAATCTGAACACTTGCTTATAAGCTTGGGATATAAACATCTGTTGTTTCGGCAATGGTATGTTTAATGAACTCAGAATACACCTTGGACAACCTATAAACAATCTATACTTGTCTTATGAAAAAAATTCCTTTTAAACCCAAGTTGGTTGCGCTTGCGGCCGTCGCGACTTTGTCTGCGTCTGCATGGGCGGCCAATTTTACGGTGGGAGGTATAAAGTACACCTCCATCACCGAACCGTCCGGATCTGAGAACGGCACCTGCAAGGTGGCATATCAGAACCAGGACATCCAAGGGGATATCGTTATCCCCGACTTCGTGACTTACGGCGGGAGAAACTACGATGTAGTGGAGATTGCCTCCGAAGCCTTCGGTTACAATGAGTATTACGACATCGAGCTTACATCGGTGGCCATCGGCAACAACGTAAAGAAAATCGGCAGCAGCGCCTTTGCCGAGCAGCACTACCTCAAATCAGTGACCTTCGGCAACAGCGTGACCGAAATCGGCGGCTCCGCATTCTCCGAATGTTCGCTCACCTCCGTCACCCTCCCGGCCGGGGTTAAGGAAATCAAGGCCAACACCTTCTACGGCAATATGTCGCTGCGCTCCGTAACCCTCAACGAAGGGCTTGAGACCATCGCCCAGATGGCTTTCTACGGTGTTAATAACCTGGCCGAAATCACAATCCCTTCCACAGTCACTTCAATTGACTTTGCCAAAGACGCTTTCGGCAACTGCAAAAACCTTACTGCCATGAACGTGGCGGCCGGTAATACGGCTTACCGTTCGGTGGACGGAATCGTCTACACGGCCGACGGTACATCGCTGGTATTCTCGCCGCTGAAGCTCGCGGTGGAAAACCTAACCTTCCCGGCCGAACTTACCGGAATAGGCTCCGCCGCTTTCAAGAATAACAAAACCATCAAGACGGTCACCTTCCCGCCGGAACTCGCCTCTATCGGCAGCGACGCTTTCAACGGTTGCTCGTCTCTGACTTCGCTGACGTTCCCGACGTCGCTGCGCACTATCGGGGAATATGCCTTCGCCAACTGCACGGGCTTGACTTCCATTTCCCTCAATGACGGGTTGCAGACCATCGACACGTCGGCTTTCAAATCCTGCACCGGCCTTACATCCCTTTCCATCCCGGCCACGGTGGGGAGCATAAAGTGGTCGTCGTTTACCGGTTGCACTTCGCTGAAGAAGATTACAGTGGCGCCCGAAAACGGCGTTTATTCCTCCGACGGCTATTCCCTGATGGAAACAGCCACGGGCACACTGCTCAATTATGCCACGGCATCGTCCCTGAAGTCTTACACTGTTCCGGACAATGTGAAGAAAATCAACAGCTTCGCAATTGAGTACGCCAATAATCTCGAGGTGCTCGACCTCAATAAAACCAGCGTCGTGGACAACGATGCCATAGCCGGGTTGGAGTCACTGCGCGACCTCTCCATGGGGCAGACAATATCGTTGTTAAGCGACGGTGCGGTAGAGCTTTGTCCCAATCTGAACATAATACGCCTGAACTGCACCGTTCCTCCTGAAATCGGAGGTATGCGCGACCCGTTCCCGATGCGCTTCAACGCCGGCGGCGAGGGTACGCTCTACGTTCCCGACGCAGCGCTGGCCCTGTACCGCCAATCCATATACTGGAAGGACCTGAACCTCAAGGCCCTCAGCACTGCCCCGGCCGTCGAGCCTCCCGTGGAAGATGTCACCACGGCCCACGCCTACTCCATGGGAAGCCGCGACGGCAAGTTCGGTTTCGTCGACTTCCCCGTCAACGACATCGACGCCTGGAAAGTGGTCAAAGCAACATCCTCAAGCGACGACCAGGTGGGTGCCGGCGAATATGTGGACGGCAAACTCTACGCCTATACAGTGAATTATGACTACGTGATGGGCGACGGCCTCGAACCCTCCGGCTTCAAAGTCTACAATCCCGAAAACTTCACCGCTACACGTACCACCGACTCCGATCTTACGGGCCGTGTCGTGGACATGACATACGACTATGCCCACAACACCATGTACGCCCTGGTGGAGGAGAACCGTACTACCAACGGCATGATAGGCCTCACCGCCCTCAATGTGGTTGACCTCCAGACCGGTGCCGTGACGCGCGTAGGCCTCCCCGGCGACATCAAGGCACAGAACGGCAACGGCCAGACGGTGGAGGAACACCTCGTAGGCCTCGCCTCCGATCCCACAGACGGCACGCTCTACGCCATGGGCGAATACCGCCAGCTCTATACCCTGGACCGCATGACCGGAGCCGCCACAGCACGCGGCCAGCGCAACCGTGTGGCCGTCAACAACGATTTCCAGTCGATGGCATTCGACGCGCAGGGCAACCTCTACCAGGCACAGTGCCACCCCGACTATGAGTACTTCATGCGCATAGACACCACCGACGGAAAGCTCTACAACCCCGTCACCGGCGAGGCCGTGACCGTGAACTCCGACTTCACCAACAACGCCGCCCGCTTCCCCGAAGACCCGCAGCTCACCGCCCTCTACTTCACCGACAAGACATTCGTCTCCGCCGTCCCGAAGGCAGTGACAGCCCTGACCGCCGCCATCGCTCCCGCATCGCCCAATTCCGTGACGCTGACATGGACGCTCCCGACCGAGAACTACGACGGCTCCGCTGCCGCAGTCACCGAAGTGCAGGTTTACCGCTTCGGCACCGCACAGCCCTTGGCAACACTCCCCGCCGGCACCGTGACATATACCGATAACAACGCCCCGAACGGCGATGTCAGCTACTACGTGGTTGCCAACGCCGGAACGCAGGCCGGATTCCCCGCATGGACTACAATCTTCGCCGGCGCCGACCGGCTCAAGGCCGTTCATGAACTCGCAGCTTCGCTCGAAGGCAACGAGGCCACCATCACCTGGAAAGCCCCGACCGAAACCGTAAACGGCGGTTATGCCGACTATAACAACATCACATACGCCGTCAAGAGCGTCAAGGGCGAAGAAGAGACGCTGCTGGCCGAAAACGTAGCCGGCACATCGTATGTCGCAACCCTTGAAAGCAACGGCACCTACCAGTTCATCGTAATCCCGTATAGCTGCGGCGTGGCCGGTGTGGGCGCCCTCTCCAACCCCGTTACGCTGCAAGGCGTGGAAAGCCTGCCGTACACTTGCGGCTTCGAAGATAACGACGGCGGCACACTCTGGACCATCGTAAACCAGAATACCGGCAGCTACGGTTGGAGCATCGTGGAAGGCTACGCCTACCAGCGCCTCGACGGCAAGTTCGCGCAGTTCAAGACCGGCGGCTCCTCCACATTCCCGGCCAACGACTGGCTCATCTCGCCGGCCATCGCCTGCCCGCAGGGTGAATACGAACTCACTTACTTCGTCAACGGAGGCAACTACGACACCCATACCTACAAGGTATTTATGGGCTCCGACTCCACCGACCCGGCCGACTTCACTCAGGAAATCTACTCCCTTACCGACGAGAAGGTTTACTCCGAAAGCACAGAGAACAAGAACTACGTTCCCGTCACCGTGAAGTTCAACATCGACGCCACGGGCGACTACCGTATCGGCTTCCAGGGAATAGGCGCCTCCACTTACGCCACCCTGAGGTTCGACAACGTTAAGTTGGTATGCACCAAGCTTACCGGCATAGACGGCATAGAGAACGGCAGTGACGCCATCCGCCTCGTGGCACCGCGCACCGTGGCCTGCGAAACGGCGACCGCCATCGACGCCTACGCCCTCAACGGCATGCACCTCGGCCACGCCGACGGCAACACGCTGACGCTCCCCGCCACCGGAGCAGTGATAGTGAAAGCCACCACCCCCGCCGGCGTCTCGGTAACCAAATTCATCCTCAAGTAACCGACCCCAACCTCAAATAAAAGCGTCCCCGGCAGCCGATGCCGGGGACGCTTTTTTATAAAACAGATATAATCAAAAAGAGGAAATATAAAAACCAAGCGGGTAGTTCAAATTTTTATAATCCATACTTTATGAAATGGACATTTCTGTCAATTTCTTAAGGTGTATGTGAAGAAATTTACAAAATTGTTGATTTTGTAAAGTAAAAGTGTATGGATTCGCAGAGTGAAGCACGGGCGCTCCTTAAGCTATATAATCCCTCAAAAAGACGTAATGTTTGATAACTATATGATAATCAAATCTTGAATTTGTTTGTGCATATTCCACCTTGAAACAATATTTCAATATTCAATAAGTGAATCTTCAGACACTTATAACTGTATTACGCCAAAAGCAGTGATTTTATAGCTTAAGTTCTTTTGGGGAGGCGCTTATAAACTTTATAAATCTTATAAACAATGCGCCCCGGCGCGCGTGGGTCGTCGGGGCGGCTGTCGGGGGGAGTGATATTGTCAGTGGGTGAGGAAGTCGAGGACTTCCTTTAGGTCGCGGATGGTGCCGGGGTGGGTTTGGGCGTCCTCTTCGGCGGTCCAGCCTTTCCCCTTGAGCCAAAGGGTCTTGCAACCGGCTTCTTCGGCGGGGAGGATGTCCTTGCGCAGCGAGTCGCCGACGACGAGCACTTCGGCGGCCGGAAGGCCGAGGGCGCGCACTCCCATACGGAAGATTTCAGGGTCGGGTTTGCGAACGCCCACCACGGCGCTCTCTATTATCTTCTTGAAGAAGTGTGTGAGACGGAAGTCGCCGAGCACGCTTTCGATGTTGCCGTAGAAGTTGGAGACGAGCACCATAGGGTAGCGTGCGGCGAGTTGTTCGAGCACGGGGCGTGCCCTTTCTATATGGCTGCGCGCGCTTTCGTAGCAGGTGCGGGCTATGGCCTGCGCTTTCTCCTGGACCTCTTGCGGCGCGAAGACGCCCATCTCGCAGAGGTGTTGCAGCTCTATGCGCATCTTGATGAACAGCAGGTCATGGAAATCATGTTCGGGGAGGATGTGGCGTGTGCGGGCCAGTTCGCGTTCGGCGTAGACGTAGGTTTCGCGGAACTGGGCTTTGTCTACGAGCACGCCGTTCTGCCGGTAGGCGTCCCAGATGACTTCGCTCCAGTGGTCTCCGCCGCTGTCGAGCGTGCCGCCGTAGTCGAAGATTATTCCTTTTATCATAGTTTCTCGGTTTTTAACAGGTCGGTGAATTTGTGGCAAATGTGTTCGTGGCGCACCATCATGTAGACCATCAGGATGTTGAGCACCGTCAACTCGAAGGCGAAGTAGAGCCACGGCATACGGAACACGAGGATGGCGATGAACAGCGCGAAGCAGCGGGTGTTGAAGCTCAGTATGTTTGTGTACTTCATCAACGGCAGCGATGCCTGGCGGAAACGTTCGCGGAATTGCTGCGGCACCTTGCCGTGGTACTTCTCCTGCAGGGCCCGGCGCAGGCGTTGCATCCACGGGGTGCGTTTCTCCTGGCCTACGGTGTAGTTGGTGTAGAACATCAGCACGAGTTTCTGCACGAAGTTGCGTCGCCAGCCGAGGGCATGGAATTTATTCCACAGGTCGGCGGCGGAGTCGAGTTCGCTCCCCTCCTCGCCTTTCAGGAAATAGAGGTGGAACTGGCGGTAGTAGTCTGCCATGGCGGCCTGGATGCCGTGGCAGAAGCCGGTGACGACGGCCGTGACCCATATCACCCAGAGGTGGGCGGAGAAGAAATCGGAGGTGACGTTCTCGCGCAGGCAGATGGCCATGTAGATGGCGGCGAACCATACGTCGCCGCTAAGGCCGTCGAGTATGCGGCCTATGCGCGAATACTGGTGTGTCATGCGTGCCAGCTGGCCGTCGGCGCTGTCGAAGGAGTTGGCCCAGACCAGCAGGAACACGCCGAGCAGGTTCACCCAGAAATCGTTGAAATAGAAGCATACGCCGGCGCCGAGCCCCAGGAAGATGGAGGCTATGGTGATGGCGTTGGGGGTGACGTGCAGTTTTTTGGCCAACACGGCCCAGGCGAACCCTATCGGGCGGTAGAAGATGAGGTCGAACCATTCCTCGGTGTCGCCCGATTTCAGTGTGTCGCGGTACTGTTGGCGCAGGGATGGTTTACGGCTCATCTTTTTCTGTATTTTTTTATTTCGGCAAGGATTGCTTTCGCTATCCAGGGGGCGGCCTCGGCGCGGCAGGGGGCGAAGCTGGGCCAGTCGTTGAAGTCGATGATGCGCACGGAGCCGTCGGCGTCCACGATGGCGTCGCCGCCGTAGATGGTCACTCCGGTGACCTTGGCGGCGCGGTCGCATATTTCGCGCAGGTGGGCCTCGTCGAAGGGAAGATGGCGCGCTGCGCCGTTCACGGCTTCGAGTCCGTATTTGCTATGCCCCGCCTCGAAGGGGTAGAACCAGAAGAAAAAGGGCTGTCCGGCCACTCCGTAGAACTTGATGAGGTCGCCGACGAGGTGCCGGTTTATGACGGCGCGCTTGATGCCGCGGTAGAAGTATTCCTTGAGCACCTCCTGGGCTTCTTCGGCGTGGCGGCAGTAGCTGACGTCTTCCTTGTGCATGGCGTGGAAGTCGCCGCGCTTAATCCAGCACGACTGGAATCCGGCCTCGCGCAGGGCTTTGGTGACGTCTTCGTCGGTATCCACCATCAGGGAGTCGGGGTAGGGGATACCGTTTCCGAGCAGTAGCCGCGTCATTCGCTCGCGGGTGCAGTTTTCGATGGCGTGGCCGCCGTTTATGACGAGACGTCCGGCGTCTTCGAGTTCCTGGAGTTTGGCTATGGAGCCGCGTTCGCGGCACATGTTCACTATTATGTCTTCGGCCACCGGACCGTTGCGGAACTCCTCTTCGCTGTAAAGGTTCACCTCGCAGCCGCGTTTGCGCAGCTGCTCCACGGTAGCGTTGAAAATCGCCGCATCGTTGCCGATGTGGTTCGGTGAGTAGGCGCCGGCGCGCATCACGCCGGATATTTTTATGTCTGCCATTGGTCTGTTTATTTTAGTGGGGAGCCGGCAATGAAGCGGCGAGCCGTCTCTATGTCGCCGGCGTGGTCCACGTCGATGATTTTACCCATATCGAAGCCGCGCACGTCGAGGCCGTCGGTGAGCAGGGCACGCTGGTAGTTGCGCATACGGCTCACTCCGGTTTCTATGCAGTGGCGCAGCACGGCGATGCAGTGGTCCGAGAGGCCGTAGATACCGCCCGAGACGTAGCGGTCCCGGCTGTCGGCGCTGTCGCGGAAGGCCGTTATGCGCATCTCCGGGTCGCAGTCCACGTAGAGCGGCTTCTCGTCGTCGATGTAGGAGGTCAGCGCCATCATGGCGTCGACCCGAGCCGGCGCGGCGGCGTATGCCTCCACGTAGCGGCGGAAATCTTCGGGGCGGAAAATGGTGTCCACGGTGGTCAGGACGAAGCGGCCTTTGCCTTCCATCAGGCGGCTCAGCTCGTAGAATGAGTGCATGGAGCTGGGGGTGGAGCGCACCACCAACGTCAGGGGCACGGGGAGCCGGAGCGCCAGCCCTTCGAGGAAGCTGCGCACTTCCGTCATCTGCTCGTTGACGATTACCGACACCGACTCGGCGCCGCATTGTGTGAAGATGTCTATCAGACGCTCCACCATGGGGCGCCCGTCGAGGTCTACGAGGGGTTTGGGTTTGGTGACACCCTCCTGCACCAGCCGCGAGCCTTCGCCGGCGGCTATTATACCGTAATGCATTATAGGTAGCTGTTGAATGGATATATTTGTAGCTCGTGATAAATTATCTTTGGGCTGCTTTTATATTCTTGTTGGTTGGCGGAATGTGGCGTGTCGGGGCCTCACTCCTTGTCAGTATCCTTTTCGGCCTCGGGAACGGCGGATTCCTTTCCCGCTTTCTTTTCGTTCTCTCCGGAGTGGGGTTTCTCCTCCTTTTTCTCCTCTTTCTTGTCTTCCTTTCTGGCGTCGCGTTCGGGCAGGGGACTCAGCGGGTTGCGTCGAGCGAAGTCGAAGTCGCGGCGTGCGCGGAAGATGTCGATGGCGCGGTAGATGGCCTGCCGCATGGAGGTTTCGTCTGCCTCGCCGCGGCCTGCTATGTCGTATCCGGTGCCGTGGTCGGGCGATGTGCGCACGTAGTCGAGTCCGGCGGTATAGTTCACGCCGTCGGTTGCTGCGAGCGTCTTGAACGGGCCGAGCCCCTGGTCGTGGTACATGGCCACGACGCCGTCGAACCGTGAGTAATTGCCGGAGCCGAAGAATCCGTCGGCGGCGTAAGGGCCGAAAGCGAGGATTCCCTCCTTGCGCAGGGACTCGAGGGCAGGACGGATTATGGTTTCGTCCTCGCTGCCTGTCACACCGTTGTCGCCGCAATGCGGGTTGAGGGCGAGCACGGCGATGCGCGGCCGTTCGCAGCGGAAGTCGCGCCTCAGCGATGCGTCGAGCGCTTTCACAGTGCCGCTTACGGACGGGGCGGTGATGTGCTGCGCTATCTCCGCCACAGGTACGTGGGTGGTTACAAGCGCCACGCGCACCGTGTCGTTGAAGAGAATCATCAGCGAGCGTTGCCCGTCGTGGCCCAGCCGTTCCTGGAGATACTCCGTGTGGCCGGGGAAGTTGAAGTCGTCGCTGTGGATGGTGTTCTTGTTGATGGGCGCGGTGACGAGCACGTCAATCTGACCCTCCTGCAGGGCTTTGACGGCGGCTTCGAGGGCTGCGAAGGCGGCGTGTCCGGCTTCGCGCGTCGCCGTGCCGGTGTCGATGTGGATGTCGGGGCCGCAAACGTCCATCAGGTTGACGTGCCCGTCGGCGGCCTCGGCGGCCGTGGAGATGCTTCGGCAGCGGAAATCCTCCATGCCGAAACGCTTCCAGTAGTACTGCAATGCCTTCTCCGACCCGAAGATTACCGGGGTCAGGAGTTCCGTTATTTCCTCGTTGCCGAGGGCTTTAAGTATTATCTCGTAGGAGATGCCGTTGATGTCGCCATGCGTGATGCCGACGCGTATTTTTTTCGCCATAAAAAGCATGTTAAGGGTCAAGGCGAGGGATGAGGTCAGTGCCGTCTGCTGTCGCGCCGGTGGCACCGCACACCCTTTCGCACCGCAAAGTTACTAAAAAAATTCCAAGTAACCCTCCCGCCGCCCCTATTTTATAATGTGACACGCGGCGCCGGTTATAAGCAAGGAGCTGATTTTAACGTCCTGAACTTTCAGAACATTTCTGATTGAGGTGAAATAACTGCCATATAAGCGCTTCGAGTTCGGTTACGCAGCCCCGGGAGGCCGGTGTTCCATATATGGGCCGGATTGGCGGCTGTGAGATTCCGGGATACAAGAAGCCCCGCGCGGAAGGTCCGGCGGGGCTTTCTTGAATAGGTGAAAGCTGATGGCTACTGCTTTCACCCACCTCAATCAATAAACCTTATCAGTTTTTTTATCCGGTAGGGCGCGGTGCAGGGGATGGGATCCCTGTGCGTGGCGCGCTGTGTATGGCGTGGCTCGTTATCTGTAATCTTTCAGCTTCCCCTGGAGGCGTTTGCGCGCAAAGAAGATGCGGCTTTTTACGGTGCCTAACGGAATGTTCATTTTCTCTGCTATTTCGGAATATTTATATCCGGCGATATACATGGTGAAGGGAACCTTGTATTCGGGGGTGAAGGCGTTGATGGCGGCCGAGATTTCCTTGGCGGCGAATGAGCCTTCCGGGGTCGCGAAGCCCGATTCCTGCGAGAGGTTCAGGTGGTAGAGGTCTTCCGTGGTGTCGACCACTGTGGCGGTGCGTACCTGGCGGCGGTAATTGTTGATGAAGATGTTGCGCATGATGGTGAAGACCCATCCTTTGAAATTAATGTTGTCAACATACTTCGATTCGTTGTCAAGCACTTTGAGGGTTGTGTCCTGCACGAGGTCTCTTGCAGCCTCGCGGCTTGTCGTCAGTTGGTAAGCAAAGTTCAAAAGGTTGTTTTGAAGGCCTAACAGGCGTTGTTTGAAAGAGTGGGATTCGGCCATTGTTTCGAGGTGTTTTTTGGGTTGTTTGAAAGTATAACAACCGTGAGGGGAAAAAAATATCATCGGTTTTTGATTTTTTGGGGCAGTGAAGGTATTTTTTAACGTTTAGCCATCCGGATGCAGCATTATGTGTTAATTTATGTAACAAAACAGTTTCTAAGTAATGAAAATCAATGGATGGTGGAAAAGTGTTCACTGTTTCCCTTTCTGCAAATTTTGGTTTTTTCACTTTAATTTTTGCGTGTACTTGAAATATAATAGCTAATTTTGTAGTCCGTAATTCCCCTGTACACTTATGGGTAAAAGATTAAAAAGACTGAACCTGCTGGTGCGCCGCCGCTCCCACCTCACCCTCCTTATCATAGTGGGGGTGATAGTGCTGTTGCTGTTTTTCAACGACGACACGTCGCTGGCGCTCAACCTCAAATACCAGAACGAGATAAACCGACTGCAGAACGAAATAAAGCTGAACCGGGATTCCGCCGCCCTCTACCGCGAGAAGCGCCTCTCGGTACTGGCCGGCCGCGACGAGCTGGAGCGCCTGGCGCGCGAACGTTTCAACATGCAGAAAAACACCGAAGATGTCTATGTCATCAAATAACATAACCAAGAAACGCAAACTGCTCGACACCCTGGCGTCGGTGGGTATGCTGCTGGTGGCGGCAGCCCTGGCCATCCCGCTCGTCAAGATGGGCGACGTGCAGTTCCTTTCCCCGTTCAAATGGGTGTTCGCGGCCGGCGCGCTGCTCTACACCGTGGCGCGTGTGCTCAATCCCGTGGACTCCGCGGAGTCGCTGCGCCTGCGCCGCCTCCACCGTATGCAGGCCTGGGCCGGAATAGCATTCGTGATAGCCGCTTTCTTCTGGTTCTACAACGAAGAGCGTTTCGGCAACGCTGCCGGCACGCTCCAGATTACGCGCCAGACCATCCTCTTCGCCCTCGTCGGCGCCGTGCTCCAGATAGTATCCTCATGGATGATTTTTTCGCGCGAGAAAAAGGAGAAAAAAAACTCCGCTTAGCATTTTTTATGCCACGGAATTTGCCCACCTCCCGATTTTAACGTAATTTTGCCCGTTAATGAGCACCGAATCGTATGTCATAGTAATCGACCACGGGAACACCGCCACAAAAGTGACCCTTTTTTGCGGCGATAAAGTGGTGGCTGCCAGCCGTCAGGACGCCCCGATGGTTGAGACCGTCGCCATGCTGTGCGCGCGTTATCCGGTAAGCGGCGCCGTCTACTGCACGGTGGTGGGCGTGGACATACGCTTCGTGGAGACGGTGCGGTGTCTGCTGGCGCCGGCCAAGATGCTGGTTTTGACCCACTCCACCCCGCTGCCGCTGGGCGTCCGCTACGGTTCGCGCCCCACGCTGGGGATGGACCGTGTGGCCGCCGCCGCCGGAGCCGCCGCGATGTTTCCAGGCCGCCGTTGCGTCATCGTCGACGCCGGAACGGCCGTGACGCTCGACCTCATGTCCGCCGCCCCGGAGTTCCGCGGCGGCAACATCTCGGCGGGGCTGAAGATGCGTCTGCGGGCATTGCACATCTTCACCGGGCGTCTGCCGCAGGTTGAAGCCGCAGGACGCCTCCCCGAGATAGGCGACGACACCGAGACGGCCCTGCGCTGCGGCGCCGTGCGCGGCATCATTGCCGAAATACGCGACATGGCAGCCATCGCCGGCCCCGAAGCGCAGATACTGCTCACCGGCGGCGACTCATTGCTTTTATACGAAAACCTCGACACCTCCATGCAGCGACGCACCGCCGTGGTCCCCGACCTGGTGGCACGCGGGCTGCTCTCAATATTCCGCTATAATGAAAATAACTGACAAAATACTTACACTGATAGCGGTGGTGGCGCTAAGCACCCTTGCCTCCCCGGCACAGGTTACCACAACGCCCTACTCCATGTACGGGTACGGTATCCTCAACGACCACGCCACCTCCATGCAGCGCCAGATGGGCGGCGTTGGCTACGCCATGAACTCCGGACGACAGATCAACGTCAAGAACCCCGCCTCTTACGCCTATTGCGACTCCCTGACGTTCCTATGGGACGTAGGCGCCGACATCTCCTTCCTCCATTCCGCCGAAGGCGATCTCAAGGAAAACAGCATCGGCGGCGGCCTCGACTACCTCACCATGCAGTTCCCGATTTCCAAATATATGGGAGCTTCCATCGGCCTGGTGCCCACCTCGTCCGTTGGCTACGCCTTCGGCAACGAGATAAAGCACGGCGCCATGGAAAACCAGGGCTCAGGCGGCCTCAACGAGCTTTATGCCGGTGTGGCCGGACGCTATGCCGGAGTCAGCCTCGGCGTCAACTTCTCCTATATGTTCGGAAGCATCGTCAACGATGTCTACGCCACGCCGCAGGATTCGAAGCAGACCCTCTTCGAGCACGTGATGCAAATCCGCGACTGGAACGTGAACATCGGCCTGCAATACACCCTCCCCGTCACGAAATACGATTTCGTGACCCTCGGCGTCACCTTCCAGCCGAAGAAAACCTTCCTGGGCAAGACGTGGGTCACCAACCAGAACCTCTCCGACTCCAAGCAGCTGCCCGACACGGTGGCCTACATGAAGATGAAGGACCACTACTACCAGCCCAACACCTACGGTGTGGGTATCAACTACCGCCACGACCGCCAGTCGCACTTCATGGTGGAGGCCGACTTCACATTCCAGGACTGGAGCAAGGCGCAATACTCGCCCCTCTACTCCACGGCCGACCCGAAGGTAATGGTTTTCGAGGGAATGAAGTTCAACAACCGCTACCGCGCGTCGCTCGGCGCCGAATACACCAACCGCATCCGCGGCCCGTACCTGCGCCGCATCACTTACCGAGCCGGCGGTTACTTCAGTCAGGATTACCTCAACATCCGGGGCAATAAGGTGAAGGAGTTCGGCCTCTCCTGCGGTCTCGGTTTCCCGACAGCCGACGGCAAGACCCTCATCAACCTCGGCTTCGACTGGAAACACCGCCAGGCCTCGCCGCAGAAACTCATCTCCGAAAACTACTTCAACATTACGCTGGGCGTGAACTTCAACGAAGTGTGGTTCTGGCAGCGCAAGATTAAGTAAAAAACACCACGACAGCCCATGACGCTTACGGCGACGGTACGCAAGACACTCGACACGGCGGCAAGACTACTTCCTGCCGTGCTGTTGCTCGCGCTCCTCACCGCCGCCTGCGACAAGGGACGCAAGGTGGACGTCGCCGCCGGAATAAACCCGAACAAGATGCCCACGATGACCACCAAGAACGTGGCCACTTTCATCTCCGACTCCGGCATAGTGATGTACAAGATCGTGGCGCCCGTGTGGTATGTCTACGACAACACGGACACCCCCTGCTGGAAGTTTCCCAAAAGCGTCTATCTCCAGAAATTCAACGACAAATACCAGCCCGTCTCCTCGGTGGCGGCCGACTCTGCCATCTACTTCAAGGACCGGCACCTGTGGCGCCTCGACGGCAACGTGGAGATACGCCGTATGCCGGCCGACCTCTTCCTGACGCAACAACTCTTCTGGAACGAGCGCGAACACCGCCTCTATTCCGATTCCTTCATCCACGTGCAGACGCAGACACAGATGCTCGAGGGATACGGCTTCGTGGCCAACGACCGCCTTACGGAATACATGGTGAGGCGCCCCTCCGGCATGTTCCCTGCGCCCGACTTCTCGCAGATGCAGTCGGCACCGAACCCCAACGCCGGTTCCTCGGCCGATGCCCCGCGTCCCCCGTCGGCGCCCAAATCCCTCCCCGGAGAGGAATCCTCGCCGCAGGATTGATTTGACTCTCCCTCTCGCCCTCCTTCACTCCCCCGACTCATCAAACAGTAAAAACACATGGACCTCCAACTCATACCCGCACTGATAATCACCATTATAGCCATCATCTTCTCGGGACTATTCTCCGGCTCCGAGATAGCCTTCGTGCAGTCGTCGAAGGTGAGGATGGAAATTGCCACCGCGCGCGGGGGCGCCGTCAACAAGATGCTCCGTGTGTTCTACCATCATGAGGATATGTTCATCTCTACCCTGCTGGTGGGCAACAACATAGTGCTCGTAATCTACGGTATAGCCATTTCTGCCATCATAAACCCGTGGCTTGTGCGACTGACGTCGTCCGATGCTGCCGTCCTTGTGCTGAACACTGTAATCTCGACGCTCATAATCCTCTTTACCGGCGAGTTCCTACCCAAAATCACCTTCCGCATCAACCCCAACTTCACGATGCGTCTGCTGGCGTTGCCGCTCTTCCTTATATACCTTATATTATATCCGGTGTCGGTGCTCATCTCCAAGCTGTCGGCATTGCTGATGCGCATGGCCGGCATCAAGGCCAAAAGCAGCTCCACGCCGCACATTACCATGGACCAGATAGATACCCTCATACAGCAGACCATGGACCGCGACGACCCCGACACTCCGGAGGTGGAAAACGAAGTTAAAATCTTCCGCAACGCCATCGACTTCAAGGACACGCAGATAGGGGAGTGCATGATTCCGCGCAACGAAATCGTTGCCGTCAACATCGACACCACCTCGCGCTCCGACCTCGTGAAGGAGTTTACGCAGACAGGCCTCTCCAAGATTGTGGTCTACCGCCACGACATCGATGACGTGGTGGGTTATATCCACGTCTCTGAACTCTTCGACGTGCAGGCCGACTGGCGCAAGTCTATAAAGCCCGTCATCTTCACTCCCGAAACCATGCTCGCCAACAAGATGATGCGCCGTATGCTGGCCGAAAAACGCTCGCTCGTAATCATCGTCGACGAGTTCGGCGGCGTCTCCGGTCTGGTGACGCTCGAAGATCTTGTGGAGGAAATATGCGGCGAGTTCGAGGACGAGCATGACAAGAAGCGTCTCCGCGCCGCGCAGACGGCCCCCGACACCTACGAAGTCTCCGGCCGTGTGGAAATAGAGCAGCTTAACGAACTCTTCAACCTCCGCATCCCCGAATCAGACCAGTACAATACGCTGGCGGGTTACATCCTGCACCATCTCGAGGCGCTGCCCAAACCCAACGACACTTTCACGATCCAGGGCCTTCAGTTCACCATCCTGCGGATGACGGCCACGAAAATCAAACTCATAAAAATCCGCAAAATCGAAGAATAATAGCGGAAAACAGGGCAACCAGTGGATTCTTGAAACGGCGCGCTGTCTTGTGGTTTTAAAGGAGTAGGAACGTAAAGTGTTAAAAAATAGGAAGTTGTAAGGAAAGTTGCAGGAAAAGTGAAAAAAGTTGTCAAAAGATTTGCACATGCCAAATAATTCCGGTAATTTTGTGGCGTAAACTATAAAACAACACAACACTTACCTGACAAACAACAGTTGGAAACAACTGAGCGGCCTTTGACAAGCCGCCCCGGAAGGCACTAAAGCACTCCACAAACTAAAAACTGTTTAACAATTTAACCCATTGTCCGATTATGTCTGACAAATCATCTTTCAAATCGATGGTATTCGCCATGCAGAGCAACCTGATGGCCTTCGCGATGAAGCTTACCCTCAACAAGGAGGAAGCTCAGGACCTCGTGCAGGATACCAATTTGAAGGCCTTGAAAAATGAGGCGAAGTTTGTCGATGCCTCCAACCCGCGAGGGTGGATGCTGACAATCATGCGCAACATTTTTATTAACAACTACCGCAGAAGCACCCGCGAGAATATTGTCTTAGATACTTCCGACGATGGGTATCTTCTGAATCTTCCCCAGGAATCCGGAATGTCGAACCCCGAAGGCGCTTTCGCCTTGGGTGAGATTACTTCTATTATTGAAAAATTTCCCGAAGCCTACCGTCAGCCTTTCAACCTCCATGTTGCCGGTTATAAGTATGAAGAAATCGCCGATAAGCTCCGGATGCCCCTTGGCACTGTGAAAAGCCGCATCTTCACCATCAGAAAACAACTCCGCGAAATCCTCAAGGATTACCGCTGAGAACAATCCCGGCCGTCAAAGCCTCTCCACTGATAGACCCTGAACGAATAAAAAAGGAAGCTCGTCCCCCCCGGATGAGCTTCTTTTTTTTACAGGAGCATCTAAGAAAACATTCGTGTGCATTTTTGTTTGTTCGGTACGGACATTTGTCGTATCTTTGTGCATCTTTAACTCTATAAACTGCATGGAGATATGAAACGACTGTTTTTTATTATGATTCTGGCACTCGTATGTGCCTCCGGCTTCGCTCGGCAAGTCGAAATCAAATCTGTTCCGTTGCCTGCCCCTGTCGGCATTAATGAAGAAAGCATCACCCAATCCAAAATGTCGGTGGAGGATGAGACCGCTTACTTCCCGACCTCAAACGGAATTTATTCCATCAATCTGACTGACGTTGGGAGGGGATGGACCCACCAGGGGTTCGAGGGTGAGAATCTTATTGAATGTGCCCGCAAAGGTGATGAATGGCTCGCCATTACCCGTAACCGCGGCGAGCGTCTGCTCTTACGCTCTACCGATAACGGAAAAACGTTTGAGGACTATACTCCATACTCCTTTTTCCATGAGCCAAAATATCGTAATGTCGCGCGTCTTTGCCAAGACCCTGAGAATCCGGATGTCATCTATATGATCAGTGGTTATGCCGGAATACTTAAATCCACTGATTTCGGTAAATCATGGTCGCTCGTTTCTAATGTCATCTTTGAAAATGAGACATATTGCGGGTTTGAAATTCATCCCTTGGACAGCGACATATTGTTGCAACATGGAGAGTCATTTAGAATGTCGCCTCAAATCCAGATTTCTTATAATGGAGGGAAGGATTGGATTGGCTCATACGGCTATCCTGACCCTGACATAAAAATACCTGATATCCCCGATTATTCCGAAAATTGCATTCATGACATAGCATTTCATCCAACGGATATAAACACATGGATTTTCGGCGGCGAAGGCGTGATAGCCAAGACCACCGATAAAGGTGCGACATGGTCGGCCAAAGGTGACTCGTGGGGTTATTATTATTCCACCTTGTATGACAGCAATAATCCGGATGTCATCTATTCGCTCGGCATGAACAGTCGTGGCGATGGGAGGGATGGCTGGTTATTTATGGTTTCCGATGACGGCGGCGAAATATGGCGCGAGCAGTACCATCATACTAATTTGGAACAGCCTTGGTATAACGACATGAAGCAGACAGAGGATTACCTGATAGTTTTCGGCGTCGAGAACTTATACTTTGTGAACAAGGCGGACCTCCTTGCGCAGTCAGGCATACAAGAGGTGGAAAAAGACAGCCGTGACGGCAATATCTATACGATAGAAGGAACGTTGGTGAAACGCAACGCCGGCAAAAAAGAACTGGACAACCTCCCCAAAGGCCTATACATCCACCATGGACGCACAGTCATAGTGAAGTAATAGCCGGCGCAGAGACGAACCGCGCAGTCCTGAGTGAGAGCATCCTCTATGCCGTTATCTTATTTGGATGCAACGAATTTCATTCCCACCACTTGCATTCCTGCTTATCCACATCTATGTGAAATTCACCCTCTTTGTCTACTATCACGACTGTATCTCCGCGAGCCGCAAGGAAATGGAATCCCTCATATCTTTGAATGAAATCCAAATCCTTCTCAAAGTTGTGCATGGCGTGAGGCGTCAAGAGCCTATAACTTCCGTCGGTATAACGGACCAATGTTGCATCATGATTGCTGACAATATCGCTGACGTCATATTGTGCCCGCAATTTGCGCCAATATTGTCTGGCATTGTTCCAGGGGCAACCTGTGACATAAAGCCAACCCTCTTCATCGATGGCGAATATCTGGTCATTATGAGACTGAACGAAAGGCATAACATCAAAGGCATAGACTTTATTGATGTTCTTCCAAATAGTCGCTTCCTCGCAATATTGTTTGTTACCTCCGATTATTACGGTTCCTGCTGCAGTCAGCCCGACAAGATGTTGTGACGAGGCTGAAATACGTATGATATGCTTCCATGTGCGTACTTCTGCAGCTACCACTGGATTATTTTCTTCAAAAGCCACGGAAAGAGTCCCGTCTTTGCGAAGACCGAAAACAAGACCATTGCATCCTGACTCCACTGCTATAAAATCTTTTTCAGGAAACAAAGGCTCCAGTTTGATCTCGCTCCAGACATAGTAAATCTGTCCGTCAGACAGCAAAACAGCAAAATTGCCGTATGCTGTGGTGAGATGGTCATCTTTCAACTTGTCGGTGTCGATCACTGACAGAATTTCATGATTGAACTCCAGCCCCCAGCTCCACTCTTTGGAATATAACCACTTATCTGCGGCAATGGCAAAACCGTTCCTTGAGATGGCGATTTTATGATGTCCTTTATAATCGGTGTTGAGAATGTTGCCGGCTGCTTCCGGAGACTGATGTGCTATAACATAACGGCCTTCTTTCTTGAGTTTATAAAAGAACTTGTTTTTCTCATCTACTGACATTCCCTCGGCCTTCTTCAAATCCTCATCAAAAAACTTCAGCGGAATGGTATGGAAAATCATCCCGGCAGTCTCACTTGCCAGTTGCCGCGCATGGTTTATGACGTAGGCAAACTTCTCGGGCAATATGACGTTCTTTAAGTCGAACGCCGCGTCAAAAAGAGGTGCTATCTGTTCGGGCCTAAATCCGGTGATACCACAACCGATGGGTGTAACGTAAAATTTCAGCTTGGGGTGATTCCTTGCAAAGACAATGAACCTATCTACATAGGGCTTGATTGTCTCAATGCTTCCCTGCATAGTCGGGATTGCGTAAGACTGTCCTTGCATACCTTCTCCTTGACCCATTACTGCGCCAAAGCATTCACGGGCTACACGTGCTGCTCCTCCGGCATGTTTCCCGGCCAGATTGCTTCCGAACACGAAAACCTCGTCTTCTCCAAGAGATGTAATATTTTTAGGAGTATATTCCATTCAACTACTTCGTTAAAAATTTAAAGTCCAAAAGGTGTGTTGTAAAACATGGTTAATTCTTTGGTTTTCAGCAAAATGAGTGCTTGGAAATTTAGTCAAGTGTCGTATTCTTCGTGACTTTATAGTCTTAAAATCAAAAAGTTATGAATAAAATCCAACCGCTTGACCAAGTGCATTAGATTGTTGCTTTCGTGCTCAATCACGACGCAAAGGTACGAAAAAGTTTCCAAAGTTTCTTCATCGAAACTATGTTTTTGATCTTGACTGTATACGGAAGACTGAATTTCCTGTCGATGGGCCGCCATGGGAAATCCTGCGAGAGCGGCGTCAGGCAGAACTTCAAAAAGAATGTAGACTGGTGCGACTTCAGTGTATTAGGTCTTTAGAGTTCTACATATAGCGTAGGCACCCGGCTTTTTGAGGCAGGGCGCCTAAATGTATTGTAGGCCGGGAGGCCTGCGCCTATGTGGCGGTTAGTCTTTGTAGGAGAGGATTTCGGTGCGGAGGGCGTTGGAGATGGGGACCGTGCGGCCGGAACGGCGCACGTAGCCGGCTTCCACCCCCTTCGGGCGCTGATCGGCCGGAGCGGCGAGTTCCACCACGTTGCGCGTGTAGGGCTTTATCTTGATGCGCATGATGGTGAGTCCTTCGGCGTTCTTCTCCGGCAGGTAGTCGATGTTCGGACGTGTGATTTCTTCCGGTGCAACGTCCTTGTCACTTTCCTTGAACGAGACGTCGAGCAGATACTGCAGGTAGGTGCGGTAATGGTCTATGTCGGGCGTTGAGATGTACTTGAGTTCGCAAAGTTTGGCGATGTCGTTTTCGAGCCCCACGGCGTAGCCGGCGTCGTTGACGCCGAGTAGCAGTTCTCCGCCGGAGCGGGAGTTGAGGAATCCGCACACCGTCTTGAGAACGGCCCATTTCTGCATATCCGGGTCGGCGACGGCCGAGGCGAAACGGCGACGGTTGGCCGGGGGATAGACTATGGAGGTCTTGAACTCCAGCGAGATGCTTTCCGACCCGTAGAAGGTGCGGTCGTCGAGTATCGAGACGTATTCGTCTTCGATGGAGAGGGTGCGCGCTATTGCCTGCTTGATGTTGTTGAGTTCGAGGTTGTCGATGATTCCCACGAGGCTGTTGGAGGCTTCGACGAGGGTGGATATCTTTTCGAGGGCGTCCTCCTGTTCGGTTATGGTGTTTGAAAGGGCGGGGCGCAATCCGGTGCTGATCTGCTGTTTCTTATAGCCGCGGAGGGTTTCGATTATCTTCTCGCGGCGTTCCACCTCGGGGTTGCCGTCGAGCACGGCGTTGTGGGTCAGCGGTTTGAGGTCGCGGTTCTGGGCGAAGTGCACCTGCTGGTGGAGGAAGCGGCGTTCGTGGTCAATGTAAGCCAGTTCCTTGGTGCGGTCCAGGATTTTGGCCAGCATGGCCAGGGCAGTGAGATATTCGAGCCGCAGGCGGCAGGACGACAGGCCGATGCCCACCACAGCGGCGAGTATGGATATAATGGGTGCGCAAAGTTGCGGGTCGGCTACCTGGAAACCGCTGTTGGCGAGCGCTTTGGCCATCATTTCCTCGCTCTTTTCGCCCACGGTCTTCAGCCAGTAGTCGAAGAGTCCGGCCGTGGCTTCGTCGGCGCGGAATGGGCGGTCCAGGGTGTCGGCCACATCTTCGGCCACGTCGGCGTAGACGAAGAAGGTGGGACGGTCCATGCGCGGCGGCTGTTTATAGAGGCGCAGTTCTATGGAGTTGCCGTTCTCCTTCGCCTCGTTGATGGCCTCCTGCTGGTCAAAATCCAGGGTGTCATACTTGCTGTCGTCGATGCTGACGCGGAATCCCTCTTCGGTAATCCATTCGGAGCCCCCCATATAGTCTTTGGAGAAGACGGCTCGGCACTCGTGGTCGGCATACTGCGCCACGAACCGGCGGTAGAAGTTCTCGAAACTGTCTTCGATCTGGAAGGTGAAGCCTGGGTCGCCGGACAGGCGTGCCATCAGGAAGTCGCCGGTTTTCAGCCGTTCTATTACGCGCACTTTCGCCACGCGCTTGTCGCGTATGTTGAGAAGCACCTTGCCGCTGACGCGTTCGTATGCCGGGTCCACGGTCTCCGCTATCACGCGGTAGCCGTTCTTCTCCTTGATGCGGATAAGGATTTCGCTCCCTTTGTCATAGCGCTTCGGGGTGATGCGCGGCGACTCCTTCATCTGTTCCTGCGCCGAGAGGATGCTGCGCGTTATGGAATAGAGGGCCTCGAAGTCGGGACTCTTTTCATATTCGCTGTCGGGCACCTGCACCTGCATGAAGTCCTGGAGGGTGATTTGGGGACGGTGGTCGCCGGTGATGAAGAAGTGTCGGTTGAAGGGTGCGATGACGGGCAGACCCTCGGGTGGAACCAGGAAGAGTCCCTGATGCTCTATGAAGCGTCCGGGGGAGTTGTCCGGCTTCAGGAAACGGGAATTGGTGAACTTGATGAGCAGGATTTCGAGGCTGAAAGCGGACGTGAGGTCGCTCCAGGAGAAGCCGCAGCTCACCAGGCGGTAGCCAAGCAGGTTGCGCAGCGTTATGTCGTATAGTTTCAGCAACTCGGGCTCCTTGCAGTTCACCCCGCTTTTGACGAATACGTCCACCAGTGCGGCTATCACCTTGCGCGGCGTGTGGCCGCTCTTCTCCGACGCCAGGATGGTGGCGCAGAAGAGGCGCAGGATGTCGCGTGGTTCGTAGTCGAGTTCAAGAGGCTGGTAATAAGGGGTTCCGTTGATTTTCGCGGCGATGTCTTCCGACAGTTCCGTCATGCATTTCAATGTAGAATTGTAGTCGGGATGGTCATCGTCTGCCGTGTATGAGTAATTTTTCAGATAACTCAGCAGGGAATCAAAATTCTCCAAAATGTAGTCTTTCCTGACCTGGAGCCAGAATTGCGGTTGGTTGTTGGCCATGGGTTTTGATATTTTAAAGTTCTAATAATTAGATGTTTATTTAGTTTATAGGGGTGAGGGGAGCTGTCAGGGGGTTGCCCAGGTGAGTTTGTGGCGCAGTGTGGAGGCGAAGTCGCCGTCGGGGCGCGTCAGTATGTTGAGGCAGTAGGGTGCGCGGCAAATCTCGATGGTGGAGCCTTCGGGAAGGGTGAAGGAGCTGCCGTCCACCGATACGCGGTAGAGGCTGGAGCGCGACTCGGTGGTGGCGGTTACGCGGCTGCCGCCGGAGACCACCAGGGGACGCTGTGTCAGGGAGTGCGGCGCCACGGGGGTGATGACCATGGCGTCCATTACGGGCTGGAGCAGCGGGCCGCCGGCGGACATGTTGTAGCCTGTGGAGCCGGTTGGGGTGGCTATGATGAGGCCGTCGGCGCTGTAGTCGGCCAGGAAGATGCCGTCCAGGTCGGTGTGGATATGAATCATCGAGGAGGTCTCGTCCTTGAGGATTGCGACTTCGTTGAGGGCGTAGCGCGACTCTCCGCCGGGCATTTTCAGGCGCAGCAGCGTGCGGCGTTCCCGGCGCAGGGTGCCGTCGCGCAGGGAGCGGGCCAGCGTGTCCATGTCGTCGAGCGTGAAGTGTGACAGATAGCCGAGGTGGCCGGTGTTGACGCCCACGACGGGGATTCCGGAGTCGCCCACCCACTCGGCTGCGTGGAGGAAGGTGCCGTCGCCGCCTATGCTGATGGCCGCCTCGCAGTCGGCGGGTAGCCGCTCCGCGGCGTAGGTGCCTTCGGGGAAGATGACCGTGCGCTCTTCCAGATACAGGTAAAACTCGCGTTGCACGGTGAGTCGGAACCCGTTGTCGTGGAGCAGCCGCAGCAGGCGTTGGAGCAGGCGGAGGTGTCCGTCCTGGTATGTGTTGCCTATCACGGCAAGGGTGCGGTGTCGGTGGTCTTCCTCTTTCATTGAACTTCAGACGTTAAGAAAAACTTGCAGGGCGGCCAGTCGCTCGTCGAGGGCCGTCGGCGAGGCGTGGGACCCGGCGTATGCTTCGGTCACGTTGAAGCCGTATCGCTCCAGGGAGTGGATGGCGGCCTGCGGGTCGCGGTGTCCTATGCGCAGCGACACGTTGAGTCGGCCGCCTTCGGCGGGCATTACGCTGAGGTTGAGCAGGTGGGCATCCACATCCTCCACGGCGTGGGCCAGCAGGGAAGCGGAATAGTCTTCGCGCGCGCATTCCACCGTCAGCACGGAGGCCTCGTCGCTGCGGGTGAAAGTTTCGGACAGCGCTCGTATCGCCGCCGGGGCGTCGATGCATCCCACCGTGAGGCCGTCGCGCGTAACGTCGACGGTACAGTCGGCCGACTCGGCCATGCGCGGAAGTATCTCGTAGAGGGTGCTCCCGCTGCTGACTTTCGGGCGTCCCGGGTGCGGCTGGAGGTCGTCCCGGAGGGTTATGAGGTCCATTGCTGTCATATCTTGCCTTTAAATTTTTCGTTTCCCGATGTGTAAATGTCAGATATTTTTTCTACTTTTGCACATGAAAGCGTCTTACGGCGCTTCCCCTTATTTTATAACGCGCTTCAAAGTTACAAATTTTGAGCCGAATATCCATAAAAAGTTGGAAGAAATGTTACTTTAACATTATTCTTCACGGTTTTAACGTTTTTTATATCTTGGTTCTCTTATGACCCGACTTAGTGTCAACATCAATAAAGTGGCCACCTTGCGCAACGCAAGGGGAGAAAATGTGCCCGATGTGTTAAAGTTTGCAAAAGACTGCGAGCGCTTCGGCGCGCAGGGTATAACGGTGCATCCCCGCCCCGACGAGCGGCACATACGCCGCAGCGACGTCCACGGCCTGGCACCGATCCTCTCCACCGAGTTCAACATAGAAGGCTACCCCTCGGATGACTTCCTGCAGCTCGTGGAGAAGGTGAAGCCGGCACAGGTGACGCTGGTCCCCGACGCACCTGATGTGCTGACGTCGTCGGCCGGATGGGACGTCAACGCCAACTTCCGTTTCCTCACGCAGGTGGTGGAGCGCCTGCACCGCATCCCGGTGCGCGTCTCCATCTTCGTGGCGCCCGACAAACTGCAGATAGAGCGTGCGGCACAGGCCGGCGCCGACCGCGTGGAGCTTTACACCAAACCGTATGCCGACAATTACGAGATCGACCGCGAAGCCGCCGTGGCGCCCTTCGTGGAAGCCTCGCAGGCGGCCCACAACTGCCGCCTGGGGGTAAACGCCGGGCACGACCTCAACCTCCGTAACCTCTCGTTCTTCCACTCCATGATGCCCTATCTCGACGAGGTGAGCATAGGCCACGCCATCATCTCCGACGCCCTATACCTCGGCATCGAGAAGACTATCTCCTCATATCTCGACCTCCTGAAATAAGAAACCGCCCCGTTGTCACGTTTTTAAGACAACGAGACCTTTTTTGAAATAATAACATACATAACACATACACATTAAGAAATGGAAACCGTACCCGCCGCACAAGAAACGCTGTCTCTGTGGTCGCTCACAATGGACGGGGGCTACCTCATGATTCCCCTTGCGTTGCTCCTCATAGTCAGCATCTACATATTCATTGAACGTTGCATAGCCGTAGGCCGCGCCTCGAAGACCGACAAGACCTTCATGGCCAACATACGCAACTATGTGCACCAAGGCAACCTCAAGGGCGCCGAAGACCTCTGCAAGAGCACCAACACCCCGGCTTCGCGCCTCATCCTCAAGGGGCTCACGCGCATCGGCCGCCCCGTCAGCGACGTCCTGGCCGCCATTGAGAACACCGGCAACATCGAGGTGTCTAAACTCGGCCGCGGCTTCACATGGCTCTCCACCACCGCCGCCGGCGCCCCGATGCTCGGCTTCCTAGGAACGGTGGTCGGCATGATACAGGCCTTCTTCGCCCTCGCCGCCGCCGGCCAGAGCGCCAACATCACCGTGCTCTCGTCGGGCATATACCAGGCCCTCGTCACCACGGTGGCCGGTCTGGTGGTCGGCATCGCCGCCCTGTTTGCCTACAACTACTTGGTTTCGAGAGTGAACCGTGTCATGACCCAACTCGAGGCCGACACCATGGAATTTATGGATATGCTCAACGAGCCCGCAAGCTAAAAGGAAAATGGCTTTCAAACCCCAGTTCAAATCGCTTGACACCTTCTCGATGTCTTCGATGACCGACGTCATCTTCCTGCTGCTCATCTTCTTCATGGTGACCTCGACCATCATATTCCCGGGCGCCATAGAGGTGAACCTGCCGCAGAGCGCCGAGACCACGCAGCTCAAACCCCTCACCGAGGTGTACCTCGACTCCGTGGGGAAGCTGCACCTCGTCATTGACCGCAACGACTCCACCGGCACCCTCAACCAGCCCAAGACGGTGAGCCGGGAGGAGCTCATGTCGTCGCTGAAACTCGTGCAACAGCAAGACTCGCTGCGCGCCGTGGCGCTGTATGCCGACCGCTCGCTCCCTTACGGCGACGTGGTGGAAATCCTCGACATGGCGGCCCGCGCCAAACTCAAGATGGTGCTCTCCACACGCGCCGACCAGACTGCTCCCGTGGCTGACGACGCCCCGGCCGAACCAACCTCCAAGCCGGAGAACAACAAGTAACAAATGAAGCAACAACAGAACGACCGGCTCGTGGCCGGTATAATAACGGCATTGCTCACGGCACTGATACTCGTGGGCCTCTTCGTCGGGGGAATGACCTTCGACCGACAGGCCCTCGCAGAGAGTTCCACGCCCGAAATACAGCCCGACGAGGAATACTTCATTGAGCCGCTTCCGATAGTCGAAGATCCCGGCGAGCCGGACATCGACAACAGCGCGGAGCAACAGGAGGAAGCCCCGACGGAGCAGGGCGAGCCCGAACCTGCCCCGGTGGAGAACAATAAGGTGGTGGTCAACGGCGAGAACACCAGGCAACCGCCCGTGCAGCGCCCCATGCCGGTGACGCAGACCAAGGAAAGCCCCGTCAAGGTGGTGCCCCCGAAGAAGACCGACAAGCCCGATTCGAAAGTCACCAGCAAAGTGGCCAACGCTTTCAGCGGCAAGAACGGCGCCGTGGGCGGCAAGCCGGGCGGCACCGGCACAGGCGGCACGGGGACTGCAAGCGTAAGCGGCTCGTCGCGCGGACGCTCCATGCTCGGTTGCCCCAAACCTGACGTCGCCCTCAAGCAGAGGGTGGTCATCAGCGTGAACGTCACCATCAACGAGGCCGGAAACGTAGTTTCGGCCCACGCCACCGGCGGTGCCGCGCAGTATCTCCGCACCGCCTGCGAGCAGGCCGCCCGCCACGCCAGATGGACCCCCATGAAGGGCGCCGGCACCGTGGCCGGTGTTATCACCTTCACCATCACTCCCAAAATGTAAAACCCGGTCGCACACCGTCCCCCCGGGGGATGTAATGCCGCCTTAGATTATAGAATGAAGGACTTTTTCTCGTTGATACGCCGGTTCGCGTGGCCTTACCGAGGCTATGTGGCCCTCAGTGTACTCTTCAACCTGCTCACCGCCTTCCTCACCGTCTTCTCCTTCGCCTTCATAATGCCCATCCTCAAGATGCTATTCGGCATCGACAACACCGTGTACCACTACATGGCATTTGGTCAGGGGGGCTTCAAGGAGGTTGTTTTCAACAACTTCTACTATTACGTGCAGGTTGCCATCGAAGACCACGGCGCCTCCGTGGCGCTGGCACTGCTCTCGCTGGCCCTGGTGGTGATGACCGCGCTCAAGACCGGAGCCGCTTACGCCGGCATGTACTTCATGATTCCGCTGCGCAACGGAGTGGTGCGTGACGTGCGCAACCAGATGTACCGGAAGATACTCTCGCTCCCCATCGGTTTCTTCTCCGACACGCGCAAGGGCGACGTCATGGCGCGCCTCTCGGGCGACGTCCAGGAGGTGGAGGCGTCCGTAATGTCGAGTCTCGACATGCTTTTCAAGAACCCCATCCTCATCATCGTATATCTGGGCACCATGATTTTCTTCTCGTGGCAGCTCACCATCTTCGTGCTCGTGCTGCTCCCCGTGGCCGGACTGGTGATGGGGCGCATAGGCAAGTCGCTGAAACGCAAGTCGCTGAAGGCGCAGCAGATGTTCGGCACCATCCTTTCGACCGCTGAAGAGTCGATAGGCGGCCTGCGCGTCATCAAGGCCTTCAACGCCGAGCGCCACATGGAGGGTAAGTTCCGCGACGAAACGCAGGAGTTCTTCCGCCTCTCCAACTCCATAGCGCGGCGCAACCAGCTGGCGCACCCCATGAGCGAGTTCCTCGGGACCACGGCCATCGCCATCGTGCTATGGTTCGGCGGCTCGCTGATTCTTTCGGGCCACTCCGGCATCGACGCCCCGACGTTCATCCTCTACATGGTGATATTCTACAGCATCATCAACCCCGCCAAGGACCTCTCTAAAGCCACATATACCATACAGAAAGGTATGGCCGCCATGCAGCGCATCGACGCTATCCTGCTGGCCGACAACCCCATCAAAGACCCTGAACGGCCCACCGGCCTGCCGGAAACCGAAGGGGGCGCCTGCACCATAGAGTTCGACGCCGTGACGTTCAGCTACGACGGCGACCGCAAGGTCATAGACAACGTGTCGCTCACCGTCCCGGCCGGCTCCACGGTGGCCATCGTCGGGCGCTCCGGCTCCGGAAAGTCGACGCTCGTCGACCTCGTGCCCCGTTTCTGGGACGTGCAGGGAGGAACGGTGAAGGTCGACGGCGTGGATGTGCGCGCGCTGCGTGTCTCGGAGCTACGTTCCCTGATGGGCAACGTCAACCAGGAGGCCATCCTCTTCAACGACTCCTTCTATAACAACATCACCTTCGGAATGGAGGGGGTCACCGAAGAGCAGGTGATAGAGGCTGCCAAGATAGCCAACGCCCATGACTTCATCATGGCAACGCCGGACGGTTACCGGACAAACATCGGCGACCGCGGCTGCCGCCTTTCCGGAGGCCAGCGGCAACGCATCTCCATAGCGCGCGCCATACTCAAGAACCCTCCGGTGCTTATCCTCGACGAAGCCACCTCCGCCCTCGACACCGAGAGCGAACGCCTCGTGCAGGAAGCCCTTGAGCGACTTATGGAAAACCGCACCACCATAGTCATTGCCCACCGTCTCAGCACCATCTCCGGCGCCGACCTCATCTGCGTGATGGACAACGGCCGTATAGTGGAACGCGGTACCCACGAAGAGCTCATAGCCCTCGGCGGCCTGTACACCAAGCTCGTAAACCTCCAGCAAGTATGATCTTCACTCTCTCCTCCTCGGATAAAAACAAAATTATGAACATTTTAAGTGACTGACAATGTATAAGATAGCCATATTCGCCTCCGGCAGCGGCACAAATGCCGAGAACATTATAAAGACTTTCCATGGCGGCAACCTTCTGCGTGTGGTGAAGGTGTACACCGATGTCGCGGACGCCGGTGTGATAGAGCGCCTGCGCCCCTACGGCGTGGAGACCGAGTACGTGGAGCCGCGCGTGTGGCGCCAGGACCCCGGGCTGGTGGTCGACGCGCTGCGTGCCGAAGGGGTAGACCTCGTGGTGCTCGCCGGCTTCATGAGGCTCGTGGACAAGAGGATAGTGGAGGCCTTCCCCCGGCGTATCCTCAACCTGCACCCGGCGCTGCTCCCCGCTTACGGCGGAAAGGGAATGTACGGCCACCATGTGCACGAGGCCGTCATCGCCGCCGGCGAGAAGAAATCGGGCGTCACCGTCCATTACATCGACGAGCACTATGACCGCGGCGAGATACTGATGCAGGCCGAGGTGGAAATAGAGGAAGGGGAGACGCCGCAGACCCTCGAAGCCAAGATACACCAGGCGGAATATGCCATCTATCCCCGCGCCATAGCCGAAGCGCTGCGCCGTATGCCGCCTTCAGTGCCTCGTAAGACCGGCATTCCTCCCGCGCTGCCGCACAGCGCTCCCCCGGTGCCCGAACCGCATGAAACTCCGGCCGATGCTTCCGAAGCACCGCAACAGGGCTCCGTGCCGCCACCCCTCCCCGAAGTGGAGAGCGTCTGGGCGCAGGAGCTGAAGATGGACTACGACCCCGAGGAGGCCGCACGTCGTGCGCAGCAGCAGATGCAGAACGGCGCTCCCGCCGGCCATGGAACTCCGGCCGGCAACGTCGCTACGCCGCCGCCCAATCCCGCCGGGCCGGTAAATCTCCAAGGCCCGGAACAGTCGGAACCGGTGCCGCCCAACTATTTCGTGCTCAGCATAGTGATGACGCTGCTGTGCTGCACGCCCGCAGGTATCGTGGCAATAGTCTTCTCCTCGATGGTCAACAGCCGCTACTATTCCGGCGACGTGGAAGGCGCCAAACGGGCCTCCCGCAACGCCGAAATCTGGATAATAGTAAGCTTCTGCCTCGGCGTCCTCTCCACCACGCTCTACCTTCCTTTCTCGATGCTCTTCGGCGGATAAGGAGCGCAGGTTTCCAACCTACGTTAACGCCTACCGGGGCGGCATAAAAGTGCATTCGCACATCCTCTCATGGCCGCAGGTTATATAACTGCGCTCCAAAAGGAATGAACCGTAAACGACTGATAATCCTGATAATGATAACGGTTGCGCTCATAGCGGGCGCAACTTACAGTTTTTTCGTGGACCCGTCGGAAGCGTCGTGGGCGCCCAAGTGCATGGTAAAGACGCTGACGGGCTACGACTGCCCTGGCTGCGGCAGCCAGCGCATGTTCCACGCCCTGCTGCACGGCGACATCGGCACTGCCTGGCGCCACAATGCTTTCCTGCTCTTGGCTCTCCCCGTAATAATTCTGATGATAATAGTAGAAGCCAACCGTCGCCGCTGGCCGCGCCTCTACCGCGTCCTCTTCAGCACCGCGTCCATCCTCACCTGGACGGCCCTCCTCGCCGCCTGGACCCTCCTCCGCAACCTCCTCTGATTCCAAGTAGTAAAATCCTCCCCTAAAAAGAAACCCGAAGCCAAAGCCCCGGGCATCCGTAAACAGTATCTCACGAAGACTCACCGCGCGATGCGCTTTTCGCCGTCCTGAATGTAGATGGTGCCGCGCTGCGGGTTGCGTATTTCCCTGCCCGTCAAGTCGTAGAGTTTGCCGGGAGTTTTGGCATCAGCGCCGATGCTTTCTATGCCGCTGCTCGGCTTCTGCACGTTCGCGCCTTGATAAACCACATTCCCTTCCAAATCATAGAGGTTGTTGAAACTGATGTCATAACTGCAACCATTGGTTGCTATCATCATCCATTCTGTTTCGGGAACTAAAAACGAGCCTAACCCGATATTGCCTATTCCTTCCACCACCTCTACATCAGCGGCTGTTTCTTCCGGAGTGATACCATCTCGATTCTCGCAAACTTCAGTAACGGCGCAATTGCGTAATGTAATCTTATTTCGGCCATCGTCATCGGTTACGCCTACGACACAATATTTCGTTATCATCGGACAGTTATAGTAAAAGTCAAAGGTCTGGTTGCCGTGCAATGGATTTCCGGAAGCGTAAAAGTAATCACCCGGATGAATTTGCGTGAAATCATAAATTACAACTTCCTGGTTTTCCGTGGCCGGTTGTTCGGTGAAATACTGATTTTCCGGACCCTCATAAACCATAATAGAAGGTGTCTGAACCAGCATATAGACAACTCCCCCTTCTTCACGCAGCAATGCTTCGACAGAATCGACGGTATGCTTTTCACCGATTTCAATAATATCATAAGCATCCATCTCCCACGAAGAAACGGTTTTCAACTTTAGTTGATGGTATGTCTTGCCATTCACCTCTTGTGTTCCGTCAAACTGGAATGTGGAAAGAGTATGACTGTGCATAGTCCAGTGCTGGTCTGATGAAATATATTCCCAGACGCGGTCTTCGCGGATAAGCGGCTCGTAAGCCTGCGCCGCGAGGCTGATGATCAGCGATACTAAAAGTAAAAGTTTCTTCATAATCCGGTCTTTTTAGTTTTTATTGGAGGGAATGCCGCGGAGAGACACGGCACTCCCTTGTTATTTGTTATCACATGTTGTCTTTTATCTCAGTTTACCGCGCGATGCGCTTCTCGCCGTCCTGAATGTAGATGGTGCCGCGCTGCGGATTGCGGATTTCCCGGCCCATCAGGTCGTACATCCTCGTGTCGTGCTCCGGCTCTTCGGCGTTTATATTGCCGATGCCGCTATACAAGGCTTCCAACCGTGATTGGGTGTATAGGATTTTGTCTCCAGATGTAAACTGGCGAAGCACGTATTTCTCGTTGTTGCCGTCAATCGAGGCCAACGGCTCGAACAGACGTCCGGTCTTGGGACCCACGCCTTCCACAAAGACTGCCTGACCTGCTTTTTTATCTCCGCGTGACAGCTCCACATATTGAGCATCACACAAATACGGGCCGATCCTTTCATATTTCAAGGCATTTACGAACGATGTTACCTCTTCTCCGGAAGTGGTATAGACGGGATATTTGTAATCGAATATTTCAGCCCAATTATCTTCCGGTTCGATTCTGGATGAGATTGAAAAATCATATAGCAGATTTTCAGTTATTTCTTTGCCGTCTTCATCTACGGGACGCGGGGATTGTTCCGAGTCAATCCACATATAGACTTTCGGACCTTCCTGACGCATGTAAGCGGCCTCTTCGCCGGTTGACTCGTCAGTGAATGCAAGATAGCTTTTGCCGTCTTTCCGCGTCTCGGAAGTGAAACTATATGACGCATTGCCTATCGTCTGCCCGGTGCCGTCGGCCGTTTTCAGAACCTTATCATACTCCCAACGATGCCCTTCGACTATCATGGGCATATATCCGGCATTGTCGCCTGCAAGATAAACGGTATTTTCAGTTTCCGTATCATACACTTTGATTAGGGTCGTAACCCAATCATTGATGCCGGTAATCCATGGCCCACATCCCGGACAGTCCAGAAGTCCTTGTACCGGCCCTATGCCCTCATATATCGGAACGGGACTGTTCACCGCTCTGAACGGTTCAATTTGTTCCCCGTCAGAGGAATTGCCATATCCGAGAATATAGTATGTATGGAGGCCGTCACGGAGCATGACTTGATCCGAATGTGTAATAATTCCCGGGGCGCAGATCGTAAACAATCCTTCGGAACCGCAGCTTATAGTTGCATATCTCTTTCCTGACACACAATCGAAATCATACAACAGGATTTCTCCTGCATGACAATTATTCTCTTCATTATAACGGGCTATGCCCTCTTCTCCCATAAAGTTTTGCCATTGTTCCCAGATATAACTGTTATCGGCGATATAACGATATACTTTGTGGTTTTCCTCACGCATCAACGAGATGACGGCATCGGGGTGATTAATGCCAACAAGGTTGTGATATACAATCCCGTTGATTTCGGTGGTACCAAGGAAGGTAACCTCAACATCTGCGTTAGGGAAAGCATCCCACACCCTCACTCTATCGTAAGACCAGATACGCCCCTCGCGGATAAGCGGCTCGTAAGCCTGTGCCGCAAGACTGATGACCAGCGATATTATAAGTAAAAGTTTTTTCATCTTTCCTGTTTTTAAATTTGGTTATTGAAGTGCGATTAATCGGTTGGCGGTTGTCTCCAACCGACTAATCGATATTCAGATTACCGGTTTGTGATCTTAAATTCTCCGCCTGGTTCGACCTTGAAGTCTTTTCCCGTTCGAAACCGTCAAGCACAAGGCGGTTCAGCGAGTCTATCCGCACTTCGGCACCGACCGCCATCGAGCAGGCGGGCAGTGCTGAAAAAAAGATGAGTTTCTTCATTTTGTAAAGTTTAGTTAGTTATTATGGTTTGAAGTGGGAGAATGAGCTACAGAGTAAAGGGTAACCAAATAGAGGGATTGTAGAATAGTCTCAGTTTAATAATCCATAAATAGTGAAACCGGATAGCTCAATAGTCTCTTCTCGGTGTCAAATATAGGGCTTTTTGGCAATCTTGCAAAATATAAAGTCTGAGTTTAACATCATTTAACCGATGGTGTTAAATTCAGGGCTTATAGTAGGTACAATAAGTAAATGTGCATTTTTCTGTTGCCTGAATTGCGTCAGCGCCTCCGCGAGGAGGCTGATTTTTCCGTAACCCCGTACGCCGCCAGGCGTGCGGGGACCAAAGCGCACATGAATACAGGCATCCGTTAGGAAGCCGATTTATATCAAGAAGAACTATTAGTGGTGTAAATAATTGCAAATCAGCCTCCTCCGGAGGCTTTTTATTTCGTGGCACCTCTTACCCCGCACGCCTGATGGCGTACGGGGTTACGGAAAAATCTGCTTCCTGACGGAAGCGCTACGCAATACATATAATGGTAAACTATTGGCGTTATACTTCTGGAACTTTGGTTAACCAGGATGCACATTTACTTACCGCGTTACCTGTAAATAATTTTGTGAAAAGTTTGAATAACTTTTCACAAGCGGGAGAGGCGGCGGGGCCAGTCGTCGGGGTATAGCTCGCGGAAGCGGGCGGCGGTGTGCTTCCAGCGGCGGTGGCTCCACAGCCATAGGTAGGGCTCGCGGCGTATCTGCGCCTCGAGGCGCCGCCAGTAATCGTCGGTCAGCGTAAATTTGGGGAGCGCCGAGGCGTCATCGGTCATCCTGATGAAGCGGCAGACGTAGCGGCCGCGGCGCGGCCGCGTCATCTCGCAGTAGTAGACCGGTGCATGGACCAGCCGCGAGATGCGTTCCGTGCCGGTGAGTACCGCTGTTTCGCGGCCGAAAAACTGCACGAAATGGTGAAGCGACGCGTATTTGGGCGACTGGTCGGCGATGTAGCCGCAGACGTTGGGCACGCCGTCGCGCCAGTCACGGCCGATGACCGTCAGCGTGTCCTCCATCGGTATGTTGGTGGCGCCGAAGCGTGTGCGCAGTTTCTCGAAGATGTAGGCGGCGGTGCGGTTGTGCAGGTGGTGGTAAATCTGGCAGGGATGCGCCCCTCGCCACAAATGCAGCGGCATGGAGGATACCCATTCCCAGTTGCCGTAATGCCCCAGGAAGAGCGAGACGCAGCGCCCCCGGCGCAGGTCGGCGTTCACTGCGTCAAGTCCCTCGAACCGCATGCGCCGGCGCATCTCCTTCTCCGACATGGAGGCGAGTTTCAGCGTCTCCACGAAGTAGTCGGCCAGGAAGCGGTAGAAGCGGCGTTCGGTGCGGCGGATTTCCTTCATGGGCATTTCGGGGAAGCAGTGCGTGAGGTTGTCGCGCGTGACGCGGCGGCGGTAGCGGATTACGGTGTGCATGAGTCCTGCCAGCACGTCGGCCAGCAGGTAGAGCACGCGCAGCGGCAGCAGAGAGACGAGGTAAACGAGGGCGTAAACTATCTTTGCCATAGGGGTGAGGGGTCAATGGGCGTCGAGCCAGTTGTCGGCCACGCCTACGGAGGCGGTGAGGGGGACGGCGCCGTCGAAGGCCTGCTGCATCAGGCGCGCCACGAGTTCCTGCACTTCGGCCACCTCGCCGGGTGGCACGTCGAAGTTGAGTTCGTCGTGCACCTGCATTATCATCTTGGTTTTGAGGCCTCGGCGGCGCAGTTCGGCGGCGATGTCGACCATCGCTTTCTTGATGATGTCGGCGGCGGTGCCCTGGATAGGGGCGTTGATGGCGTTGCGCTCGGCGTAACCGCGCACCGTCGGGTTGCGGCTGTTGATGTCAGGGAGCATGCGGCGGCGCCCCATGCGTGTGCGCACTATCCCTTCCTCGCGGGCGTGCTCCACGGCCTGCGACATGTATAGACGCACCTTCGGGAAGGTCTCGAAGTAGCCGTCAATCAGCTCCTTGGCTTCGGCGCGCGGTATGCCGAGGCGCTGCGAGAGGCCGAAGGCCGAGATGCCGTAGAGGATGCCGAAGTTGGCTGTCTTGGCGTGGCGCCGCTGGTCGGCAGTCACCTTTTCGAGGTCTTCGTGATAGATTTTCGCGGCGGTAATGGCATGGATGTCGCGGTCGTGGCGGAAGGCCTCTATCATCGTCTCCTCACCGGCGAAGTCGGCCACGAGTCGCAGCTCTATCTGCGAATAGTCGGCCGAGAGGAAGAGGTTCCCCTCGGAGGGGATGAAGGCGCGGCGTATGTCGCGTCCCTCTTCGTCGCGCACCGGGATGTTCTGCAGGTTGGGGTTCGACGAGGACAGGCGCCCGGTGGCCGTAACCGTCTGGTTGTAAGTGGTGTGCACGCGGCCGGTAGCCGGGTTGATGGCCGTCGGCAGCGTCGTGAGGTAGGTGTTGAGCAACTTGCGCAGCGAGCGGTGCATCAGTATCTTGCCGACCACCGGATGCTTAGGCACCAGTTTGGCGAGCACCTCCTCGGAGGTGGAATACTTGCCGCTTTTGGTCTTCTTGGCCTTGTCGTCGAGGTGCAGTACGTCGAAGAGCACCTCCCCGACCTTCGAGGGGGAGCCGATGTTGAACTCCATTCCGGCGAGGGTATAGATTTCCGTTTCGAGGGCGGCGATGCGTCGGCGCATGCCGTCGGCGGCCTTGTCGAGGGCTTCGACGTCGATGCGTACGCCGGCGAGTTCCATCTCTGCCAGCACGGCGGCCAGCGGCAACTCTATGTTGCGGAGCAACGGCATGAGTTCCTCCTTCTCGATGTCAGCGCGCAGGCCGGGCGTCATGTCGAGCAGTGCGCGGGCACATGCCGCGGCATCGAGGGCGTCGGCGTTCAGCTCCACTCGGCGGTGGAGCAGTGTCTCGGCAAGCGCCGGCAGCGTGTGGCGCGTCTCGGGCTGCAGGAGGTAGTGCGCCAGCGAGACGTCGTAATAGTTCGTGAGCGGCACTTCATTATCGCCTCGGAGACGCCGTGCCACCACGTAATCGCGCTTGGCGTCGGCGGTAATCTTTTCAAGGTCGGGGCGTGCCCAGGCGTCGAGCACCTGCGCCATTCCCTCCTTCTGCGCGGCGGGGACATACCAGTTTTCGCCCGAGGGGAGCGCTACCCCCACGCCGAGGAGCCGGCAGTCCATGTCGGAATCCCCCTCCGTAACGGCGGCGAAAGCGCCCTGTGCGGCGTCGGCAAGGTGGCGCGCCAGGGTGTCGGCGTCCTCCGTTGTGGCGACGGTTTTTACCTCCACGCGTTCGGCGTCTGTGACCTGCGGCGCGGCGGGAGCTTCATCCACGGCGTCGAAGAGGGAAGGCTGCACGGGACCCTTCGGGCCGGCCTGCTTTTCGATTGAAGCGGCGTCGAGGCGTCGCGCCACGCGCGTTTCGAGCGTCTTGAACTCCAGTTCGCGGAACACCTCGAAGAGGGCGTTGCGGTCCGGCTCCTCCACGCGCAGGGTGTCGGCGTCGATGTCGATGGGAACGTCGGTGCGTATCGTGGCCAGGAACTTGGAGAAACGTATCTGCCCGGCGTTCTCCTCCACCTTCTTTCTGAGAGCGCCTTTCAGCTCGGAGGTGTGTTCCAGCAGGTTCTCCACATTGTCGAAGTCGGCTATCAGTTTCACGGCGGTCTTTTCACCGACGCCGGGACAACCTGGGATATTGTCAATTTTGTCGCCCATAAGCGCCAGCAGGTCAATTACTTGCCCGGTGCGTTGGATTCCATAGCGTTCGCACACTTCGCGCTCGCCGCGCAACTCGAAGTCCTGCCCGCGGTAGGAGGGCTTGTATTGCAGCACCGACGGCCCCACCAGCTGGCCGAAGTCCTTGTCGGGGGTCATCATGTATGTGGTGTAGCCCTTGGTGGCGGCTCGCGTGGCGAGGGTACCTATCACGTCGTCGGCCTCGAAACCGGGGATTTCCACGACGGGGATGCGGTAGGCCTCGATGATGCGCTTGATGTAGGGGATGGAGAGCTTGATGTCCTCGGGCGTCTGTGCGCGTTCGGCCTTGTATTTGGCGTCGGCCTCGTGGCGGAATGTGGGACCGGGAGGGTCGAAACATACGGCCATGTGAGTGGGAGCCTCCTTGCGGAGAATCTCCTCGAGGGTGTTCACGAAACCGAAGATGGCTGAAGTGTTGAAACCTTTCGACGAAATGCGCGGCATACGTATCAGGGCATAATAAGCCCTGAAAATCAACGCGTAAGCGTCCAGAAGGAATAGTCGTTTGGAGTCCATGGGCACAAAAATTTCTGTAAAGTTAACAAATTTGCGGCACACAATAGCTCAAATTGCGAAAAATATTATTAATTTTGTGCTTGATTTGAGATATGACATCAATAGAAACCATCCATAAGCGCCTCTCGGAAGAGCTGGGGCGCATCAACGATATAATAGCGGCGACGCTGCGCACCCCCAACGAGCTGATGAACGGGGTGGTGACGTCGTACCTGCGAGTGAAGGGGAAACAGATACGTCCAATCCTTGTGCTGCTGAGCGCGCAAATGTTCGGAGAGGTGAACCGCAAGGTCATCGACGGCGCCGCGGCGCTGGAGATGCTGCACAACGCCTCGCTGATACACGACGATGTGGTGGACGAAACCGACATGCGCCGGGGCTATCCCACCATCAACAGCCGGTGGGGAAACCGAATCGCCGTGCTCGTGGGCGACTACTTCGTGTCGAACGCCTTGAAAGTGGCCATCAGCACCGGGCATATCGACATAGTGGACGCCATCTCGCAGCTCGGCTGCGAACTCTCCATGGGGGAAATCGACCAGATCTGCAACGTGCGCGACCACGACCTCACCGAGGCCAGCTATTTTTCCATGATAGAGAAGAAGACGGCGTCGTTGTTCCTCAACTGCGTGCGCATCGGCGCCGACGCCGTGGGAGCCGCGCCCGGAGAGGCTCGCCCGCTCATAGAATATGCCCGCCTGCTGGGACTCTGCTTCCAGATAAAGGACGACATCTTCGACTACTTCGACTCCCCGGAGATAGGGAAGCCGACGGGCAACGACCTGCGCGAAGGGAAGGTGACGCTGCCGCTGCTCCACGCCCTGGCGACGGCTCCGGCCCCGGAACGCGACGAAATGGTGAAACTCCTTGAGAAACAGGAACTCGAGGCTCCCGACATAACTCGCCTCATAGAGTTCGCGAAAGCGCACGGCGGCATAGACTACGCCTTCGCCGCGATGCGCCGCATGCAACAGGAGGCCGACGTAATCCTGGAGCAATACCCCGACACCGAGGCGCGCCGCTCATTCCGCGACATTTTCGAGTATATCATCTCCCGAAACAAATAATGGACCCATGCTTGCGTCATCGCTGAATCCGGGACTTGTGGAGGCGGGATGCGACGAGGCCGGCCGCGGCTGCCTGTGCGGCCCGGTGGCGTGTGCCGCCGTGATTCTGCCTCCCGGCTTCGATTGCCCGCAGCTCAACGACAGCAAGAAGCTCACCGCACGGCAGCGCGAGCGTCTGCGTCCTTTCATCGAGGAAAACGCGCTGGCTTGGGCTGTGGTGATGGTACCGGCCGACGAGATAGACCGCATCAACATACTGCGTGCCTCCATCGAGGGGATGCACCGTGCCGTAGACGCCTTATCGGTTAAGCCTGAGCATATCCTGGTGGACGGCAACAAGTTTTCGCCGCATCCCGGCATCCCGCACACCACCGTGGTGGGGGGCGACGGGAAGTATATGGCCATAGCGGCAGCCTCGGTGCTGGCCAAGACACACCGCGACGAGTTCATGCTCGCTGCCGCGCAGCAATATCCCGGCTACGGCTGGGAACGGAACATGGGCTACCCGACGCGGGAGCATCTCGAAGCGCTGGCGCGCCTCGGCCTCACGCCGCTCCACCGACGCTCGTTCGGTCCCTGCGCGGCCTCGCTGTTCCCGCCCGGAAGTTTTAAAGAAGAGGATAAATGATGCTTGAGGAAAAGACGCTGGAGACGCGCCGGCTGCTCCGCATACGCACCATCACGGCCTGGACGCTGGGACTGCTCAGCTTCATGCTCTACGCCTTTACCGCCGAACCTACCGTCTCCTTCTGGGACTGCCCGGAATATGTAGCGTCGGCCGTGCGCCTCGAACCGGGACATCCCCCCGGCAACCCTATCTGGATGCTGACGGCGCATTTCTTCACGCTGCTGGTGCCGGCTGAGAAAGCCGCGCTCGCCGTCAACCTTATGAGCGGCGTGTGCTCGGCGGGGGCGGTGTCGCTGCTGTTTCTGACACTTTTCATCATGCTCCGGCGTCTCACGGCGTGGCGCGACGACTATGCCGCCAACGAGCCGGAACACGGGCGCCGTGTGCCGTTGCGGCGCGCATTCACGATACTTTTCGGCTCCATCATCGGGGCGCTGGTTTTCGCCGTTTCGGACACCTTCTGGTTTTCCGCAGTGGAGGCCGAGGTCTACGCCTTTTCGGCGTTGCTGACGGCGCTCTCGCTATGGCTCGCCTTCGTGTGGGGCGAGAAGCGGCATGAACCACATTCCTCTCGTTATCTGGTACTTGCGGCCTACGTCACGGGCCTTTCGATAGGCGTGCATCAGCTCAACTTGCTGGTACTCCCGGCCTTCGCTCTGGTGATAGTCTTTTACGAAAACCGCAACCTGCGGCGCGGCGTGCTCACCGCGTGCATGGTGGCCTCGCTTGTCGTCATAGCGGCGGTGCTCTTCGCCATGATGCCGGGCGTGCTGAACCTCGGCGCGGAGTTCGAACTTTTGGCCGTAAACCGCCTCGGGCTGCCGCTGCACAGCGGACTGATTTTCTACGTCGCGCTCACCGTGGCGTTGCTGCTGACGTCCGCTCTGCTAGGCTGTCGCGGGCGGCACCGAACCGCTGTAATCATTGTCGGCGCCGTGGCGCTTTTCCTCAGTGGCGTACTCTCGTTCGGCGGCAAAATATGGGTCGGACTCGCGTTGGGCACCCTGCTCGGCGTGGCGGGGATGATCCGGCGCCGCCGGCTCAACATGGCGGGGCTGAACATAACCCTTTTCGGCGTGCTGTTCCTCTTTCTGGGGTATTGCAGCTACGGCATAATCATGATTCGCGGAGCCGCCAATCCCCCCATGAACCAGGGAACGCCCGACAATATCTTTGCTCTCCGTTCCTATATAGAGCGTGACCAGTACGGCGAAAATCCGCTGCTGCGCGGCCGCACACCTTACTCAAAGCCGCTCATGCGCGAGGATGTTAAGCGTGATACCCTCACCGGCAAACTTAAAGTCTCGTACACAGAATTTTACCGCGACCCGGCGCCGCGCCGCTATATGCCTCTGGCGCAGGGTGGAGTGGTGAAATACGTTCCGCTGGCCGACCGCGGACGGCTGCGCTATCCGCCGGAACTGGATATGTGGCTGCCGCGCATTTACTCCGGCGCCGACATCGACGCATACGGCGGCTGGACCGGCATGACGCCCGAAACCATGGACAGCGTGGAGGTAAGCTATGCCGTCGACTCGCTCGGCGACGCCGTGGGACGCCTCGACCCGGAAACCGGGAAACGTTCACGCGAAAAACTCCCGAAACCCACTTATCTCCAAAACTTTGCGATGCTCGGCGGATACCAGGTGTCGTATATGTACCTGCGCTACCTGATGTGGAACTTCGTAGGGAGGCAGAACGACGTTTACGCGCAGGGCGAGCCTGACGCCGGAAACTTCATTACAGGTATCGGTCCGGTGGACGGCCTCATCTATTCCAGCCCGGAACCGATGCCGCGCGACATCGGCGGCGGCAATGCCGGACACCATGTCTATTGGTTCCTGCCGCTGCTGCTGGGATGCTTCGGCATGGCGTTCCAGCTCAACCGCGGACGGCGCGGCAAGCGGCAGTTCGCTGTGGTGATGCTGCTCTTCATCCTCACCGGTGTGGCCATCGTGGTGTACTTGAACCAGACACCCGGGCAGCCGCGCGAGCGCGATTACTCCTTCGTGGGATCGTTCTATGCCTTCGCGCTGTGGACAGGCTTCGGCGCTGCGGCGCTGGCCGGGCAGGCGTTGCACCGCTGGCGCACGGGAGGGAAATGGCGCCGCGCACTGGCCGTCGCCGGCGTGCTTTTCGCCGTCGCAGTGCCCGTGTTGATGGCCGTGGAAAACTTCCCTGACCATAACCGCGCCGGGCGGCGCCTGACGCGCGAACTCTCCATCCCCATGCTCGAAAACTTGCCGAAAGACGCCATCCTCTTCGTAAACGGCGACAACTATACTTTCCCGCTGTGGTACCTGCAGGAGGTGGAGGGCATTCGCCGCGACGTGCGCACCGTTAACCTCGCATATCTGGGCACCACGTGGCTGGCGCCACAACTCGCCACCGCGACCGACGGCGCCCGGCCGATACGCCTTTCTATACCGAAGGAAAAACTCAACGAGGCGTCGCTCGAGCCTTACGAGATAGTGTATCTCGGAGTTGGGATCGGGGATGCGCGGGAGGTGCTGAAGCGCCTCTTCGAGACGACGCCTGACAGCGTGAAACGCCCTTCGCTGCCGGTGGACCGTGTGCGCCTCCTCCCTTACGGGATGAAGGACTCCATAACCATCGACCTGCGCAAGGCCTCCGGCGGCCATTCCTACCTGCGCATCGGCCAGTTGCTGACACTCGACATGCTGGCGTCGAACCCGGACCGCCCGATAGTGTGGAACACTTCGGCGCGCTCGAACGGCCTCTTTACCCTCGACTCGCTGGTGCGCCGCGAGTTCTTCAATTACCGCCTCTGCGGCACACAGGACAGCACCGCCTTCGACACGCAAGCACTGCTGAAACTGCGACGTCTGCCCACCGACGTCGCCGGCAGCTACGTAGATCCTCCCGGTCGCATTTTCGTGTACCAATACCGCCTGCTGATGCTCCGCACCGCCGAGGCGCAACTGCGTTTCAACACACCTGAAGGGACGCGGAAGGCACTTGAATTAGTGCAACTCAGCGAGCGCATATTCCCGCCCGAGGCGGTTCCGTACGCCACGCGCACCGAGCACGGTGAGCCGTACAGCGAAGCGCTGACTCTCGCCAAAATTTACCTTGAACTCGGCAAACGCCTGAACCGAGAAGAGTTCCGCAATTACGCCAGCGACCTGCTCGACGCCGAGATAGCGCGTACCCGCGAATACAAACGCTACCTCGACGCCATGCCCGCAGCCGTGCGCCGCTACGCCAAGCCGCAGACGCGCCTCGCCCCCCGCCTCCTTGACTCCACCCTGAACCTCCGCCGAAGCCTGTAACGGCCGAAAGCATCCCGTATGGGCAGTAGCCCAATACGCCTTTGGACGCTGCGGGACAAAAGGCGATGTGAGATAAAAGTTTTATGAGAAAGTTGATCCCCAATAAATAACTTAACAAGTGTTACTGCGGAAATGAAATGATGAGGGTTTCGCGGGACTTCGTTTCGCTCAGGGCATATTTGATTTCGCCGGAGTAGTGCAATCGGTTGTGTCGTCCGTGTCGCTCTAACAGTTTCATCAGTGAATCGATCGATGGAATGCCGTTTGAACGGTATGAAAATACTAAAACACTGTTGCTGAATTGCTTTATCAATCTGTCGAAACCTTCCATTATATGGTCTTTATCGTTCCAGATATTGTAGCTGCGTTTGAGGCGGTGGTGTTTGCTGGAATAGTCGATTAAAGCTGGCCAATTGTCGTAGTCGAGCAGTCCGTTGAGGAAATGGTAGAAATCCGCGTAATCCACCCCAACCCCTTTTTTATTTATATATGGGGTGTCGATATACACCAGATCATAATCGTCGGGTATGAGTATTGCGTCCATATTTAGGGAACGACAGCGGGTACCGTTGTTGAAAACGGCATTGTTGGCCTCTTTTACAAACGCGCGGAAATGGACATCAAATGGAGTATCCCATGTTTTCTTGTTGCCGAAAGTGCGCTGTACGTCCGATAATCTGACTATAATACTCCCCGATTTTCAGACAGACACAATTATGGCGGTATGACGAGAAAT
>OGNF01000465.1_pt1 | contig 44750 bp, 36 predicted proteins | sample 1573321 | NCBI WGS metagenome assembly OGNF01 (sample SAMEA2581911, study PRJEB24529) | metagenome | biome: Human gut stool | place: China | collected 2011 | reverse complement strand
GGGTCGATGACAGCGGCAAGGTCCAGGTCAACCGCGGCTACCGTGTGCAGTACAAGTTGCGGAGCACGCGGAGTGCGTCGGATTTTTGGATCGGTGTCATGGCGGCGGTTTTTAAAAGGCTGCCCGCGGCCGGAGGCCACGGGCAGGGTATGGGAGGGGTTGAAAATGCGGAGCTGTCAATCGACGGTCCAGGTCTCGCCGGCGAGGATCATGTCGCGGAGCGAGTCGAATCCCTTGGCGGCGCGTACCCGGTCGACCTGCTCGCTGACGCCGGTCTCGTAGGTGGGTGCCTCGACGTCGCGGATGACTCCGACGGCCAGGGGGAGGGTGATACCGTCCATCATGGCCAGCTGCTGGTGCAGGAAGTTGGATGCGGTGTGGGCGTCGTGTACGAGTACGTCGTTGATGGTGTAGCCGTCGCGGCCGATCTTCACTGCCTTGAGTCCGAATCCGTCCTGCACGAGGCCCATGTCGCCGTCCTTGCCGAAGATCATCTTCTCGCCGTGGCGCAGGTGTATGGTGCGGTCGGCGCGGACTTCCTTATCGGTTATGGGATTGTGGATGCCGTTGTTGAAGATGACGCAGTTCTGGAGTATTTCGGTGACTGATGTGCCCTTGTGGCGGGCGGCCGCCGTGAGGACCTCCTGGGATGTGGCCAGCTCGACATCGATAGATCGGCCGAAGAAGTTGCCGCGCGCGCCGAATACGAGCTCGGCGGGGATGAAGGGGTCTTCGACGGTGCCGTAGGGCGAAGACTTCGACACGAAGCCTCGTGCGCTGGTCGGCGAGTACTGTCCCTTGGTGAGGCCGTAGATCTTGTTGTTGAACAGGATGATGTTGATGTCGATGTTGCGTCGTACGGCGTGAATGAAGTGGTTGCCTCCGATAGCGAGTCCGTCGCCGTCGCCGGAGATCTGCCATACGGTCATCTCGGGATTGGCGACCTTGAAGCCGGTAGCGATGGCTGCCGCGCGACCGTGGATGGTGTGGAAGCCGTAGGTGTTCATGTAGTAGGGCAGGCGCGATGAGCAACCGATGCCGGAAATCACGGCTGTCATGTGTGGGGCGACACCGAGAGCGGCCATTGCCTTGTGGAGAGTGTTCAGGATGGCGTGGTCGCCGCAGCCGGGGCACCAGCGCACCGACTGATCGCTCTTGAATGAAGCTGCTGTATAGTTGTTTTCCATCTCTTAAGCCTTATCGATGATACACTTGAGCTTGTCCTTGACCTCAGCGACGGTGAAGGGCTGGCCCTGGATTTTGTTGATGCGCCGGATGTCGACTCCGGGAAGCTTGCTCTGGAGGTAGTCGGCGAGCATGCCCGTGTTGAGCTCTGCTACCACAACGTTCTTGTAGCTGCGGAATAAGTCGAGGGCGTTGGCGGGCAGGGGGTTGATGTATCGCAGCTGTGCGAGCGCGACGGGAGTGCCTTCGGCGCAGAGCTCTTCGGCTGCTGTGCGGAGGTGTCCGTATGTGCCTCCCCATCCGATGAGCAGGGTGTCGGCGGCAGCGTCGCCGTCGAGCTCGAGGGCCGGGATGTCGTCGGCGATGCGTGCGATCTTTTCGCGGCGTATGCATACCATCTTCTCGTGGTTGGCGGGGTCGGTGGAAATGGCTCCGGTGAGGGCGTCCTTCTCCAGGCCGCCGAGGCGGTGCATGGCGCCTTCGGTGCCGGGGATTGCCCAGTAGCGGACCTGTGTGCGGCCGTCGCGCTCGTAGGGGCGCCATCCGCCCTCGGCGATGCGTTCGGCGGGGAGGTAGGGTACTTTGATTTCGGGATACTCGTCGTCGTCGGGCACGCGCCAGGCGCTGGATCCATTGCCGATGAATGCGTCGGTGAGGAGTATCACCGGAGTCATGTGCTCGATGGCGATGCGTGCGGCCTCGAATGCCATGGTGAAGCAGTCGGTTGGAGTGGCGGCCGCCACTACGGCAACGGGGGACTCGCCGTTGCGGCCGTAGAGGGCCTGCATGAGGTCGGTCTGCTCGGTCTTGGTGGGCAGACCGGTGGATGGGCCGCCGCGCTGGACGTCGATGACCACGAGGGGCAGCTCGGCCATGACTGCCAGGCCGATGCCTTCGCTCTTGAGAGCGAGGCCGGGACCTGATGTTGATGTGACGGCCAGGTTGCCGGCGAATGACGCGCCTATGGCCGAGCATACGCCGGCGATCTCGTCCTCCATCTGGATGGCTTTGACGCCCAGATCCTTGCGCTTGGCGAGCTCGTGGAGGATGTCGGTGGCCGGGGTGATGGGGTAGGATCCGAGGAACAGTGGGCGGCCCGACTTCTGGGATGCCATGATGAGGCCCCAGGCGGTGGCTGTGTTGCCGTTGATGTCGGTGTAGACGCCCGGCACGGGTTCGTCGCTCTCGATGCGGTATGTCGAGACGGATGCGTGTATGTTGCTGCCGTAGTTGTAGCCGGCCTCGATGACTTTGGCGTTGGCCTCGTAGATGGCTGGCTTCTTGGCGAATTTCTTTCTGAGGTGGCGCAGGGCGGCGTCGAGGGGTCGGTCGAAGAGCCAGCATACGAGGCCGAGGGCGAAGATATTGCGGCACTTGAGGACGCTCTTGTTGTCGAGGCCGCAGCCTTCGAGGGCGGCCTTAGTCATGGATGTGACGGGAACCTCGACGACCTGGGCGGTGATGCCGAGTTCGGCGAATGGATCGTCGGTGGTGAAGAGGGCCTTGCGGAGGTCGGCTTCCTTGAATGAGTCGATGTCGACGATGATTACGCCGCCGGGCTTGAGGAATCTGACATTCTGCTTCAGGGCGGCGGGATTCATGGCGATGAGAACGTCGCAGCGGTCGCCGGGAGTGTGTACGCCGACTCCGACGCTTACCTGGAATCCGGAAACGCCGCTGAGCGAACCCTGCGGAGCGCGAATCTCGGCCGGATAGTCGGGGAAGGTCGAAACCTGGTTGCCCACGCCGGCAGAGACGTTTGTGAAAATGTTGCCCGCAAGCTGCATGCCGTCGCCGGAGTCGCCGGAGAAACGGACTACAACCTTGTCGAGAACTTTTACATTTGTTTTCTCTAACATATTGATTTGAGGTTATTTAGCGTAAGACTGTTAGTGTCTGTCGGTAATTTGCGCAAAGGTAGGCATTTATTTTCATTAAAAAAAATTAAAATGAAGAGGTAAGGCGCAGGCTTTCCATGAGGCAGGGTGAGGGCGCAGGCTGGAAAGCCTGCTTTCCATGAGGCTGCTTTCCGAAAAAATTTGCGGAAGAAGGGAAAATTGTGTAAATTTGCAGACTATGAGTGAAACGCTGAATTTCGAGGGGGAGGACAGCACTGGCGCAGTGCCCTCCACGACATATACAGAGGACGATATCCGCACGCTGGACCCGCTGGAGCATATCCGGACGCGGCCGGGCATGTACATCGGCAAGCTGGGCGACGGCTCGAGCGCCGACGACGGCATCTACGTGCTGCTCAAGGAGGTGGTGGACAACGCCATCGACGAATACACCATGGGCTTCGGGCGCCAGATCGACGTGACGGTGGCCGACGGGGTGGTGTCGGTGCGCGACTTCGGGCGCGGCATCCCTCTGGGCAAGCTGATCGCCTGCTCGTCGACCATGAACACCGGAGCCAAGTATGACAGCGCGGTGTTCAAGAAGTCGGTGGGTCTCAACGGCGTGGGCATCAAGGCCGTGAACGCCCTGTCGAGCGAGTTCGAGATCATGGCCGTGCGCGACGGCCAGTCGAAGCTGGCGCGTTTTTCGGCGGGGGAGCTTCAGTACGAGAGCGATATCGAGGCAAGCGACGAGCAGAACGGCACGTACGTGCGCTTCCGCCCTGACGGGTCGATCTTTACCGGCTACGAATACCGCGAGGAGTACGTCGAGGCGCTGCTGCGCAACTACACCTACCTCAACACCGGGCTGGTGATCATGTACAACGGGCGGCGGCTTGTGTCGCGCGAGGGACTTCTCGACCTGCTGTCGCAGTCGATGGCCAAAGACCCGCTCTACCCGATCATCCACCTGAAGGGGACGGATATCGAGGTGGCCATCACGCACGCCAACCAGTACGGCGAGGAATACTATTCGTTTGTCAACGGGCAGCATACGACGCTCGGTGGCACGCACCTGACGGCCTTCAAGGAGGCGGTGTCGCGCACGGTTAAGGAGTATTTCGGGCGCAGCTTCGAGTATTCGGACATCCGCAACGGCATAGTGGCGGCGATCGCCGTCAAGGTCGAGGAGCCGGTATTCGAGTCGCAGACCAAGACCAAACTGGGCTCGCGCGACATGGCGCCCGACGGGCCGACCGTGGCCAAATTCGTGGGTGACTTCATCAAGAAGGAGCTGGACGATTACCTGCACCGCAACCTTGACGTGGCGGAGGCACTGCTGCGCAAGGTTCAGGAGAGCGAGCGCGACCGCAAGGCCATGGCCGGCGTGACGAAGCTCGTGCGCGACCGCGTCAAGAAAGTCAGCGTCCACAACCGCAAGCTCATAGACTGCAACATACACCTGACGGACACGCGCGGGACGCAGGAGAAGCGCGACGCCACGTCGATATTCCTCACCGAGGGCGACTCGGCGGGCGGCTCCATCACCAAGGTGCGCGACGCCGACACGCAGGCGGTGTTCATGCTCAAGGGCAAGCCCTTCAACAGCTACGGAGCGTCGAAAAAGGCGCTGTACGAGAACGAGGAGCTGAACCTGCTGATGTCGGCCCTCAACGTGGAGAACGGGATCGAGAACCTTCGCTACAATAACGTGATCATAGCCACCGATGCCGATGTCGACGGGATGCACATAAGGCTGCTGCTGCTGACATTCTTCCTGCAGTTCTTCCCGGATCTGATCAAGGAAGGCCACGTGTACGTGCTGCAGACGCCGCTCTTCCGTGTGCGCAACAGCCAGCTGGGCTCGCGCAGCCGCCGCAGCCGCGACTCGGAGACCTACTACTGCTACAGCGACGACGAGCGCGTGGCGGCCATCGCCCGTCTGGGCGACAAGGCCGAGATCACCCGCTTCAAGGGCCTGGGCGAGATCTCGCCCGATGAGTTCCGCGACTTCATCGGCCCGGATATGCGCCTCGACCGCGTGACGCTGCGTAAAGACGACGGCGTGGACGCCCTGCTCGAATTCTACATGGGCAAGAACACGCCCGAGCGCCAGGATTTCATCATCAACAACCTCGTGACCGAAGATGACACCGATATCCTCTGACGCGGAGCGGCGCACGGCGCTGTTCGCCGGGTCGTTCGACCCCTTCACTGTAGGGCACGCTTCGGTGGTGGAGCGCGCGCTTCCGCTGTTTGACCGGCTGGTGATAGCCGTGGGCATCAACGCCGAAAAGGCCACAGCGACGGCCGCGGCCGACCGCGTGGCGGCCATAGCCGGGCTTTACGCCGGCGACGGCCGGGTGGAGGTCATGTCGTACAGCGGGGAACTCACCGCGGACCTTGCCCGGCGCATAGGCGCGGGGTGGCTGCTGCGCGGGGTGCGATCGGTACGCGATTTCGAGTACGAACGCGACATGGCCGACCTGAACCGCCGCCTGTCGGGCATAGAGACGGTAGTACTCTTCTCGCTGCCCGAGCACGGGGCGGTGTCGTCGAGCGCCGTGCGCGAGATCGCGTCGTACGGCGGCGATGTAGCCCCATTCCTACCCGAGAGACATTCATAAACAAGAACCCACACACCGTAAAGATAATATGAAGAAATTACTCGTCCTTGTCTTAATCGCCGCAGGCGTAGTCGGCGCCACCGTCAGCGCCCGCGAGGAAATCACACCCGACCAGAAACTGCGCATGGCCGCGGCCGTCATCCAGGCCTACTATGTGGAGGATGTCGACGCCGACACGCTCGTCGACGAGGCCATCATAGCCATGCTCAAGACCCTCGACCCGCATTCGGCCTATTCGACGCCCGAGGAGACCAACGAGCTCAACCAGCCTCTCGAAGGCAAGTTCAGCGGCATCGGCGTGCAGTTCAGCATGGTAGAGGATACCGTATACGTAATCCAGCCTACGGCCGGAGGGCCGTCGGAGAAAGTGGGCATCCGCCCAGGCGACCGCATCATCAGCGCCAACGACACCGTCATCGCGGGCCGCAAGCTCAACAATTCGGGCATCATCAAGGTGCTCCGCGGCCCCAAGGGGTCGGTCGTAGACCTGAAGGTGAAGCGCCAGGGAGTGGCCGAACCGATCGTGTTCCGCGTCGTGCGCGACGACATACCCATCTACAGCGTCGACGCGGCCTATATGGTTGACGACAGCACGGGCTACATCTCGGTGACCCGGTTCGCCGAGGCCACGGGCCGGGAGGTGCGTCAGGCGGCCGATTCGCTCATACGCCACGGCATGCGCAACCTCATCATCGACCTGTCGAGCAACGGGGGCGGCTATCTTGGCTCGGCCTATGAGATGGCGAGCGAGTTCCTTGAGATCGGTGACCCGGTGGTCTTCACCCGGGGGCTTCACTCGCCGGCAAGCTACTTCTCAGTCGAAGAGGCGGGTCAGCTCGATGTGGACCGCCTCGTGGTGATGGTTGACCAGTACTCGGCCTCGGCGTCGGAAATCTTCGCCGGAGCCATCCAGGAGAACGACCGCGGCCTCATCGTTGGGCGCCGCACGTTCGGCAAGGGGCTGGTTCAGCGTCCGTTCCCCTTCCCCGACGGGTCGATGATCCGTCTGACGACATCGCGCTACTATACTCCGACGGGCCGGTGCATCCAGAAGCCTTACGAGAAAGGCCACGGCGAGGAATACCAGCTCGACATGCTCAACCGCTACAACAGCGGTGAACTCTGGCACGCCGACAGTATCAAGCTCGACAAGTCGGAGCCCTACTACACCTTGCGCAACCACCGCACGGTCTATGGCGGTGGCGGCATCATGCCGGATGTGTTCGTGCCGGTCGATACGTCGCGCACCTCGGCCTACTACCGCGACATGGTGGCCAAAGGCGTCATATATAAGTATGTGCTCAACTACATCGAGGGGCACCGCAAGACCCTGCTGCGCCAGTATCCGACCGAAGAAGCCTTCGCCGCGGGGTTCACGCCCGACGAGGCGATGATGCAGGGGCTTGTCGACGCCGCCACGGCCGACGGCATTGAGTTCAAGGAAGCGGACTGGGAACGCTCGGGCGAGATGATCCGCGCCGTGCTCAAGGGGCTGCTCACGCGCGATCTGTACGAGAACGGCATCTACGTGCGGTCGACCAATCCGCTCAATCCCGACTTCCGCGCCGCCCTCGAGCTGATCAACGATCCGGAACGCTACCGGCGGCTGCTCAAGACCGGCCATGAATAATACCGACACCAATCATACAACCATAAACTACCGACAGAGACATGACATTCGCACAGCAATGCAATGAGATATTCGACCGCTGCGTCGAGGCTTACCACGTCACGGACGACATAGACGCGCCCGTGGCCAATCCGTTCGCGCCCGGCACCGTCGAGCACACCCTCTTCGAGAAAAACCTCATCGACGCCCGTCAGTGGCATATGGAGGATGTCATCCGCGACCCGGCCATCGACCCCGCAGCCGCCCTGGAGCTCAAGCGCCGTATCGACCGCTCGAACCAGGAGCGCACCGACCTTGTCGAGGAGATCGACGACTATTTCCGTCGCAAATACGCCGACGTGAAGCCGGCGCCCGATGCCACCATCAACACCGAGACTCCGGCCTGGGCCGTAGACCGCCTGTCGATCCTGGCGCTGAAGATCTACCACATGAACCTTGAGGCCAACCGCGCCGACGCCGCTCCCGAGCACCGCGCCCGCTGCGCGGGCAAGCTCGACGTGCTGCTGCAGCAGCGCGCCGACCTGTCGCAGGCCATCGACGCCCTGCTGGCCGACATAGCCGCCGGCCGCAAGTTCATGAAGGTCTACAAACAGATGAAGATGTACAACGACACCGATACAAATCCGGTGCTCTATGGCGCGAAATAACGTCCGCACAGGCAACGACGCAGGGCTGATGTCCGTGCTGGTGGCCCGCTTCTCGGCCATCGGCGATGTGGCCATGACCGTGCCGGTGGTGTACAGCGCCTGCCGCTGCTACCCCGATGTGCGGTTCACGGTGGTGACCCGTCCGGCCATGACGTCGATCTTCGTCAACGCTCCGGCCAACCTCATCGTCGTCGGGGCCGACGTGAAAAACGACTACCGTGGGCCGTCGGGGATGTACCGCCTGGTGCGGGAACTCGTGTGCGACTACCGCATCGACGCTTTCGTCGACCTGCACGACGTCATCCGCACGCAGCTGATGGGACTGTTCTGCCGCCTGCGCGGTATACCGGTGGCGCGCATCAACAAGGGCCGCGCCCGCAAGCGCGCCCTGACGCGCCGGCGCAACAAGGTGATGCTGCCGCTGATCTCGCAGCGCGCCCGCTACCGCGAGGCATTCTTCCGCGTCGGGCTGCCGCTGACCGACCGGTTCAACGGCCTTTTCGACGGGCCGGCCAAGGCCGACGCGGCTCTGTACGGCGCCATCACGGCGCCGAAGCCGGCCGGAATCCGGTGGATCGGCGTAGCGCCCTTCGCGGCGCATTCGGGCAAGGTGTATCCGCCCGAGCTTATGTATCAGGTGGTCGAGACGCTCGCCGGCCGTCCGGACTTGAGAATCTTTCTGCTCGGCGGGGGGCACAAAGAACAGGAAATACTTGAATCGTGGGCGGCACGGCTGCCGCGCACGCAGAGTCTCGCAGGCAAGCGCTACGGCTTCGCCGCCGAGCTGGCCCTGTTCAACCATCTCGACGTGATGCTGACCATGGACTCGGCCAACATGCACCTGGCTTCGATAGCCGGCACACCCACCGTCTCGGTCTGGGGTGCCACCCACCCCTACTGCGGCTTCAAGGGCTGGAGGCAGAACGACGCCGACATGATACAGATGCCGCTTACGTGCCGGCCGTGCTCGGTGTTCGGCGACCGTCCGTGTCACCGCAGCGACTATCTGTGCCTCAACGGCATAAAACCCGACGCCATCGTGGCCCGCATAACAGAAAAACTATAGAAATGGCAGAAGACTTCGACATACGCGACAATCAGAATCAGGCCGACGGCGACTTCGAGAAGGCGCTGCGCCCGGGGCGCTTCGAGTCGTTCTCGGGCCAGGACAAGATCGTGGAGAATCTGCGCGTGTTCGTGGCCGCGGCGCGCATGCGCCATGAGGCGCTCGACCACCTGCTGCTGTTCGGCCCTCCGGGTCTTGGGAAGACGACCCTGGCGGGCATCATAGCCAACGAACTCGGCGTGGGCTTCAAGATCACTTCGGGGCCTGTACTCGACAAGCCCGGCGACCTGGCCGGCATCCTCACGTCGCTGGAGGAAAACGACGTCCTGTTCATCGACGAGATCCACCGCCTGAGCCGCGTGGTCGAGGAGTATCTCTACTCGGCCATGGAGGACTACCGCATCGACATCATGATCGACAAGGGTCCGGGGGCACGGTCGGTGCAGCTGTCGCTGAGCCCGTTCACGCTGGTGGGTGCCACTACCCGCAGCGGTCTGCTGACGGCCCCGCTGCGCGCCCGCTTCGGGATCAACGCCCATCTCGAGTACTACGACCACGACGTGCTGCGGCGCATCATACTGCGCAGCGCGTCGCTGCTGGGCATCCGCTGCACCACAGAGGCGGCCGGCGAGATAGCCCTGCGCAGCCGCGGAACGCCCCGCATCGCCAACGCGCTGCTGCGCCGTGTGCGCGACTTCGCCCAGGTCAAGGGCTCGGGCTCAATCGACACCGCGATAGCCCGCTACGCCCTGGAGGCGCTCAACATCGACCGCTACGGGCTCGACGAGGTCGACAACAGGCTGCTGCGCACCATCATAGAGAAGTTCAAGGGAGGGCCGGTCGGGCTGACGACCATCGCCACGGCCATGGGCGAGGACCCCGGCACAATAGAGGAAGTCTATGAGCCGTATCTGATCAAGGAAGGCTTCATCAAGCGCACCGCGCGGGGCCGCGAGGTCACCCCGCTGGCCTACGAGCATCTCGGAGCGCGGCGCCACGGCATGGACGGCCTCGGATTATTCGGATGATATGGCGGGTATAAAATCACTGGCAAAGGACACAGCCATCTACGGCGTGTCGTCGATCATCGGGCGATTCCTCAACTGGTGCCTGGTGCCGCTCTACACGTTCACGTTCGCCGAGGCCGAGTACGGCGTCGTCACGTTTGTGTACGCCGTCGTGGCCCTGGCGATGATAGTGCTGACTTACGGCATGGAGACGGGCTTCTTCCGCTTCGCCAACCACGACCGGTGGAAGGATCCGATGGAGGTTTACTCGACCTCACTGATCTCGCTGGGCGTCACGTCGACGCTGTTTGTCGTGGCCGTGGCCGCATTCCTGGATCCCGTGTCGCGGGCCATGGAGTGCGCCGACCATCCGTCGTACGTCATGATCATGGCCGTGTGCGTGGCCATAGACGCCTTTCTGGCTATTCCGTTCAGCTACCTGCGCTACCGCAAGCGCCCCGTGCGCTTCGCCACGCTGCGCCTGATCAACATCGGCGTCAACATCGGGCTCAACCTGTTCTTCATCCTGCTCTGTCCGCGCGTGCTGATGGTTCACTGGCCCGAGCTGACCTCGAAGTTCTATGATCCGTCGTTCGGCATCGGCTATATCTTCCTGGCCAACCTCATCGCGTCGGTGGTGAATCTGGCGCTGATGCTGCCTGAGCTACGGGGCTTCCGCTACCGCTTCAACGGGCGCCTGCTGCGCGAAATGCTGGCGTACTCGGCGCCGCTGCTCGTGCTCGGCGTGGCCGGCATCATGAACCAGACCGTCGACAAGCTGCTGTTCCCGACACTGGCCGCTGGTCGCGGAAACGCCCTGGAGGAACTCGGCATCTACGGCGCCAACTACAAGATAGCCATCGTCATGGTAATGTTCATCCAGGCTTTCCGCTTTGCCTACGAGCCCTTCATCTTCTCGCGCAACAAGGAGGACGGCGCGGGCAAGCAGCAGGCCTACAGCGACGCCATGAAGTATTTCGTGATCTTCGCGCTGCTGCTCTTCCTGGGCGTCATGTTCTATCTCGACTTCCTGAAATATTTCATATCGCCGCGCTATTTCAGCGGTCTGAAGGTCGTGCCGATAGTCATGATGGCCGAGCTCTTCTTCGGTATCTTCTTCAACCTGTCGGTGTGGTACAAGCTCACGGACCGTACGGTATGGGGCATGTGGTTCTCGCTGCTCGGACTCGGAGTGACCGTGGCGCTCAACTGCATACTCGTGCCGCTGATCGGGTATATGGGCTGCGCGTGGGCGTCGTTCTGCTCCTACGGAGTGATGATGACGGTCAGCTACATCGTCGGGCGGCGCAAATATCCCATCGACTATCAGACCGGGCGGCTGATGTCATATTTCGCCATCGCGGCCGCGCTCTACGTGCTCGGCATGTACTGCCTTAGCCCATGGCCCACGGTCAACTATATCGTCCGTTTCTTCATCCTCGCCGGATTTGTCCTCATCGTGCTCCGCCGCGAGCCCGTGCCTGTGCCGGCGAAGATCAAACGCCTTCTGCGCAAATGAAAGTAACCCTGATCAACCATAGCGACACACTCGGCGGAGCGTCGACCGTCACCTTCAACCTGATGCAGGCTCTGCGCCAGGCAGGCGTCGATGCCCGCATGCTCGTCGTCCACAAGGCGACAGACTCGCCTTACGTACACCGGGCTGCGCCCCGCTGGCGCGCCCGCATTCCTTTCCTGGCCGAACATCTCAGGATATGGGCGCGCAACCGCTTCTCGCTCAAGAATATCTTCCAGGTGTCCATCGCCACCGACGGCCTGCCGCTGAGCAGGCATCCGCTTGTCGCGGCCGCCGACGTGGTCGTACTCAACTGGATCAACCAGGGCATGCTCTCGCTGGGGGAGATCGGGAAAATCGCCCGCATGAAGCCCACCGTCTGGACCATGCACGACATGTGGAACATGACGGGCATCTGCCACCACGCGTACGGCTGCGAAAATTATCTGACACACTGCCGCCGCGGCCCGCTGCTCGGATCGGCAGCCGGCGAGCGCGACGCCTCGGCCCGCACGTTCGACGCCAAGAAGGCGCTCTACGACAGTGTGCCGATACATTTCGTGGCTGTCAGCAACTGGCTCGCCGACGTGGCGCGGCGGTCGGCCCTCCTGCGAGGGCGCGACATCACGGTGATCAACAATCCGTTCTCAGTCGAGGAACTCGGCTTCAAGTCGGCTTTCAACCGCGGCGAGCTCGGTCTGCCGTGGAACGGCCGCATCATCCTCTTCTGCGCCGCCCGCATCGACGACCCCATGAAGAATCTTCCCGCCGCTATCGAGGCCCTCAACACCCTGACTGACACCGACGCCGTCGCCGTATTCGTCGGTGCCTGCAAGGATCCGCGGGCGCTCGATGGGCTGAAGCTGCGCCACTATTGGCTCGGTCCGGTCTATGACCGCAAGCGCCTGCGCAACATTTTCGGCTACGCCTCGGTCGTGATGTCGTCGTCGGACTACGAATCGTTTGGCGCCACGCTGCTCGAAGGGCAGGCCATGGGCGTGACTCCCGTAGCACCGGCCCACGACGGCCGCGCCGACATCATCACCGACCGCGTCACCGGTTACGCCGCCGGCCCGGGCATCCGCACTCTCGGCGAGGCGCTGCGGCTGGCCTTGCGCCACCCGCTGCCGCAGGCCGACCTCCGCGCCGCCGCCGAGCGTTATTCATATCCCGCGATAGCACAGAAATATATCGAACTGTTCAACTCCATCACGGGGAGCTGAACAGAGCAGGTATACAGTCTTTTAAACATCAGTTAATAAATACTAATAAATGTCAAAACACCCTCTCGGCGTTTTGAAATTAGTAGCCATGTGCTTACCTTTGCATGTGTGTTTTTTATAGTATTAGATTAAGATAAAGGTTTAATTTGGAAAGCTAAGTTGTGAAACTTGGCTTTTTTCTTTTTCCGTTCAACATTAATTAATAAAGATGCTTCGACAGTTAGTCTTAAAGTGGAAAACACTTCGTCAAATGGTCTTCTTCTCTGCCACTCTAATTCGATGTATCTCTTATGGTCGGAATGCTTCCTGATGGTTGAGTCATATATATTCCATTTGACGGTATTCTTCTTCAGCTCACCCCAGTCAACAAGGCCGTTAGCAAGGAGAGGGTAACCGTCATTGGAAAGTTTTGCATAATGTGTTTGGAAAAATATTTCATCGGCATTAGGTTGCGATGATCCGTGACTTTGGATGTTTCGCACTTTTGCAATTCTGTCAATACCGTTAAAAATATCTTCATCCAGATTGAATTCATATTTGTAAGCCCATATTTTTATATTGAAGGCTATGGATTCGATGCTTTTTGGGATTATCGGATTACCCTTTTTATCTGTCGGAAGTTTATATTGCTCGTTATAATGTCTGATATATTCCACTCTTTTTTCTATCGTGTCGCCTTTGCAAAAGTAATACAGATTTAGCATACGTTCAATCTGCATCATGGCATACCGGCTGAATTCATAGAAATTCTGACAATGGCCCCTCGACCCGAATTTATAGCGGAGCATTTCCCGAAAATCAGCCTCAAAGCAATCGCGGATATAATCGTCTTTTATGAATGAATAGTCTATTACTGTTTTTATGCTGTCGAGTTTGTAATCAATGGCGAGATAATGTTCGATTTTGGAAACGGCGGAAGAATCAGTTGTCGGCTGATTGGATGACTGAGCCGATAATACTTTACGTAGTTCATCCACAAACCAGGCATTTTCCGGTTTGTGGATAATTTCATTATTGAGAAAATTCAATAATTTCCGTAGATTTTCCTTATTTTGGTCCGACATATTTATGGTAAGATTGATAAGTCAAAGCCTGATTCGACAAGGCGTGTCAGGGTATCCTTTTCAGTATCACATGCAGGAACAATTATTCCCAAGTTATCTTCCAGACCGAGTTTGGGTGTTGACTTTGCAAGTTCTCGAATTTTATCTTTGAATTTTTCTGCATTGGGGTCTTTGATCACAAATCGACGGGGACAATTGTCTTTGAGAGGATTATGTATAAGATAATAATAGCGTTTGCCAAGATCTTCAGGCAGTGGCATGTCAAGTTTCATTCGCCCGAAAGGTGTAGTTTGGTCAAGACATTTTAATTCTTTTTCATTGATAGAAAGTAACCCCTGAAACCTTAGCTTGAAGTCGGTCCGGACGCAAAATGATATCTTGATATCATCTGGTAAATTATTGGCGCTGAGGTTTTGGCTGAGGGCTATCATAATTTTGGTTCCGTTCAATTCAAAGTATGCGTAATCTTTTCCTCCTTTTGATTTGGCAAAGTTTATCTTTACCCCGAGACGTTTCTCGAAATGCGGTATTGTCTCGGTCATAAGATATTCCCAGTTGCGTTCATTTGAAGTCGCCGATTGTGCGGTTACTTTAAGTTTTGCAAACTGAGCGGAAAGTTTAATGTACACCGGATCGTATTCTCCTTTGACCAATTTCAGATAGCACAGCTTACCGGATATGAAGCGGACGAGATCCGGATTGTTGGAATGAATATGTCCCTTTTCTGCCTTATACTGAGGATAAAAGGCGGAATAAGCGGCTTTCTGTCCATATTTCTCCCATATATGCAGGATAGCGCGAATGTCCTTGACATATTTTCGCGGGACGTTTATTTTTTCGCCTACTGTCAGACCGGTCACTTCCTGCCGCTGGCCCCGATGGTGAAGACGTGTCTTCTTGGGATTGATGACAAAGTGCTGATCGGTGATAATGCGTTGAAGTTCTTTGCGGAATTCGCTGTTTTCCTGATAGACATTGCGCATCGAGCTGAATGTTATGTCATCCGCATAACGCGAGTAGCGAAGTCCGAACCGTTTGGCGAGTCCTGCTAAACGTCGGTCAAGTTTGTCACAGATCGCGTTCGTTATTAGTGGAGATGTCGGAGCCCCCTGCGGCAAGTTGTAGCACTCCGAAAATGCCTTTTCGGCGGTCGAACGTATTGATTTGATACAACATAAACCTGCTATGACGTTTGCCACCTCTTTATTGAAGTTGAAAGGAGCCAGTTGCAGACGTTTCCACACTCGGGCTTGATCTATACTCGGGAAGAAATCCGATAGGTCGATATTGAAGACATAATTCTGGTTGATGTGAATTCTTGCGTTGTCAACAATGTTACGGCCTTGGGTAAACCCTGTTGCATGAATCGACGGCGTATAAATTGCTTTAAAAATTACGTTGAGACATTTTTGCATCCATTTCAGGTTGCCGCATGGTGCATAGATTTCCCGAAAGCCTCCCGATTTTTTTTGCAATTGAGAATGAATGGTAGCGCCTTTTTATTTTTTTATCCCTTGGGTTGCATAATTTCATCATTTTCCGCATCGTAAACGGATATGACGGACTATGCAGATCCGCCTTTACTTCGTTCAGTAAGTCAAGCAGCTTTTGTCTGTCCGTTACGTTTCGTATCTTTTCTATGAGAAGCGTTCTATCCATTTATATGCGGTTGAGAGAGTTGACAATACTGAGCCGGAACGGTTTTCTTTGTCTCTTAATCCTTTAATATAAACCTACATAAAGTTCTGTTTAGATTTCCGGACTCACACACGTGCAGTCCGTATCGGATGAGGAGCTGATGCACCGCAAGTAGATGCGGAATGCACGACAGAAGCTAACTGAACATTGGAAATTCCCCGAAGGGAAAGTACCCGGCCATTCGTCGGGCATGGTCAAAATGTCTGTTCCGGCTCAATATGTCAAGTTTCTCGTTTTATGTTACAAAGTTAAGCATTATAGCCGAACTCTTTGTTCGCTAAAACCCATAAATTTTGTCCATGGACTTAATGCGGGCCTTGATTTTGTCAACGATGCTTTGCGGTGACAGTACTTTAAGTTCTGCCCCATAGGCACAAAGTTCGCGTATGAGTTCGTAATTCTCCATGCAGTCGATTGAAAATACATCGCCGTCGGACGGTACATTGAATTTCGACCTGATCCTTCTGTCGTTCTCGCCGGTCATGATTCTTTGAGATCCGTGAACTGGCTTTGTTTCGATATAGGGGGATGCGCTGGTTGATGCCCAGAAATAAATGCGGAGAACTTCGGAGTCTTCGTAATATGTAATTCCTACAATATCGTCATATCTGTCAAATAAATCAGTCGGAATCGGGCGGAATTCATAGCCCGGCATCGTTTCGACACTATCTATCCTGTCGAGAGCGAAATTCAGTATGCGACCGGTGTCATCGGCAGCTCCTATTATGTACCAGCGCCCGTTATACTCTTTCAGCAGATATGGAGAAATGATTACTTCTCGGGTGTCAGATGAGTTGAACAGACGGTAATTTATCCTTACGACCGCACAAGAATTGACAGCGGCAAACAATTCGGCCATTAATGTCTTGTTTTCAAGCAGATTTTTTGATGTCTGAATGGCCGGGCGCCGCTCTTCAAGCCCGAGGCGTTTGCTGAGATTGTCGAGCCAGCCGAAGCTGTTGAGTCCGTCGAATGATCCGATTGTCGTCAGGGCTGTGCTAAGCAGACCTTTTTCTTCTTCCGTCAGTTTCGCGTTAAAGATGGAAAAAGTAGGATCTGCGTATCGTATGCATCGCTTTTTATATACTCTGTCGGTATTTGCCGAGTGGGCATCGACTGAATAGCGTTCGAATTCAATAAATATCGGGAAGTTGTATTCGAGATATTCTATATCCTTTTCAACGCATCTTTTTGTGATGCCCTTTTCCTGGCCGAACTGAGGTAACTCATCGTCAAGATATTCCTTCATATCTTGAATGGAATAGGCGTGGTATCTGTCGGCAAGCAGCTTGTCGAGCAGCACAATTCTTGTCAGTGCATTTTTATTTGCAGGCATCGCTTGGAATGGTGTTTTCGTTGATGAGATGGAGGGACTCAGAGAGGGAATCCTTGAAATTCTGGCGCTTGCGGATTAGGTTTTCAATATTGATGATCTCGGATTTCAAATCCCTGCGAATCTGGTGCAGCTCTTCCATCTGAGGGTGCGTCTTGTGGAATTCCATGCGGACGTTGGCCCACTCTTCTCTGTCCTTTGATTCGAGCAGCGCCGAGAGTTCTGCTTCCATAGGATCGAGAAGCTTGTCATTGTCGCTAAGTTTGGCTTCGAATTTTTGCAGATCCTTACGCAGTCCGGCCAAGGTCGTGTTGATGCTTTCGACGGTCTCGCGGATTTCGGGAATAATGGATCTGTTCAGGGCTTTCAGTTCCTTGATCGATTCGTCGACGAAATCACAGAGCTGCGAAAGTTCCGTCATGTTTTCGAGGAAGTGAAGTGCGCCGGTTATCTTATAAGCTTTGTATGCTGTAGCCATCTCGCGAGGGAAGGCTTTGTAATCGCGCAGTTCCTCGCCCTGAATATTTCGCACGGCTATGTAGTGCCCGGCATTATTATTGGAGTTTCTCCCGAAGTAATTGATGACTTCGTGGGCATTATTCTTCAGTCGGCGCAGGCCTGTCATCATTTCATCGAGCTCATTCTTTATCCACACTCTGACAAATTCATCAGGATTTTCATGAGCGAGATTTGCGGTTTCGACTACGAAATTCAGTGAGACAGGCCAGTTTTCATGATGCGGATAGTATTGGCGCGTGTAACGACCGTAATCGCGCATATTGGCATAATAATATTTAACGATGTCGGCATAGGGTATGATTTTGATTCCCTTGTATGTCAGATTGACATAGAAGTATGACGAGCGCCCGTAGCCGAAATTTGTTTTGACCTCAATGTTTATCACATCTGAAATTCGGTAGTTGAACAGCGTCCAGCCGATCTTTTCCGTGGAATACATCAGATAATCGGCATCCTGTCGGATTTGCGAAAGTTGTTCTGAATACTCGTCGGCGTTGACATAATTGTGGAGTTCATGCACATATTGCTGCTTAAGCCCTTTGACGAATAGTGCCATTTTATCGCTAATGAAGGAATCCTTGTCTCTCGCATTCTCGTTTTCCTTCTTTTTGATAAGTTCATCCTCTTTTTGAGCCAACATTTTGTGATAATCTGAAGCTGAAATATTTGAGGGCTTCCTGGGACTGTGGATGAACGCTGAGTTGTAAGCGTGCGGAATGCATACATCATGTTTTTTATCCGACAGAATCATTTTGGCGGTTAAACGCTGAAGATCGAGAAGCGAATATTTTGGTTTTTCGATCATATCCGTCATTTGGGCAAGAATATCCTTATTCTTCTTCTCAACGGCGACTTCTTTATACATCAGTTCTCCGTTCTCGCATTTACTTACGCAGGAAATAAAATCGATATTGACTTTATGACTCATAACGATGCTTTTTTCGTTTACGCCGCAAAGTTATGCAATATTTGCGAATTCTATGTTCGCAGTGCTGGGAAAGTATATAAAAATAAAAAGCGCCGGCGGGGACCGGCGCTAGGGAGGGACAGTAGTCTTACCAGGATTCGAACCTGGACAGACAGAACCAAAACCTGTAGTGCTACCATTACACCATAAGACTGTCTGTGTGGACCGGCCGAGGAACGGACGGCGCTGCAAAGGTAGTCAATTTTGCGTTAGCGGGCAAGTTTTCAGCCGCTTTTTTCTTTCGGGAGGCTCTGAGTCGGGCCGTCGGGCGGTCATTCGCCTTCGATGACCCAGGCGACGGGGTCGGCGGGGCAGTAGTAGGCGCAGGCGCCGCAGCCGATGCAGTCGTCGAACCGCAGGGTGGGCAGGCGGCGGGGGCGGTTGTCGGCGGTGAGTCCGTCGGGGATTATGTGTATGGCGCGGGCGGGGCAGCGGCGCTCGCAGATGCCGCAGGTCTGGCCTCGGCTGTATTCGATGCAGTCGGCGGCCACGATCCGGGCTTTTCCGATGGGACGTGAGTGCTTTTCGGCGAGTGTCAGAGTCTGGAGGGCGTCGGTGGGGCATACTTGGGTGCATCTGACGCAGTCGTAGAGGCATGCGCCGCGGCTGAAGTCGAGAACGGGATGGAGCATCTTGCGGATGCCAAGCTCGCTGACGGAGGGGCGGATGATGCCGGAGGGGCAGGCGGAGACGCAAATGCCGCAGCCGGTGCAGCGCATCTGGTAGTCGGCGCGCGACTGTACGCCGGGGGGTGTGACGGGATTGAGCTGCTTCTCGCGCGGCCAGCCGGCGAGCGCGGTGAGTGATGCAGATCCGGCGACAGCGGCCAGGAATGCCCGGCGGTCGAGGGTCTTGACGGTGGCGTCGGCGGCGACGGTGGGCTGCATCAGGGGCATCTGCAGGCGGTGGCGGCCGCGTCGCAGGGTGATTGCGCCGGAGGGGCAGGCTGCGGTGCAGTCGAGGCACACGACGCAGCGGCTGAGGTCGACGGTGTGGGCCGAGGGGTCGATGCACTCGCTCTTGCAGCGGCTGACGCACAGGCCGCATCCGGTGCATTTGTCGGTGTTGATGTCGACATGGTAGAGGGAGTAGCCTGACAGGGCGCCGAGAGCGGTGCCGACGGGGCAGAGTGTGTTGCATAGGCGGCGGCCGCGTGTGAGCGCAATCCATGCGACTACGAGTAGGGTGACGACGGCGAATGAGGCTCCGAGGAGGCTGAATGCCGCGGGGCGGATGAAGGGAATGGTGAGGAAGGAGGCGATGCGGCTGAATGCCGACGCCGGATCGACCAGGTATGCGGCTACGGGAAATTCAAGCGCCAGGCATGCCGCGGCCACGATGACCACCGACCAGCGGAGAGCCGTCGAGGGGGGACGGTAGAAGAATCCGCGGCGGCGCCGGCGACTGAGGGCTATCAGACAGTCCTGGAGGGTGCCCAGCGGGCAAACCGCCGAGCAGTAGACGCGGCCCAGCAGCAGGGCTGACAGCGCCCACAGCGCCACCCAGGCTAGGGAGCAGGCCAGCAGGGCAGGCACGATCTGCCAGCGGCTGAACAGGCTGTCGTAGCCCAGGGCGACGGCCGCGCCGCAGGCCGCCATGATCAGCAGCGATATGGCGATGCGGAAGCGGCGCAGGAGCCGGTAACCTTTGGCCGTGATTTTCATGGATGCGAAATTAAGCATATTTTTTGAAATGCGCAATGCCCGGGTGAGCCTGTCAGCGGCTTTTCGCGGGCGGGGCATTTCAGAGGCCGGTGGGATCCCAGCGGTAGAGTTTGTCGGAGGGGCGTATTTTGGCGGGAACGGGGATGGAGAAGGCGTCGCCCTTGACGGCTTTATCGACGGGGCGGCAGCCGACCATGATGGATTCGACGGTGATCATCAGTGCGCCGGTCGTCGGACCGGTGATGACGATCTCGTCGCCGACGCGGAGCTCGCCGGCTTCCATGAGGAATTCGCCTACGCCCAGGCGCGAGAAGTATTTGACTCCCTTGGCCACGTAGTGCTTGACGCGGGTGGCCGAGGAGCCGTATTTCGATGACCATTCGCCGAGACGCTGTCCGAGGTAGTAGCCGTCCCAGAAGCCGCGGTTGAAGATGCGTGCGAGGCGCTCGTCCCAGCCGCTGACAGCCGCGTCGGTGTATGTGCCGTCGCAAATGGCCTGAATGGCTTCGGAGTAGCATCGGACTGCTGTGGCGACGTACTCCGGGCCGCGGGCGCGTCCTTCGATCTTGAATACGGTGACGCCGGCGTCGATCATGCGGTCGAGGAAGTGGATGGTCTTAAGGTCCTTGGGCGACATGATGTACTTGTTCTCGACGTTGAGCTCGTCGCCGGTCTCGAGGTCGGTAACGCGATAGCCGCGGCGGCAGATCTGTGTGCAGGCGCCGCGGTTGGCGCTGGAGTTCATTTCGTGCAGGCTCAGGTAGCATTTGCCGCTGACGGCCATGCACAGGGCGCCGTGGCAGAACATCTCGATGCGGACGAGCTCGCCCCGCGGTCCGCGGATATCCCGGTCGCGTATGGCGTCGCTGATGGCGCGGACCTGGTCGAGCGAGAGCTCGCGGGCGAGGACGACGACGTCGGCCCACTGTGCATAGAAGCGCAGGGCCTCGATGTTGGAGACGTTACACTGGGTGGAGATGTGGACTTCGACGCCGCGTGAGCGTGCGTATAGGATCGTGGCGATGTCGCTGGCAATGATGGCGGTGATGTCGCTCGCGGCGACTGCGTCGATGATGTCGCGCATGGTGGCGAGATCACTGTCGTACATGATGGTGTTGACGGTCAGATACGTGCGTACGCCGGCGGCGTTGCATCGGGCGGCGATGTCGCGCAGGTCATCGAGGGTGAAGTTGGCCGAGGAGCGGGAGCGCATGTTGAGGCCCCGGACGCCGAAGTATATGGCGTCGGCGCCGGCGTCGATGGCTGCCGAGAGCGACTCGAAGCTGCCTACGGGAGCCATTATTTCGAAATCCTTGCGGTTCATGAGATTGGTCGGTTTTAAGCTAAATTAGCTATAATAGCTATTTTAGCTAATTTAGCTATTAAACACCAAAACCCGACAGCCGATGACGGCCGTCAGGTAGTGGCGATGGGTTATTTATGTCTTTGGCCGTCGGTCTTATTCGGCTGCGGGAGCGGCGGGAGCCTGTGCCGGAGCCTGAGCAGCGGGCGTTGCGGCCGGAGCGGTCTCGAACTGGTTGGCGGGAGCCGAGGGCTGACTTGCGGGAGCCTCGCTGCGGATGGCAGCGTGTGAGTCGCTCTTGGGCATGGTGTAGGCCGATGCTACGGAGAGGACAACGATCAGCGCGGCAAGGGTCCAGGTAGTCTTCTCGAGGAAGCTGTTGGTCTGGCGGACGCCCATTACGGAGCCCGCATTGCCGAACTGCGACGAGAGGCCGCCGCCCTTTGATTTCTGAATCAGCACGATGCCGATGAGGAGCACGGCTACGATGACGGTCAAAACGATGATTACTACGTACATATCTGTCTTTAGGTTTATTCTTTTTTCTGAACCTGCGCCCCGGCGGCGAAACTCTGGTTGATCATGAGCTTGCGCAGGAACCGCAATTGGTCTGCAAAGTAAACACTTTTTTCCGGATAATTCAAATTTAAATTGCTAATAATTTCATAAGCGCGGTCGTAACGGCCTTGTTTTATGAATATTTTAGCAAGACTTTCGCTCAGCAGGCCGTCGGCCGCAGGCTCTGACCGGTGGTCGCGGCGCGAGGCTTCGGGTGCCGGGGAGGTTTTCGGGGCGGGGGAAGCCCCGTCGGCGGGAATTTCGCCCGGGAGATCGGAGGGCAGGTCGGGCGCGGGATTGGCGGCGAGGAACGCGTCGATGAGCGAGTCCTGGCTGCCGGGAGCGGCGTGGCTCTCGGCTACGGGTTCTGTGCGGGCAAGCGTCTCGGCATAGTCGGGCACGGGGTTGAAGATCATGCGCTCGAGCAGCGCGTCCTCCTCGGGTGATCGGTGGCCGTATGTCTCGAGGAATGTCTCGATGGCACGGTCGGTGGCCGGCTTGCGCACTTCGGGTTCGGGGGGGTAGAAATCGTCGAAACCGAGACCTGAAGGGTCGATGGCCGCGATGAGGCGGTCGCGGTCGCCTCCGAGCAGGGCCACGCGGCGCCGGAGGGCAGCCCGTTCGTCGGGCTGCAGGCGGGTGTCGGCGTACTTGAGCAGCAGTGCGGCCGCGACGGCCGATGCCGGACAGTCGCGCACGGCCCGGCGCAGTGCCGCGCAGTCGTCGTCGGTGAGTGCGTCGGGTTCGCGCGATATCTTGACAATCAGTTGGCTGAGAGTGTCCATGACGTTACCAGTTGCCTAAGGTGGCGTTGAAAATCAGGTCGACGAGTTCCTTGGCGATCTGCTGGCAGAGATCGTCCTGCACGTCGGTGAGCATGAGCGAGGAGTCGAAGTCGCGGTAGGCCGAGAAGGACTGGTCGATGTTGTTCTTGTCATTCTTCAGGTCGGTGTACTTGACGCGGACGGTGATGGTGAGCCGCGTCTGTGCGGCGATGGCATTCTCGGTGACGGCCTGGGGGGTGAGGTTGTAGCCGGTGATCTCGCCTTCGAGCATCAGGTCGCTCGCGCCGTTATCGACAGTCTGCAGGCGGGTGTTGCGCGTGATGTAGTCGAGCAGTTCGTTCTCGAAAGTCTGCTGCAGCGGGGGATATACCAATGCCGCGCGGATGGGGAAGTCGCTGACGGAGATTGTATGGTAGACCGAGTAGTCCATGGCCGAGCCGTGGAACGTATAGCTGACGCACGAGCTGAGTGTCAGCGCGACCGTAGCGGTTACGGTTGCGATCAGGGCCGTGAAACGGGGCGCCAGACGCTCTTTCAGCGATATTATGCGGCTTTTCAGTGCCATGCAGGGGTCATTCGAGATCATATTCTTTGATTTTGCGGTAAAGAGTTCGCTGCGATATCTTGAGTTCGTCGGCTGCGGCCTTGCGGTGACCGCCGTGACGGGCGAGGGCGTCGCGGATGGCCTGCTTTTCCTGCTCCTGGAGCGAGACGGCCGCGGCTCCGGCAGCCGAGGGGGCCTGGGCGGGCTGTTCGGGCTCGCTTTCGGAAAAATATGGGGCATCGACCACTTCGTTGGGTTCGGCGTAGGGTGCCCCGGTGGCGCGCAGGCTCTCGGTCATGTCGCGTATGAACGAATATTTCTGCGGCGTGGCCGGCGTCACCTGGGCGTCGATTTCACCGGCCCGGGAGTCGGGCTGTTCGTGACCGAGCCGTTTTTCGAGCTCGTCGACTCTGGCCTGCAGTCGCAGGATGAGGTTGAATATCATCTCGCGTTCGCGCTTGTATGAGTTGGCCTCGCGGTCGATGACGGTCGGGGCGGTGACATCCGCGCCGACGGGCAGGTAGTGGCGCACGGTGTCGGCCTCGACGGTGTTTCCGGCCTCGAACAGGGCGAGCTGTTCGACCACGTTCTTGAGCTGGCGCACGTTGCCCGGCCAGCGGTAGCGGAGCATGGCTGCGCGGGCTTCGTCGCTGAAGGTGACGGCAGGCAGGCGCCAGCGCTCGGCGAAGTCGGCGGCGAACTTGCGCGTCAGCAGCGCGATGTCGTTGCCGCGGTCGCGCAGGGGCGGTATGCGTATCTGTACGGTCGAGAGGCGGTAGTACAGATCCTCGCGGAAACGGCCTTCGGCGACAGCCTTCTCCATGTCGACGTTGGTAGCGGCCACTACGCGAATATTGGTTTTCTGCACGGTCGACGATCCGACCTTGATGAATTCGCCGCTTTCGAGCACGCGCAGCAGACGGGCCTGGGTCGTGAGCGGCAGCTCGGCGACCTCGTCGAGGAATATGGTGCCGCCGTCGGCCTCCTCGAAGTAGCCTTTTCGGGAGGCTACGGCTCCGGTAAAGGAGCCTTTCTCGTGGCCGAAGAGTTCGGAATCGATAGTGCCTTCGGGTATGGCGCCGCAGTTGACGGCTATGTATTTGGCGTGCTTGCGGGGGCTGTAGGCGTGGATGATTTTCGGAAAAAATTCCTTTCCGGTGCCGCTCTCGCCGACGATCAGGACGGACAGGTCGATGGGAGCGACGCGCAGGGTGCGGCTGACGGCGGCCGTGAGCGCGGGCGCGTTGCCGACGATGCCGAAGCGCTGCTTGGCCTGCAGGACGTCGGCCGACTGGTTGGAAGGCAGCGTCATTTCAGCTTGCGTAAGGCGTAGGTTTGCGACTTGAGATACTCGCCGAATTCCTCGACGGATCCCTGGTGCTTCATCTGCTCCTCGACTGAAATCGGGTCGCCGACGCTGATATGGAGCGTCGAGTTGCATTTGCGCCACACTTCAGACGGCAGGCGCAGGGTGCGCAGCTGCCAGCAGACGACGCCCAGGAAGTTGAACAGGAACGAGTTGGAGCCGTGGAAGAATATCGGAATCACAGGCACCTTGAGCTGCTCGATCAGGCGGATGATCGACGGCTGCCAGGGGCGGTCGATGAGACGGCCGCGCCAGTTGACCTTCGACATGGCGCCGGCCGGGAAGAAACCGATGGGCTGTCCGTGGCGGACCTGCACGATGGCTTTCTTGATGCCCTGGATGGATACAGCCTTCTTGGCCGGGTCGTCGCTGGCCGTCTGGTCGACGGCGATGAAGTTGGGCTGCATGGCTGTGATGCGGTTGAGGATCATGTTGACCATGACCTTGTATTCGGGACGGCGCGAGGCAATCAGGTGTATGAGCGTGATGCCGTCGAGCGCTCCGAAGGGATGGTTCGAGACGGTGACGAACGCCCCCTGGGGCAGGTTGTCGAGTACCTGTTCGTTGTCGATGCGCAGCCGGATGTTGAAGTCATCGAGCAGGAACTTGACGAAGGGAGGCCCCGGATGGTCGAATCCGCGGTCGTGCACGTCGTTGACTTTGTCGACGTCGAGCCAGTGCAGGGCCTTGGCTACAAGTTTCTCGTGGCCCTTGAGGCGGGGCACCATCGCTATGACATCCTCGACATCGAGCACGGTGCGCTTGACCGGCTTCGGGGTTTCGGGTATATTGTTGGCTGTTTTTTCTGACATAGTGTGGAGGAGCGTATTGTTACGATTTCTGATATTCGGTGGGCGACATGCCGGTAAGGTGCTTGAAGTATTTGCCGAATGATGACTGGGTCGAGAAATTGAGCGCGTAGGCCACCTGCTGTATGTTCTTGCCCGAGAACCGGAGCAGGTTTTTGGCCTCCATGAGCACGTAGTCATCGATCCAGCGCGATGCCGAGCGGCCAGTCGATTCCTTGACCAGCAGCGAGAGATATTTGGGCGAAATAAACATTTTTTCGGCGTAAAACGACACGGAACGTTCGCGCACGAAGTGTACGTGGACCAGCCGGATGAACTCGCGCACATACTCGTTGCGCCGGCTGCCCGCGCTGCCGTTGGTCGGGCGTGTGTCTTCGGGCACGTCGATGATGCGCTTGTGCTCGAACTGCACGAGCTGGTAGAATGTGGCGGCAATCAGGCTGGTGGCTATGTTCTTGTTGATGTGGTAGTCGGTCTCGTCGCGGGTGTTGAGTCCGAGCAGTTCGAAGTATTTGTAGAGCAGGTCCGATTCCTCCTGTGTGAGTTGCATGACAGGGGAGGGTTTCTTCACAATCGGAGGCAGGCGTATGGCCGACATGTTGATGTTGACATTCTGCAGGAATGACATGTTGAAGAACAGCAGAGAGGCCTCGATGTCGTCGGGCAACGGTTTTCGGAGCTGCACTACGTTGCCGGGGAATGCCATGATGAACGTGTTAGGCCCGACGTGGTACGATTCGAGGTTGATGTCGAAGTCGAATTCCGAACCGCCGCGCACGAGCATCACCAGCGAGCCCTCGAGTTTGAGCGCGCGGTCCTCGATAGATAGGTGCGGTCCGCAGCCTTTGTAGAAGTTGCAGAAGACATAGGAGTCCTTGAGATTGTTGAACTCAATGGTGTATTCCTTGAGCTTTCGAGCCGTATCGATAGCGATGATCTGTTCCATATAAGAAAAATTTCAAGACAAAATTACAAAAATATTAGCAAAAATTGCGCTTTGTGAGCGCAATTTTCATATTTTAACCAATAATTTCGTCCTTTTTTTCTACAAATTATCTATACAAGGCAGGCGTCGAGGGCGGCTGTGATGGCTTCGCGGTCCATTTGCTGACCGATGAATACCAGCTTGACCATGCGGTCGCCGTATTCGGGGTCCCAGTCGCGTGCGATCGACGGGTCGTTCTCCATCATCTCCTTGAGTTCCTCTTCGGGGGCGGTTGCGAACCATCGTCCGGCCTCGGTGACCTTCTTCTGCACGCCGGCCTGCTCGAACAGGTACGACATATCGGAGTTGACGTCGAAGTAGACGACACCCTTGGCGCGGATCACGCTCGCGGGCCACTGTTTGCCTACGAAATAGTCGAACTTGTTGAGGTCGAAAGGCTTGCGGCGGTAGTAGACGAATGTGCCGATACCGTATTCCTCGGCCTCGCCTTCCTCATGGTCATGGTCGTGATGATGGTGGTGGTGATGATGCTCATGCTCATCGTGTTCATCATGGTCATCGTGCTCGTGATGATGATGTTCGTGATGTTCGTGATGGGCTTCCTCTTCCTCCTCGTCGGTGGCGGGACGCTCGAGCTCGGCGATCCATGCGGCTGACGTGGCCACGCTGTCGTAGTTGAACTTATGGGTGTTGAGCAGCAGGTCGAGGTCGACGTCGGCCCAATCGCAGCCGATGATTTCGGCGTGGGGCTGCAGGGCACGCACGATGCGGCGGATGTGCTCGGCGTCGTGCTTCGTCACTTCGGATATCTTGTTGAGCAGGATGATGTTGCAGAATTCGATCTGGCTGATGACGAGATTCTCGATATCTTCCTCGCCGATGCCGGGGCGCGACAGCCGGTCGCCGCAGCCGAATTCGCTGCTCATGCGCAGGGCGTCGACCACGGTGGTTATGCAGTCAAGCACCGGGATGGGGCCGTCGTGCCGTTCGCCGACCATCTGCGGGATCATGGCGATGGTGCGGGCGATGGGCTCGGGCTCGCAGATGCCGCTGGCCTCGATCACTATATAGTCGAATTTACGGGAGTTGGCGATCTCCATCAACTGCTTCACCAGATCCATTTTCAGTGTGCAGCAGATGCAGCCGTTCTGCAGGGCCACGAGGTCGCCCTCGCCCTGAGCGCCTACGACGCCGCCCTTCTGGATGAGCTCGGCGTCAATGTTCACCTCTCCTATGTCGTTGACAATTACGGCGAAGCGGATTCCGCGGCGGTTGTTAAGTATGCGGTTGAGCAGCGTGGTCTTGCCGCTGCCAAGATAGCCGGTAAGCAAAAGCACCGGCAGTCGGTCGTTCGTTTTCATCTCAAAACTCAAATTTAGTGCAAAATTACAACAATTCCGCGATAAAAATATCCAAAAAAGTGGCAAAGTCGTAATACTTTTTCATTCAATGTTTTTCAAGTTTACCGTTGCGGTTGAAATGAAGCGTTATGGATACTTTATTACCGGTTCGTTTATAGATTTGACCGTTATATTCAACGTGCTCGAGAGTGACAACCCCGCCAATGGAAGCCGGAGGCAGATTGGCGATGTAGCTGATATAGCATTTGAGGTGAGCCTTTTGTTTACCGAGCCGGACAGTTATATTTGAGATGCCTGATGCCTCATTATTTTCATTTGACCATTTCATGTCGTTTTGGTCAGGCAGATCTGCCTCAAAACATAGGCGGCCGCTACTGATGGTGAATCTGATGTCGGAATGCGAATTTTCGCCATCGATTTTGATTTTGTCTGTAAAGGCTTTGTCGTTTAGGAGGTTATGTCCGTTGATGTCGATACACTCGATTTCTATTTTGCATGATCTCGATCCCGCCTGGATCGGCGTATACTCATTATTATCGCATGAAGACAATATGAGGGCTGAGATAAGCGCGATGACGCTTATCCCGATGAATGTCTTTTTCATCAGTCAATCGGTTATTTTATTGTTGGACAGGATACTAAATCATCTGTCGGCGATGCGGCGTGAAATTGCCATATTTGTGGATGAACTTTCTTTGCCGTTTGAGCCTGTTATACCGACAAAGTCGCTGACTTCATTGGCGTTATCGGGAAGGGATATCGGTGAGAAAGAGATCTTTACTGTGTTGTCACTGACTTTTGTGAGTGTGTAACCGCATTCCTTGTTGACAAGAGTTTTATCTGTTCCCCACGACAGAAAAGTCACAATTGGGAAGTTGGTGCATTTGAGTGTGATTTCGCCTTTGTAGCCGGGCTTTGCCGAGATCTGTACCTGATTGTAGTAATCCGGAGTGTAAGCTGCGGTTATTTCCTCAGTATTGTAGTCTGCGAATTCCCATATCATGGGTATCGGACCGTCTTCGTGACAGGATGAGATGGAAATGACCATAAAAAATACGGCCAGTAAGGCTGATAAATTTTTCATATTACTGTTGATTTAGTGTCTTTTTCAAGAAGTCGTTGAGTGATAGGGTATAGGTGGTGAGGGAGCGGGCGGCGACGGTGCCTGCGCCGGTGGATACGTTGCTGTAACCCCAGATCGGTTCGGCAAAGCCCAGGTCGCCCAGGTCGCCGAGGATACCGGTGTCGCGCTGCCATACGTAGATGGCGCGGTCGTAGTAGCTTCGCGAGACTGAAGCGAGTGTAAGCGTAACGCAGCAGTCGTAGAGCTCCGGATTGAACTCGGGCGAGTTGACGGAGTAGGTGGCATTATTAAAATGCAGGTTGAGTGTATATTCACGGCCGGCGAACAGGTGGTCGGTGAAAATCATCCGGTCGACATCGTCATTGCCCATTACAGACTCGAACACGCCGATATGTTCCTTGAATATCGGCTCGGCATCGAAGTCGAACGTGCCCGGCGAAAGGAAGGCATAGGGCTCGTGAGAGGCGTCATAATCACCGTCGACTACGTCGTAGCAGACCGGAGGCTTCCAGTCGCAGGCGAGCTGAAAGTAATCGTCAGCCTTATGCCGGTCGGCGATTGTAGCCCGGACCACGAGACTGAAGTCAACTCCTCCGGTCATTGGCCTGTCGGGCTCTCTCCACACGCTCAGCACTTCCGGAACGAAACTGACAGCTGAGAAGGGGACCGGTTTCGGCACGGTCACTGCCGCTTCGGCGCGGCCGTATCGGCGGCTTTCGGCCACGATGCGGATTTCATCGCCTTCGCGCGGCAGGTAATCAGCCGGCACGGGTGTGCCGTTGGAATAAATTGTGACCGTGGCATCGTCTACAGCGTGGTCGAGCTCGGCGTTTTGGTCGCTGAACATCCACGTGTGCGTGACGTGTACCTCTATCGGCTCGCCGGCGGTGATGAGCGAGTTGATGCATAGTACAGGCGCTGTGTCGACCTTCGGGTCGAAATTCTCGTAGCAACCTGCCAGCAGGGAGGCCAGTGATAGCGTAAGTATATGTCTTAGAATTGCCATGTGTACGAAACTGAGGGGATTATCGGTAGCATACGGACTTTCTGAAACACCGGTCGGCCGCTGTCGTCGTATGTGCGGCGCACGGCCACGGTGTTGAGGTGGCAGTAGGCGTTGTATAAGCTGAAATTCCAGTAACCGCGGCTGTTGCGGACCGTCAGCGAAAGGTCAAGGCGGTGGTAGAACGGCAGCCGATAGTTGTTGATGCCGGTCTTCAGGGGTGAGAAATCGTTGTACCAGTCGTGCTCGAAGCCGGGCGATTCCCAGACCTGTGGAAGGAGGGTGAAGCGGTTGCCTGAATGCCCCGTCCAGGCCGCGCTCAGACTGACGCGACCGCTGATCTTATAATTGAGCAGAATGTTGATTGTGTGGCGGTTGTCGAAGCGGGCCGGAAAGGTGCATCCGCCGTTCTTGTCCGGAAAGGTGCGGTCGGACCACGCAAGCGTGTAGGCGATGTGACCGGTGAGGCGTCCGGCGGTCTTTTCGAATTTCAGGTCGAGGCCTTTGGCTGTGCCGCGGCCGCTGCACAGGCGGTCGGTCCACATTTCCATCGGCGGCCGCAGGTAGTATTCGTCGCGGTAGTCGACAAGATTGCGCATGCTCTTCCAAAATCCTTCGGCGGAAGCATTGAACTGCCCGTCGGGACTCTGCCAGTAAACACCCGCCGATATCTTGTCGGCAGTCTGAGGTTTGAATTTACCGGTAATAGGTATCCACTGGTCGGTCGGCAGGGCAAGATAAGTCTGGCACAGCTGGTGGACGTATTGATTTGTGCGCGCGTACGCTACCTTTACGGCCCAGCTTTCCGACGGCCGGTAAGCCGCCGACAGCCGCGGGCCGATGCCGAAATGCGTGCGGCCGTCGATGCTGAACAGTGAGCCGTGGATGCCGGCGTTTACGCGGAAGCGGTCGGAAATGCGGTAGTCGTCCTCGATGTAGACATTCGCTTCGTTGGCGCGGTAGGCCACGGTGGAGTCGCGCGAGATGACGGAAGTACCTCCTGACGAGTAGGTGCGCGTCGTCCGCGCCGGAAGGAATGAATGGCGGGTGTATCCGGCACCGAAACGGACCCGGTGGGCATCGGACGGATTCCAGTCGAAATCGCCGCGGAATATCCAGTCGTTTATGTTATTGTCGGTGTCGGTCACGGACCGGGCTGTATCGGCGATCCCGGATGCCGGTGTGCGGTCCTCGGAATAATAAACATGCTTCATGCCTGAAAAGAAACGTGTGTAGGCGGCGGTGAATTCGGCTGTCATGGACGGCCGCAGCCTGTAATTGAAGCCGGCCCGTGCCACTAGATTGCCCCAGTGCATGTCGTAGCGGTCGTCCTCGTACCATAAATTATAGCCCGAACCGCTGTCGCTGTCCTTGCTGCCGGTCTTCAGGAGGTCGTCGCCGAAGTAGACGCTGACGAAGCCAATGGCGCGGCTGTTGAAGCGGTGGGTTATCTTTCCGTTCAGATCCATGAAGGCATAGCGGAAGCGTATCTTTTCGGTATCTGACGACGAGTTGGCGATCGCGAGAATCGGAGCCGAAAGAGCGTCGAACCAAGAGCGTCGCACAGCCAGGGAATAGGAGGTCCTGCGGCCGATGGGGCCATTGAGACTCAGCGCGCCGGATGTCAGGCCGAGACGGAAGGAGCCGTTGCTGCGGTCGGGCGCCCCGTCCTTGGTGCAGACGTCGAGGTACGACGACAGTCGCCCGTCGTACTTGGCGGGAATGGAGGATTTGAAGAAGTCGATATAGCGGATGGCGTCGACGTTGAAGGCTGAAAACAGGCCGGCGAAGTGGTTGACCTGATACAGGGGCACATTGTCGAGCATGAACATGTTTTCGTCGGAGTTGCCGCCGTGGACGTGCATCTCGGCCATGCCTTCGGAGCCGCCGCTGATACCGGGCTGCATCTGCAGGGCCTTGAGCACATCGCTTTCGCCGAAGAGCACGGGCGTGCGCGCTATCTCGCTTCCCGAGAGCTTGCGTGCGCCGATCTCCGGCGTCTCGACCGCGGGCGCCTCGAGGCGCGACACTACGACGACTTCTTCAAGCATTTCGGGCGCGGCATAGAAATTCATATTGATCTGGGGAGCCGGAATTACCGGCTTACGGACGGGAGCGGCCTGACGTACCGGCCGTCGCAGGATTATGTTTTTCCCCCGGATTTCGTAGACTATGTCGGTGTTTTTGAAAATGACAGACAGGGTGTGCTCCAGTGATTTGTCGCGGACATCGACGGATACGCGCAGCCCCCGGAGCAGGTCGGAGGAGTATACGAAATTGAGGCCGGTCTGTTCGACGATCGTCCGGAACACCGTGGCGGCAGGCTCGTTGACAGCCTTGACGGTGACATTCTGCGCCATACAGATTGCGGCGACGCACAGCATCAGTGACAAAAATATGTGTCTCATCATTTTTCAGCTACGGTCAGTCGTGTACCCAGGATGTCGTTGATTACGGTGATAAGGTCGGTAGGGGTGCCCTCATAGTGGAGCGACAGCTCGAATTCTTCAGGCCGCTCGGGCAGATTATCTACCTTCACGCCGTAGACCGACTCGATTTCGGCAATTACATCGGGCAACGGAGCATTCTCGAAGTCAATGACTTTAACTACTGTCAGCGGGCTCGGGGTCATGGTGTCAACGCCTTGGACCGGAGGCTGCTCCGCGCGGTAGTCGCTGTAGAAGACTGCGGCTGCGGCGGATAGCGCGACAACGAGAGCGGCGGCTGCGGCAACCCTCAGGCGGCGCAGGGCTGCCGAAGGCCCGATACCCAGCCTGCGCCAGCCCCGTGAGGGTAAGAAAAGCCCCCGGCGGTAATGGCGGGCAATGAAATCTATTTCGCGGTTTTCCATCAGAAGTCGATACCCAGGCGGAATGAGAAATAGGCGCGCATGTGGCGGCGGGTGCCTATGTAGTGAATTTCATACGAGTCGGGGTCGGTCCAGGTGCCTTCGTAATGCTCGGCTTTGTATCCGGCAAGAGTCAGTCCGATGCCGAGATTGACCCCCATCTTGCGGCCCCAGTTGAAGCGGTATCCGACAGTGGGCGAGAAGTAGAGTCCGGTGCCCTCGGATACATTGGCTCCTATGCGCAGGTCGCCGAAAGGAGTGAAGCGACCGAACTGCAAGTCGGCGCGGCCCTGGACGAACAAGGGCACTATCCAGTTGTCGAGCTTGCCGCACCGCTCCATGCCCAGGCCTGCGCCGATGAAGAAAATCGGGTCGATCTGATAGCCGTGGGAAGTGGTGAAACCGGTGTAGAACGTAGTCTCACGCAGGGTAGTCATATTGCCGCTGATGTTGATTTCAGCAAATTTCTCCGAACGGACGCTGCTGCTCCACTCGAAGAAGCCGCGGTAGCCGCGGCGGGGCTGCCGCGCCTCTGTGGCGGCGGCAACAGCAAGAATTGCAAGTAGGCTTAAAAATGCTCTTTTCATGATGATGAATGGATCGTTTACACAAAAGATACATCATCACCGAAAAAGTCCTATGCGGAAAGCAAAAAAATTACAGAAAAGGCAGGAAAAACGGCTTGTGGCCGTCGGCGAGCGACTCGCGCAGGCGGCTGAAAGCCTTGGTCATCTGATTCTTGACAGTCTTGACCGATATGCCGAGGTCTTCGGCGATTTCGTCGTTCGACATGCCATCGCGCTTGCTCATCAGGAATATCGTGCGGCATTTTTCGGGCAGGGCATCGATGGCGCGCCATATGCGGGCGTCGCGGAACGAAGTGTCGATATCCTCGTCGGGCACATCCGGAATAAGTTCCTCGCCGAGCGTCACGCGGCGGTCGCGGAGATGCCGCAGGCAGACATTGCGCACTGTGCGGTACATGAAAGGGGTGAAATTGCCGATCGCGCCGCCTGCGCCTATGAACTCCCACGCTTTCATGAAAGCCTCCTGTACCATGTCCTCGGCTGTGTCAGCGTCGTCGACCATGCGCAGGGCGTACATGCCGAGCGGCAGGTACAACAGTCTGAAGTTGGTTTCAAATTCACGCGGTGTCAAAGTCGGTTACGGATGATTTGCGTCAGGTTTTCAAGGTGCAAAGTTAGCAAATTACTTCGGAACATAAAATTTCGGCGAGTCGTGAACCCGCGGGGCGCCGGGATTGTCTTTATATTAGCCGCTTCACGAAAGAGCGGCTTTCTGAAAACCGCATTCATCATGATCGAACCGTACGAAATTCTGCATTGCGCGACAACTACCGACATCACTCATTTCATAGGCGACAACACCGGCTCATCGCAGGCAATAGCCGAGTTTGTAATGCGTGTGGTCGACTGGATACTGGGCTATATAGGCCTGGCTCACAACATCACGGTGGTGACGGTGCTGTATGCGGCCGTAGTGCTCGGGATATCGCTCGTGGTGGGCTACGTGGCCAAGTGGATAATCTTCGCACTAAGCGAGCAGGTGGCGAAGCGGTGGAATTCAGACACATACAACGCACTGGCGAGCGTACGTTTCTTCAGCAAGATCTGCCGCATGATACCGGCACTGACCTTCCTTATCCTGATCCAGTTCACGCTGTCGGCTCACGACTCGCTGTCGTCCATCCTGACGAAGGTGACACTCATTTATGTCGTCTATGTGACGGCGCAGGCCTTCTCGGCGCTTGTGGTGGCGATATGGATGCATGTCGACTCGAAGGAGAACAAACGCAAGCTGCCGCTCAAGGGCCTTGCGCAACTCGCCAAGGGCATCCTGTGGATAGTGGCCGCGATAATAGTGATCGCCATCATAGTCGACAAGTCGCCCGCGTCGCTGCTGGCGGGGCTGGGCGCTTTTGCCGCCGTGCTGATGCTGATTTTCAAGGATAGCATACTGGGGCTGGTGGCCGGAGTGCAGCTGTCGGAGAACGACAGCCTGCACGTGGGCGACTGGATCAAGGTCAACGGAACGGACGCCAACGGGACAGTCCAGGAGGTCAACCTGACGGCGGTGAAGGTCCTCAACTGGGACAAGACCACCACGTCGCTGCCGCCCTACAGCCTGATCAGCGGCTCGTTCACAAACTACCGCTCTATGCAGGTAAGCAACACCCGACGCATCTGCCGCAGCTATATGATCGACGCCGACAGCGTGCTGCCCGCCACGCCCGAGATGCTCGAAAACCTGAAGAAACTGCCACTGATGGAGCACTGGATCACCGTGCGTCAGCAGCAGCGCGAACAGGGTATCGTGGCCGATGTCGACAATCCGGCCGGACTGGTCAACGGTACGCTCGACACGAATCTCGGCCTCTTCCGCGCCTATATGAAGATGTGGCTCGACGCCAATCCGAACGTGGCCCACGACAGCGACTGCTTCGTGTGTACGCTGCCGCAGACGAGCGCGGGCATCCCGTTCCAGGTCTACTGTTTCACAGCCACGTCGAAATGGTTCCCGTACGAGGCTATACAGGACAGCATATTCGAGCATCTTGCCGCGATGCTGCGCTTCTTCCAGCTCTATACGTTCGAGAATCCTTCGGGCCGCGACACCGTCGTGGACGGTTATCTGAGCCCGGGCGGCGACATCGACGCCGTGTTCGGCGTTCCTTATCCTTTCTTCCAGTCGCCCGACGCTCCCGACTCACCCGCCTCGACCCGCACCACCCCCAAGCAGTACCCCAAAAACGCCGCCGTCACCCAGCCCGGCCAGGCCCCGGCCGCCAGCGCCCATAAGTGAAGTACAGACGGAGTATTAGTAAATTTAAAAGTGAAGTGAATGCCATAATATTCGAAAATTTTTGTAATTTTGGAAGCTAAATATGAATGAGTATGGCATCAAAAAGAAAGAATATGCCTATGTTCGTGAGCCGTGATCCGGCTGAAATGACGGCAGAATACAGAAATTGGCTTTCAGATCTTAAGCAACGTTACCGTAAAGCGCAAGTTCGTGCGGCCGTGAAGGTTAACGGAGAATTGCTGAATTTCTATTGGGAGCTGGGCCGTGATATATATGCCATGTCAAAAACGGCTAAATACGGTGACGGATTATTAAAAAATACAACGCTGGATCTGCAAGCCGAATTCCCGGGAGATACCGGCTTGTCGCTTTCCAATATTAAAGCTGCCCGCAGATGGTACAAGTCATATTACGAGTGGGTCGAAAAAAGTCAACAGCCTGTTGACTTTTTTGGATCAAACGCTAAAGACGGAAGCCTGACTATGCCGTATTTTTTTGCCAATGTCCCATGGGGACAGCATATCTTCATTACGGCAAAAGCAAAATCCTTGCATGAAGCGTTGTTCTACATCTCACAAGTATGCGAACACGGATGGAGCCGTACGGAGCTTGAACATTATTATTCCGAAGGTTATTATACCAGTCATGCACAGGCTATTACGAACTTTGATAAACGCCTGCCGGAGAGCGAATCAAATCTCGCAAAGCAAATGCTCAAAAGTCCGTATAATTTTGAGTTTTTGCAAATGCCAGTGAATTATACCGAATTGGATTTTGAAAATAAACTGGTAAAGCATATTACAGATTTTCTACTTGAACTCGGCAAGGGATTCTCATTTGTCGGGCGCCAAATGCAGCTGTCAATGCCTAATGGGGCAACTTATTATCCTGACTTGATATTTTATCATATCCCCAGTCACAGATATTTGGTCTGTGAGCTGAAAATTGTACCTTTTGCACCGGAATTTGCTGGCAAACTGAATTTCTATGTGTCCGCTGTCGACCATTTGTTGCGGGGGAAAGATGATAATCAAACGATCGGGTTGCTAATTTGTCGGTCAAAAGACGATACTATTGTTGAATGGACATTTGAGGGGATAGAACGGCCGATAGGTGTGGCAGAATATGAGAATGAAATCAAGAAATTAATTGAAGAAATAAAGGAGTAACAAGTCTACATTAATAAAAAAGCGGCGCAGCCGGCCTGACGTGGAAGTCGGGCCGGCTGCGCAGTCTTATCGGGAGGTGGGATTATTCTTCGTCGTCGGACTCAGCCATGTTGTGGAAGACGTTCTGTACGTCCTCGTCGTCCTCGAGCTTTTCGAGGAGCTTGTTGAGAGTCTCGCGCTGCTCGGGAGTAACCTCCTTGAGGTCGTGGGGTATGCGCTCGAACTCAGATGAAACGATCTCGAATCCGTTCTCTTCGAGATATTTCTGGATGCCGGGGAAGTCCTCGAAGCCGCCGTAGAGGGCGATGAGTGCGTTGCCTTCCTCATCCTCGTCGTCGACAAGTTCGTCGACGCCGTAATCGATCAGTTCCAGTTCGAGGTCTTCGAGCGAAATGCCGTCCTTGGGCTTGATTTTGAATACCGACTTGTGGTCGAACAGGAAAGTGAGCGATCCCTGGGTACCGAGCGATCCGCCGAATTTGGTGAAGTACGAGCGGACGTTGGCTACGGTGCGCGTGTTGTTGTCGGTAGCGGCCTCTACGAAGATGGCGATGCCGAAGGGTCCGTATCCTTCGTAGGTGATTTCCTTGAAGTCGCCGGCGTCCTTGTCGGTGGCTTTCTTGATGGCGCGTTCGACGGTGTCTTTGGGCATGTTTGCTGCCTTGGCGTTCTGCATCAGAGCGCGGAGGCGGGGATTGGTCGAAGGATCGGGACCGCCGGCCTTGGCGGCGATGGTGATTTCCTTGCCTATGCGGGTGAATGTGCGCGACATGTTGCCCCAGCGCTTGAGCTTGCGGGCTTTGCGGTATTCAAATGCTCTTCCCATTGGAGTGTTATTTTAAATATTGTTGAGGTTGATGATTGATTATTGACGTGGTTAGCGGAGTTCGGCTCCGAGCTGCTTGCGCAGAGCGGCGATGATCTTGCTCATGACGGCGTCGGTGACGTTGTCGTTGAGTGTCTTCTCATCGTCGCGCAGGGTGATGGTGACGGCGTACGACTTCTTGCCTTCGGGCAGCCCCTTGCCTTCGTAGACGTCGAAGAGGGCGACGTCGCGCAGCAGTTTCTTCTCGCTCTGGCGGATGACACGCTCGACGTCGGCCATCGAGGTGGCTTTGTCGATCAGCAGTGAGAGGTCGCGCTTGACTGCCTGGGTCTTGGGCAGAGGCTTAAATGTAGTGGTAGACTTTGCGGCCATGTCGCCCAAAGCCTGCAGGTCGAGCTCGGCGAAGAAGACTGGCTGCTTGATGTCGAGGCGCCTCAGTATGTCGGCTGCCACAATGCCCATGGTGCCGAGCGGCTTGCCGTTGCGGCTTTCGACGGCGAGAGCAGTGGAGTAGATGTCGGGCAAGTGTTCGGGCGTCTTGACGGCGTACATGCGGCTGTCGAGCCCACAGCGGGTGAGTACGAGGCCGACGGCAGCCTTGAGGTCGAAGAAGGTGGCGTCCTCGGCTGCGCGGTCCCATGAGGCCGGGCGGCGGCGTCCGGTCATCCACAGGGCCAGGCGCGAGTGCTCGGCATAGGGCTTGAGCGGCATGGCGTCGGTGGGTTCTTCGCCGCTGCGGCGGGCGTAGACGTTGCCGGTCTCATACATGGCCAGGTCGGCCGAGCGGCGGTTGATGTTGTGGGCCAGGGATTCGAGGCCGCCGAAGAGCAGGGTCTGACGCATGACGTTGAGGTCCTGGCTCAGAGGGTTGAGCAGTTCGACGCAGGCGTCGGCCGGATATGAAGCCAGCGGCTCGTAGTAAGCCTTGGCCGTGAGCGAGTTGTTGAGTATTTCGGTGAAACCGGCGCCGGTGAGGCAGTTGGCCAGCGTGCGGCGGAGGTCATCGGCCGCGTCGGTCGGTGTCTTGAACGACAGCGACGCGTGGAGAGCCGAGGGGATGGCTATGTTGTTGTAGCCGTAGATGCGCAGGATGTCCTCTATGACGTCGCAGGGGCGGGTGACGTCGACGCGGTAGGTGGGCACGGCCAGCGAGAGCGTGCCGCCGTCGGCATCGGTGCGCCCGGTGATTTCGATTTCGAGCGAACGGAGTATCGCGTCGACAGTGGCGGCGGGAATTTCCTGGCCCAGCAGGCGGGTGATGGCGCCGTAGCTGAGTTCTACCTTGGCGGGTTCGACGGGCTGCGGATATATGTCGGTTACCGGGCCTACGATGCGGCCTCCGGCGATTTCCTTGATCATATTGGCCGCGATCTCGAGATAGAGGCGGGAGGTGTTGGGATCGACGCCGCGTTCGAAGCGGAACGACGAGTCGGTCGACAGGCCGTGGCGGCGTGCGGTCTTGCGCACGGATGTGGGATTGAAGCAGGCGCTTTCGAGGAATACCGAAGTGGTGGAATCGGTGACGCCCGAGTCGAGACCGCCGAATACGCCGGCGATGCACATGGGGCGCTCCGCGTCGCAGATCATCAGGTCGGCGGCATCGAGGGTGCGTTCAACTGCGTCGAGGGTGGTGAACTTGTCGCCGCCTGCTGCCTTGCGGACCACGATGCGGTCGCTGCCGATACGGGCGCGGTCGAATGCGTGTAGGGGCTGGCCGTAGGCGTGGAGTATGTAATTGGTGATGTCGACCACATTATTGATCGGGCGCAGGCCGATGACGCTCAGGCGCTCCTTGAGCCAGTCGGGGCTTTCGGCCACGCGGACGCCCTCCAGGGTCAGGCCGCAGTAGCGTGTGCATGCCTCCGGCGCCTCGACGGTGACTTCGACACCGTTGCCTTCGGGATCGTCGATATGGAAGCCCCCGGCCGACGGACGCTTCAGCTTGGGCGCCGAGGCGGGTTCGTGGCAATCGAGAAAGGCGGCCAGGTCGCGGGCCACGCCGTAGTGCGATGCGGCGTCGATGCGGTTGGGGGTGAGGTCTACTTCGAGCACGTAGTCGTCGGTGAGACCGAAGTATTCGGCCGCGGGTGTCCCGGCCTTGACGGAGCTGACGATGACCATGATGCCGTCGTGCGACGAGCCGACGCCGATCTCATCCTCGGCGCAGATCATGCCCGACGATTCGACGCCACGTATCTTCGATTTCTTGATTTTGAATTCCTTGTCGCCGTCGTAGAGTGTGGTGCCGACGGTGGCGACCACGACGGTCTGGCCTGCGGCAACGTTGGGCGCGCCGCAGACGATCTGGGTGGGCTGTCCGTCGCCGAGATCGACGGTGGTGATGTGCAGATGGTCGCTGTCGGGGTGTTCGACACAGGTCAGCACCTTGCCGACCACGATGCCGCGCAGGCCTCCCCTGATTGATTCGACACGCTCTACGGAGCCTGTCTCAAGACCGATGGAGGTGAGGTCGTCGGCCACGGCTGCCGGCTCAAGATCTATGTCGAGATAGTCTTTGAGCCATTTATAGGATATGTTCATATTCGCTAAGTGTTTTCAACGCGCAAAGTTAACAAATATCGGCCAAACGGCAAAACAGAAAATGACAAAGGCCGCATTTCGGCGGCCTTTGACGCCGGAGCCTGGGCTCCGGGAATGAGTTGCGTGCGGCGGCGCGGAGTCCGCGGCGGATCAGATGTCGTTGTAGGAGTTGCCGGAGCCGGAGCTTGTGCCGTTCTCTTCGCGCTCGGCGATGTCGCGGTTGACGGCGTCCTCGTACGAGACTTCAACCTGCATGTATTTCGAGATCTTAAGCATGATAGAGCCGCCGGGGGCGTCGTAGAATGCGGCATAGTGGCACTTGTCGGCCTTTACGCCGGCGATTTCGTCGCCGTCGCCTTCGTCATACGGGTCGGCGAAGAAGTCGTAGGATGAAGTGAGGGTGTACTTGTTGTCGAACTGTCCCTTGTAGTTGAGGTATTCGCGCTTGATGGCGTTCCATGTGCTGAGTTCGGGCAGGTAGACGTTGATGCTCCAGACCTGGTCGGTGACCTGGGTACCGAATACGTAGACCTCGCACTCCTTGCCTGTGTATGTGCCGCGCATCGAGATCGAGTGGTTCTCGGCCGAGCGGTTGACGATGCGGAAACCCTTCTGGTTGACGAGCTGCTGGGCGAACGAACTGATGTTGCCGCGCATGGGTATGCCCATGAATGTCATGGCTGAGGAGTTGTCGACGATTGGCTCGTCGTCGTCACTCGGATAGTTTTCTACGTCCATGAAGCTGAGTTTCACCTGCATGTAGCGAGAGATCTTGATCAGCAGCACGCCTCCGTCGGCGATGAAGGTGGTGGAGTAGTCGACTTTTTCGTCCTTGACGGCCGCAACTTCGTCGCCGCCGCCGTCGCGGTAGGGCGATTCGAAGTCGGACGTCGAGCTCTTGAAGGTGTATGCGGCGTTCGAGCGGTAGTCGCGTACGATTTTGTTGTACTGGGTCTTGATCGAGTTCCAGGTCGACTGTTCGGGCAGGTAGACGTCGACCTGATAGACCTGCTTGGTGTTGTCGTTGTCGAAAACGTAGAACTCGCAGTTGGTGTAGCCGGCGAAGCGTCCCGAGAGGGTGTATACGCCGCGTTCGTCGTCGCGTTCCACGATTTTCAGGCCTTTTTGGCTGACGAGTTTGTTGCAGAACTGAGAGATGCGTCCGTCCATGGGTACGCCCATGAACGAGTAGTGGTCAGCCGCGAAAGCTGTCGAGGCTATCGCCGCTACCAGAAGAACAAGAGAGAAAATCCTTTTCATAGCTGATTACTTGACTGTTATGATTTGTTTTACTTTTTATCGGTGTAAAGGATCGAAGTAACCGAATGCTTGTCGCCCAGGAAGACGGCGGCGCGCACCTGGCTGATGCCGGCGGCGTCGAACGGACCGGTGTATGCGGCCGATTCAGCGGTGGGCTCGGTCCCGTCGGTGGTGTAGCGGATCACCGGGGCGAGCGATTCGGGGTACGAGGTGTTCATGACCACTTTGCCGTCGGCCAGGTCGATGCCGGGCTGGCGCAGGTGAAAGTTGTAGCCTGCGGTCTGCCAGTAGGGTATCTCGCGGGAATTGATGACGGCATTGAAGTGCGCGTCGGTGTAGGTCGAGTCGCAGTTCCAGCCGCGCTCCGCCAGGCCGAGCATCTTTGGCAGCAGGAAGGCCTCGATCATCTCGGGCGAGCGCATTGTCTCGGAGAATACCTGGCCTGAGACGCCGATGACGTTTTTGAACGCTTCGTCGTCGACGGGGCATAGCTGGCGGGGATAGCCGGCCAGGGCGTCGAACTCGTCGACATAGCCGCCCCACGACAGACCGCGCTCATAAGGATGGGGGGTGTAGCACATGTCGAGATAGAAATGGTCGACGTTGCTCAGCACGGTGGGAAAGCCGGCGCGGGCGCTCTGGCTGGTGACGGAGTTCTGTTTGCCGAGGGTGCTCCAGCAGTTGACGCTGAATACGTGGGGGCTGACCGTGCGGTTGTATGCTTCGTCGTGGCCGACGGCGATTTCCTGCCAGCCCGAGATGGGGATGCCGAGGCGGTCGTACTCGTCGAGCAGCTCGCGCACGTAGATCAGGTGCAGGTCGCGCTCGTTGGTGATGCCGTGCTCCTTCATGTAGGCCTGTGCGATGGGGCTGCCGGTCCAGGCGCCCTTGGCTACCTCGTCGCCGCCGATGTGTATGGCGGGAATCTCAAGGCCTGCCTCGCGGTACATTTTCTGAAGTTCGGCTCCCAGATAGGTCATGAAGCGGACGGGGCCGGGGATTGCGGGGTTCATCACATTGTCGTGGAATGACTGTGCCGAAGTGTAGGCCGAAGTGTCGGCCGGGTCGATCAGGCGGTAGGTGTCGTCGCCGGTTGTGCGCAGGCGCTTCTCCATGGCCTTGATGGCGGCGCGGGCATGGCCCGGTGATTCGATTTCGGGTATGACTGTGATGCCGAGCGAGGCGGCCGTGCGCAGCATGTTGATGAATTCGTCGCGGGTGAAATATCCATTCGAAGATCCGGCGGGGTTGTCGGGATTGCCGTCGCCGGTGAATATCTGGGCCATAAACTCGGTCTCGTCGGTGGTGTAGCCGCGGCGGCCGCCGACATCGGTCAGCTCGGGCATGCCGGGGATCTCAAGGCGCCAGGCTTCGTCGTCGGCGAAGTGGAAGTGCAGCACGTTGAGGCCGTAGCGGGCCATCATGTGCAGAATGCGGTCCATCTCGGCGGGAGTCTGGTAATTGCGGGCTATGTCGATCATCAGGCCGCGGTAGGGGAAGTCGGGGCGGTCGGTGATGACTGCCGCAGGGGCGGGGCGCCCGTCGGCGAGTCCGAGAGCCTCGAGACGCCGCATGGCCAGGGGCAGGTCGGCCTCGGCGGCTTCGACGCGCATCTCGCCGTCGGCGATGACAGCACGCCAGGCGCCGGGTGTGCCCTGGTCGGCAACGGTTGTGGTGACGCGGGTCACGGGCGCGGCTTTGCCGCCGGTGAACGTGACGCTCTTATATGAAGGGATTACGTCGTAAAAGCCTGTCGGTATGGCCGCAAGTTCCTTGTTGCGGCCGAATACCTGCGGCCCGTAGGGCATGACGTCCTCGCCGCGGGGCGAAATCCACTGCGACGGGTCGGCCGTGATGTCGGCACGGGTGTATGCGACCGGCGCGGCTTTTCCGTCGCGCACGATGTGGACGCCGTCGGGGGTGTAGCAGATGCTGCGGAGGTAACCGGCGGTCTCGATGTCGACCACCACAGAGTCGGCGCCGCTGCGGAAGCGGTCGGAGTCGATGCAGTAGTAGCCGGGGACGATCTCCACCAGGGTGAAGGCCGGGTCAACCGTGCGCATTTTTCGGGCGAACTGGTTGAAGGCGAGACGGTCGAAGTCGATGTCGCCCTTGATGACGAACCGCTGTATGTAGGCGGGTTTCTGATCGGCGTCGAGGCCGTTGCCGAGAGTCGACCAGCTGACAGTTGTTTCAGCGCATACCGGAGCCGCACCTGCCGCCACGGCAAGTGCTCCGAGAGTTAAGGCTTTAGATAATTTCATGTGCTACGGTTGGATATAAGGTTGTTTATGACCTTACAAAGGTAGCAATAAAGTTTTGATTTAACCTTATCTGTCGGATTGTTTTTGACGAAAACCCGATATTTGGCTTACGGACACGGCTGTTTCTGTGACGAAACGCCGCTTTCCGCATCAGCAGTACATTGCTTCGATCTGGCGCGCGTAGCGGTTGTTGATTACGGGGCGACGCAGTTTCAGCGTGTTGGTGAGCTCGCCGTTCTCGATGGTGAACTCGCGCGGCAGCAGAGTGAATCGCTTGATCTGCTCGAAACCGGCGAGCCCCTTCTGCAGCTTTTCGATGCGTGAGGCGAAGAACTGGCGTATCTCGGAGTTGTTGATCAGGTCGTCGACGTTCTTGAACGCTATCTTGTGGCGCCGGGCATATTCCTTTAGGGCCTCGAACGCCGGAATGATGATGGCGGTGACGTACTTGCGTCGGTCGCCGATGACGGCAACCTGCTCGATGAAGCGGTCCTCGCCCAGACGGCTCTCGATGGCCTGCGGGGCTATGTACTTGCCGTTGGAGGTCTTGAAGAGGTCCTTGATACGCTCGGTGAGCACGATGGCGCCGCTGCCGTCGATGTAGCCGGCGTCGCCGGTGCGGAGCCAGCCGTCGGCGGTGAATGCCTTGGCCGTCTCGTCGGGGCGGTTGTAGTAACCGCGCATGACGGTGGGCGCCTTGACCTGGATCTCGTTTTCATCGCCTATGCGTACCTCGACCTCGGGGATCGGGGTGCCGACGGTGCCGAACTCGTATCCGACGGCCGGATAGCACGATACGGTGGCGGTGGTCTCGCTCAGGCCGTAGCCGATGACTATGTTGACACCGATGGTATGGAAGAATTCGACGATATTGGTCGAGAGCGGGGCGCCGGCGGTTGGGAAGATGTTGCCGCGGTCGACACCCATGGCGCGGCGGATGGCCGAGAAGATGCGGCGGTCGAAGAAGCGGTACTGCATCTCGAGCAGCATCGGTGCCTTTTTGCCAAGGCGTGTGTAGCGCAGATTGCGCTGTGCGCCTACTTTAAGCGCTTTTTTCACAAGCGCTTTCTGCAGGCCGCCGGTGCGGGCGAGTTTGTCCTGTATCGTGGCGTAGGCCTTTTCCCAGAAGCGGGGCACGGAACACATGCACGTAGGGTGAACCTGGCGCAGGGCGTCGGTGATCTCTTTGGGATTTGAGTTGATGTAGACGATGATGCCGGTGTACAGGCAGAAGTAGGTCCATGCCTTCTCGAAGATGTGGCTCATCGGCAGGAAC
>OGNF01000459.1_pt1 | contig 45111 bp, 39 predicted proteins | sample 1573321 | NCBI WGS metagenome assembly OGNF01 (sample SAMEA2581911, study PRJEB24529) | metagenome | biome: Human gut stool | place: China | collected 2011 | reverse complement strand
ACGATATTAAAAGAAAGGAAATATGTGATAATTAACTTCCTAATTATCATACAAGGGGAATAAATGGAATGAAATACTTAATATTAGGGGCAGGACCAGCGGGACTTACAGTTGCAAATAAACTATTGCAATATGGAATAAAATCATTTCTCGTTCTAGAAAGAGAAAGTGAAGCGGGAGGATTATGTCGTTCTACTGAAGTAGATAATTCACCATTTGATGTTGGAGGAGGTCATTTTCTGGATGTAAGAAGACCAAAAGTGAATGAGTTCTTATTTAATTTCATGCCTGAGGATGAATGGGATAAGTATGAGCGTGATAGTAGAATAGAAGTAAATGGTAACATTATTAATCATCCAATAGAAGCTAATATTTGGCAAATGAAATTAGAAGATCAGGTGGAGTATTTAAAATCTATTGCAGTGGCAGGATGTAATATTGGAAAAGATAAACCAGATGAATTTGTTGACTGGATTTATTGGAAGTTAGGTGATCGGATAGCTAATGATTATATGATTCCATATAATCAAAAAATGTTTGGAGATAACTTAAATGCATTAGGAACATATTGGCTGGAAAAATTACCTAATGTAAGTTTTGAAGAAACTTTGCTATCGTGTTTAACCAAAAAAGCTTATGGTACACAGCCGGGGCATGCTCAATTTTATTATCCTAAAAAGTATGGCTATGGTGAGTTATGGTTAAGAATGGCAGAACAAATAAAAGATAAGATTATTTATAATTGTACTGTAAATTATATTGATTTCAATAAAAATGAAGTGAGGACAAAAACAAATGAAAGGTTCCAGGTAGATATAATTATTTCAACAATTCCTTGGTTAGAATTTGGTGAAATTGTTGGGATGCCAGAAGAGATAAGAAGTTCTATAAAAGAATTAAAGTATAGTTCTGTGCAAACAGAGTATTTTTCACAAAATCTGAATACAGAGGCACAGTGGATTTATTATCCTGATCCTACTATTTCTTACCATCGTATATTAGTTAGACATAATTTTTGTCCTGATAGTAGAGGGTATTGGACAGAAACAAATGGAGATAGAATTGTAAATACTCAAAGCGAATTTAGGCACTTTAATAAATATGCATATCCATTAAATACATTAGATAAACCTAAAATTATGAGTAACTTATTACAATGGACAGAAGCACATAATGTATATGGATTAGGAAGATGGGGAGAACATCAGCATTATAATTCAGATGTAACGGTTGAGTTAGCATTGAAAATGGCGGAAAAATTAGTAAATAATTAATAAATAATATGCCTAAAATAAGCGTATATTTTACTGTTTCATATAAATGGAGATTTTTTATGAAGTCAAATAATATCTTTATACTAAGTTATATAGTGGCAATGCTTCTTCTTCCCTCTGCTAGTAAATTATTGAATATCGGGGTGTTTTTCCTTTTATTTCCGGTAGCTATTATAATGTTGAGCATAGTTGAAAAGCAGAATTTGCTCAAACAAATGCATAAAGAGAGTATAATTGCCTATGCTTCATTTTTTTTATTGTCCATAATTGGATTGATATTAAAGCTCATAGGTGTTTTAAAGAACCCTCAATATGGATATGGAGAATTTCTTGTAGTTATTTCCATGATAATGATGTGTTTTGCATTGAAAGATCAGGTGAATTGGGAACGGTGGTATCTTGATATTTTGCTATATGCAGGAGGTTTTATCCTTGTCTTGTATTTTGTAAATACCGCTATAGCACATGATATGATTCCATTATGGGAGTCTGGGACAAGCGATATCTACTATATTAATATGGTCGCATTTCTGGTAATGCTGGTTGCCGCAGGACAGTATATATATTGTAAGGATAAGATAATGCAGGTGATTTATATTGTCAGCGTAATACTTGCAACGTTGACAATGGCGGTAAATGCTGCATGGGGAACGGCTTTTCTTACTTTTGTAATGCTAATGGTGTATTCTGTAGCAATTGTGCCTGTAGCAGCAATTATGAGAAAGCTGTTGCAGATGTTTTTTGGTATCGCATTTCTTTTTTGCAATATGTCTTTACTTGTCAATTACACGGAGATAATTCAGGTAGACGGATTGACATACCATTTGGAGAGTAGTGTAGTGGGCGAACTGATATTATGTCTTTTGGCATTATATGTTTTCAAGCAGTGGGACAAGATTCCAGAGGGCGCAGAGTTGACAAAGGTAAGATTGAGCAGATTACAGAAGGCATGTTATTATTTGTTAAAATATAGTGGATTTGTACTGATCATATTAGCGGTGCTAAGTCGGGTAAATGACAAGCTTGGGGACAGTAATATTGTTCAGCTTTTGGCAGGAGATAAATGGGAGCAGCTGAGTACAGATGTATTTGCAGTTACTTTTTTATCACTTCTTGAAAATATCAATCAGGCATTGATACAGGCTTGGCATGGAAACATTCTGGCAGTTATGCATCAGATGTATGGAGTAGTAGGTGTGATTGTTATAATTGCTGTACTTGCAGTGGCTTGTTATAAATTGTACCTCACTATTAGAGATAGAAGAATTAAAGATTCGCTTTTGACCTGGCTGGCAATAGGCGTTTTAGCAGCAGTCATATGTTTGCCGATTAAGGTAGAGGCATTGCCGGTTTATATGATGATACTTCTATTGGCATTGTATACAGCGAAACCTGAGAACGGAGAATCACAAGTAATAGAGATTCCAAAGACAGAGGAAAGAAAAGAAGAATTGGTTGAGAAAGAAGAAATGATGGAGGGCGTGTTCATTATTTAATCAGCGGTATTGATTGGTAGTAAAGTTTATAAAACATTTCGTAAAAGTCATATTTTTGTGGTAGAATAATCATAAGGATATGGCTTTTATTAGGATGCAGAACAAAAGTTCAGAACATATGTATTGATATTATATTCCATATATGCTACACTTAGAGTGCTTATATATATACGAGGACAAGAGGATGATATATGGAAACTAATTTATCAAATGTGGTGGAGATTACAAGCAAAGTTGCAAAATATGATGCCAGTGTTAAAGAAGTGCTGGCAGATAAACAGGTACTTTCGCATATTTTGAAATATTCATTAGAGGAATTCAAAGATATAGAATTAGAGGATATCATAAAGAGCATGGATGAACCTGTGGTATCAGGGATACGCATGGAACCAGGGCAGACGAATCTTTCGAAGATAGTGAAGTATTCAGAAGAAGATACAGTGCCGGGAGAGGGTAAGATATTTTATGATATTCGTTTTGCAGTCTATCTTGGCGAAGAAATGATAAAGTTCCTGATCAATGTGGAAGCACAGAAAAGTTCGGATTCCAATAAACTGCAGTATCATCTGGACAATCGGATCATATATTATTTGGCAAGGATGATTTCGGCGCAGAAGGAAGTAGAATTTGAAAAGTCAAATTATGATGATATCAAGCCCATAAGGAGTATCTGGATCTGCATGGATGCGAACGATGACGAGGATTCTATTAATAGGATATGTCTTACGCAGGAAAATGTATATGGTAAGATGATGGAGTTACATTCCATTGATAAAGTGCAGGGAGTTATTATTCGACTTAGAAAACGAGAGTATGTTACCATTTCCAGAAATTACCTGATAGCAATGCTGGAAGAACTTCTAAAAAAAGAAGATGCAGAGCATAAAAGGAAGAATCTCGAAGAAAAATATGGTTTTGTAATGAGTGTGAAGACAGAAGGGAGACTGAATGATATGTGTAATCTTGGAGAAGGTTTATTAGAAAGAGGAATTGAAGAAGGAATAGAGAAAGGAATAGAGCAGGGAATTGAGAAAGGGAGGCTAGAAGAGAGAACAGAAGGGTTACGTAGTATGGTTGAGACAGTAAAATCATTAGTAGGAGATGATTTTAAGAAGGTGTGTGAAATTATTAAGAAGAATAAATTATATGAGAATGTCAGTGAAGAAGAGATTAAGAAATTCTGGAAATAAGTATGGTTTTGCAATTAAGTTGCTATTTGTGGGGCGTCAACATGACACCCCCTTTCTTTTTATCAAAAATCAATATAAACTTATCGAAAAACAATAAAAATATATTGCAATTCAATCACAGCCATGATATAGTGTAATCAACAAAACAAGAGGCATCGGTGTATGCCCTCAGAAAGGTATGGATGGAGAACATATGAAGAAGGAAACGGTAATATGGATTACGAAGTATTTACTGGATTTTATGTATTTTGCAGGAATTGTGGCGACAGTGACATTACCATGGTCGATAAAATGGATCGCCAGAGTGTTTCAATATGAAGTATTCGTGGAGCAGTACAAGGAGTCAGTGCTCATCTATTTCATTCTTGGCATTCTAGCAATTCTGATCATTGGTGAGCTGCGCAAGATGTTTCGGACTGTGTTAGCTGACGACTGCTTTGTCAGAGAGAATGTGGTCAGCTTACAGAGGATGGGAACCTACAGCTTTATCATTGCAATTATCTGTCTGCTGAGAACCGTGTTGTATCTGACTGTGACAATGCTGACGCTGGTACTGGTATTCGTGATAGCGGGGCTTTTCAGTAAAGTACTGGCATTTGTGTTTGATAAGGCAATTGATTACAAGGAAGAGAATGACCTTACGGTGTAGAAAGGCTGGTTTTATATGGCAATAGTAATTAATCTGGATGTAGTGATGGCGAAGCGTAAGGTCGGGCTGACGGAGCTGGCGAAAGATGTGGACATCACATTGGCGAACCTGTCTATCCTGAAGAATAACAAGGCAAAAGCAGTCAGACTCTCTACCCTGGATGCAATTTGCAAGGCACTGGACTGTCAGCCGGGAGATATTCTGGAATATGTAGCGGATGACGAAGCACAGCCAGAGAATGAACAGTAACATAGTAGTCTAAGAGGCTTAGACGTAATAAATATAATAAAAAGATGAGGAATAAAAGAATGGAAGAGAACACAAAAAGCCTGATTAAGCAGCAGGCTTGGGAAAGTGCGCCCAAAATACACATAAGCTGCTTGTTATATGCAATTTTTTATACTTTTTGCCTGTATCAGAACAGGTCTGGAATTACATTCCCTTTTTACGTAGGCGGGACCTTATTCTTCTTTGGATTTTATTTGAAAAAGTCTGGGGTTACTGCCGTAAAAGACAATCGATTCTGGACGGTTGCACTGATTCTCCTTGGAGTGATTAACTGCACAACGGATTCCTATGTATTGATTGGCTTGAACCGTTTACTGGGAATTGTGCTGTTTGCAGTGTGGATGTTACAGATGCTGCTGGGGCAAAAGACACAGAAATGGCGCATGGGAACCTGGTGCAGAGAGATATGGAGAGTATTCTGGGGAAGCCTGTGCAAAATATCAGCGCCTTTTACAGAGGCAATTGATTATAGAAAGGCACAGAATCCCGAACCTAAGGATGAACAGAAGATACAGAAACGTAACCGGGTGATTCTGGCTGTCGTAATAGGAATTGCCGTGAGTATTCCTATTTTATGTATTGTCGGAGTATTGCTGCTTTGTGCAGATGCCGTTTTTTATCAGATGTTCTGCGATATGTTTGACTGGGTATTGCAGTGGCACATACCAGAATGGCTCAGTAATGGTGAGGTATTTCGGGTTCTGCTTATGGTAGTGATATGCTTTGTATATACCTATGGAATGCTTGCCTTTTGCAGGAAAAGACAGTCTCAGGAAGAGGCGGTACAGGAGAGCCGTCCTCAGTGGGATGCCTATGTTGCAATCACGGCAGCAGTATTGATTACCGCATTGTATGTATTGTTCTGTGGTGTACAGATATTTGGTCTTTTTCTTGGTAAAATGAGTCTTCCTAAAGGATACACATATGCAGAATATGCCAGAAGCGGCTTCTTCCCATTGCTTTTTGTATGCATTTTCAATATGTGTCTGGTGCCGGCGTGTCATGCTTTCTTTGCCAGATCCAGAGTATTGAATCTTCTGCTGGCAATAATCTGTGGCTGTACTTATATCATGATTGCATCCAGTGCGTACCGTATGATATTATATATCAACTGTTATGGAATGACTTTTCTAAGATTGGCAGTATTGTGGACGCTGGCGGTTATGGTGATGCTGACAGCAGGAATGATTTATGACATTCATCATGAGGATTTTATGCTGTTTCGTTATTTACTGATTGTTGTGACATTGGGGTATCTTGGATTTGCCATGTTGCATCCTGATTATTGGGTTGCAAGATACAATATCGCAACAATAGAGCAGGGGGGAGCAGCAGATGCCTATTATCTACAGACGAGACTTTCCGCGGATGCAGCGCCGGCAATCGCGGCTATGGATAATGTGGAGATAGAGGAGACAGGATACAGGCTGGAGAATCTTCAAAGAGAGTATTTCAAGAGAATACAGGAAGAAAATGAGCAAATGCACATCCGAAACTGGAATCTTAGTCGTGCAGTAGCAGGGTATTATGCGAAAAAGGCATTGGTCAATTGACCTATGCCTTTTTAAAACGCTCTGATACTTTATAGTTATTTTTGCCTTTTTTCTTTACGTCGTAGAGAACCGTGTCTGCCCGTGCCAGATAATCCCACAGACGGTTCAAGGGTTCAGGAATACGATTGCAGCAGCCCTGGGATAAGGTAACGTGATCTTCCCCAAGCTGGCTTATTGCCGGCAGCTTTACACTGACAGTTGAAAGCTTGAGCTGATTCATGATTTCCTTAATTTCGTCCACACTCTTATCATAGTAGACCAGAACAAATTCATCCCCGCCATATCTGGCAGCAAATACATTGGAATATTCTTCCGTAATTCTGGACAGGAGATCTGCTACGGCAGTCAGATAATGATCGCCTTCCATGTGTCCATAAGTGTCATTTACTGATTTAAAGAAATCTATATCCAGAATCTCAATACCAAAGTTGACCTGATTCTTCAGTGCTTTGGACAGAGTCTCTTCTGCGTAATTGTTCAGATAAGCCCGGTTGGGCAGACCAGTCAGAGCATCGTGCTGGGACTGTACCATAAGCTGTTCGTTAAGGAGCAGCATTTCCTGTTGCAGCTTCTGCACACGCAGACGTTCTTTATGAACGGTTTCAGCATGCAGCACAGATTCTGAATTCTGTGTTCCGCTGTCATGGTAAAGCTGTATGAAAAGCTGGGAAAAATACCGGTAGGAATTGTCATCCTGTAACTGGGTGGCACATTCAATTCTTTTTCCCAGAAAAATACTGTAGATATAGAATGGTGCATGATCCTCTTTGCATTTTTGCAGATAATAATCCAGAATCTTGACCAGTTCCTTATATTTCTCAAGTTTCATATATAATTGAATGAGAGCAGTAATATCTGATAAATAAGTAGTATAGGCATCACTGCTGTGAAAATCACTCAGAGCAATATCCAAATGATGATTCATCAGCTCCATATCCTGATTTGCATGGGCTAAGACAGCCAGATATACATGTGTGGTAAAAAGAATATATTCGCCGCCTTGTTCCTGAATCAGCTCCAGGTTGTGCAGAATTTTACGACCACATTCATTGGCATTCTCCAGTTGACCGATAGAAAGCAGACAATGTCCTTTATTACAAAGCAGGTTGTTCAGTTCATCCAGATATACACAAGGCTCTGGCGAAGTAGGATCTTTGAGAAAATATTTCTCAGCCTCTTCATAATAATAAAGAGCACGGTTATAGACCAGACTACGATGAAAGACATCCGCAAGATTCGAGGCTGCCATAGCATGTACATGGTCAAAATGATACTGATTACAATAATCAATACTTGAAAGATAATAATCAACTGCCTGTGAACCGTTTCCTGTTGAAGCAGTGAAAATGCCAAGCATATTGTAGGAACGTGCCACTAATTCATATTCCTGCGTATTTTGTTGATATTTGATTCCTTCCATGGCACAGCTGACTGTGTTAATATAATCGTTTACACAGGCATAGTACAGCATCATACAATAGTAAGCCTGGGCGAAGAGGTAATCAGACTGCTCAGAAGCAGCATAAGCAAAAAGCCGGTCACAGTAAGGCATATATTCCTGCTGTCTGGATGTTCGAACCATGTATAGATTAGCTCTTGCTTCTTTTATGCATTCTTCAATTACAGGATCAAAATTAGGCTTCATCTGTTTGTATCCTTTCTTGATGTATACAGCTTTATTATAAAATATTCGGATATAATTTGTATAGGATGAATCGGCAAAATACACAAAAAATATAAAATCTATACAGGAACACCAAGTTTACAGAAAATTCAAAATAATTTGAAAAATTTACATAATTACTATAAAGTTCTGACAATAAGCTCCGATATATATAGCATAAGGGGAGTAGTTAACATATAAGGTGTCTGTAAAAGGACGACATAACAAGGCGTGTGTGGACTTGAGGGGGTCTGCACCGGTATGAGGGAGAATATGTTATGGAGGTAAAGAGTGCGAGTACCGCTTTACAGCTCAACAGTGCTGCTTCAGCAGTAGAAAATGGCAGTTCAGGCGGCAATAACAGACAACACACCAGAAAAATCGAAGCAGTATTGCTCGAAGAGAAACCGGAGCAGGAGGACGAATCTGTAAAAGTATCGATTTCGGCAGCAGGCATGAGGGAGAGCCTGAAGCTGGAGAAGCAGGCTGCCAAAGAAGAAATGGCAAGCGCTACGGAGATTGAAGAGATGATGAAGAAGATGGAAGGACTGTCCAGTCAGGTCATCAATGGTAATTTCTCCATGACAGACAGATTGAATTTCCAGAGAGAAATCAAAGAGCTTACCCTGGAATTGAGCCGCGCAGGCGGTAACGGAATTTCTTTTACAAAAAATGATAACGTCCAGCTTTCCCAGAAGATGAATGACTTAACCAGAATGATCAATGAAGCGGCTGTATATCACAGAAGCGCTTCAGCAGTATTTATGGTAAAGAACCGGCAGACAACAGGCATGCAGAGGACATTCCTTGATATTGCCATCTGATATTTTATTAAAATCCGATATAACACTGTATCAGAGTTGCTGCTAAGGGAGAGAATATTGTATAGCAGATACCCGCTGTTTTGAAGACAGCGGGTATTTGTTTTTTGGAATAAAATAAGGTATAATGGTTCTTACCAAAGACAATCGATAAAGGAGGATTCTGTCTGGATGGAGCGTAAATTTAAAGATTTGTATTTAGCAGGTGAGGTCGAATTTGAAGCAATTGATGATTACAGTTATGAGTGGGGCATGAGTGATGAAGAGTGCACATTGGCGCAGTACCTTGGTCTGAATGAAGAGGAAGAGGATGCCTGGGTCAGTGACAGTGAGGATGCACTGAAGGAATTGCTGGATAAGCAGAAAGGAATATCTTAACTTGTACACAGATCGTAGTAGAATAAAATACATATCTAAAACAAAAATGGCTTTACTTTAGCAAACTAAAGTAAAGCCATGCTTATTCTCTATACAACACTATAACACAAGTCAAAATATAAGTCTAGAATTAAATTATTTTTCACGTATAATAACTCTTGTAACTCAAATATATAACCCCGGAATGGGAAGTGTGTATGGAAAGTGACACATGTGTCACTATGGAGGTAATGTTAAAAGATGAGAGAAGAAGAACATTTACAGGAATGTCGTGAACTGATTGCGGAGAATATCAGACGGTATGAGGCACAGGTCGAGGAAAGGCACAGACAGACGCAGGAGCTGGTCAAGGCTATACAGAGCGGCAATGTGGAATTGTATGATCAGATGTTTACATCCCAAAGTCTGGAGGAACACAGCAGGAATCAGCTGGCACATAATAAGGCGGCATATGAGAAGCCTTTCTTTGGGCGAATTGATTACAGGAATCTGGATGAACGCCTGCATGAGTCCATTTATATTGGCAAGCATGGCATACAGAAGGATAAGACACATATGGTCATCGTAGACTGGCGGGCACCCATTGCCACAGTATATTATGAGAATGAACTGGGGCAGGGAAGTTATCAGATACCGGATGGCAGCAGTTATCGCATTGACCTGGAGCTGAAACGTACCTATGACATTGAAAACGGCAAATTACAGGGATTTTACGACAGTGACGTGGCGGCAAATGATGAGCTTCTGGTCAAATACCTGAGCAAGAACAGAGATGTGGTATTAGGTGATATCATTGCAACCATTCAGAAGGAGCAGAACGAGATTATCCGTTCCAGCCCTTTTCATAATGTGATTGTACAGGGCGTAGCCGGAAGCGGGAAGACCACTGTTGCAATGCATCGTATTTCCTATATGATGTACAATTATAAAGACCGTTTTACTTCCAATGAATTCTGTATCGTGGGTGGCAGTGACATTCTGATAGACTACATTACAGGCGGATTGCCTGAGCTGGATGTATATGATGTGAAGCATATGAGAATGGATGAGCTGCTGGCACATCTGCTGCATAAGGAATGGAAGAAGAAATACCGGCTTGTAGAAGCCAACCCATCCTGGGCATGGAAGAGCAAGATGCTGTTTGCAAGAGAACTGGAACAGTATATGGAGCGGCTTCGTAATCATATTTTGGGCAATTGTGCAGTTCAGGATGAAGAGATTGGTATGCTGCTTTCTGCAAAGAATAATGAAAGATTTATCCATGAGAATCCACAGTATTCTATTAATAAGCTGCTGGTTCTTCTGGATGAACGCTTACGGGCAAGGATTAAGCTCAAGACCATGCATCATGAGGATGAAAGGATGTATGGACGTAAGCAGGCAGAATATAAGAATTATTTTAGCAGTCATCAGTATAAGGGAAGTCTGCTTACGATTTATGGGCATTTCCTGGACAGCTATGGTGCATCTTATTATATTGATATGACTCCTGTGAAAGAGAGACTGGATAAGGGACAGTTTGATGTATATGATGTGGCTGCTCTTTTATTAATCTATTATCGGGCAGTACAGAAGAAACCGGATGAAGAATTTGGACAGATTTTTATTGATGAAGCACAGGATTTTGGACCAATCGTATATTATGCACTGAGAACTGTATTACCGGATTGTTTCTTTACCATTATGGGGGACGTATCACAGAATGTAAATTATGAATGTGGCATGAATGACTGGCGGGATATGAAGGAGAAGATATTTTGCCAGAATACGGATGAATTTCGTCTTTTGTCCAAGAGTTATCGAAATACCATTGAGATATCAGAGTTTGCGGGCAGGATATTAGACCGTGCATCCAGAGGCACCTATAAGATAGAGCCGGTAATCCGTCATGGGGAGCCGGTAAGGATGATAGAGGCAGTATCACAAAAGGCATTGGTTAAAGAGGCTGTCAGAATCATTACAGAGGTTCTAAAGAAAGGCTATGAGACCATATCTGTTGTATGTTTCTCACAGGAAGAGACAGACAGGGTGAAGCTGCTGCTTGGCGCACATACACAGTATATACTGGTCGATTCTGATAAAGCAGGATTTAACAGAGGTGTCATGGTATTGACAGTGCCGCAGACCAAGGGGCTTGAATTTGACTGTGTTCTGTTGTGGAGACCGGATATGAAAGGATATCAGGAGAATCCCCGTTATGCCAAGCAGCTTTATGTTGCCGCAACCAGAGCCTTGCATGAGCTGTATATTATGGAGTATACTGGATAATAAAGTAAGAACAGTTTTCAGGTTACTGAAAGGCGTGGTAACAAAAATGCAAAAGATTACACCGGATTATGCCAAATGGAGAAAAATACTATATAAATTCAATGTATCCTTTACAATTTGTATTTTGATACTGGAGATAGTCATATTTTTGATATTGAAAGAACAGGACAGCATAGATCAGCCCCTGCCTGTATATCTTTTTCTTTTTATGCTGTTACCGACTGTATTGAATGTAAGTGCAGTTGTATTGGAGGGCAGGTTGGAGAGACATTTTGCAAAGGATGAGCGGGTACTGAATTATATTCCGGCTCTTACCATGATGTTTCTGATTACAGTAGCAGCTGCAGTACATTTTGTGTTCAGTAATACATTGACGCTGTTCTGTCTGCCGATTCTTGTTACAATCGTATTCAGTGATACGAAGCTTTCCAAAACAGTTTTGGCAGCCGGACTGGGTGGTGTTACTTTCACCTTGTTCTATCGTTGGCTGTGGCTGCATATGGGATGGAGAGAGGCAGATGATTATCTGATTCCGGAGTCTGCAATTGCGTATATTGTAATTGCTGTGGCAGGGATGATGGCGATAGCTCTGGATAGAATGATTGCGGAAAAAGACAGAGACCTTGTCAAAGCATTGGAAGCGTCGGAACTGGCAAAAGAACAGGCGCAGGCTGCCAATCGTGTGAAAAGTGACTTCCTTGCCAATATGTCTCATGAGATCAGAACCCCTATCAATGCCATTATGGGCATGAATGAGATGATCCTTCGTGAAGAAGAGAATCAGGAGATTTATGGATATGCTTCCAGCGTACATGTGGCAGCTAATACATTACTGACGATTGTCAATGATATTCTGGATTTTTCCAAGATTGAATCAGGTAAAATGGAGATTATTCCTACGGAGTATGAGCTTGGCTCACTGATCAATGACAGCTACAATATGGTTGCAGAGAGACTGGAAAAGAAAGGGTTAGAATCAGAAGTATTGTGCGAAGAGACGCTGCCCAGGATTTTAAGGGGAGATGAAGTGCGCATCCGCCAGATATTCACCAATCTCCTTACAAATGCCGTGAAATATACAGAGACCGGGAAAGTGACCATACATGTAAAGGGAACCATGCAGGGGGATTGTCTGCAGCTCATTTTGCAGGTAAAAGATACAGGAATTGGCATCAAGCCTGAGAATCTGGATAAGCTCTTCCATAAATTTGAACGATTGGATACATCCAGAAATTATAATATAGAAGGTACAGGACTTGGGCTTAGCATTACACATCAGCTGGTAGAACTGATGCATGGCTCCATTCAGGTACAGAGTGTATATGGAGAGGGCTCCTGCTTCACTGTTACATTACCGCAGACAATCGTGGACCATACTCCGATTGGCAGAATTAATGATTACCATGCTGTTGCCATGACAGGATATCGAGAAAGCTTCCGGGCGCCGCAGGGCAGGATTCTGGTTGTAGATGATGTGGAAATGAATCTGATGGTTATCCGTAATCTGTTGAAAAGGACACAGCTGCAGATTGATACGGCAATGAGTGGACGGCAGTGCCTGAATATGGTCAGACAAAAGGCATATGATGTGATTTTTATGGATCATATGATGCCTGAAATGGATGGGGTACAGACACTGGAACAGATGAAGGCAATGCCGGATTCCCTGAATAAAGACACGCCGGTTATTATGCTGACCGCCAATGCATTGACAGGAATGCGGGAAGAGTATCTTAAACTTGGTTTCAGAGATTATCTTGCCAAGCCGATACAGGGTAATCGGCTGGAGAAGCTTCTGATTAAGTATCTTCCGTCAGAGAAGGTATCCATACAGGAAGATGAGCCGGTACAGATGCAGACTCCGGACAAGGAAGCCGGCGCAGAATCTACAGGTGGTCTTATGCGGATCCTGTTAGTGGATGATGATACCATGAGTCTGTATCTGGCTGAGAAGTTCCTAAAGGAACAGGGATATGATGTAAAGAAAGCTGCTTCCGGGGCAGAAGCCTTAAAATATCTACAGGAGAATACTGTACAGCTTATTCTGTTGGATATGGAGATGCCACAGATGAATGGACAGGAGACCTTGGGGCGATTAAAGAGTAGTCCTGCAACTGCACAGATTCCAGTTATACTTCTGTCAGCTTCGGAGAATCTGGAAGAGGAAGCAGAGAGTTGGAAGAATCAGATTGTAGGTATAATTCATAAGCCATTTCTTCCGGCGGATTTCCTACAGGCTGTGGAAAAGGCGCTCAGACAGGACAAGAAGCTGGTTGACCGGCTGACTTTCCTTGATACAGAGTCTGGAATCCGGTATTGTGCGCAAAGTGAAGAAGTATATGAGAAAGTACTGCATTCCTATCTGGATTCAGACAAAACAGAAGAAATAGAGCAGTATTATCAGGATAAGGACTGGAAGAACTATCAGGTTCTGGTTCATGCCCTGAAGAGTAAATCCCTGTCTATCGGAGCAGAAGAGCTGGCAGAGGGCGCCAGAGCCCTGGAAGCTGCTGCCAGAGAAGGCAGGACAGATTATATTATGGAGCATCATGGGGAAGTCATGAACAGTTACCGCAATCTGCTGAATCTGCTAAGAAGGGAGCTGCAGTCGTAAATACTTAGCAATATTTGAACATTACATCACAATTTTTAAAGAGATAAACCCCCGGATTTTGCTTACAATGAACCTAAGGAAATGAAACAGTACATGTAACAAATATGGAGGGGTGACGAAATGGCAGATATTGCGAAGAAAGAATATCGAAATGTTTTTGCGGAATTGGGGATTCATCAGGCTGAGGTAGAAACACGCTTACAGGAAATCATCCGATTCTATTTCTATGGAGAAGAGCAGGAAAGAGTATACTACCCCGTAGGGGAAGATATGGCATATATTATGGACACAGGTAATCTGGATGTCAGAACAGAGGGCATGTCTTATGGAATGATGCTGTGTGTGCAGCTGGATATGAAGAAGGAATTTGACTGTCTCTGGAAGTGGGCGAAGACCTATATGTATATGGCAGAGGGTGAAAATGAAGGATATTTTGCCTGGTCCTGTGCCATAGATGGCACCAAGAATGCCTATGGTCCTGCCCCGGATGGAGAAGAATTCTTTGCCATGGCTCTGTTCTTTGCATCCCATAGATGGGGAGATGGAGAGGGAATCTATGCCTACGAGAAGGAAGCCAGGGCAATCCTGAGAGCCTGCTTACATAAGGGAAGTGAGGGAAGGCAGGGCGCACCCATGTGGAATTTGCAGAATCATCAGATTCTGTTCGTACCTGGTATTGATTTTACAGATCCTTCTTATCATTTGCCACATTTCTATGAGCTGTTCAGTAAGTGGGCGGATGAGGAAGACCGGGATTTCTGGGCGCAGGCAGCAGTGGCAAGCCGTAAATATCTGGTGCAGGCATGCTCGCCCATCACAGGTATGTCCGCAGAATATGCAGAATTTGATGGTAGTCCTATGAGCAGAAAGCTTGGCTGGTCCAATGACAGACATGACTGGTTCTATAGTGATTCCTACCGCACAGTAGCCAATATCGGTCTGGATTATGAATGGTTCGGTATTGATGAAGGACAATGTGCTGCGGTAGACAGATTACAGGAATTTCTGCTGGAAGATGCCAGAAGAAATCAGTTTCACACCTATGAAATCAATGGTACCGTGGCACAAAGCGATGTACTGCATCCTGTAGCCATTATTGCTACAGTAGCGCAGGGGTCTCTGGCTGCCAACAATCCATTTACGAATGAATGGATAGAGCGTTTCTGGAACACACCCATGCGCACCGGAGTGAGAAGATATTATGATAATTGCCTGTATTTCTTTGCATTTCTTGCTTTAAGCGGCAAATACCGTATTTGGTAAAAATAAATAAAAAGATAAGTGATATGTCTACATACTTGATTGTGTAGGCATATTTTTTTGGTAAATAAATTCTAAATTATGCACAATAAAAAACAGCAAACAGCATAAAAAAATAAAAAAAACACAAAAGGTATTGTCAAATAAATGGCAAAATGCTATTATGATGCCAACAAATAAAAACGTTTTTATTCAGAGGCGTTATGTACCAACAAAACATGAAAATGTATTTGTTGATTTTTTTAAGACATTAATAAAAACGTTTTTATTAATTCGGACAGTAAAAATGGAGGAATCACAATGAAAGAAAAATGGCAGACATTTGTGAGAGATATCAGAAAGCAGGCAGGGCTGCAGGTCATGGTCATCCCTGGCATTATATTTATGATCATATTTTCTTATATGCCAATCTATGGACTTACGATTGCATTTAAGAATTATACAGTCATTGATACATTATCCAGTGCCAAATGGGTAGGAATGGAGAATTTCAAGATTGCACTGAAGGATAAATATTTCTGGCAGTCTGTGGGCAATACGCTTGGAATCAGTCTTTTGAAACTGGCAATTGGTTTTACCTTACCGATTATTCTCTCAGTCATGATATATGAAGTGAAAGACGGACCGTTCAAAAGAATTGTACAGACAATCTCATATCTTCCGCATTTCCTTTCATGGATTGTTCTTGGAGGTATGATGATAAGCTGGATGGCAACGACAGGAATGTTCAGCCAGATTTTTATGGCACTTGGTATTTGGCAGGAGCCTAAGAATATTTTACTGGATGCAGATAAATACTGGTGGATTGCGGTTCTCTCTGATGTCTGGAAGGAAGCCGGATGGGGAACGATTCTGTATCTTGCAACAATGGCAGGCATTGATACGACATATTATGAAGCAGCACGTATTGATGGTGCAAGCAGGCTTCGGCAGATATGGAGCATTACGCTTCCATTGATGAAGACTATCATTTGCTTGAATTTTATACTGACAGTCAGTGGATTACTTCGCTCTAATCTGGATCAGACGTTGGTTTTGATGAACACACAGAATAGAGTCAAGGCAGAAGTTATTGATTCTTATGTATATCGAATGGGTATTGCCCAGGGAGATTTCTCCTATGCAACGGCAGTAGGGCTTGGTGTATCAATTGTATCTGTAATTTTGCTTTTGATTGCAAATTATTTCACAAGCAAAGTCAATGAAGAATCAGTTTTGTAATGGAGGTAGGACATGAAAGGGAAACATCTTAACATAAGTTCAGAAAAAGTCTTCGATATAGTGAATAACCTGCTGCTCGTACTGATTGCGGTTATCATTGTTGTACCGCTGTGGAACATTGTTATCTCTTCTTTTAGCAGTGGCAAGGCACTGGCAGAAGGAGGATTCATCTTCTTTCCAAAAGAATATTCACTGGAAAATTATCGCACGGTTTTAAGAGACAGCAGCATATGGAAATCATATCTCATATCCATTGCCAAGACTGTGATCGGTGTGATAACCCATTTGTTTTTCTGTTCCATGGTAGCTTTTGCAATGAGCAAGCAGTATCTGAGGGGAAGAAAGCTGTATACAGCAATGGGAGTCATTACCATGTTCTTTTCAGGAGGTATGATTCCTACTTATCTGTTAATGAAGAATCTGGGACTGCTTAACAATTTCATGGTATACATATTGCCGCAGCTCTTTAGTTATTACGATATGGTCATTTTAATGAATTTTTTCAGACAAGTGCCTCCGTCACTTGAAGAATCAGCCCAAATTGATGGAGCAGGTGTATGGACAGTGTTTTTAAGAATTATTCTTCCATTATCCAAACCGGCACTTGCAACCATAGCATTATTTAATGGTGTATATCAGTGGAACGATTTTATGACAGCTAAGTTATATATAACGAACAAAGATCTGTATCCTGTTCAGATGAAGTTATATGAGATTATCGTACAACAGCAGACACAGACGATGAGCGTGGGCAGCTTTGTTATGGAGACAACAACCAAAGGCGTACAGCTTGCGACAATTGTGATCACCACAGTTCCCATCGTAATCGTATATCCTATGTTACAGAAGCACTTCGTATCAGGTATGATGCTGGGTGCTGTAAAAGAATAAATATCAATATATGGAGGTTCACTATGAAAGGTAGTAGAAAACAAGCAGTGAGAAAAGGAATTGTGTTGAGTGCTTCTTTGTCAATGGCGGCTATGACAGCATTGACAGGATGTGGAAATGGGGAGGCTTCCAAGGCAGATACGGAAGCTTCAAAAGATATTTCAAGCCGTTATACAGTAGATGCTTCGACCCCTGCATGGAAACTGGATACGAAAGAAATGACAGAGCTTACCTGGTACGTAAATGCAGACTGGTGGAACAGTGAATGGGGTAATGATATTGTGACTCAGAAGATGGAAGAAGATCTGCATGTAAAGATTAATTTCATAACAGGTGATGATACCAAACTCAATACCTATTTTGCAGGGGAAGATATGCCTGATCTGATTACTATATTTGATTCTTCTTCCCAGGTAGCCCTCAAAGCAGATTCATGGGCATATCCATTATATGAACTGGCTGATCAGTATGATCCTTATTTCAGACAGGTTGCATCCGATGAAACGATAAGCTGGCTGCAGCTGGATGATGGCAAAGGATATGGCTATGCAGACTACTCCAATACCAAAGAAGATTATGAAAGTGGAATGCTATATGCAAAGACTGCATTTGTAATCAGAAAAGATGTATATGAAGCACTGGGAAAGCCTTCCATGGGAACTCAGGAGGAATTTCTGAATGTCCTTTCCCGGATTAAGGAACAGTATCCCGAATTATATCCTCTGGGATTTAATGCCTTCACTACAGATTCTACAGGTTCTATGGGAGATTCTTTTCAGGATTTCATAGGTGTACCTTTGAAGAACGAAGATAATACCTTCTATAATAGAAATCTGGATGATGATTATCTGTCCTGGATCAGAACCTTTAATCAGGCATATAGAAACGGATGTATCAGTGATGATAGTTTTGCAGATGATGGAACAGCATTTGAGGAAAAGGTGAAGTCAGGTAAGTATGCATGTATCATGATGGAAGGTACACCACAGTGCTCTGGCTTCCTTACAACATGGATGTCAGAGAACCCTGATGCCATGTATATCGCAATTGATGGACCACAGAGCACAACAGGTAATGCACCGGCATTGAATCAGGCAGGAATCAGCGGCTGGATGGTATCCTATATTACCAAGTCCTGCAGCGACCCGGCAAAGGCTATCCAGATCTTTACCTATCTGTTAAGCGAGGAAGGTCAGATTCTTACAACATATGGTATAGAGGGTGTTACATATACAGTGAATGCAGAAGGTAAGTACGAGCTTCTTCCTGAGATCAAGGAAATTCAGGAAAAAGAAAATGACCGATTCAAGAAAGAATACCGACTTGGAGAATTTATCTTCTTTGGACATGATAAATATAAAGCACTCAGTGATGATGCTTATCCGGATTCCATTAAGCAGATGCAGGCATGGGGACAGGGTAAACTGGTTCCACATTTCATTCTGGAGAATACAGATCCTGATGCCGGTACAGCAGAAGCACGTTCCTATAGTGCAGTCAAGACAGAATGGGCAACTTCGCTGGTAAGTATGCTCCGTGCAGGTGATGATACATCCTTTGAAGCAGCACTGGATGAATATAAGCAGTTCCTTGCAGATAATGACTGGGATGCCATTGTAGCAGTGAAGAATGAGAAAATGGCAAAGAATGTGATTAAATTAGGGGAATAGAAAGTATTTATGGGGCAGGCAAAATAAGCCTGCCCTGTAAATTATAACCCACTTGAAATGCCGCCTGGTGGTTGTTATACTTATTCTTATAATAACGAAATAAGGAGGCATCAGAAGTGGATCTCTTTGAATATATGAAACAGACCAACCTTGAGAAAGAAGCACCGCTTGCAGCAAGACTCAGACCCACTACACTGGATGAAGTAGTAGGTCAGTCACACATCATTGGAAAAGACAAGCTGCTGTACCGTGCGATTAAGGCGGATAAATTAAGCTCTATTATCTTCTATGGACCGCCGGGAACAGGGAAGACGACACTTGCCAAGGTCATTGCAAATACAACAAGTGCAGAATTTACCCAGATCAATGCTACCATAGCCGGTAAGAAGGATATGGAAGAGGTCATTCAGAAGGCAAAAGACACCATGGCTATGTATGGTAAGCGTACCATACTCTTTATTGATGAGATACACCGTTTTAACAAAAGCCAGCAGGATTATCTGCTGCCTTTTGTAGAGGACGGAACGATTATTCTCATAGGAGCTACTACAGAGAACCCCTATTTTGAAGTGAATGGCGCTTTGATATCACGTTCTGTTATTTTTGAACTGAAACCTCTGGATAAGGAAGATATCAAACAACTGATTCATCGTGCGGTCTATGATAAAGAGAAAGGCATGGGAGCCTTTGATGCTGTAATAGATGAGGATGCACTGGAATTTCTGGCAGATCTGTCAGGGGGAGACGCAAGACATGCATTGAATGCCATAGAGCTTGGTGTTATGACCACAGACAGAAGTGAGGATGGTAAGATCCATATTACATTGGAAGTAGCACAGGAGTGTATACAGAAGCGGCGCGTACTTTATGATAAGAACGGAGATAATCACTATGATACGATTTCTGCTTTTATTAAGAGCATGCGTGGATCAGATCCTGATGCAGCGGTCTATTATCTGGCAAAGATGCTATATGCCGGCGAAGAAGTGGCTTTCATAGCCAGACGTATCATGATATGTGCTTCTGAGGATGTGGGGAATGCAGATCCGCGGGCACTGACCGTTGCCGTATCGGCAGCACAGGCTGTAGAGCGCATCGGCATGCCGGAGGCACAGATTATTCTGTCACAGGCAGCAACTTATGTGGCATGTGCACCTAAGAGTAATTCAGCCTGCAATGCTATCTTTGCAGCCAATGAAGAAGTAAGAAGAAGTGGCAATCTGCCAATACCTTCGCATCTACAGGATGCACATTATAAAGGAGCAGCGAAATTGGGACACGGAACAGGATATAAATATGCACATGATTATCCGAATCATTATGTGGAACAGCAGTATTTACCATATGAATTGACGGGCAAGAAATATTATGAGCCGTCCTGGAATGGCTATGAAGCCAAGATTCGTGAGCATATGAAAAAAATAAAAGAAGAAGCAAGGGAAAAGGAATAAAAAAAAGGGCAAAAGAATAAAAACGTTTTTATCCAAAGGAGAATATATGAAAATTAATCAGAAATTTACACAGTTATGCAGAAGGGCGGCAGCGCAGGGCGCTGTATTGTTAAAAAATGAGGATAAAATTTTACCGTTTACAGCACAGGAGAGAATCGCAGTGTTTGGCAGATGCCAGATAGAGTATTACTGCAGTGGGACTGGTTCGGGCGGAGCTGTAAATGTACCCTATACAACGAATTTATTGGACGGATTAAGAGATAGTGGAAGAGTAGTAGTGAATGAAACGCTGGTACAGCGTTATACAGAGTGGTTAGTGGAGCATCCATTTGATAATGGCGGAGGAGGCTGGGCATGTGAACCATGGAATCAGCAGGAAATGCCAATTACATATGAGATAGCCATGCAGACGGCAGCAGAATCTGATAAAGCATTGATCGTGATTGGAAGAACTGCAGGAGAAGATAAGGATAATGCAGTCAGGGAGGGAAGTTATCTTCTTACCCGGGAAGAGAAAGAGATGATCAGACAGGTATGTGCGGCATTTGATCAGGTGGTTCTTGTACTAAATACTTCTAATATTATAGATATGAGTTTCTTCCAGGAAGAAGCATGCCGCACAATGAAAGCGATTGTGTATGCATGGCAGGGAGGAATGGAAGGTGGAAATGGCATTGCAGATGTATTGACAGGCAAAGAAACTTTTCAGGGAAGACTTACAGATACTATTGCATGGGATATCAGATGTTATCCGTCCGATAACAATTTTGGCGGGGCTGTGAAAAATATTTATCAGGAGGATATTTATGTAGGATATCGTTATTTTGAGACTTTCGCACAGCAGGATGTATTATATCCATTCGGATATGGTTTGTCTTATACGCAGTTTGCACTATCTGACAGTGCAATTGAGGTCAACGGAAGTGGGAAGGATGCAGTACTGGATTTTGAGACGGTGGTAGCCAATATCGGTGATGAATACAGTGGCAGAGAAGTAGTCCAACTCTATGTAGAAGCAGTTGACAGCAGACTTGGAAGACCTGCAAGAGAATTGATTGGTTTTTGCAAGACAGAACAACTGGACTGTGGAGAACGAAGCAGAGTTAAGATCAGTATTCCCATAGAAAGAATGGCATCCTATGATGACAGTGGTGTGTCAGGACATAGAAACGCATACGTTGTGGAAAAGGGAGAATACCGATTCTATGCGGGCGGTAATGTCAGGGCTGCAGAACGTATCATGATAAATGGCAGAGAAAGCTATCATATAAATGATACTATTGTAATATCAAATCACGAGGAAGCACTGGCACCATCAGAAGCCTTTACAAGAATGCGCGCTGTGAGAAATGATGAGAATATACAGCTTACCTATGAACCGACACCACTTAGAACGGTTTCCCTGGAAGAACGCATAGCGGACAATATGCCACAGGAATATGCATATACAGGAGATCAGGGATTGAAGCTTGAGGATGTTGCCAGTCATAACTGTACGATGGAACAGTTCATTGCACAGTTATCCAGACAGGATCTGGCAGCTATTGTAAGAGGCGAAGGCATGTGCAGCATCAAGGTGACACCGGGAACGGCAGCAGCATTTGGCGGGGTTTCTGATAATCTGACGGGATTTGGGATTCCTGTCGGATGCTGTGCAGATGGACCGTCTGGAATCCGCATGGACAATGGCTCTTATGCAACGCAGGTGCCGATAGGAACTCTGCTGGCATGTACATGGGATGAGGCACTGATAGAGAACCTGTTTACAATGATGGGCAGTGAAATGCGGGAAAATAATATTGATACCTTGTTAGGACCGGGAATGAATATACACAGACATCCTCTGAATGGAAGAAATTTTGAATATTATTCAGAAGATCCATTAATAACAGGCAAGATGGCAGCCTGTGTAGTCCGGGGACTGGCGCATAATCATGTGTACGCTACGATTAAGCATTTTGCCTGTAATTCCCAGGAAACAGGCAGACATGTTGTGAATGCGGTTGTTTCCCAGAGAGCATTAAGAGAAATTTATCTCAAAGGATTTGAAATAGCAGTCAGAGAAGGCAAGGCAAGATCCTTAATGACGGCATATAATCCGGTTAATGGATATTGGACGGCATCCAATTATGACCTGACCACGACCATATTGCGAAAAGAATGGGGATATACAGGCATTGTCATGACGGACTGGTGGGCACAGATGAATGATGTAATAAAAGGCGGAGAAGCCTCCAGGCAGCGTACAGCAGATATGGTCATAGCCCAGAACGATATCTATATGGTAGTAAATAATAACGGTGCGGAGATCAATGCATATGAAGATGACACAATAGAAGCCCTGGAAACAGGTCGTTTAAAAGTGGCACAATTGCAGCAATGTGCAATGAATATATGTAGATTTCTGATGGACACTCCTGCCTTTGAACGTAGAAAGGACATGAAGATAGAGATTCCGTTTATTCATGCAAATGACTGGAATGACGGTATGAATGAACTGGGAGAAGATCATTGTCTCAGATGGGCAGAACAGTCATATGAGAGTAAGCATTTCTGCATAGACCGGGATGGTAATTATGATGTGATCGTCAAAATGATGTGCCCATATAGTGACAGAGCACAGACCGTATGTAAAGCAAAGCTGAATGGTACGGACATGATTACTTTCCAGACAAATGGAACAGATGGCAGATGGATCATGCAGAAGCTGCTCAGAGTGCGGTTAGAGCAGGGTAGTTATAATCTGGAACTTGCTTTTCCTAAGCCTGGAATGGAAATAGAATATATGGAATTCAAGTTATGTGATGAATAGAAGGAGTGGGATTATGCTGAAGGGTATGTCAAGAGATCGTGTCAAAGGTTTTCTGAATGTTGCTGGCACAAGAATTGTGAATGAAGATGGAAAGGAAGTTATCCTTACAGGCTGGGGACTTGGTAACTGGTTATTATGTGAAGGATATATGTGGCTTTCTGATGGGTGCGGGAGAATAGACCGTCCAAGGAGAATTGAACAGGTAGTCGAGGAATTGACAGGAGCAGATTATGCACAGCAGTTCTGGAGTACTTTCAGAAGAAATTATATTACGGCAAAAGATATAGAGGGTATGGCAAAGCTTGGTTACAACTCCATAAGAGTTCCTATTAATTACCGGCTTTTCATGGAAGAAGGAGAGGACATCATCTGGAAAGAAGAGGGATTCGATCTCCTGGATCAGTGTGTGGAATGGTGTGAGCAGTTCGGTCTTTATATGTGGATAGATCTGCACGGAGCACCGGGAGGTCAGACGGGAGCCAATATAGATGACTGTATTGATGATATGCCACGCCTTTTCATGGATGAATACCAGTTCAATAAGGGGGTTGCCTTGTGGGAACAGCTTGCCAGAAGGTATCATGACCGATGGATCATAGCAGGTTATGATATCCTGAATGAGCCACTTAGACCTAAGAGGACAGAAACGGACATTGATGTAGAATACCTTGTACCGGAGTTAAAGAGATTCTATGAAGAAGCAATTGCAGCAATCAGGAAGTGGGATACCAGGCATTTAATTTCGCTGGAAGGTCATCAGTGGGCAACACAGCCCCATGTATTCTGCAAAAAGTATGATGAAAAAATGGTAATTCATTTTCACAGATATGGCTGTCTTCCTGACAGAGATTGCCTGAAGCTGTATCAGGAATTATCACGCAGATGGAATTGTCCATTGTGGCTGGGAGAGACCGGAGAGGGTGAATTGTCCTGGTATACAGCGCTTTACCCATTGGCTGCAGAATTTGGAATTGGGTATAATATATGGCCATGGAAGAAGATGGATACACAGAATTCTCCATGCAGCGTTGTCAAGCCGGCAGACTGGGATAAGATTATAGCGTATGCAAAAGGCGGTAAGCATCCCGGTTATTCCAAAGCACAGGAAATTCTGAATGAATATCTGCAAAACATGCTGTACGAGAATTGTATACATCATAATGAAATCACAGATTATGTATTAAGACGCCCAGGCAGCAGGATTATGGCAGTGGATTTTGATGAACTGCCAGGCAGGGGGATCTCTTATTCTGGTCTGAGGCAGGAGGAAAACATTACAGAATACCGGTTAGGGACAGGAATGCGGATAGAAGAGAGGCAGGCATTAAAGACAAGAAATATGGGATTTGACTGTAAGTGGAATAAATATCGTCTCATTATGGAAAAGGGAGAATATGCGCAGTATTCCCTGCATGATATAGAGGAAGGTCATGATGTGCGTGTTGTACTTGAAGTCCCAAAGCATGTGATATTGCAGATATATCAGGATGATATAAGGCTTGGTCAGGCGGAACTGTTCCAGAGTAACGGAGTTACAGAGACCTCGGTGTATGGATTAAGAGCATCTTCCAGAAGTACAATCAGGATTGAAGTGCAGGAAGGCATGGCAGAATTTATACAGGTTCAGACAAGATAACATAAAAATCATGGATAAACAGCTTGTTGTTGAATGGAGGAAATGTTACAATATGAAGCAGAAATCATGATTTTTATGGACAGAACGGAGGACGCAAATGGGAAAGGTAACAATAAAAGATGTAGCCAGAGAGGCGGGAGTATCTATTTCTACCGTGTCTAATGCATTGAATGGCGTAGATGTAGTGTTACCGGAGACCAAAGCGCATATCCTCGAAGTAGCAGACAGGCTGCATTACATTCCTAATATGAATGGTCGTAATCTGAAGACCAAAGCAACTAAGACAATAGGGCTTCTGGTTACGTCACTGAAAGGCCCGTATTTTGGTATATTGGCAGATACATTATTCTGGGAGTGTAAGAAGAATGGGTATGATTTTAACATATTTGTGACCTGGGACAGTCAGTCAGCTATGAATAATGTTCTTGGAAATCGTGTAGATGGATGGATCATACTGGATAATGACATACAGAAAACGGAAGAGAACAGGATTTTTGCTTATGAGATACCGACAGTTTTTCTTGACCGGGAATCCTCTGGAGAAAAGGCATCAAGTGTTGTATTTGATTCCTATCATGATGGAGTGATGGCGACAGAATATCTGTTACAGAAGAAACCTCAGAAAATTGCATTTGTTCAGGGTGTATGGAATAATTATGACGCAAGACAGCGTTATCAGGGATTTATGGACACTCTGGCAAGGCATGATATGGAGATTGAATCCGAATATATTTTGAACGGAAGCTTTGAGCGGTATACAGCCCATGATGCTATGCAGGAATTTCTGCAAAAGAAGCGACCCGTTCCGAATGCCATATTTGCTGCCAATGATTTAAGTGCCATTGGATGTATGGACGTACTTCTGGAGGCCGGGTATCATATCCCTGAAGACATTATAGTAATGGGAGTAGATGATATTGAATTGGGTGAATGGTATCGTCCTGCGCTTACAACGATCAGAACAGGTATTGAGAAGCAGGCTGTTGTGGCAGTAGAGAAGATGATGACGCTTCTGACAGGAGAAGCCAAAGGGGATATTACCAAGATACAGGGAACATTAATAGAGAGACAGTCAACAAATAAAAATGCAGGAGCTGATTAAAACAGCTCCTGCATTAGATATTTATAGATACTCTGATTTTTCTTCTGCCAACTGTCACAGATTGAGGCTGCCATATCTTCCGTTGGGACAGACAGCTTGATATTGACCAGTTCTACATCTTTTTCACGGGCAATCAATTGAGCCTCGAATTCACCGGAAGTAGCCTTATAGTAGGTTGAGGTGATGGAGGCTTCATTTTTTAATTCCAGATGTTTCTCATCCAGAAAGGCATCAATATCTGCAATAATGGCTTCCCCGATACGATTACCGAAGTAAGAGAGTGTATTGCGTCCTTCATCTGTAATGGAGAAATAAGTCCGGTTCATCGTAGTGTCAGCTTTGATCAGTTCTGTATCCTGCAGATCGGAGATGACTTCCTGTAATGTCAGAAAGTTCGTATATTCTTTTTCAAGGATGAATTCACTGATCTGTGCGTAGGTCAGCTTGAATTTCACTTTATTGAGCATGTAAAGAACGATGAGCTTATAGAGTGTCAATGGATCTTGTGTCATGAATATCACGTCCCTTTCATTGATTAGTTGATTCGTAATATCTGCCCTGCCAGGAATCCCGCAGCCGCAGCTGTTGATGGAGTGTATTGAGTACATGACGTTTATTCAGACTCCATGCAGGTGCAAGCAGCAGCTCCTTTGGCCCATCACCGGTTACACGGTGAATAACGATGTCAGGTGACAGAACCTCCAGACAGGTAATTACAATATCAATATACTCCTCCAGAGACAGAATATCAAAAGTTTTTTGCTCATAGAGGGCAGCCAGATCTGTATTCTTCAATACATGAAGAAGCTGTAGTTTGATACCGTCTATATGGCAGGAATTCAGATAGTTACAGGTCTTTATCATCATTTCTTTCGATTCATGGGGAAGCCCCAGGATGACATGGACAATAACAGGAACCGAGATTGCATGAAGACGGTTTAGTGCTTCTTCAAATGTACTAAGAGGATAGCCTCTGCGTATAAATCTTGCAGTCTCTTCGTGCATCGTCTGTAAACCCAGTTCAACCCAGATAAATTTATCAGGATAGGAGTCTTTTAACGAACTTAACAGAGCTATCACATCATCGCCCAGACAATCCGGTCTTGTGGCAATGGAGATACCGACTACATCCGGTTCTTCCAGCACCTCGGTATAGAGGCTGCGCAGCCGCCCGGTGGGGGCATAGGTGTTCGTATAGGATTGAAAGTATGCAATGAAACGATTGCCTGTTTTTTTCGTGTGGAAATAGGAAAGACCTTCCAGAAGCTGCTGGCGTATGGAGTACTCCCCGCAGGCAGAGGCAGCAGGACTTGCAAAGTCCCCACTGCCGCCCACACTGCAGAATATGCATCCACCTGTCCCAAGCGTGCCATCACGGTTAGGACAGGTCATACCTGCATCCAGGGCTATTTTATAGATTTTCTCACCATATTGGTGTTTTAATTCATAATCGAGAGAATGATAGGGCTTGTCTCCCCAGCGTAAAGGATTCATCTTAGCGTCTGATGTGGGATTTAACAGCTTCAGCTACCAGCTCGGCAACCTTGGGGTTAAATGCTTCCGGCATAATGTTGTCTTCGTTCAGTTCATCATCAGGAACCAGACCTGCAATGGCATTGGCAGCAGCAAGCTTCATCTCTTCTGTAATCTGTGTGGCACGTCCTTCCAGGGCACCCTTGAAGATACCTGGGAAAGCGACAACGTTATTGACCTGATTCGGGAAGTCGCTTCTGCCGGTTCCTACGACTTTTGCACCTGCAGCCTTGGCAACATCCGGCATAATCTCAGGAACAGGGTTAGCCATAGCGAACAGAATAGAGTCTTTTGCCATGGAAGCTACCATTTCAGGAGTTACGATATTAGGAGCAGATACACCTACGAAGATATCAGCGCCTTTTAATGCATCAGCAAGGGAACCTGTCTCATGGTTGGGATTGGTGATCTTTGCCATCTTTTCCTGCATCCAGTTAAGCCCCTGTGTTGTGGTATCTACGATACCTACCTTGTCACACATGATGACATTGGTGAAGCCATAAGTCAGAAGAAGTCTTGTGATAGCGACACCGGCACTTCCTGCACCATTTACAACGACCTTGCAGTTTTCTTTCTGCTTGCCGACAACCTTCAGTGCATTGATAATACCTGCAAGAACAACGATTGCAGTACCATGCTGGTCATCATGGAAAACAGGAATATCCAGAATTTCCTTTAATCTCTCTTCGATTTCAAAACAGCGTGGAGCTGAGATATCTTCCAGATTGATTCCGCCGTAAGCAGGCGCAAGCCAGGTAACAGCCTTGATGATTTCTTCTGTATCCTGTGTATCCAGGCAGATGGGTACCGCATTGACTCCACCAAATTCCTTGAACAGAACGGCTTTGCCTTCCATGACGGGCATAGCGGCATAAGGTCCGATGTTGCCAAGTCCCAGAACGGCACTGCCATCAGATACAACGGCAACAGTATTTGCCTTCATCGTATATTTGTAGGCAGCTTCCTTATCCTTGGCGATTACCTTACAAGGCTCTGCAACGCCGGGGGTATAGGCAAGAGATAAGTCCTCTCTTGATTTTACGGGAGTTTTGGAGACAGTTTCCAGCTTTCCGTTCCATTTTTCATGAAGTTCCAGTGCTTTTTCCTGAATAGTCATAAGTACACATCTCCTAGTATTTTAAATTTTTAACTTCATTATAATGTAAGAAACAGGTCTTAGCAATAAATTCTTCTTCCTATTTTAGAAAAAGTGCGCTATAATAGGTAAGGCAGCACATTCTGCTGCGTCACATGAACATATTACACAAATGTCGTATATATGTATCTGAAAAATACAGCATATCCAAAGAAAGAATAAGTAACAACCCCAATTATAAAAGGCAGAAGATATTCATAATGGAACGTATATAGATATGGAGGAAGGTATGAGAGAAAAATACGAATCTCTTGCATTGGCTGATTTACGTGCAATCGCCAAAAACAGAGGCATTAAGGGAACCAGCGGGCTGAAGAAGGCGCAGTTGGTGGAACTGATGCTTGCTGAAGATGAAAAGGACAAGGCTGCCGGCAAGGATGTAGAGCCAAGACCAGTGTTACGTGCGCCGGGAGAAGCCAGGGAAGAACGCCCCGAAGAGAAATTCCCCGCAGAACTGGACAGCGGTGTGGCTGCAAACGGCATTCTGGAAGTCATGCCGGACGGATTTGGTTTTATCCGCTGTGAGAACTTCCTGCCCGGTGAAAATGACGTTTATGTAGCGCCTAGTCAGATCCGCCGCTTTAATCTCAAGACAGGCGATGTTATCGTAGGAAATACCAGAGTAAAGACACAGAATGAGAAGTTCAGTGCATTATTATATGTGAAGAAGGTCAACGGATTACCTCCTGAACTGGCTTGCAAACGCCGCAATTTTGAGGACATGACTCCTATTTTCCCTAATGAAAGAATCAGACTGGAGACAGCAGGGGCGAGTGTTGCCATGCGAATCATGGATCTGATGAGCCCCGTAGGAAAAGGTCAGCGTGGTATGATCGTGTCACCGCCAAAGGCTGGTAAAACAACACTGTTAAAGGAAGTTGCCCAGTCCATCAAGAAGAATTCACCGGAGATGCATCTGATCATTCTGCTGATTGATGAGCGTCCAGAGGAAGTAACAGATATCCGTGAAGCAATAGAAGGACCGAATGTAGAAGTTATTTATTCCACTTTTGATGAATTGCCGGAGCATCATAAACGTGTATCCGAAATGGTCATAGAGCGTGCCAAGAGACTGGTAGAACATAAGAAAGACGTATGTATCCTTCTGGACAGCATTACCAGACTGACAAGAGCCTATAACCTGACTGTGCCACCCAGCGGAAGAACACTTTCCGGTGGTCTTGATCCGGCAGCTCTGCATATGCCCAAGAGATTCTTCGGTGCAGCCAGAAATATGCGGGAAGGCGGCAGCCTTACCATTCTTGCAACAGCATTGGTAGACACTGGCTCCAAGATGGATGATGTGGTATATGAAGAGTTCAAGGGAACAGGTAATATGGAAATGGTACTGGATCGCAGACTTTCCGAGAGAAGAGTGTTCCCTGCCATTGATATTCCCAAATCCGGTACGAGACGTGAAGATCTGTTGTTGACACCGGATGAACTGGAGGCAATTAATATTATCCGAAGAGCCCTCAATGGACTGAAACCGGAAGAGGCAGTAGATAAGATACTTGACCTTTTCTCCAAGACCAAAGACAACATGGAATTCGTCAATACTGTAAAGAAGATGAAATTCATATAAAAAAGACTTGCATATCATAAAAAGCTATGTTATACTGAGTAAGCTGTTTATGAGAACATAAGTAAATGAAAAAGAAGATTTTATCTATAGAGAGGTGAAAAACATGAGAGAAGGAATCCATCCTAATTACTATCAGGCAACTGTTACATGCAACTGCGGTAACACATTCGTAACAGGATCTACAAAGCCTGAAATCCACGTTGAAGTTTGTTCAAAATGCCATTCATTCTACACAGGTCAGCAGAAGGCTGCATCAGCTCGTGGACGTATTGATAAGTTCAATAAGAAGTACGGCGTAGAAAGCAAATAAGAAACGTTCAAAAGGTTGAGGTAAGATTTTATCTCAACCTTATTTTTAGTTCATAGGATATGTGACAGACTCGGAGGACTATATGGCTAAGAAGAAACAGACACATTATTCCGGTATCGGCGGACAGGCTGTATTGGAAGGTGTGATGATGAAGAATAGAGATAAATATGCAGTGGCTGTACGCAAGCCCAACGGTGAGATTGATGTAGAGGTCGAGGAATACAAGGGCGTATGCGGAGATAAGAAGTTTGCGAAGCTGCCGTTTATCCGTGGCGTATTTGCTTTTATTGATTCCCTGATACTGGGAATGAAGGTAACGACTTATTCTGCTTCCTTCTATGAGGAAGAGGATGAGAAGCCAAGTAAGACGGAAGGGAAGCTGGAGAAGCTTCTGGGTAACAAGGCAGATGATATCATGATGACTTTTACCGTGATTTTATCCGTAATCATTGCAGTAGCGTTGTTCATGCTCCTGCCCCTGTTCCTTTCAGACCTGCTTGGTAAATACATCCGCAATGCCAGCGTGATTGCAATTATCGAGGGACTGATCAGAATACTGATCTTCATTGCGTACATCGCTGGAATCTCTCTTATGAAAGATATTAAAAGGCTCTATATGTATCACGGAGCAGAACATAAATGTATCAACTGTATTGAAAAAGGCAGACCACTTACGATAAAAGACGTAAAGCGAAGCTCCAGACAGCATAAGCGCTGTGGAACAAGCTTCCTGCTATTCGTTGTTCTGGTGAGTGTCATTGTATTCTTCTTTATCAGAGTGGATAATATGGCACTGAAGCTGGTTCTGCGTATTGCGCTGGTTCCTGTCATTGCAGGTATTTCCTACGAGATTATCCGTCTGGCAGGCAGAAGTGATAATATTGTTGTAAGAATCATATCCGCCCCCGGTTTGTGGATGCAGAAGCTTACGACCAAAGAGCCGGATGAGGATATGATCGAAGTAGCAATTGCTTCTGTAGAAGCAGTCTTTGACTGGAAGGCATACTTAAAAGAGACCTTTGGATACGAAGTAGATGACAGCTGGATGCAGGATACAACTGCGGCAGAAGAGCCTTAGCAGGGTTATGAATATGACATACAGAGAATTATATGAATATGGAAAGAAGCAGCTGGAAGATGCAGGAATTGAAGAGGCTGCACTGGATGCCAGACTGCTTCTGGAATATATTTGCCATACAGACAGGAATGCGTTGCTGGTTCATGGAGACAGTGTGCGAAATGATCTGGAAGAACAGTTCTATCGTACAGTAATAGAGAGAAGAGCACAGAGAATCCCCCTGCAGCACATTACAGGTGAGCAGGAATTCATGGGGCTTACTTTCAAGGTGAATGAGCATGTACTGATTCCAAGACAGGATACAGAGATTCTGGTGGAAGAGGCAATGAGATATCTTAGTGACGGCATGCGCATACTGGATATCTGCACCGGCTCCGGATGCATTTTGCTGAGCTTGTTAAAATACAGCAATGAATGTGAAGGCATGGGCGTGGACATTTCAGAAGATGCACTGGCAGTTGCAGGAGAGAATGCCGGCAGACTTGGGATTCAGGCTGATTTCAGGCAGAGCGACCTCTTAGAGAAGGTAGAAGGCAGGTTCGATATGATCGTATCGAATCCACCCTATATTGAGACTGCCGTAATAGAGACTCTGATGCCTGAGGTCAGGGAACATGAGCCGATGATCGCTCTGGATGGCAAGGCTGATGGGCTGTATTTTTACAGGAAAATAATAGAGCAGTGTCCGGCATATATGACTCGTGGTGCGAGACTGTTCTTTGAAATAGGTTATGACCAGGGCGAAGCAGTAAAAGAACTCATGATACAGAGGGGATTTACTGAAGTAGAAGTGATACAGGACTATGCGAAGCTGAATCGGGTCGTAACCGGCTGCTGGAATATGGCATAAATATAGATACGCACACAGCAGACCAGTGTCTGTGCAGGTGATTGACAAGGTTAATATTTGGAAAGGCATGGTAATAGAGATGTTTGATAAGTTAGATGATTTGATTGCCCGTTATGAAGAAATCATGAACGAGCTTCATGAGCCTACAGTAGCAGATAATCAGGCAAGATTCCGCTCTCTGATGAAAGAGCAGAGCAACCTGCAGCCTATTGTAGAAGCTTATACAGAATATAAGAAATGCAAAGAGACCGTAGAAGATTCCCTCTCTATGCTGGAATCTGAAAATGACGAAGAAATGCGTGAAATGCTCAAGGAAGAACTAAACGATGCCAAGAAGCGCATTGAAGAATTAGAGCAGCAGTTAAAGATTCTTCTTCTGCCTAAGGACCCTAACGATGATAAGAACGTAATCGTGGAGATCCGTGCAGGCGCAGGCGGAGACGAAGCAGCATTGTTCGCAGCAGAAATCTACCGTATGTATGTACATTACGCAGAGAGCCGCCGTTGGAAGGTAGAGACTATGGAAGTCGAGGAAATCGGTATTGGTGGTATGAAGAGCGTTACTTTCATGATCAGTGGACAGGGCGCATATTCAGTAATGAAGTACGAATCCGGTGTACACCGTGTACAGCGTGTTCCTGAGACAGAGTCCGGCGGACGTATCCATACCTCTACGATCAGTGTAGCCGTTATGCCGGAAGTTGATGAAGATATTGATATCAAGATTGAAGATAAGGATATCCGTATTGATGTAATGCGTGCATCCGGTAATGGTGGACAGTGTGTCAACACCACAGACTCCGCTGTACGACTGACTCACTACCCTACAGGTATTGTGGTATACAGCCAGACTGAGAAATCCCAGTTACAGAATAAGGCTAAGGCTTTCGCCCTTCTGCGTGCCAAGCTGTATGATATCGAGCAGCAGCAGAGACATGATGCAGAAGCAGAGATGCGTAGAAGCCAGATTGGTACAGGCGATCGTTCCGAGAAGATCAGAACCTATAATTTCCCTCAGGGACGTGTTACTGACCACAGAATCAACCTGACCCTGTATAAGCTGGATAAGATTATGAATGGTGATATCCAGGAAATCATTGATGCCTGCATCGCAGCCGACCAGGCAGCTAAGCTGGCGAAGATGAATGAGAACTAAACTGTATAGAAATATAAGAGAAACGGTCATGGCAGTGTGATATGTGCCCTCCTTACTGGACAACCAGTAAGGAGGGTATTTTTTAGTCAAGAAATTATGCTATAAAGCGCAGGTGGTATTTTTTTTAACATGATTTTGATAAATAAAAAGATTGGAAAAGAACATAATTATGGTATAATTAGACCATAAATAGAGGAGGTATCTATTATGCCACATATAATTCCAATTAAAGATTTGAAAAATACATCAGAGATATCTGATATGTGCCACAAGACAGAGGAGCCAATTTATGTTACTAAAAATGGATATGGCGATATGGTAATTATGAGTATGGAGACTTATGAGTCAACCATGCAACACATTGCTATGTATAGAGATATAGAGATATCTGAAAAGCAGATAGATAAGGGAAGGTGATAAGATTGAGCAAAAATTTGACGACTTCAAAACTGGATAGGCAAAATATTCTTAATAATGAAAAGGCTTTGGTAGAAATTCAGAATCAGATAGGCATTCAGGGAATAAAGTTTGAGAATAAAGTTTATTTTACAAAAACTATGTTATCTACATATTTTGAGGTGGATATAAGAACAATTGAAAGATATGTCAGTGATAATGTAGATGAACTTTCATCTAATGGTTATGAAATAATTAAAGGAAAGCGATTGAAAAACTTCATTGATGAAATTGAAAAGTTGGATGTTCCCGACATTAATGTCGGGAACATCAGTAATCGAACGTCTCAATTAGCCATTTTTGATTTTCGATCTTTTTTAGATTTGGCAATGATGTTAGTAGAAAGTCAGCCGGCAAAAAGTTTGCGGCAGATAATGTTAGATATTGTAATAGATTTTATTAATCAAAAAGCTGGTGGTGGAACTAAATACATTAATCAAAGAGATAGCGAATTTTTGGGTGCTTTTTTACAGGAAGAAAATTATAGAAGAGAATTTACAGATGCGTTAAGAGATTATGTGGACATGGGCAATGCTAAATATGGAATTTATACAGATAAGATATATCAAAGTATTTTTAGAGAAAAAGCGAAGGAATATCGCCAGATTTTAAAGCTTTCTGATAATGAAAAAGTGAGAGATACCTTTTATTCAGAAATTCTTACACTTATAGCATCATATGAATGCGGATTAGCAGATATGATAAAACAACAGTCAGAGAGTCTTGGTCATAAGTTGAATAATTGGGAGATGGCTGATTTATTTAAAGCATTTGAATCACTGCCTTTGTGGAAACCATTAATTATACAAGCAAGAACTAAAATGGCAAGTCGAGATATGGCATTAAGAGAGGCATTCCATTATCAATTAGAAGAATATATAAAGCCATTGTCTGGTGAAGAATATGAAAAATTCTTAGGAGCGGCAGGAGATGAACTTGAAAAATTAATGGCAGAAAACAAAGATGTATTAAGAAGATTAAAGGAGAGTGAATAATGTCAAATTACATATATATCACTCCCGAACAGGCAAGAATAACGCATGAGAAAACGATTGAATATAGTGGAGGTGGAACGCTTGAAGAACTCGACTTCGGACGGTTAGAAAGTGTTTTATACAACATACAAAATGATGAATGGTATCCTAGATTTGTAGATAAGTTGACCCATTTGTTTTTCTGCACATGCCAATTCCATTGTTTTGCAGATGGAAATAAAAGACTGGCAATTACACTGTCAACACTTTTTTTGCTTTTAAATGGTTATATGTCAATAGCCGCTACATTTTTGCAAAAAACAGAAAATATTAGCTTGAATGTAGCAGCAAGTAAAATAGATAAAGAATTATTACATAAAATTATGGAAGCAATAATGAATGAAACATTTGATACGGATGAAGAATTAAAGTTAGAAATTTACAATGCTATCAATTAAAATAAATTTATGATGATGAAGACGTATCAAGCTTTGATTGAAAAATAGGAAGATGAGAATATGAAGTGGATTTTAACTAAGAGGGAGTATCAATGAGTTACAAGGCAATGGATGGAACCAGACAGTGGGATGGAAGCAAGAAAGTACCAGAAGAGAGAATGGCAGTCAAGATGCAGAGCTTTGCGCGGACGGGAATAACGCCGGACATTGCAGGGGCAGACTTGTCCTATGCGTTAAAGCTGCAATATGCCAGGTGGAAAGCTAAGGGATTAAGGACTACCATGGAAATCACTCCGGCTGAATACACAATGCCGCAATCGCGTTCAAAGAATACTTTCTGGAGTGATGAGAAATATACGCATGAGAGAAGAATGCACATGGCAAATTTATCACAGAAATACTATAAGGGTGATAAATGCATAGATACACAGGAAAGCCAGATTGCAATCAATGCAATCGTAACGGATACGACGGTAGAGACCAGTGCAGTAGAAAGTGACTATTATTGCTGCCCATCCTGCGGTGCTATCAGCAGAATTAAGGAATTAATGACAGGATGTCCATATTGTCAGACCAAATTTCAGATATCGGATTTGTTCCCTAAGGTTACGAACTTCTATTTTTATGATGATGATTCCTCACAGGTTAAGAAAATAAAGAATATAGGGATCGCAGCAGGTATACTTATTTTCATTTTGGCTGTAATCTACAACATGATGAATGTAGAACATTTTAATGTAATGAATATCGTGGGAGCAGTGGCAGGTGGAGCCTTTGGAGGATATGCAGTATTTGCATTTTCTACAATAGGATATGGAATCTGTAAGGGAATGCAAGGTGTTGGTGAAGTTGTCGGCTCCAGGAAAGCAGAAAGAAAAATAGAAAAGAAATTGAAATCCTTAGATAGTACCTTCTCCTATAAATTATTTGAAGGACAACTTATTTCATTCCTGAAAATGACACTTTTTTCAGATGATACACGTAATCTTGCTTGTTTTGAAGGTACTTATGTCCCTGAAAAATACAAGGATTTAATAGATATGAACTATCATGGAACAGTAGCCTTGAAAAGCATGGAAACAACTGGTAATATTGTAAAACTTAATATGAAAGTGTTCCTTCGTAACACGTATTGTATAAATAACAAAATCAAAATAAAAGATGAAGAAATCCCAATCCAGGTGGCGAAGAATATCTCTACCCCTACCAAAGCCGGATTTTCCATCAGACGATCCCAATGCAAGAACTGTGGAGGCAGCTTCGATGCCACCCATCAAAGGATTTGCCCTTACTGTCAGACAGTGTATGATATGAAAGATGAAGACTGGGTAATAATCAATATAGGAGAATAAAAGTTCCTGTATTCCTTAAAGTGGACATTGTCCATTTTGTATGCTATACTCTCTTTTGTATAAATATTCAGAATCGAGGTATAACATGAACATAACAAAGAGAAGAATGTTCCCTGCACTTCTTACAATATTGTTATTCGCAACACTATTTGCAGGATGTGCAGGCAAGCAGTCAGATGCAGGACAAAATGATGCATCGCAGAAGGAAATTACCTGTGCGGCAGATCTGGAGGGAGCCAGAATCGGTGTACAGCTTGGAACAACTGGTGATATCTACGTATCGGACTATGAAGGCGATGAAGCAGGAACCAAAATCGAGCGTTATAACAAGGGTGCAGATGCTATCCAGGCATTGAAACTCGGCAAGATTGACTGCGTAGTCATAGACGAGCAGCCAGGCTTACAGTTTGTGAAGCAGAACAGTAACATTCGTATTATTGATGAAGAATTTACACTGGAAGATTATGCCTTTTGCGTAGCCAAGGAAAATACAGAGCTGCTGGACAATATCAATGGTGCACTGGAGAAGTTAAAAGCTGATGGCACAATTGACAGTATTGTGAAAAATTATATCGGTACAGAGGAAGAAGTAGGGCAGTATCCATATGTCAGCAAGGAAGTAGAGAGAAATAACGGGACATTGATCATTGGAACCAATGCAGAGTTTCCACCCTATGAATATTATGACAACAATCAGGTAACGGGTATTGATATCGACATTATGCGTGCAATCAGTGATGAATTGGGTATGGATATCCAGGTAGAGGATATGGCTTTTGACTCTATTATTGCAGCAATCACATCGGGCAAGGTCAATGTCGGTGCATCAGGCTTCACAGTAACGGAAGAACGTAAGAAGAATATTAACTTCACAGATACTTATATTACGACCAAACAGGTCATTATTGTAAAAGGCGATAACGACACGCAGAAAGCAGGTATCGGGGAGAAAATCTACGATAACTTTATCAAAGACAGCCGTTATATGTATATTGTAAAGGGTCTTGGCAATACGCTTCTCATTACATTGCTGGCTGTTACGATTGGTATTATCCTTGGGTTCATTATCGCAATCATCAGAACAGGCTATGACAGGAATGGTGAACTGCCGATATTGAATGCCATTTGCAAGGTATATTTGACAGTTATGCGTGGTACGCCTGTTATGATCCAGTTGTTGATTATTTACTATGTTATTCTGGCATCAGCAACGAATAAGATCATGGTTGCGGCTATCGCATTTGGACTGAACTCCGCAGCATATGTTGCAGAAATTGTCCGTTCCGGTATCATGTCAGTGGACATTGGACAGTTCGAGGCAGGCAGAAGCTTAGGTCTGAATTATCAGCAGACTATGCAGTCTATCATTCTGCCACAGGCAATCAAGAATATACTTCCGGCATTGCTCAACGAAGTTATCAGCCTTTTGAAGGAGACTTCTATCAGTGGTTATATCGGTCTGATGGATCTGACAAAAGGTGGAGATATCATCAGAAGTAATACATACGAGGCATTTCTGCCACTGATCGCAGTTGCAATCATCTATCTGGCGTTAGTTATGCTGTTGAGTTTCCTGGCAGGCAAGCTGGAGAGGAGGTTACGGAACAATGAGCGATAATGTGATTCTGGAAGTAAAAGACTTACATAAATATTATGAGAAACAGGAAGTATTAAAAGGAATCAGCACCACAATACGAAAAGGTGATGTCATTGCCATTATTGGACCGTCTGGGTGTGGTAAATCTACATTTCTGCGTTCCCTGAATCTTCTTGAAGTACCGACTAAGGGACAAATTCTCTTTGAGGGAACAGATATAACGGATAAAAAGACAGACATTAACCAGATGCGCCGTAAGATAGGTATGGTATTTCAGCAGTTCAACCTGTTCCCTAATATGACCATTCGCGAGAATATCATGTTGGCACCTGTGAAGCTGAAGCTGATGACCAAAGAACAGGCATCTGCCAAGGCAGAGGAGCTGCTTGCAAGGATTGGACTGGCTGATAAGGCAGAGGCATACCCTGCACAGCTTTCAGGTGGTCAGAAGCAGCGTATCGCTATTGTACGCTCACTGGCTATGAATCCTGATGTGATCCTGTTCGATGAACCAACCTCAGCCCTTGACCCGGAGATGGTTGGAGAGGTATTACAGGTAATGAAGGAGCTGGCAGGCACAGGGATGACGATGGTAGTTGTGACACATGAAATGGGATTTGCCAGAGAGGTTGCGAACCGTGTCATGTTTATCAACGAAGGTGTCATTGCAGAGGAAGGAACGCCACAGGAGATCTTCAGTGCGCCCAAGAGCCAAAGATTACAGGAATTTTTATCCAGGGTGTTGTAATGATATATTTTCTGGTGAAATATACAGGATTAAAAGAACGTGGTGTAAAGGGCTGCGTTCTTTTGATTTTGTGGTACTAAATGTCATTGTATATCTAAAAGCTATCTCAGAATACTTTATTTAGAAGACACGGAGAGGGTAATGATGAAAAAAGTTGTTGCATATTAGCCGCAGTGATTGTGATAGTCTGTGCAGTTTGTTTTGGAAGATGGGGGCAGGAAAATTCTGATCTTTCTTTTCAGTTTGAGAAAACGGTTTATACGTATAAAGATGAATATTGCAGCGTGGAAGATCTTGTATATCTGCAGATGGTGGGAAGCAGGAATAAGGAAAAGGAAAGAAAAATCAATCAACTGCTTGAAGACGATAGAAAAAAAGTGTTGGAACTGGCAATTCCTGATCCTGATGAGGAGCTGCCTTTTCACTTGCTGTATGTTCTGAAAAAAATAAAAATTTGGTTTAGCAGTAGATGTAGAGACATTGAAATTTATAATTTGTGGTGATGTATTAATTATGGAAAAAATGGTTCGTATTTTAAATTAGAACGTGTTGGACAAGTTCAGATGTCAGATGGATTCGAAGGATAGCATGTCAGTTGGATTTTTACATAAGCGTCATTATGTTGTCAGGATGTCAGGCATCGGAAAAATGCTGCGGTTATTGATGATAAAGATGAGAATGTTATACAGGATTGTGAAACAGAATATGTAGCTGAATGCTTACGCCAGAAGAGGATATGAATGGAGACGGATTAAAAGATATAAAAGTAGGTACTACATTCGCACAAGAGGAGACGGAACCTATGTCTGAAGCATTTCTCTATCAGGAAGAAAGTGGGCTGTTTTATCTTGAATCATACAGGGCACTTGTAGACTAGACAGGTAGTGCTGACAGATTAGCAGTATGGGAGGGATAGATAATAATGAAAAAAATTATTTCATGCATCAGTATATCAGTACTGTTATTGGGACTTGCGTGGAGCTGTGCGAAAGCGGAAACCTTAGATTTTGAAAGAAGCAGACAGTCGGAAGAAAAGATTAAAACAGAGGAAAGCAGAGCAGGAGAAAACAAAACAAATCATACAAACGAACAGGACAGCAGAAACATATGTGAGTCGGTAAAGAAAGTTGATTTCTCATCAAAAGAATATCCGATTAATTGGGAGATTTATACAGATCAGGTGGAACAGGCATATAAAGAGAACTTTTATAGGATTATTACAAATCAGATACCATTGGAGTATGGGGAAGAAGAGGCTGTCTATTTTCGGGATCATCTACGAGGGATAGCGGATTTAGATGACATGGAGTTTATAGAACAATTTGTAAAAAAAGCGAAATATCGTTTTATTGATTGTGATGGGGATGGACTTCCAGAATTGCTAATGGACATTGGAATAAATGGTTTCTGCATATTAAAGTATCTTATGGAAGAACAAAAAGTAGAGGTTTATCACTGGCTGGACGAATATGAAGAACTTCTTGGTTCGGATCAGATAGGGTATTGTAATTCTACAAGTGCAAATAATACCCGATATGGATATAAAACATTGAATAGGACAGGAGAAGTGGAAAATGAAATTTATTTTACTGTTTATTATGGTGAGACTGGAATAGAATATGAGATTTTTATATTCGGAGATGAAAGTATGAGCGGGCATTTGAATCAGGAACAATGGGATGAAGTGACAAAAGACTTTTTTACAATGCTTGACCGACCTGTTACTATGGTAACGTATGAGGAGGCTTTCGGGAAAAATTTTATTGGAACAGAAGCGCTGCATGGAAATACTGATGAGGCAATGAGGGTATATGATGAATTTTTGTCAGGAGAGAGAGCGTTGGAAAATTCTGGTGGAAGTACGATAGCAGATATGGATGATGGAAGTATGAAGTATCTGACGTGTGACATAAATGGAGATCATATACCGGAGTTACATATTCAGACATCGGGAGATTATTATATTCTTGCATATCAAAATAGTGTGCTGTTTGTTTTGTTTCATGAACAGGTGGAAGAGGCATTAAAATGTTATGGTGTTTGTAAAAATGGCGAGATTGTGTATAAATATACGAAAGAAAATAAGGAAAGTTATTCCTTTTATAAATTTGAGTTTTCTGGAAATGCGTTTAAAACAAATGGATTTTACAGGAATGACAGTAATGGAAATGGTGTATATGATGAGAATGATGAGTATGAATGTAATGAAGATATTTGCACGTTTGAGCAGTGGATTAGCAGTGCAGAAGGATATTTCAGTATCAATAAAAATGGGGATGTGCAGATTTTGGATATGATGGAATGGAAAGATTACGATGAATCAAGGAAAAGGTAGGAAAAAGTATGTTTGTGGAATAGCGGGTATTTTGATCGTAAGTTTAATTGCTTTTTATGTAGTCTTAAACGGTACGGAGAACAATCAGACTTCACAAGTGAAGAATGAGATATACACTCTTGAAAGGGAAGGTTTTGAAATGACAGAGGAAGAAGCGGCAAAGGCTGTTTTTGATTACATGTATTCAGATTGTGACTATGATTATGACGCAAAGGTTATTTCTACTATGCTGCAGGGACAAATGGTATATTTATACCAAACGCAGGAAAAAAGTGACTTGCAGTATGAAATGTTACAGAGCAAAGATAGGACAGAAGATGGGCAATATTATGTCTTTGCACACGATACACGTTATGAAACAGATGCCCTTTCGCAGGGCTTCTATGATGAATATCACACGGATTACGCAGTTAATAGGAAGACAGGCGAAGTTCTTCGGGAGTCTCAATGGATAGAGACTGATGCAGGTTATAAATTGCTTTATAGTGAAGCATATGAAAAGGCGGTTAATCAGTTATATTTTAATGAGGATGTTTCAGATGGAAAGATGCCAGAGGAACAAGCTGCAAGAGTTCTTTTTTATTATATATATTCAGATGAGGGTTTTGATTATGATTTGATGGTTGTAAGAACATATAAACAGGAACAGTCGGTATATGTATATCAGCTTCCAGAAGATCAGACGTTCCCCTGTGTAAGAAATTTTTCATGTAAAGGTATGACGGAAGATAAGAAATACTATATTTTTGCAGATTATACAGACTATTATACTCATGGTTATGAACCTGTTTTTACTCATTATCAGTATCTTACAAGTTATGCTGTTAACAGGGAGACGGGCGAAGTGCTTCGGGAACGGGAATGGAGTGATATAGAGTGTGAGTGGTTGTATAATGAAGAGTATAAAAAAGCAGTTAAATAGTGGAAAACATTTTATGCAATCCTGTTGTATGGTGATATATAAGAGGATGGCGAGGTTACAGCTTTTTATAACCGTGATGATGTGGACAAACTTTATATCAGCCAGGTGGATACATAATAAAGTATGCAGACGAAAATGAAAAAGCAAAATGAACTGATCAGTTAAAAGAATGAGGAGAAGATGAATAAAAAAATAATTTCATGTATTAGTGTATTAGCACTGCTATTTGGACTTGTGTGGAGTTGTATGAAAACAGATGACAAAAAAAGACAGAGTGTGACAGAGCAGGCGATGCTGGCATATCAGGAATTTTTAGAGGGAAAAATAAGTGTAGACGGAATAGATATTGATAGTATTACGGTGCCCACGGGAGAGCCAGGTAGGCATTATGAGACTAAATATGCTTTTTTTGATTGTGATAGGAATGGAGTGCCGGAATTGCATGTGAATTCTGCTAGGTATTATTATATATTTCAATATAAAGATAAGAATGTTTGGGTGTATAAAAATTTGTCACCGTATCCATATTATTACGCATTACAGAATGGAGCGTTTATTAGTCACCGGATGGGAGCAGGACCTGTATCAGATGAGTATAAGTATTCTATTTTTGATACATTTGGTAATGAAATTTTTAGTATTGGATTTACCAAATACGATGAAAATGGTAATGGAACATATGATGAAGATGATGAATATATATTTGACGATGTAATAGTCACAAAGGATGAGTGGGAAAAACTGACAAGAAAATATTTGTATAAAGATGAAGACGGAATTGATCAAATAAAAAATGAAATTTCGTGGTTGAAGATGGAATTTTGAAGTGTACAAAGAGTGAGAACAGATTAAACTTGAGGATATTGGAATAGAATTGCAGGAAAAGGCACTTGATTTTTTAGAATAAGTTGATCCGTTAAAAGAATGAGGAGAAGATGAATAAAAAAATTATTTCATGCGTCAGTATATTAGTACTGTTATTGGGACTTGCGTGGAGCTGTGCGATAAGAAAGACCAGCACAACTAAAAATGGTTCGTATTATGAGAATAACCAGACTTTACAAGTAAAGAATGAGGTATACACGCTTGAAAGGGAAAGAAATGAAGCTAATATATACAATGTAACGATAAATTATCCGCAATTGGAAGGTAGTCTTGGACCAAACAAAGACATAAATAAAGCAAACTCACTTTTAAAAGATGCAGCATTTTCTATGTATGCGAAAACATATGTGGAAGCAGTTGCGCAGTTGGAAGAGGAAGTGCAGGATGCACATGCCTATGCAGGAGATGTAATTAATTATGATATTCTGCAGTTGGATAATGATTACATAAGCTTGGTATTTTCTATAGATTCGTGTGTAGGAGGACCGTCTTATACGCATCAATATCCGGTTACTATAGACATAGAAAAAGGGGAATACATTTACTTTAGTGATTTTGCAGATATTGATGTTGTACAGCAAATGCTGCAGTCGGGAAATTTTGAAGTATATGCGGGAACTTATAGTGAATTTAGTGATGAAGATGCGCATGATTCAGATGTAATTAATTTGTTTGCGAAAACGTTTCGGAAACAGGTTAGTGCAGGTACGACAGGAGAAGGTTTTGACCGTTTTAGTAGTCAGAATATAGGGTTAGATCAACAGTATTTACATATTTATTTCCCTTTTGAAAAAGGAATATCTTTTCAGATATTATATTTTAGGTATTCCAAAGAATAAATTGGAGAACGAGAATTGAGTGATATGGCGATGATAGAGATATAGAGTGGTACATAAAAGAGAGGGAGATGTCGTTTTCAGAGAGATGGAGTGCATTTTGGGGAGATGATGTGGACAAAGCTTTGGCAGGAAAGGATTTTGTGATTGTAACCTTGCGTGATTACTATTACCACGAGTATGCGATTGATATGCGGCAGATACGTGAACTGTTAAAGGAAGACTTTGTGAAGAGCATGCTGTAGGCTGGTCAGGGGAGAGTGTGAAGAGATGACTCAGACATCATTTTGAACAGGCAAGGATATAAGTGGAATAAGATGATTGAGGCGGATGGAACAGCAAGTACCTGCCGTAGCTATAATGATTTGATGCAAGAAAGACTGATACCGTCAAGGGCGGACATCCTGCCATAGAAGAAAATAAAGAGAGAAAAAGTTAGGAAAGGATTTAAAAATATATGAGAGGTCTTTGATAATGAAGTTAAGACAGAATAGAGAGATTAAGAAAAGTATAAAAATATATAGGAAAGAGGTATTTTGCGGAATAGTTGGTATTTTGCTCATAAGCTTGATTGTTTTTTATACAGTATTAAACAGCATGGAGAATAAGCGAACTTTACAAGTGAAGAATGATGTATACTCTC
>OGNF01000458.1_pt1 | contig 45119 bp, 34 predicted proteins | sample 1573321 | NCBI WGS metagenome assembly OGNF01 (sample SAMEA2581911, study PRJEB24529) | metagenome | biome: Human gut stool | place: China | collected 2011 | reverse complement strand
AGCCGCGCCAGACTTAGGATCTGGTGTCTTACGACGTGAAGGTTCGAGTCCTTTCACGCGCACTTTAATCTTCAGCGGCTGCGGGCACTGCTTCGCAGCCGCTTTGCAACTTTATATTCCATGATAGAGAAGATCAACGCTCTCAGAGAGGAGATCGCTTCCTGCTCGGCTTCCACGCCGGAGGAGGTGGAGGCGCTCCGAATCAAATACCTCAGCAAGAAGGGCCTCGTGTCGGCTCTGATGGCTGATTTCCGCAATGTGCCCGCCGACCAGAAACGTGAGGTGGGCCAAAAAATCAACGAACTCAAGACTTTCGCCACCGACACCATCAACGCCCTGAAAGAGAATTTCGCCACAGCGGAAGACCCTTCGCTCGGCGACCTCGACCTTACACGCACCCCCACCGAGTGCCGCCCCGGCACCCGTCATCCCCTCTCCATAGTGCGCAACGAGATGCTCCGCATCTTCGCCGGCATGGGATTCACCATCGCCGAGGGTCCTGAAATCGAGGATGACTGGCATGTGTTTGAAAGCCTCAACTTCCCTCCCGACCATCCCGCCCGCGACATGCAGGACACCTTCTTCATCGCCCGCAACCCGCTCGACATCCTGCTCCGCACCCACACTTCCTCGGTACAGACCCGCGTGATGGAGAAAAACCAGCCCCCTATCCGCATCGTGTGCCCCGGCCGCGTATACCGCAATGAGGCCATCTCGGCTCGCGCCCACTGCTTCTTCCATCAGGTGGAGGGCCTCTACATCGACCGCAACGTATCTTTTGCCGATCTGCGCCAGGTGCTCCTCTCCTTCGCCCGCCAGATGTTCGGCCCCGAAACAAAGATTCGTCTCCGTCCCTCATATTTCCCCTTCACAGAGCCATCCGCTGAGATGGATATCTCCTGCGATATCTGCGGCGGCAAGGGTTGCGCCTTCTGCAAAGGCACCGGATGGGTGGAGATCCTCGGTTGCGGCATGGTCGACCCCAACGTGCTCAAGGCCTGCGGCATCGACCCCGAAATCTATAGCGGCTACGCCTTCGGCATGGGTATCGAACGAATCACCAACCTCAAATATCGTGTGAAAGACCTCCGCATGTTCAGCGAAAACGACGTGCGTTTCCTCGAGGAATTCGAATCCGCCCGCTAAATCACCATAAACTCATAAACTCATAAACTCGTAAACTCGATAATGACCATCAAGCAGAGATATGAAGGGATATTGGAGGCGTTCAGCCGGACCATGCCCGACCCCAAGACGGAACTTCATTACGACACTCCGTTTCATCTGCTGCTTGCCGTGATTCTCTCGGCGCAATGCACCGACAAGCGAATCAACATCGTGACGCCGGCGCTTTTTGAGCGCTACCCGACCCCGGAGGATCTGGCGGCTTCGTCGGAAGAGGAGGTCTACGAGTATATCAAGAGCGTAACCTTCCCCAACAACAAGAGCCGCTCCCTTATCCGCGCCGCCCGTGTGCTTATTGAAGAATTTGGCGGCGAGATGCCTTCCGACATCGACTCGCTGATGAAGCTGCCGGGAGTGGGGAGAAAAACTGCCAATGTAATGCTGGCCGTGGTGTGGAACAAGGCGGCGATGGCTGTGGACACGCACGTGTTTCGCGTGAGCAACCGCCTCGGGCTCACCAATAATTCCAAGACACCGCTCGAAACCGAACGCACTCTTTGTCGTTATATACCCGAGGAGCAGATTCCGCGTGCCCACCATTGGCTGATACTCCACGGACGCTATGTGTGCAAGGCTCGCCGTCCCGACTGCCCCAATTGCACATTAACCGCATTCTGCAAAACATATCAAAAGAAATGAAAGTTCTTCTCGTAAATGGAAGCCCGCATATCGAGGGCAACACGCATTGCGCGCTGCAGGCAGTGGCCGAGCGCCTCATAACACACGGCATCGACTCGGAGATTCTATGGATTGGCAATAAACCGGTGCGAGGATGCATCGCCTGCTATGCCTGCTACGAACTGGGGCGTTGCGTGTTCCACGACGACCTGTATGATACGATGCGCGACAAATTGGCAGAGTGCGACGGCCTCATCGTGGGCAGCCCCACATATTATGCCGGGCCGAACGGTTCGCTGTGTGCCCTGCTCGACCGCGTGTTCTATTCCTGCGCTCCTTTGCTGCGAGGCAAACCGGGGGCTGCCGTAGCTGTGGCTCGCCGTGGCGGAGCATCCTCCACATTCGAGCGGCTCAACAAATATTTCCAGATTATGGGAATGCCTATGGCCACGGCCAATTATTGGAACATCGTCTACGGCCGCGAACCGGGCGATGCGAAGTTTGATGCCGAAGGGATGCAGACGATGCAGACCCTGGCCGACTCGATGGCATGGCTGCTGAAAGCAAGAGAGCAGAATCCTCTCCCCCAGTTTCCCCCCAAAGTAGCCACCAACGTAATCCGCCCCGACCTCAAATCATAAATACAAGTCCGGGAAATCCGTTCTCCTGTCCGGCTTCTCAAAAAAAGCGGTTACTTTCGGCCGAGGTGGATGAGGGCGCTGCGGATAAGCTGGTCCACGCTGAAGCGGCCCGGACCCAACACTGCAAATACCACTGACACCACGCCAAGCACCGCCGTCTCCCACTGGAACATACCGGCGTCAAGGCCATTGAATGTGGTTATAGCAAAAAGGATTGAGGCTATAATGCACACCGGGCGGCAGAACATTCCCAACAGGATACTCACCCCCGCCACAATCGCTGCCACCTGCACTGTCACAGTGCCTACCAACAGCATGGCCGCCATCGCAATCATTCCGCATCCAAGCAACAGACGCAGCAACAGCAGATTCAATGACATCGTGCGCCCCGTATCGGTAGAGATGCCCGTGAGCGCAGCGATATAGCCAGCCGGTTTCGCCGGGGCAGCTATCGTGCGAATGATTCGCCTGCCCACTTCATGCCCGGCAAGGCCCTCCTCCCAGAATCGGCCTAACGTCTTTTTCCCGGGATTCACTGATATTACCTTTGCTTGAGCTGACATGGCGGTGTTGTTTTAAAGATTAAGATTCGCTGTGCTTAACAGCATAATATACAATAAGAACGCCCTGACGGCCAAATAGTTTTCCGTCAGGGCGAAAATTTGCACTTTTGTCTGCCTAAAGTTCTCTTAAGAATGCATGGAGAGGCCTTTTACGGCTGATAGAGGAAGCGCTTGATGCTGCGCTTGGGGGTCTTCTCGAATTCTTCGGCCATAATCTTGATTCTCTTCACTTTGCTATATGCCGGCATCATCGAATTGAGCGTTACAAGGTTCTGGTCCATGATCTTCTCGATTCCCTCGCGGTCGATGTTCTCCATACGCGCTGCATCAAGGTCGGGATATACAAGCGCCACAAGCGTACCACCCTCGTCGATCACGAGCGATTCATTCACATAGGGAAGATTGTCGAGCTTCTGCTCAATTTCCTCGGGATAAATGTTCTGTCCGGAGGGACCGAGAATCATCGTCTTCGAACGTCCGCAAACAGTGATGAATCCATCCTTGTCGATTAGACCCATGTCACCCGTGTTCATCCAACCGTCAGCATCAGCCGGGAGCACCTCCAACGTGGCCTTGTCGTTATGGTAATACCCGTGCATCACATTCTCTCCCCTCACCCAGATATTTCCGGGCACAATCTCGGGCTGCAGCGAGTCCACACGCGCCTCCATACGGTCCACCACGCGTCCCACGGTGCCGGGCTTCGTCTCAGTTGCCGGTGCATACGAGATCAGAGGACCGCATTCCGTCATGCCATAGCCTACCGTGACCGGGAAACCGATGCGGAACAGGAACTCCTCCACCTCACGATTGAGCGGTGCACCGCCCACAATCACCTCCACTATATTGCCGCCAAACGCCTGCATCAGGCTATCCTTCACTTTCGCCAGCAGACGGTCGTCGAGATAAGGGACCTTCAGCAGAAGCTTCATCAGAGGCTTGTCGAGCATCGGGAACACCTTGTTGCGGATAATCTTCTCAAGGATGAGGGGCACCGTGATAATCAGCCTCGGACGCACATCCGCAAACGCCTTCAGGATAATCTTCGGCGACGGCAGACGGGTAAGGAAATTGCAGTGACAGCCGTGGCAGATGGGGTTGAGCAACTCGATGCAGAGGCCATAGAGATGAGCCATGGGAAGCATGTTGACCACGCCGTCGCCCGGCTTGAGGAAGGTGAGGTTGTCGAGACAGAAGCGAAGGTTGCTCCAGATGCTGCGGTAAGGCAGCATCACACCCTTCGACATTCCGGTGCTTCCCGACGTATAGTTGATAATCGCCAGTTCCTCGGGCATATCCTCGTGATATTTCACATCCTTCTTGTCGAAGCTGTAGGGATATTTCTTGCCGAAATATTCATTTAGGTTGTTGCGCGTTTCGGTGAGTTTTTCGCTGCGGGAGAGCGGCATACCGAACTCGCTGATGTAAAGGGCACCCGTAAGTCCGGGAAGGAGTTTCTCGTCGAGATTCTCCCAGATGGCGGCATCCACAAAGAGGAGCTTCGCCTCGCTGTGGTTGATGAGATGATGCACAGTGTCGGCCTTGAACTCGTGCAGAATCGGAACTGCCACCACTCCGGCCGTGAGACACGAAAGAAGCACCACAGCCCATGTGGATGAATTCTTGCCGCAGATGGCAACCTTATCGCCCGGTTTTAAACCGGCTCCCTCAAACAGGATATGCACCTTCTCGATAGCCTCGGCCACATCCTTATAGCGGTAATTGACACCGCCCATGTCGGAGAGGGCAAGATTGTCCCAATACTTTATGATTGCTTTCTCCAGCAGGAGATTCACTGATTGTTCCTTATTCATTCTTACTCACACGATTTTATTATTACTAAAGCACTAACACCCCACTCCTAACTCCACATCACTCTGACTTAATACTTGACTCAAGCCGCTTGCGGATGGCGTCCGCATTCTCTCCGCGGCTGATGATTATGCCGTCGGGGCCAATAAGCATATGATGGGGGATTCCGGAGAATCCATAGATTTCGTAAGGCACCTTCTGTGTGTTATAGAGCACCCCCCAGCCAATCTCCTTTTTCTTCATCATCTCCTTGGTGTCCTCGGGGAGATCGCGCACAGCCACACCCACAATCTCAAAGCCTTTGGAGCCGAAGTCGCTGAGAAGTTGCTTGAGTTCGGGGAGCTCCTTGATGCAATATGGGCACCAGCTTGCCCAGAAGTCGACCAGGGTGTATTTGCCGGGCGTCACAAGCTGCGAGAGCATCATCTTCTTGCCATCCTTGCTTTCGCCGGCGAAGTCGGTATATTTCATGCCGGGGGCCGTAGAGGCACGGTGGCGGGCGAAGCTGGCATAATGGCGCACGCGCGTCGATTCGCGAAATCTCTCCGGCGCAAGCTTAAGCAGACTGTCCACGCTGGCGGGTTCGGCAAATTTCAGCCATTCCACTCCGAAGAAGTCGCCGATGGCATTATCCTTGTTGGCGTTATATTGCTCAAGGGAATAGCGGGTATAGGCAGCCATGTCGTCGAGGTCCTCGATGGAATCGAGAGAACTCACGAGTGCGGAGAAGCGGTCGTTGAGGGGCGTACCCTTGGCCGTGGATGTGGAATCGCCAATCTCGGCCCTACCCTCCTCCGCGATATAGTAGCCTTTCATTCTGCCATCCACAGCCACAGCCATCAGGCGTCCCTCGGCGAGCGCATCGCGGTCGGTGATTGTAAATTCGGCATAGCCGTCGCGCACCACGGCCGTATCCATTGCTGTGGAGTCGAGATAATTCATCAGCTGGGCTGTCTTCCCCTCGAATTTCTCAGGGAGTTTTACGCGCAGGCTCGACTCCTTGCGGCACGCGGGTGCCAGCATGAGCAAAGCCGCTGCAAATATGGCGAGAATGCTTTTTTTCATGGCTCTAAATTTATAACTATTTTTCAACCATCATGTTCAGCACGGCGTGATCAGTTTCATTCATCGCTTCGCGACCGATGCTGGTGAGATTGTGGATTGTGGCATCGATATCGTCGCAGACGATTCCCTCGGCCGAGGTGACGCACTTGCCGTTCATGGCCAGCATTGCCGACATCATCGCACTCGACACCCCCGAGGTGATCTTCATGGCGCAGGAGGGTTTGGCTCCGTCGCAAATCATGCCGGTCACGTTGGCCACCATGTTCTTGATGGCGGCACACACCTGTTCGAAACCGCCGCCCATCAGAAGCACCAGTCCGGCCGAGGCGCCCGTGGATGCCACCACGCATCCGCAGAGGGCCGAGAGGCGTCCGAGGCTCTGTTTGATGTAAATGCTCGTGAGGCTGGAGAGGGTAAGGGCGCGGATCAGTTGCTCCTCGGAGGCGTGAATCTCCTCTGCGTAACTAACCACAGGCAGTGTGGCGGTGATGCCCTGGTTGCCCGATCCGGAATTCGACATCACGGCGATGGGCGCGCCACCCATGCGGGCGTCGCAGGCCGCAGATGTGAGCGACAGCATGTGGGCTATCGGCGTGTCGCCGAAGATGCTAATGCCATGGTGACGGATCACGCTTCCCAACGAATGGCCGTAGGTGCCCGACAGAGCCACTTCGGCTGCGCGCTTGTTCATCGTCCCTGCCTCCAGGATGAAGCGAATTTTGTCGAGCGGGGCGTTGACGGCGAAATCATAGACGGTATTCTCATTGAGCTGCACGTCGTCGGAGGCGGCGGAAGAGGTGTCGGGGATGAATTCGAAGAGCTTTTCGCCGTCATGCTCCACCAGCACAAACTGAGTGTGGGCGCCCGAAATCACAGCGTGGGCCGTGTGCCCGTCGGCTTTCACGGTTACATCTACATAGAGGTTGCTCGGTGGATTCTGGAAATGCCCCACGTGTATTCTTTTTTCATCGATATATTTCTTGCCCTTTTCAAGCGCCTCGGGATTCACGTCGCGAAGCACCTCGAGGCCATATTCCGACTTGCCCACAATCGCACCGAGCGCAATGGCAATAGGCAGGCCAATCATGCCGGTGCCGGGGATGCCCACGCCCATGGCATTCTTTATCATGTTGCCGCTGAGAAGAACGTCGATGCTCTCAGGAAGAGTGCCAAGGGTTTCGCAGGCACGTGCCACACACAGCGACACTGCGGCCGGCTCCGTGCATCCGATTGCAGGCACCACTTCGCGCTTGATCAAAGCTATAATCCTATCGATTGTTTCAGTATTCATTTTGATTCAGATGATATTATGATTCAAGGTTAGTTTTCAGGTTTACATATCAAGTGGCAGGCGACCCTTGCGGCTCTGCTCCACACGCTTATTTCGCCAGCAGCGGCGGCACACGGCGATGTAGCGGTCGTTGCCGCCAATCTCCACCACCGCGCCCTCTGTGATAATCTCCCCAAGGCTGTTGACGCGGGCATTCACTATGGTCTTGCGGCCGCATGTGCAGGTCGACTTGATTTCGTCGATGGTGTCGGCAATCTCGAGCAGACGGCGCGACCCTTCGAAGAGATGCGTGCGGAAGTCGGTGCGAAGGCCATAGCATATCACATTGATGCCATATTCATCCACCACCTGGGCCAACTGGTCCACTTGCTCAGGGGTAAGAAACTGAGCCTCATCGACCAATATCCATTCCGGACGGTCGGGATCGTCGGCGGCAATTCCGCGCACCATCTCAAAGAGATTAGTGTCGGGATAAATCCAGGCGCACTCGCGCTCTATGCCAATGCGACTGCGGATTACATTTTTATTGTCGCGAGTATCGACCACCGGCTTCATGCAGCGGTAGGCTATCTGGCGCTCCTCGAAATTATATGCGGTGGTGAGAAGCAAGGCGGTCTTGGCGCTTCCCATCGTGCCGTATCTGAAATATAATTTGCCGATTCTATTCATTGTAGTCAGGTCGCCCAATAGGCTATTTTGATTGCGCATTTTTGGGTCTAATGTGCGAAAATAGATAAAATCCCGCAAAAAACAAAATCCAGATTTCCGAAATAAGAAAAATGTTGATAACTTTGCCCCGAAAAAAATTGGAGGGGTGGCATCCCGCCGCCCTTATAACACCAAAGAGGAATCTCTCCCACCGCCAGTCGCGGTGCGACTGCACTATAACAAGATTAAGATGGAAGCACTTGAATTTTTCCGCAACCGCCACACCGTGCGCACTTTCAGCAACCGCGAAATTACCGACGCCGAGCTCCGCTCCCTCATCGAAGCCTCATCCCATGCCCCCAACACCGGCAACATGCAATGGTATAGCGTGGTAGCCACGCGCTCCGCCGAGGGCAAGCGCCGCCTCTCCCCTCTCCACTTCGGCCAACCATGCGTGGAATCCTGCGCAGTAGTGCTGACATTCTGCGTAGACCTGCGTCGTTTCGAGCACTGGTGTCGCTTGGGCGCCGCAGTACCCGGTTTTGAGAATCCGCAGTCGTTTTTCGCAGCCTTTCTGGATGCCTCCATCTTCGCCCAGCAGACCTGCACACTCGCCGAGCAGATGGGGATGGGCGGATGTTTCCTCGGCACCACGCTCTACAATGCCCCGCAGATAGCCGAAGTGCTTGAATTGCCCGAGAGAGTTGTGCCCATCATCACGCTTGCATTAGGCTGGCCCGACACGGAAGGAGAACCCTCCTGGCGCTTGCCGGCAGACGCCGTGCTGCATATGGAGAAATATAATGAAGCCGACGACGCCCGCATTCGCGAGGACTACGCATCGCTCGAGGCGTTGCCAGAATCGGCAGGCTTCATTGAAGAGAACGGCAAAGAGACGCTTGCCCAGGTATTCACCGACATAAGGTACACCCGCCAGGCAGCCGAGCAGTTCTCCGCCACCCTGATGCGCTACCTCCGCCAGAACCGCTTCTTCTGTTAGCCCCTCCGGAGCTCGCCCTACGAGCACGCCGAGGAGGCCGAGCGCGCCGCCCCTCCGTTGTGAGTCGTCGAAGATTGTGTGTCGCCGGTCCAGAGGTATCTGTCTCTCGCTGATTTGAAGATTGATTGTTCTATCACATCTCCTGCAATACCTGTAATTTTTGAACTTTTGAGAGTGCGTTCAGAATGGGCTGACAGAGATGTCGATTTTGAGGATTCAGAAGTTTATAGATTCTTTTGTGAGCATAGTTTCTTATTCCCCGTTTTTCAGGAAAGAGTGATTAACGCTGCTGAATATGGTATGCCACAAAGAAGGAAACGTACATACATTGTAGGATATCTTGAAGATTCGGCAATATGGAAACAAATCAAATCGCTTAAAGATTGGGTCAATATAGATGGCGTTTTGGCATCGGCATTTCCATTTGAACCAAAGCCTGATACAATTTCCGAGTTTGAAATTGAAGGAAGCATTAAGGATATTTCTGATAATTTCAATAAAGAAGGGAAAGAGAGCCCTTACGGAAGTGCAGGTATAAGTATGACCCGCAAATTAGTTAATGCATATTTTGAGTGTATTTTCGAGTGATTTGTGTGAGTCCGAGAAGGAGCGATGCGGGCATCGTGACTGAGCGGAGTCGCACAAAGCGCCGAAAAGACGCCAAAAGATGCGTTGACTAATCAATACATTAAATAATTTCGGTGTCATACTTAATACGCAATCGTAAAGTATATACGATTGATTGCAGTCCCGTATATGATGGGACGCGTATGACGCTTGGTGGTAACATTGTTGATGAAGAATGTGTACCGGATGAATATTTTATTCCGGAAGAAGAGGTAAAAAAATGGGAATACGAAAAAGGGGCTAAGAGATTCAACCGCGTGGCAAAAAATGGACACGAGTATGTATATTCTGAGGGTGCAATGGCTTTCCCGGATTACATTAACCGACCTTCACGAACTATTATAACCGGAGAAGGAGGTTCCTCCCCATCGAGATTCAAACATGTAATTAAAACTAAGTCGGGGCGTTACAGGAGATTAATTCCCCTGGAACTGGAGAGACTGAATATGTTCCCAGACAATCACACATATCATCCGGATGTTTCTGACAGCAGACGGGCATTCTTGATGGGGAATGCCCTGGTGTGTGGTATAGTGGAGCGCATCGGCAAATCTCTATATGAGTTTATTTATGGAGAAGCTCCTTTGTCCACAAAACCCCTTACACTGCAAAGGGATGCCACTCCAAGGCTGGAACTCGCAATGTTTTCTTCTGCAACAGGACACATTGTAGCCAACACAAAGAAAAAGACATATGCACTTGACCCTAACAAGCATCTGTTCATTGGATTTGTGAAGGCTGACAATGAGGAATATTTCACTAACCTAACAGATGCCAAAATATATTATACAGGCAAAACCAAATCATTCCCTTCTACCGTGGCATTGAACAAACTCTATTATTTTATGCCATATATTAAGGGAAAGAGGGTAAGAGACCTGTATTTAATAAGAATCGCAAGAATTGGTACAAAAGCTGAAGTTCATCCGGAGTGTAATGATACCGACCCCAGACTTGTATTTGAACTGGAATATCTGGAAAGTTTACCAGAATACAAACCTGTCGATTTAAAAATATTCAATACATACAGGGATAGTCTTTTGTCTCTAATTTTTCCCAATTTATCCAGCCAATAAAGATGATAACGTCACGATCACACAGTAAGATGAGTTTGGCTTTACGAGTCCTGATTGCCATACCGTTCATCAGGTTCTGCGGCTAACGGGATGTCGTCTTCAGGGTCATGGTCATAGCCATAGAGGTACTTTTGCTGAGGGCTGACAATCTCTTCATAAATGTTCCTGAGGTTGTCTAAGCGGCTTGATGCAGGACGGACTTCGCATTCCCAAACCCGAATCACGCTCCAGCCAAGGAGAGTCAGTTCGGCTTCGGTGCGGATGTCGAGTGATATATTGCGCTCTATCTTCGTTCGCCAGAAGTCTGTGTTGGTTTTTGGCAGCCGATAGTGTCTGCAGCCTTCATGCCCGTGCCAGAAACAACCGTCAACGAATATCACTGTCTTGTATTTAGGCAACACTATGTCCGGACTGCCAGGCAGTTTTTTGACGTGAAGACGGTAACGCAATCCACGAGAGAAAAGATACTTGCGCACTATCATCTCGGGCTTCGTATCCTTCCCCTTGATTGCCGCCATGCAGCGGCTCCTCTGCTCCGATGTCAATACGTCTGCCATAATCTTTTAACAAATTTACAACGAAATTTCGAGAAACCAAAAGGCTAAGCGGAATTTTTAGAAAACTTATTCGCGGATATTTACGATTATTTATGGATATTCTATATCTTTGCCATTTTCAACGCACGCTAATGCGTCAAACAGTCTCCGAAAAAATACTTGACGAGATATCAGACCCACGAATAAATCATCTAACTAATAAGTAACAGTTATGCAGTTCAAAAAAACACAGACTTCAGTTGCGGTGGCATTTGTAGCCGCACTGATGGTTTCCTGCACGGGTAAGGAGAAACAGGTGGCTGACTTCGCCACAGATTTCGCCCATAAAGTGCAGGCCGGACAGATGGATTTCCTCAAGATGGTCTATCCCCAGATTGAGAATGCCGATTCTGTGGCCATAAATTTTGTGGCCGACAGCCTTCGTGTGGAAAAGACCGACGAAGAGGGGATCTTTAAGGTGAACTACGGCAGCGGTGCCACCGCCCTCGTGAAAATGGACCCCGAGGGCAGGATGTCGGTCACGGAGACAAAGGGCGTTTTTGCGTATCCTAAGGCAAAGGAGAAGTTTGCAGAAAAAGTTGGTGCTCTCAAAGGTGACTTCAATGATGTGGAGAAAGCAAAGAGAATGGCTATAGTAGATCTCCTTGCCGAGGATATCTATGAGGATTATTCCGCGCGCCGCAGGAATGCCATCGTAAATCTGGGATTCACCGTAACCCGCGACATCATGTTTGCCATGGAAGAGGGTGAAGGCTACTTTACCCTGAAGAATACTACCGATATGCCGATCAAGGGCAGCGAGTATACCATCACTTGGAATGATTACTACATGGGTATGGGGGTTGAAGAATCAAAGTATCGCACCCAGACGGGTAAAGATATCCCGGCCAATGGCACTGTGAGGATTCCCAGCTCGTTTACGGGCCATGCCGGTTCCGATATCACCAAGATTACGATGAAGGAGCTGTCGAACGAAGAGTTTATGAACACCTACACTCCCGTGGGGAATGAGTATGAAGCTTATGTGAAGGAGCACGGAGATGACGTGAAGAACGTCACGAAGAAGCTTGGCGACGGACCATATCACATCAAGGGAAAACTTGGCGGCAAATATGCCGTGCACATCACCATCGAGAAGGGGATGAAAACCGGTTACTATTATTACGACAAGAATGGTGCGGGGGCTACGCTGGCGCTAAAGGTCCAGGACTTCAACCCGAAGACCGGCAAACTGATCCTTGAGGAGCAGAATGACAAGGGTCAGGTCACAGGCACCTTCAACGGCACGCTTACTTCCACATCCTACATCGGCCAGATGACTTCCTTCCAGGGTAAAATCTACGATTTTAATATGGAGGTAACTGAGTAGCGGAGCACGCACTGAGGCTTCGCTAAACTATTTAGGGCCGGAATTAGTTGAGTAGTATATATAGTCGATAATTCAAACAATTAATTTGCTATATCTATGGATTCAACCAACAAGGATTTGGGCACGGCCACTAAGACTGAGGCGTGCGGATGCCCGTCGAAGATAGTGTTCAAGTTGGTGCCGGCGCTGCTGATTGCTATCGGCATCACGCTGCTGGGCGTGTTTATCTGCAATGGCTTCGGCAAGATTTCCCAGAATTCACGCGTGGTCACGGTGCGCGGCCTCTCCGAACGGGATGTGCAGGCCAACAAGGTGACATGGCCCATCGTGAGCAAGGCTATGGGCAATGACCTCGTGGCTCTCTATCAGGAGGTGGAAACTACCAACAAGGCCATCGTGTCGTTCCTCAAAAGCAACGGACTCTCCGAGAAGGAATTCAGCGTCAACGCTCCCCAGGTGCAGGACATGCAGGCCGACAACTACAGCAATCAGCCTGTGCCCTACCGATATAAGGTAACCACGGTGGTGGTCGTAACGAGCGAACAGGTGGCAAAGGTCAACGAACTGATTCAGAAGCAGTCGCAACTGATGCAGGAGGGGATAGCCATCGTGGCCGGCGACTATAACTATCAGACCGTATACGAATTCACGGAACTCAACAAGATAAAGCCGGCGATGGTGGCCGACGCCACAAAAAATGCCCGCGAAGCCGCCGAGAAATTTGCCGAAGACTCAAAGAGCAAACTAGGCAAAATCAAGTCAGCCTCGCAGGGACAGTTTACGATTGAGGACCGCGACCAGTACACGCCCTATATCAAGCATGTACGCGTGGTCAGCACAATCGAGTATTACCTCAAGGATTGAGGAATCAGATTGTATGTTCGATGCGCCAGGTGAAGGCGCGCAGGCCTAAGAGGGGCTTCTCCACATCGATGTCGTGCAGACGCGAGAGGAGGGGCTCCACTTTTTCATCCTCCACAATGGCAATCATTGCCTGGGCGAGCGAGGGCCAGGCGTGGGTGCCGTAATGCGGGGTACCCGTTTTTGTGCCGCGCCCCTGCACCTCGCTCACCGCCGTGAAACCACGGCAGCTGAGCGAGTTGAGAATCTCTATGATATGCTCGTGATGAGCCTGATCGTATGCTATGAATACAGCTTGCATTTCTTTCCTGATTTACTTGGTTTCAGATTTCTCGGATGCCTCGGATGCTTCGGATGCCTGCGGCAGTTCGTGGCTCTTTCTCCATTTGCGGCGGCGGTTCACCACGCCACGTCCGGCGAAGGAGCAGTAGAGCACAGGCACGAAGAGCAGCGTAAGGATGGTGGAGAATGTAAGACCGCCGATAACGGCCGTACCCATCGGGCGCCAGAGTTCGGCACCTTCACCCGTGCCCACAGCCATCGGCACCATACCGAGGATTGTGGTAAGCGTTGTCATCACCACAGGACGCAGACGCGAACGTCCGCCATCTATTACGGCACGACGGATAGACATGCCGCGCTCACGGTTGAGCGAGATATAGTCGATAAGCACGATACCATTCTTCACTACGATGCCGATAAGCATGATGGCGCCAATCATCGACATGATGTTGAGGTCGGTGCCCGTGATCCAGAGGATGAGGAACACGCCGGAGAAAGCGAAGAGCAGCGAGGTCATGATGATGCCGGGATAGGTGAACGACTCGAACTGAGCGGCCATCACGATGTAGACGAGCACGATGATAAGGAGGCCGAGCATGAGCAGGTCGCTGAAGGAGTCCTGCTGGTCCTCATACGAACCGGCAATCGAGATATTGATGCCGGCGGGGATGTCGAGGTTCTCAATCTCAGCCTGAGCGGCTGTAACCACCTCACTCATCGGCACGCCATCGACCACGGCCGAAACAGTGATGATACGCTCGCGGTCCTTACGCTCGATATTCGGCGGGGTGAAACGCTCCACCACAGTGCCAAGTTCCTTGAGTCGGATGCCCTGGCCCTGCGGCGTGTAGATGAGGATGTTCTCGATATCGGAGAGTTGCTGGCGGTTTTCCGGAGCATACATCACCTTGATGTCATACTCCTCGCCATCCTCGCGGAACTGGGAAGAGGTGGCGCCGTTGATACGGTTGCGCAGATAGAAGGCCGCTGTCTGGAGGCTGATTCCATACATGGAGAGTTTCTCGCGGTCGAAGTCCACCTGATACTCGGGCTGATAGTCGGAACGCGAGAGGGTTACGTCGGCCGTACCGTTGATGCCACGCAGGATTTGCTGGAGCTCGCGGGCCACCTTGTCGGTCTGGCCGAAGTCGTAGCCATAGATCTCAAAGTCCACGGTGCTCTGGCCGCCCATGCCGGCGCCACGGCCACCGCCCACCATTACCTCCGCCTTGCGGAAGTCGGGGAACTGCTCGTCGATCACCTTACGCATGCCGTCGGCAATCTCCGTGATCTTGCGGTCGCGCTCGGTCGACTTGCTGAGTCTGATATTCATCGAGATGATATGGGCGCCATTGTCGGAAAGCGAGGCGAAGGTGTTGTCGGCCGATGCCGGACCCACAGTGTAGGTGATCACTTCGATTTCGGGGAACTGCTTGCGCCAGATGCTGTCGAGACGCGATGTGACCTCCTCGGCCATCTCCACGCGCGAACCGATAGGCAACTCGAGATTGACACCGATACGGCCGTTGTCCTGCGTGGGGAAGAACTCCGTGCCCACCTGACGCATCAGGAAGATAGAGCCCACGAAGATGCCGAGACACACAATCACGGTGACAGTGCGGTGGCTTACCACCTTGCGGAGAAGGCCAGCATAGCCGTCGTCGAAACGGTCGAGGACATATTCAATCTTCGAATACCAACCGGTGCTCTTCGAGCCGGTCTTGTCTACATTGCGCAGACGCAGCCACTGGCTGCAGAGCATCGGGGTGAGCGAAAGGGCACACGTGGTGGAGATAATCATCATGATGGTCACCATCCATCCCAACTGGCGGAACATCACACCCGTCATGCCGGTGACGAGGGTCAGCGGGAAGAACACCGCGATAAGGGTAAGCGTGGAGGCGATTACCGACACGGCTACCTCATTGGTGCCATGCACGGCCGCCTGTTTCGGTGCCGCCCCCCGCTCGATATGGGTAGTGACATTCTCAAGCACCACAATCGCATCGTCGACCACCATACCGATTGAGATGGAGAGGGCGGAGAGCGAAATGATATTGAGCGTATTGCCTGTGGCGTACAGATATATGAAAGATGCAATCAGCGACACAGGGATCGTGATTACGATAATCAGCGTGGCTCGCCAGCGTCCTAAGAAGAGGAACACCACGATGGCCACGAAGAGAAGGGCGTAGAGCACCGTCTCCACGAGCGATGCAATCGTGTTGCGGATATTGTCGGAAGTGTCGACCACGACGCCAATCTTCACGTCGGAGGGGAGGTTTTTCTCCAGTTGCGGGAGCATTTTCATCACCTTGTCGGAGATCTCCACCGAATTGGCGCCGCTCTGCTTCTGGATAACGATCATGGCACCCTCCTCGCCATTGATGAAGGTGTGCTGCGTGCGTTCCTCAAGACTGTCCTCGATGCGGGCCACATCACGAAGATATACCACTTTCCCCTGGTACGAACCCACAGGAAGGTCCTTCAACTGACTTGTTTCCTCAAATTCGCCCTGCACGCGAAGGGCGTAAGTGTTGGAACCGATATCAAACGAGCCGCCGGGCACATTACGGTTTTCTGATGCAATAACATTGGAGATGGTCTCCACTGATAGATTGTATGCCTCGAGACGGTTAGGGTCGAGATAGATATGTATCTCTCGCTTGGGCGCACCGGAAATTGATACGGAACCCACGCCATCGACACGCGCCAGCGGATTGACAAGATTCTCATCAAGAATCTTATAGAGCCCCGGCATACTTTCCGTGGCCTGCACCGACAACAGACAGATAGGAATCATGTCGGTGCTGAACTTGAAGATTATAGGATTCTGGCAGTCGTCGGGAAGCGAAGATTCCACCATATCCAATTTGTCGCGCACGTCGTTGGTGAGCACATCGATATCATATCCGTATTCGAATTCCAGCGTGATCACAGAGGTGTTCTCACGCGATGTGGATGTGATATGCTTGAGGTGCTCCACAGAGTTGAGCGTATTCTCGAGGGGCTTGCTCACATTTTGCTCTATATCCTTTGCCGAAGCGCCCGGATAGATCGTGATCACCATGATGGTGTTGGTATCGATATCCGGATAAAGGTCGATCGGGAGCTTCGCGAGGGAGAAGAGACCGAGGATAATCACGGTCACGAAGCAGAGGAGCGTTGTGATAGGCCGCTTTACGGCCGAGCTGTATAGACTCATTTCGAAACCTTGACTTTTTTACCGTTAGCAAGACGGCTCTGGCCGTTAATCACCACCTGCGCGCCGGGTTCTACGCCGGAAATGAGCTCATATTCGTCGCCGAGACGCTGGCCGAGCTGCACCTGCACATAGCTAACAGTGCCGTTCTGATTATATATGTATACATACTGGTTGCCGGAGCCCTGCTGCTTCACCACAGCCTTGTCGGGCACCACCACGCGGTCGGCTTTGCCGAGGTTGAGTTTCACGCGGCCGAACATGCCGGGAAGTGCCTTGCCGTTGGCGTTGGGAAGCGTAACCTCCACGCCGAATGTGCGGCTCTGGGCATCCACGGTGGGCATCACGAGCGACACGGTGCCCTGGAATTTCTCATCTCCATAGGTGTCGAATGTGATCTCGGCAGGCATGCCCCTCTTCACTTTGGGAAGTTCGCTTTCCGACACATTGATCACAATCTTCACAGGCTGCACACGAGCCACTGTGAGAATAGGCAACTGACCGGTCATGTCGCCCGGGTCGTAATTACGTGCTGTTACAACGCCGGAGATCGGGGAAGTGAGCACGGTGTTCTCACGAGCGTTGCGCAGTGTGCGCTCTGCCTGCGAGAGGGCATTCTTCGCATTGATGAGCTGGATCTCCATCTGGTCCACCTGCTGCTTCGTGCCGCCGCCAATCTTGAAGAGTTCCACGGCACGGTCGTAATTGACCTGCACATTCTTCAGTGCAGCGCGGGCATTGGCCACCTGCGTCTCATAGGCATATGCATTCACGTCGTCGAGCACCACGAGGCGCTGTCCTGCCGACACGCGCATACCCTCATCCACATAAATCTGCTTAATTCGGTTGGGCGCCGATGAGGAGATATTGTTGATCACAGCCGGTTCCACCGTGGCGGTGTATGTGCCGATCTGGTCCACGATACGGTTGTTGACGGTCTGCACCTTCACCACAGGCACAGCCTCCTCTTTATTGGCGCTCTTGTTCTCCTTGTCGCCGGAGCAGGAGCCCATGACAATCAATGCCGCCAGTGCGGCCAGTTCAAGATATCTTTTCATGATATGTCGTTATTTTTTTTCAAGGGTATAGTTGGCGGGGATGCCCAGAGCCTCCTCCTTGCCGAGAAGGGTGTCAAGCTCGCTGGTGGAAACAAGATAATTATAGATTGCCTGCAGATAAGCCAGGCGGGCGCTGGTGTTGGCAAGTTCGCTGTCGCGCAACTGCAGGTAGCTTCCCGAACCAATCTCGAAACTCTTCTGCATGATGTCCTGAGCCTTGGCGGCCTGGCGCATGCCCTCCTCCGAGGATGCTATCTGCTTGATTTCCTTATTAATATTGTCGACTGCGAGCTCCACCTGCATATTGAGGGCCTGCACGGCGTTCTCGCGCTGCAACTCAAGTTCCTTCACCTGGATCTCGGCCTGCTTCAGGGCGCTATATTTGCTACCGCCCGAGAAGATGGGCACGGAGAGTCCGAGCGAAACGGTGCTGTAGGGATTGAATGTCTGGTTCTTGAGCGCATTTCCGCTGCTCATGGCATTCCAGTTCATATTATAGTTGACGCCTAAGCTCGGAATCCAGGCGAATTTCTTCATCGTCACATTCTTGCGGGCGATGTCGGTCTGGATGTCGAGGGTGCGCAACGTGGTGTTGCGGGCCAGCGAACGGTCAGGGTCGATCTGATAGCCATACATATCGCGCTGCATGTCGGCCAGCGTGCAGTTGGGTCGTAGAGGCACTTTGGCATCCATGCCCATGAGCACCTTGAGCTGCAGCTCGCACTGCTTCACTGCGATGTCGGCCTGAAGGAGTTCCGGCTCCACATTCTTCACCTGCACCTCAGTGCGCAGCACATCATATTCCGAGGCCACGCCGGCGGCAAACTGTTTGCGGTAGAGGTCGGCGTTGAAAAGGGCGAGGTCGTAGTTCTGGCGGATCACGTCGCGCGAGGCCACAGCCAGAAGCATGGCGTAATAGGCTTTGTTGACATTGTTCACCAGGTCGAGACGCGACGAACGAGCTTCCTCGAGTTTGGCACCCACCTGTGCCTGGCTAATCTGGATTGCCTTCCATAGAGTGGCATTCACAAGCGGCATCTGGGCTGAGAAACCGAAATTCCAGACATTGTCGGTACCCATCTTAAACTGCTGCGACTGTCCCCCCATGTTCATGGACACGGTCTGCAGTTCGATGGAGCGCTGGTAGGCTCCCGAGAAATCTATCTGGGGCCAGAGCGCCGCAAGCGTCTCCTTGCGGGAATAATCCACGCGCTTCACTTCCAGATTGGCCACCTTGATGGTGGGGTTGTCCTGAAGAGCGATGGCCACACACTCCTCCCGCGAGAGGTGGAGGGTGTCGGCTTTCTCCTGCGCAAGGGCGCCTGTGCACCCCAGCCCTGCAAGAGCAATCGCAATAATTCCTTTCCTAATTTCCATATATCTCTTTAATATTTAATTCAACATTACATCAGAGTTCCCAGAGCTCGTCGATGGTGAGATGCTCGTCAACTTTGGCCTTGAACTTATTGGCCATGTTGTCGACAATCTCCATCCCCTTCGGCGTGGCGATGCTTCTCAACATGCCCACGCTAATGGCATTGTAGGCCTCCACGAGAGTGATGTTCTTCGGAAAAAACTCCTCCATGCGTTTAAGCGACTCCATCTGCACGCGGAGCAACTGGGCAGTGACCTCATAATTAATATCGTCGCGGAACACACCCTGTTTCACGCCGGTCTTGAAGGCCGTGAGCACATAGTGGCGCCATTGTTGTGCATTCTCCTCATATTTTTTTCTAAGGCCGGGAAACCTGCTATCCATATCCAGGAAGAAATTCACATTCACCACCCGCATAAAGCGCTGATGGAACAGGAACACACGCGCCATGGTGGTCATCATGTCGGGCGTCTCGCTCATGATGCGGAGCACCATGCGGGCATACTTCGAATGATAGCGGCCAAGGAGTTCGTCGAGCATCTGCTCCTTGCTGCCGAATATCTCATAGAGCGTACGCTTCGACATCGACAGACGCCTGGCCACGAGATCCATTGTGGTGGCTCCCGGTCCGTTACCGGCCAATATCGGAAAAATCTGGTCAAGAAGGAGGTTGTATTGCTCCTCGGTCATACTGCTTTTGTCCATGATGCAAGGGTTAGTGAGTGTCAGAAAACTCATTTCACATGCGGATTCTGAGTGTATGCGCTAACAGCCTGCAAAATTAACACAAAAACCGAAAACCACAAAGCGGTTTTCGGTTTTTTGGTAAATTTAATTTAACGTCTATGATCAGATTGAGAAATATCTCATCTGAAAAGCGGGTAAAAACTTATTTGATCACGTTAAGGCGTTTGCCTACAGCCACGAATGCTGCGATAGCCTTGTCGAGCTGTTCGCGTGTGTGGGCTGCGGAGAGCTGCACGCGGATGCGGGCCTGGTCTTTCGGCACAACAGGATAGTAGAAACCTGTCACATAGATGCCCTCTTTCTGCATCTCGGCGGCGAAGTCCTGCGAGAGTTTTGCGTCATAGAGCATCACGGCGCAGATGGCGCTCTGTGTGGGCTTGATGTCGAAACCAGCGGCAAGCATCTTGTCGCGGAAGTAAGCCACATTCTCCATCAGGCGGTCGTGGATCTCATCGCTTTCGTCGAGCATCTTGAACATCTCGATGGAAGCGCCTACGATCGAGGGAGCCACAGAGTTGGAGAAGAGGTAGGGGCGTGAACGCTGACGGAGCATGTCGATGATCTCCTTGGGTCCGGTGGTGAAGCCGCCCATAGCGCCGCCGAAGGATTTGCCGAGCGTGCCGGTGAAGATGTCGATGCGTCCGTAGCAGTCGAATTTCTCGGCAACGCCGCGGCCACGCTTGCCCACAACGCCTGCAGAGTGGCTTTCGTCAACCATCACGAGGGCGTCATATTTCTCTGCGAGGTCGCAGATCTTGTCCATGGGAGCCACGTTGCCGTCCATGGAGAACACACCGTCAGTGGCGATGATGCGGTAGCGGCAGTCCTGGGCCTCTTTGAGGCAGCGCTCCAGGTCTTCCATATCGGCATTCTTATAGCGGAAGCGTTTAGCCTTGCAGAGGCGCACGCCGTCGATGATGGAGGCATGGTTGAGGGAGTCGCTTATGATAGCGTCCTGCTCTGTGAAGAGGGGCTCGAAAAGGCCGCCGTTGGCATCGAAGCAGGCAGCGTAGAGGATGGTGTCCTCTGTCTTGAAGTAGCGCGAGATGGCAGCCTCAAGCTCTTTGTGGAGGTCCTGTGTGCCGCAGATAAAGCGTACGGACGACATGCCGTAGCCACGACGGTCCATGGCGCGCTTCGCAGCCTCGATCAGACGGCTGTTGTCGGCCAGACCAAGGTAATTGTTGGCGCAGAAGTTAAGCACCTCACCTTTTTTTCCGTTGGCTTCAACTTCGATGTCGCTGCTCTGTGGAGTCACGATAATGCGCTCATTCTTATAGAGTCCGGCATCCTTGATGTCCTGAAGTTCCTTCTGAAGATGTGTTTTGAAATTTTTATACATGATAAAAAGATTTAGGAAACTTCACAAAATTAAGGATTTTTTTCTATTTTTGCAAATCCTTAAATACAACCAACACATGAAAAATATTCTTGTAATCGGAGGCACCGGCCAAATCGGTTCCGAATTGATCATGAAACTCCGTGGAATTTACCCGGAGGGCAACGTGGTATGCGGCTATATTCCGGTAGCCCCGCCGAAAGGAATCCTTCTTGAAAGCGGCCCTGCCGAGATAGTGGATATCACCAATGCAGGTCAGATTGCCGAGGTGGTGGACAAATACAAAATCGACACCATCTACAATCTTGCCGCCCTGCTCTCAGCCACAGCCGAAGCCAAGCCCCAGCTTGCATGGGCCATCGGCGTAGGCGGTCTTTACAACACCCTGGAAGTGGCCCGCGAGAAGGGTTGCGCAGTGTTTACCCCCAGTTCCATCGGTTCATTCGGAAAGGGCACACCCAAAGTGAAGACACCCCAGGACACAGTGCAGCGTCCCGACACCATCTATGGCGTCACCAAGGTAAGCGGCGAGCTGCTCAGCGACTATTACGCAAAGCGTTTCGGCGTTGACTCACGTTCGGTTCGTTTCCCCGGCCTTATCTCCTACACCACTCCTCCGGGCGGAGGCACCACCGACTATGCCGTGGACATCTACTATTCCGCTGTGAAGGGTGAGAAATTCAAATGCCCCATCAAGCCGGGCACATTCATGGACATGATGTATATGCCCGACGCCCTTCGCGCAGCCGTGGAAATCATGGAGGCTGACCCGAGCCGCCTCGTGCACCGCAACTCCTTCAACATCGCATCGATGAGCTTCGACCCCGAAATCATCTTCAAGAAAATCAAGGAGCATGTGCCCGAATTCGAGATGGAATATGTGCTCGACCCGCTGCGTCAGGCCATCGCCGACAGCTGGCCCGATTCCCTCGACGACACCTGCGCTCGCGAGGAATGGGACTGGAAACCCGAATACGGCCTCGAGGAGATGACGAAAGACATGCTTGTGAACCTCCGCAAGAAGCTCCTCGTCAACGCCTGATACCCATCTTTATGAAAACAACAAAACCCTTTGACATCCGTGTCAGAGGGTTTTATTTTATCTTCTTATTTTGCTGCGCGCATCTCTTGCCGAGCAGCAGTTTATCAGTCGGTGAAGTCTATGGAGAGACCGAGCCGGAACTGGCGCGGGTCCACAGGGTAATGCGGCAGCGTGAAATAATAGTCGTTGGGCCAACCCTGGTTGACATGGCTGCACATCAGGAACAAGCGCACCTTATACAGTTTCGCCGTGAGATACACATTGGCCAGGGCGAAATTGCCCACATCCACTCCGTCGGCGCCCTGAGTGTGGAAACTCATCGTGGCGGGCTGATAGGAATATCCGCGATATTTCATATACCAGTTGCAGTCCACGCCCACCTGCACAGTCAAAGCCTTGAAAGCCTTGAAGTATAGGAACATGTTGCTATAGATGGCCACCTGCGGCAGAGGAATCACATCCTTATTGGAGGAGGTCTGATAGGTCACGGTATTGTTCCAGTTCCAGATTCCGAATCGCAGCGGCTGATGGAGCGATGCGGAGAAAACCTGCACGCTGCCTCCGTGTTGAGCCGGAAGCCCCTCGGAATTCATATATATCTGGTTCTGCACATTCTCCACGCCGACCCTTATCTCCGAACGGCTCCAGGGAATCACAATCTTTCCCTCGGCGCGGATGTTGCGAATCTTGCCGAAATCATTGCGCCACTGGAAATGATTGCCCACATAATTTTCATAGAAATAATTGGGTTCCAGATTCTTGAACCAGGCATTGGCGGCGATGGTCACAGAGTCGTTGCCGAGGCGGAAACGGGTCTGAATCTCACCACGGGCATCAATCTCGCCGGCTGCCTTTCCCACGAGGCCAAACTTCGCATCGGCCGCATACTTCACGATGCTGCCGCGCGTTTTCTCAATCCGGCCGCCTACCCACACCCTGTTGCGCGTTTCCTTAAGAAGCGGTTCATAACCCACAGGCAGCGGCGTGCTTCCCTCCGGCTGACCGCTTACGCGCCACTCGTCAAGGCCGAGAACGCTATATTTATATCGGTCGAGTTCATAGGTGGCATATACGGAGAGGCCGAACTTAGCCCATTTCTGGAATCCCTCGATCATCTCCACACCGAGGGTATTGGAGATGCTCCAGTAGCGGGCGTCATCCTCGGTGCGCGAGGGGTCGAAATAGGTATTCTTCCAGAAACTGTTGCCCTCCCCTCCTCCGGGCACGTCGATGAAGAAATGGTGATTCTCCTTCCAGTCGAAAGAATAAACGAATTTGGTGGAGGCCACAAACTCCTCGCGCTTCACCGAGTCCTCCTCCTGGGTGATGTCGCGCCAATAGCCGAGCTTATAGGCGTGACTCATGTAGAACTCGCCGCCGGTCACGCGGTTGTGGGCATCGGCAAGGTGCACGGGGATACTCAGAGGTTCCACGCTTGTCTGTCCGCCCTGGAGCTCCTCGGGGTTGGTGATATAGCGGTCGTCAGTGATGCCGCCGCTCTCCTTGTTGAGGTGGTTGTAATGGTTGTAGAAGGCCTGCATCTCATAGCGCGAGCCGAGATAATAGGCCGAGAAACTGAAGGCCAGTTCCTTGGTGGCCTGCTGTGCGTAGGAGCCCTTGGTGTAGGGATAATCCACTGTGGCGCCGAAACCCAATTTTTTATTGACATTTCCGGCGAATGTGGCACGGAGCAGGTCGGTGCGGTTTTCCGTTCCGTAGCCCATATTGTAGATGAGCTGCGTGAAAGGAATATACATATTGTAAAACTTCTGCTTGGAGAAGGAGGGCACCCAGCAGGTGATGGCGTCATTGAAGAAGAAATGCGACTCCGGGTTCCGGTTGAAATAAATCATGTCGATGCCGGGGCCGGCAATCTGGCCGGTGGAAGCCCACGCGTCAGTGGTCAGCGCGGTCACAAAAGTTCTCTGGTAGTTATAAAGCAGGGTATCCACCGTAGACTCCACATGCGTGCCCAAAGGCCACGAGAGAGTCCAGGCGGAGCCAGGGGGATATTGTTTGGTGGTCTGCTGCTTGTCGCCGTCGCCGAGACTCTTCATCGCCTTCTGTGCCGATGCAGGGACTGCGCTGAGGCCGATAATGGTCATAGCGATCAATGCCACAAGCAGAGCAATTTGTGTCTTGATTAATTTCATGCGAACATGTTCTGCCTCGCAAAATTACAAAAAAACGCGCCCACATCCAAATTGCGGGCGCGCCTATCAATAGAAATTTCCTTTATTCTGCGGTCTTGCGGAGTTTGATCTCCTCCTCGGTCATCTCAGGGTCGGTGCCCCAGTTCTGCTTCGAGAGACGCACATAAGTGTTGTAGCGCCACTGGGCATTCTCCTTGGCTGCTTTGAAGAGTTCCTCGGCTGCGTCGGGGAACATCTTGAAGAGCGATGCGAAACGCACCTCGCCTTTGAGGAAGTCTTCGAATTTGCTCCAGTCGGGTTCCTTGCTGTCGAGCGAGAAGGGATTCTTACCCTCGGCCTCGAGAGCGGGGTTATAGCGCCAGAGGTGCCAGTAGCCGCAATCCACGGCGCATTTCTCCTCTTCCTGGCTGCGTCCCATACCCTTCTTAATGCCATGGTTGATACATGGAGCGTAAGCAATCACAAGCGATGGGCCGTCGTAGGCTTCAGCCTCGCGGAGAGCCTTGAGGGTCTGTGCATTGTCGGCGCCCATTGCAACCTGTGCCACATATACATAGCCATATGTGGTGGCGATGAGGCCAAGGTCTTTCTTGCGGATACGCTTGCCGGCAGCGGCGAATTTCGCAATGGCGCCGATAGGCGTCGACTTCGACGACTGGCCGCCGGTGTTGGAGTAAACCTCGGTGTCGAGCACGAGGATGTTGACATTCTTGCCTGAGGCAATCACATGGTCGAGGCCGCCGAAGCCGATATCATAGCTTGCGCCGTCGCCACCGATAATCCACTGGCTGCGCTTTGTGAGATATGCGCTGAGTTCGGTCACGGCCTTACAGTCGGAGCATCCCTTTTCGGCGCCAATCTTAGCGGCGGCAAGCAGAGCCTCGCCACTTGTCTGCGACAGACGTGCGTCATCGCGGGTGTCGAGCCATGTGCGGGCTGCTTCGCGTATGGCCGAGGGTGCCTCCTCATTGGCTGCGATTCGTTCTGCGGTCTCAACAAGACGGTTGCGCATCTTCTCGTATGCGATATACATGCCGAAGCCATACTCGCAGAAGTCCTCGAAGAGAGAGTTGGCCCATGCCGGACCCTGACCCTTTTCATTTACCGTATAAGGCGTGGAGGGCACAGATCCCGAATAGATTGAGGAGCAACCTGTGGCGTTGGCCACAACCTCACGTGTGCCGAAGAGCTGGGTGATAAGCTTCACGTAGGGAGTCTCGCCACAGCCGGAGCATGCGCCGGAGAACTCGAAGAGGGGCTGGGCAAACTGGCTGTTCTTCACATTGAGCTGAATGTCCACAAGGTCGGCCTTGCTCTTGACATTCTTCACGAGCCAATCCCAGTTGCGCCCCTGATCTTCCTGACTTTCGAAATGCTTCATGGTGAGCGCCTTCTGGCCCTTCATGCCGGGGCATACATCGGCACAGTTGCCGCAGCCGAGACAGTCGAGCACATCAACCTGCTGCACGAAGCGCATTCCCGCCATTGTCTTTCCTACGGCGGGCTTGGAATGCTCCTCACCGAAGGGTGCGGCAGCAGCCTCCTCGGGTGTCAGCACGAAGGGACGGATGGCTGCGTGAGGACATACAAAGGCACATTTGTTACACTGGATACAGTTGTCAGGATTCCATTCCGGCACGAATGCCGCAACGCCGCGCTTCTCATAGGTAGCGGTGCCCTGCTGCCAGGTGCCGTCGACATTGTCGACAAACTTGCTCACGGGGAGCAGGTCGCCGTCCTGGGCATTGATGGGGCGAACCACTGTCTCGATAAATTCGGGAGCGGGTTTGGCTGCGGGTGCATTGTCGGCGAGATTCTTCCATTCTGCCTTTACCTCCAGCTTATGGTATTCACCACCGCGATCCACTGCGTCATTGTTCATCTTGACGATGTTCTCACCCTTCTTGCCATAACTCTTCACGATGAATTTCTTCATCTGCTCGATGGCGAGGTCCACGGGGATCACCTCCGTGATGCGGAAGAAGGCGCTCTGGAGAATGGTGTTGGTGCGGTTGCCCAGACCGATCTCCTGCGCGATGCGGGATGCGTTGATGTAATAAACGGTGATATTGTTTTCTGCGAAATAGCGCTTCACCTTGTTGGGAAGATTGCGCTCGAGTTCCTCGCCCTCCCAGATGGTATTGAGCAGGAATGTGCCGCCGGGCTGCAGGCCGCGGGTCACATCATACATGTGAAGATATGCCTGAACATGGCATGCCACGAAGTTGGGAGTGTTCACAAGATATGTGGAGCGGATGGGATGGTCGCCGAAGCGGAGGTGGGAGCATGTGAATCCGCCCGACTTCTTGGAGTCATAAGCGAAGTAGGCCTGGCAGTATTTGTCGGTGTTGTCGCCGATGATCTTCACAGAGTTCTTGTTGGCGCCCACAGTGCCGTCGGCACCTAGGCCATAGAACTTAGCCTGGAACATTCCGTCGCCACCCATGTTGATCTCATCGCGCACGGGAAGGGATAGATGTGTCACATCATCCACGATGCCTATTGTGAATCCGTTGCAGGGTTCGGCGGCAGCGAGGTTGTCGTAAACCTCCACAATCTGGGCGGGGGTTGTATCCTTTGAACTGAGGCCGTAGCGACCGCCTACGATAAGCGGGGCATTCTCGCGTCCATAGAAGCAGTCCTTGACGTCGAGGTAGAGGGGTTCGCCGTTGGCTCCGGGTTCTTTTGTGCGGTCGAGCACTGCGATGCGCTTTGCAGATGCGGGCACAACTGCCAGGAAATGGCGGGCGGAGAAAGGACGGTAGAGGTGAACGCTTACCAGGCCCACCTTGCGGCCCTGTGCGCGCAGATAGTCGATAGTCTCCTTGATGGCCTCGGTGACACTGCCCATGGCAATGATCACGTGCTCAGCCTCGGGGTCACCGTAATAGTCGAAGAGACCATAGTTGCGGCCGGTGAGACGGTTCATCTCCTTCACGTAGTGCTCCACGATTTCGGGAATGGCGTCATAATATTTGTTGGAAGCCTCGCGGTGCTGGAAGAACACGTCGGGGTTCTCCGCCATGCCGCGAGCCACGGGTTTGTCGGGGTTGAGCGCACGGGCGCGGAACTCGGCAAGGGCCTCGCGGTCGACGAGCGGAGCGAGATCCTCTTCGCTGAGAGCCTCTATTTTCTGAATCTCATGCGACGTGCGGAAGCCGTCGAAGAAATTCACGAAGGGCACGCGGCCCTTAATAGCGGCAAGATGAGCCACGGCGCTGAGGTCCATCACCTCCTGCACGCTGCCCTCGCAAAACATTGCAAAGCCTGTCTGGCGCGCGGACATCACGTCCTGATGGTCGCCAAAAATCGAGAGCGCATGTGAGGCAAGCGAACGGGCCGATACGTGGAACACGCAGGGCAGCAATTCGCCGGCTATCTTATACATGTTGGGGATCATCAGCAGAAGTCCCTGCGATGCTGTATATGTGGTGGTGAGAGCACCGGCCTGCAGCGAACCGTGGACGGCGCCTGCAGCTCCGGCCTCGCTCTGCATTTCCTGCACGAGAACCGTCTCTCCAAAGATATTCTTTCTTCCGGCAGCCGACCAGTCGTCCACATACTCTGCCATCGTCGACGACGGGGTGATGGGATAAATTGCTGCCACTTCGCTAAACATGTAACTGATATGCGCTGCGGCCTGATTGCCGTCGCATGTCAGATATTTCTTTGCTTTGCTCATGTGTTTAAACGCTTTTGTATTTTCTTTTATACCGATTACTGATACCTTTTTTACCTGATGGGTTATACGTGTTTCACCTGTCGTATATGTGCATAACGCACAAATATCCGGCAAAATTACAAAATTTTCCCCACTTCACCAATATACACCCTCTACATTCTTTTCTCCATACCTCTCCATCCCCCCTTTTCCCTTTATTTTTATCCTCTATTTATCTTAACAATTATTCTTGCATAATTTCCTCCGACATCAAAATATTCCTCACACTTATTGCCACATAACGGGTGCAAATGAGCGGTGCACCGCTTGCGGCACACTCACTCAATTGGGATGCTTTGGAATCATTTCGAGCCGCGGAGGGCGAAGTTGATCACGCCGATCACGAGGCTCGCCACTGCTATCACATCGGCCACGATGGCTAATGTGGGAATCACCTCTTTGCCGAAAATCAATGGGATGAACATGCTGGCGGTGCCCAGAATGCAGCCGACAAGGTAATAATTATTGTCGAATGCGTGCCATAGCGCCTTGAAGGGGTTGGTCTTCCCTGTAAGGACCGACGCCTCGGAATTAACAGTGGATGTAGAGCTGTTCTTATAGATTAGTTTTATGGATAAAGTTCTTTTAAACAGCAGTTAGCTACCATCCACAAATTTAAGCACTAAAAACCATACATCCAAATCCATCCTCAATTTTCCCGCAATTTCCCGGAATCATATATTCGAAGGCAATTTCCCTTTTCCTTTAAGGCAGGAGGGTGAGTAGGCGCTTGGAGCCTTTGATTTTGTGGATTTTGCAGGCGGCCACTACCTCCGGCGCGTAGCCATTGGCCAGCGACACAAGCGCATAGTGGTCGTAGACATCTATCTTGCCTACTGCCTCCGCCGGTATGCCACATTGCTTCACGATGAACCCCAACAGGTCGCCTCGCGATATCTTCTCTCGCTTTCCAGCCGACACATAAATCGTGTCTCCGGTTGTGGCCGGCACAGCCACACACTCATTATCGAGGCGATATGTATCGTCGAACGAGATATAGTCCTTAACCGTCTCCTCGGGCCCTACAAGCACGTAGATGTCGCCCTCAGCCTCCACACGCGCCGTGCGGCCATTGCGGTGGGTATAGGTCTCGGCAGTGAGCGGCTGATGATAATGCACCACTCCCCGCACATCGCGGATGTCAAGGCCACGTGCCGCAAGGTCGGTGGCCACAAGCAGAGGCCGCGTGCCATTATTGAACATCGCCAACGCCTTCTCGCGGTCGCGCTGGTCGAGGGCGCCGTGATACAACACCGCCGGCATCCCCTTCTTCTGCAGGAACTGAGACACGCGCTCTGCACTCTCACGATGGTTCACAAAGATTATCATCCTCTGCACGCCATCCCCCTTCGCGGCGATATTACGCAGCAGAAGCAGCAGGGAGTCCAGTTTGTCGTTGGCATCGGAATCCACGCGGTGCACGCGCATCCTATTCCGCAGGCGCTCATTGCCGCCAAGGTAATCGAGAGTGACAGGATTATTCAGCGACAGAAATTCCGGCAGGATGTCGGCACGTGTGGCAGAAGTCAATATCACACGGCTCACATTCTTCAGCCTCTCCACAATCTTCTTCATCTCCTTCTCAAAACCGAGTTCGAGGCTCTTGTCAAACTCATCGAGCACAAGGATACGCGTCGGGAGCAACTCCACGTTGCGGCGCTGCATATGGTCGAGCAGACGCCCCGGCGTAGCCACGATGATATCAGTGCCCGCCGCAAGTGAATTCACCTCATCCTCCACCTTGTGGCCCCCATAGAGCGGAGTCACCTTGAATCCGGAGGCAATCGTACCCAACACACCGGAAATCTGAATCACCAGTTCGCGCGAGGGGGCAATTATCACAGCCTGTACCCTCCCCGTAGAGGGCTTTAGGAATTTAAGAAGGGCGAGAGAGAACGCAAGGGTCTTGCCACTCCCGGTGGGCGACAGCAGGATAATGTCACGACCCTCGGAAGATGTCTGCATCATCCGGGTCTGCATAGGATTCAACTCCTCAATTCCCAATTTATCAGCCACTAACGGCAAAAACTCCTTCTCTCTCATATACAAAAACTTTCAAAAGAAAAACAAAATTAGCCGGAAGCCTGCACAGCACCATCACTTCAGGAAATCTGGCTCCAGTTGATGGTCTTGGCAAACCGGTAATGCAATTCCGAGCGCAGCGTGGCCACTCCCATCTGCGACAGATGCATGGCCTCTCCTGCATTTCCCCTCGCACCATTCTGCTCCGCATCATCGGCCGATGACGCAGCAGGACGTTCCAGTAGTTCCGGATGCGCATCGAGGATGCGGGTGGCGCATTCGCGGGCAATGTTGAGAATCTGGCCGTCGGTGGCTAGATTGGCCACCTGCAGGTTGAACGCCAACCCGCTCTGCTGCGTGCCCTCCATATCGCCGGGACCGCGAAGGCGCATATCGGCCTCCGAAATCAGAAAACCGTCGCTCGTGTCGGCCATAATCTGCAGGCGCTTCTTCGTGTCGCCACCGGTCTCGGCCTTAGTGACAAGAATGCAATAACTCCTGTCGCTGCCACGCCCCACACGTCCGCGCAACTGGTGCAACTGAGAAAGGCCGAACCGCTCGGCATTCTCGATCAGCATCACCGAGGCGTTAGGCACATTCACCCCCACCTCAATCACAGTGGTGGCCACAAGGATGCGCGCTTCGCCCGACACAAACCGCTGCATATTAGCCTCCTTCACATCGGCCTTCATCCTGCCGTGCACGCAGACTGTCTCATACTGTGGAAACAAGCCACGGATTCGCTCAAAACCAGTCTCCACGCTCTTCAGCTCCAGCTTAGGATTCTCCGCGATAAGCGGATATACCACATAGACCTGTCTTCCGGCAGCGAGTTCACGACCGAGTAGCCGGTTCACCTCCATGCGGTTATTATCATAACGCAGATATGTTTCCACAGGTTTACGCCCCGGCGGCAATTCATCTATCACGCTTACATCCAAGTCGCCATAGACGGTCATCGCCAGTGTGCGGGGAATCGGTGTGGCTGTCATCACCAGCACATGCGGCGCCACCTCTCCCTTCTTCCACATCCTCGCCCTCTGCGCCACTCCGAAGCGGTGCTGCTCATCAATCACGGCAAGGCCAAGACGATGAAACACCACCGTGTCCTCAATCAGCGCATGCGTGCCGACCACGATATGGATCGAGCCGTCGGCCAATCCGGCCAGCACCTCGCGACGCTTCTTGGAGCGCGTGCTGCCAGTGAGCAATTCCACCCTGAGGCCTATCTTCTCCCCCCATTCCGACAATGTTTCATAATGCTGCGAGGCAAGGATCTCAGTAGGAGCCATCAAAGCCCCCTGACAACCATTGTCCACAGCCATCAGCATCGACATAAACGCCACCATCGTCTTTCCCGACCCCACGTCGCCCTGGATGAGGCGGTTCATCTGCCTGCCATAGCGCATGTCGGCCCTTATCTCGCGGAGCACACGCTTTTGTGCTCCCGTCAGCTGGAAGGGTATGCATTCGGAATAGTAACGGTTGAATTTCTCACCGATTGTGGGGAACGGTATTCCTTTGATGCGCACGCTTCTTTCGCGGGCATAGCGCAGGATATTGAGTTGCAGATAGAAAAGTTCCTCGAATTTCATCCGCTCCCGGGCGCACTGAAGAGAGTCGCTGTCGTCGGGGAAATGGAGATTGCGGATGGTGTCGGCAAGCGGTATCAGGTGATATTCGCGGCGCACTTCCTCGGGAAGTGTGTCGGGAACATTGGCAAAACCGGGATGGTCGATAAGGTTGCGGGCAAGGCGCCCGAGGGTCTTTGGTGTGTAACCCTTCTTGCGGGCCTTCTCCGTGAGATTGTATACGCCCCAGAAACCCTTCGGGAGATTCTCAGGGTCGAGGCGGGTGACCTCGGGATGCACCATCTGCCAGTTGCCCTGATAGTTCTGCGGTTTGCCGAAGAGTATATATTCCACCCCGGTGGTATAGGCCTTCTGAATGTCGCGCACACGCGCGAACCAAACCACCAGCATCAGCCGGTCGCCATCATCGAAGAGCCCCATGAGTCGCTGGCGAGCGCCCTCCCCCACCGTCTCGAACGAGCGGAAGCGGCCGCGGATCTGCAGCAAAGGCATCTCCCCGCTGAAGTCGCGGATATGATAGAAGCGGCTGCGGTCCACATGGCGGAACGGGAAGCAATAGGCAAGGTCGCGGAAGGTGTGGATGTCGAATTCCTCACCAAGGAGTTTGGCTCGCGCCTCGCCTACCCCTTTCAGATATTTGATGTCGGTGGTAAAGAACACTTTTTTTCAAGGATGAGCACTAACTGTTTTCCATCAGCGTCCGGGCGATGAGCAGATCGCGCGGATTGGTGACCTTCAAATTTATCGGCGATCCCTCGAAGAGGCTGACCTCATAGCCGGCGGCCTCCACGAGCGAGGCTTCGTCGGAGAATAACGCTTTCCCGGCCTCTATGACACCGTCGGCATTGGCGCGACGGAAACTCTTCAGAAGCACGTCGGCACGGAATGTCTGCGGCGTCTGCACGGCGCGGAAGAGAGCGCGGTCCACAGCATGTGAGCGCACACTGTCGGGTGCGTCGAGTTGGCGGAGAGAGTCGGTGACGGCCACAGCGGGGATGGCGGCAAGATGCTGCGCGGCGCACTGCCATGCCCTTGAAATCAGTTCGGGGCTGACCAAAGGACGCGCTGCGTCGTGGACAGCTATCAGCACCTCCTCTGATTCAGGGATATCCATCAGCCCGTTGAACACCGAATGGCTGCGGCTACGTCCTCCCGCCACCAGCGTGACCTCTATCCGGCGGTCGGCCTCCGGCAATTCGGCATAGAGCGTGTCCCAGAGGTCGAAAAAGCCGGGATGCAGCACAAGAATGATATGGGTGGCCGAATCCTCGGCGTGAAACGCGCGGACCGACCACCATAACATAGGAATGCCCAGCAGTAACTGAAACTGCTTGGGCAAATCTCCTCCGGCGCGGAGACCTTCGCCTCCGGCCACTATCACTGCGTATTTTTTCATTACATATTCATGCCGCCGTCGACCTGAATCACCTGACCGGTGACATATCCCGACATGTCGGATGCAAGGAATGTGGCCACATTGGCGATATCCTCAGTCTTTCCGCCGCGACGGAGAGGAATTTTCTGGCACCATTCGGCACGCACTTCATCGGGAAGGGCTGCGGTCATGGCTGTCTCGATGAATCCGGGAGCTATGGCGTTGGCACGGATGCCACGTGAGCCAACCTCCTGGGCGATGCTCTTGGCGAGGGCTATAAGGCCTGCCTTCGAAGCTGCATAATTAGCCTGGCCTGCGTTGCCATGAACGCCTACCACGGATGCCATATTGATGATGGAGCCTGATTTCTGACGGATCATGATGGGCAGAACGGCATGGATATAGTTGAAAGCCGATTTAAGGTTGACTGCTATCACGGCGTCCCACTGCTGCTCGGTCATGCGGAGCATAAGGCCATCCTTGGTGATGCCGGCATTGTTGACGAGGATGTCGATGTGGCCGAAGTCTTTCTTGATCTCTGCCACCACCTCTTCTGTGGCTGCAAAATCGGCTGCATTAGATGCATAGCCCTTGCATTTCACACCATAGGCGGCAATCTCCTCCTCGGTCTTCTTGCCGTTCTCGTCGATTACAAGGTCGGTGAATGCAATATCACAACCCTCGGAAGCAAATTTCAGGGCAATCTCTTTGCCGATGCCACGGGCTGCGCCTGTGATTACGGCGACTTTTCCTTCAAGTAATTTCATCTCTATATTGTTTTATCTCTTATATCTGTATTGTTTGTTGTTGTCGGCATTTATCTGCGCTTTATGCCTTTAAGCACTAGCTCAGTCATCATCCGCTTCACATCCTCCTTGCCGATTCCATATTCGGAAAGGGAGTTTCGGATATATGGCACGTCAATGCCGTGGATTGCATTGGTGATAAGAATGGCCCAGTCCTTCACGTTGGGGATTTCAAAGTCACCGCAATCCACCCCTTCCTGAAGGATGTTGATGAGCATGGAGATCTCCTTCTTGGAGATTACGGCGCGGGCGCGGTCCACCTTTCGCACGTCGCGGAAGAATCCGGCCCTCAGCGAACCGTTACGGCTCACAATCTCACGCATCGTCTCAAGCCTTGTCTCCACATATTCGTAGAGTTTCTGCTCCGGCGATATTGGCTTCGCCACAATCATGCGGAGGTTGCGCAGAAGGTCGTCGGTCTCCGTTTCAATCACGGCGTTGAAGATTTCGCGCTTGCTCTTGAAATAGGTGTAGATGGTGCGCCGGCCTTTGTCGGAGGCAGCGGCGATATCGTTCATGGTAGTGTTTTCCACTCCCTTTCTGGCGAAAAGGGAACGGGCCACCTCAATGAATCTGTCACGGGTTTTCTTTACCATATTTCGGGCTATAGGAATCGAGGCATCTCAGTATTGCCAAGGCCTTAATGCGGGAAAAGCAGGGCCTTTCAAGCGCGTTGAGTGCGTGTTTTCCGCAAAATTAACAAAAAAATTCAAATAGCTGGCAATTCCCCCTCCGATATTATCTACAATTATTCATAAAAGCGCCAATCCGACCAATATCGTCGACTCACCTTTAATAATTATTCCAACTCCAAAATTTGCCGATATAAATTTTGATATATAAATATGATTGGGCTCTTCGAAACTAAAAATGTGTTAAATAATGTTAATAATGTATGTTTTTCAGCAGAAAAATTTGGCCATATCACCGGAAAACTATAATTTTGCACCCGTAAATGACACCGCGGGGTGGAGCAGTGGTAGCTCGTTGGGCTCATAACCCAAAGGTCGCAGGTTCGAGTCCTGCCCCCGCCACCATCAACAGATTTGGATTCTCTTCCAAATCTGTTTTTTTATTTTACACTTATTCAGCCGATTCCGACTGATTATCGTTTCTTACCATGGATATAATCTACGAGGACAATCATATAATAGCCGTCAACAAAAAAGCCGGAGAGATTGTGCAGGGCGACAAGACCGGCGACACTCCCCTCTCCGAGATGGTGAAGGCATATATCAAGGAGAAATACGCAAAACCAGGCAACGTGTTCTGCGGAGTGGTTCACCGTATCGACCGCCCAGTGAGCGGCATCGTGCTCTTCGCCCGCACCTCCAAGGCTCTCGAGCGACTCAACAAGATGCTTCGTGACGGCGAAATCCACAAGACATACCACGCCCTCGTGGAAGGCATGCCCGAACAGGATGAGGCTCTTCTTGAAAACATGCTCGTTTCCGACGGCCGCCTCAACAAGACATTCCTTGCCCGTCCCGGCGACAAGGAGGCAAAGATGTGCCGCCTGAAATATCGCGTGATAGCCCGAGGCGACAGATACTCCCTGCTCGAAGTCAACCTCCTCACAGGCCGCAAACATCAGATACGCGCCCAACTCTCCGCCATCGGCCATCCAATCAAGGGTGACCTCAAATATGGTGCGCGCCGTTCAAATTCCGGAGGTGGCATCTCGCTGCAGTCCCACTCCATCCGCTTCATCCACCCCGTAAGCAAACAGGAAATCTATCTCGAAGTGCCTCCCCTACCCGAATTCGATATCTTCGATGGGAAATAATTTTTAGCATCCAATGGATTCTTAGGATTCAAAAGACACCCGGCCTGATTACTCTTCCGCATGAGCCGCTTGCGGCGATAATCAAAATTCTTAAAACAAAACCGCCCCGCATTCTGCTTATGCATTATGCGGGGCGAAAATATTTTACGTGGTTATTTCTGTACTTGCTGTCAGCGCTTCAGGAGACGGCGCGGAGCAAGACGGTTGCCGTCGCGGGAAACGGTCAGCACATAAAGGCCTGCTGAAACTGCGGGCGCGATTGTGGCTGTTTCGCCGGCTGCCATCTTTCTTGTCCATCTGCCACATGCGGCACCTGATGCGTCATAAAGCACAAACTCATAGTTGCCGGCCTCTGTGGCCTCTACCTGAAAATAACTGTCGAAAGGATTGGGGCCTACATTCAGATTCTCCGGAGCGGCGCCGGCAATCTCCTCCACACTTCCTGTGCCCACTTTCACGCGGATCTCGCGCGCCGAAATGCCGTGAGCATTCGAAGCCTTCAGCGTGAGCACGCAGTCGCGATTGTCATTAGGCATCTTCACGCTCTTCGGAAGAGCATCCTTGGCATCGCCGGCAGCGACCTCTGTGCCATCGAGCGAGAGAGCCCAGTGCGTGGAGAGTTTGTAGCCATTGTTATCAAGCCAAGGACAACCGGCCACATACTCGGGAGCACGCCAGTCGAGAGTGCCCTGGCCCTCCCATTCCGTGGGGATATAGTCATGCGCACCAGCCTTGCATGCGCCGCCGGCCGCGTCGGAGAAGAGATAATCCGCTGCCGCGTCATTTTCGAAATCATACCATCCGGCAAGGCCTTCCGGCTTGGAGGCGCCCTGTGCAAGAGAACCCATGGCAACCTTCACACCCTCGGCATCCAGCGCCTTGTTCCAGACGCTCAGATTGTCGATGCGTCCAAGAGCAGAACCGCTGTTGTGGAGGAAGCCACCTACGGCCACCACATTGCCTACACTCCAATTATACATTCCTCCGGCATAGTCAAGATCGGAGCCTTTCTTCTGTTCATTGCCTATGCTCCAGGATGTAACCTCCTGTTTTTCGCCATTGATATAAAGCGAGGGAAGCACGCCACCCTCCTTCTCCATATCAAACACATACGCGATATGATACCACACCTTCGGTTCGAGGCGCACCTTGTCGAAATTATAGGAAAGGTTCTCCGAATTGCCACGGATGGTAAACGTATCCATCGTGCCATCCTCCTTCACGGAATTGAGGAACCAGCCCTGCATGTTGGCATACCATTTCTGCATTCTGTCGCGGATATTCAGCAACTGAGCCGACCGATTCTTGAAGGAATCGGCGCGGAACCAGAAAGCAACTGAGAATGAACCGGAGCCATCAATTCCTGCATCCGCTGCCTTGAATCCTACGCCATTCTTGCCTACCTGCACGCCACGCGACATCTCGCCGTCGGCAGCCGAGACAGAAGCCTTCAGATCAACATTCTCGCCGGGCTGTGACGAAGCCTCGGTTTCCCCTTTGGCAGTAGTGAATTCTTCAACCTGAGGCACTGCACCTGCCGAAGCGGGCACCACCTGAATATAGCGGGGGAATGTGCGCGTAGTCAATACGGCGGCATCCGAGCTATTGTCGGTGCCGACCACTGTCAGCGTGTAATTGCCGGGGGCAGCAAGTCCCTCAGCAAGTTCGAGACGGAGGGCATTCTTTGCCGAACCGACCACATTGCCCGAGTCGTCGGTAAGGGTAAACTCGCCGCCCTGATGCATCGGGTCGACATAGCCCACGCCTATTGCCTCGCCGGGAGCATACACCTCCTTGTCGGAAGCAATCTCATCGTCAATTGTATATCCTGTGGAGATATCCATAGGCTCGCTCCAGGAAATCGGGGTCTCATTGGTCATGTCGAGCGAGAGGGCCGACACACCGAGACGAAGCGTCTTGCCGCCTTCAGGATTAACAGGCACGGAGAACACGAGGCCTGCCCAGGAGGAGGTCATACCCATCATGATGGGTTCGCAGCCATCCTGCTGTGCGTATAACTTGAAGAGCGATGTTGCCACATCTGTATTGTAGCACTGATGCTTTGTGACTCCATTGATCATATTGAATATCACCTTTGCATCCACACCATGGCGCGAATTATGGAGCACTTCCGCCTTTGTGATTTCAGGCATGGGAGGATATGTGGCCCCCTTGTCGCCTCTTGTGATTGCGAACTCACCGAGACGGAGGTCAAGGCCGGATGCGTCGTTGAAACGCAGGGCCACCATGGCAAGTGTCTTGCCGGAAAGTTCCGGAAGGTCGCGGCCCACATTAAGCACGCGGGTCTGCCATTCGCCTATGGGCTGTGTGCCGTCGGAAAGCATCGAGGAAAGTGAGATCTCCTTCTCCTCAGCACCCTTGGCGGATAGGGCAAGCTTCATATTCGTCTTGCCGCCGGCCAATTTATAGCGCACTGTGATATTATCCTCGGATGAGAGAAGGAAATCGGTCTTGAAGAGATGCAGGTATTCATCGGCGCTGTTTGTGCCGTAGATGCGGAGCAGACTACCGCCCAGCCACGCATCATCCCAGCTGAATTCAGCCTTCAGACCTATTCCGGCTGCAGAAGCGGCGTCGCGTCCAAGGAATTTCCTGCTCCACCACCATTGCCATGTGGGAAGATGGTCCTGGATGCCGATGTTGTACCATTCGAGAGTGTTCTGGCGCTGTCCACGGAAATTGAAGAAGCGACCGTTACCGAGGTTGAAGTTGGTAAGGAACGGCTCCTCACTAAGGTCCCAGCCCAATGCCGAACGTGCCGACATCATTTTCGACATGCCCGCAAACTTCTCATTCTCAGCAGATACAATAAGGCTATTGTTGAGGTCGGGAGAGGTGACGGGATTATGAGTGCCGCCGGTAAACCATGTGTTCACGCGGTCGAGGTAAGCACGCTGACGCTGGAGCGGGTCGGGACCCTTCTCCATGCGGCTTTCGAAAAACATATTCTCTGCATGTGCGCCCCAGAGACCGATGGAAAGATGATACTGAGCGAGAAGTGGCCAGATATCTCCGCTACCTTCGCGCGGCTCCTTGCCCTGCATATTGATGCCGCAATAGAGGTCGAGCGGGCTGCGCTTCAGAATTTTCGCATATGCCGAACTATTGCCGAGAAGAGACTTTCTGTTCCAGTTGTAATTGAAGAAAAGCACTGAGCGAGGAGTGGCGCTGTCGCCGAAGCAGGCGGCATTGTGCGAGCCAAGGCCATTGTCGAATCTGATGGAACCCGACTCCGAAGTGCCGTCATACCAGATTATCTCTCCCTGTTCCATTCCGCGCTTGCGCAGCCCGGCACGAAGGTTCTCATTATATTTGAGCAGGTCGGCCACAAGGGCTTTCTTAGTGCTGAACTCCGAGTTATAGCCGATGCCATCCACGCCAAACCAGGCCATGAAATCGGCCATCTTGTCAGCGCCGGTTGCAATCATTGAGTTGAAGGCTTTCTTCCAGGTATCGGTGAGCTGTCCCCACGGCGGAGTAGCCACGCAGCTAACTGGCACTCCGTTGCGGTGGGCCGCATCGATAAAGGCTGCCGGGATGCGCACAAGACGCGACGACCAGTTGCCATAATGAGTCACATAACTCCACATCGGGAACACTTCACAATCGAATTTGCCGTCGGGCAAGGCGTTGTTCACCTCGCCGTTGATAGGCACCCAGAAAATCAGGTTCTTGTCGAAATCCTTGGTGAGTTCAGGATTCACCTGTGTGGCCTCATTGCGGAAGCGGGTGTGCGGCTTCACGCGAGAGATGAAGAAATTGTCGTCGTCGGTCCATTTCTGGCCACGTTCCCATTTGGCGAGAGCCTCAGGAAATTCCGGGCCGCGGATACCCCAGTCGACATACCCCTCGCGGAGCTGCTGTGCTCCTGCAGGCACACTGAGCAGCGCAGTTAGTGCCAATGCTGTCAATTGTTTATTCATGATGAAAGGTTTCTGTTCTCGTTAAAATTCTTTTAAGTCACAAATATAGCACCTTTTCCAATAGTTTCCAAAAAAAACGTCCCTGCATCACTGCAGAGACGCCACCAAAAGAAATGATTATACTTTAAGCAAATGCAACAATTAATGCATCTCTGTTATGACAACATAAAATCACTTTCGGGCTGCCATAATCAACATTTAAAAAACTATTTCTCCAATTATTAACCAAATAAAAAGATGTACAACAAATTGGCCTAATCCTTAGCGATTGAGGAAATTACGGATCTTATCGAGGACAGCGTCGACGGTATATCCGAATTTTTCCTCGAGCACCTTGGCGGGAGCCGAAGCGCCGAAGCGTTCCATGCCCACCACTTCGAAGTCGCCCTTCATCAGAGGATAAAGTGCGATGGGGAGGCCGCTGGTAAGGCCGAAAGTCTTCACGCCACGCGGCATCACCTCATTGCGGTATTCTTCGGGCTGCTGGAGGAATCTGCCTATAGCCGGCACAGAAACCACCTGAGCCTTCACACCCTCGGCCTTGAGAGCTTCGGCGGCATGCACAAGAAGAGCCACGTCGCTGCCGTTGGCCACGAGCACCACGTCGGGATTCTCTGCCTTAACCACTATATAGCCGCCCTTCTCAGCCTGCATGGCCTCCTTGCGGCGGTTCTCGCCGGGAAGGTCCTCGAGATTCTGACGCGAGAAGATGAGCACCGAGGGAGTTTCATTATTCTCCATGGCCATCTTGTAGGCGGCCACAGTTTCGGCAGAGTCAGCCGGGCGCACAACCATCACCGAAGGTTGTCCCCTGAAATTATGCACCTGCTCGAGAAGGCGGATCTGAGCCTCCTGTTCGATGGGCTCATGAGTGGGGCCATCCTCGCCCACGCGGAATGAATCGTGGGTATAGATGAACTTGGCCGGAATCTGCATGAGGGCGGCGAGACGGATGGCAGGCTTCATATAGTCGCTGAACACAAAGAATGTGCCGCAGGCGGCGTACATGCCTCCATGAAGCACGATGCCATTGATGATGCAGGCCATGGTGAGTTCGGCCACTCCCGACTGCAGGAACGCGCCGCTGAAGTCACCCTTCAGAAGAGCGTGTGTCTTCTTCAGGAAGCCGTCGGTCTTGTCGCTATTGGCAAGGTCGGCACTCGACACAATCATGTTGCCTACATGCTCAGCCAGATAACCGAGCACTGTGGCTGAAGCGGCACGGCTTGCGATATTGGGCTTGAACTCGATGGAATCCCAGTCGAGTTCGGGAAGACGAAGTTCCTTGTATTGTTCGAGGAGAGCGGCCTGCTGAGGTTCGCGGGCAGCCCATGCGTCGAAATCGGCGCGGCGGGCAGCTACAATCTTCTCCAGTTCGGCGGCACGGGCTTCGTAGAGCGCCTTCACCTCGGGACGAATCTCCCATGGGTTCTCGGGATTTCCGCCAAGATTGCGCACAGTGGCCTCAATGTCGGCGCCGGCGGCGGAGAGGGGTTGTCCATGTGTGTTGACAGCGCCCTCGAGCGAAGAGCCGTCGGCACGCACAGCACCCTTTGCCATGATTGTATGGCCGATAATCAACGTAGGACGTTCGGTTTCCTCACCGGCGCGGCGGAGCGCATCGGCAATGGCAATCGGGTCGCAGCCATCGACTTCCAGCACACTCCATCCCCAGGCGCGATACTTGGCGGCCACATCCTCGCGGTCCACTTCATTGACGTGGGTGGAGAGCTGAACGTCGTTGGAGTCGTAGAACATGATGAGATTGTGCAGGCCGAGATGACCGGCGATGCGGCCGGCGCCCTGCGACACCTCCTCCTGGATGCCACCGTCGGAGATGAAGGCATAGGTCTTGTGAGCCACGACCTCGCCGAAGCGAGCGGCAAGGAAGCGCTCCGCTATGGCACAGCCTACGGCCATCACATGGCCCTGACCAAGAGGCCCGGATGTGTTTTCCACTCCATGAGCCACATCAAGTTCAGGATGTCCCGGGGTCTCGCTGCCCCACTGGCGGAACTGCTGAAGATCCTCGATGCTGTATTTGCCGCATAAGGCCAACACACCATAGAGCATAGGCGACATGTGGCCCGGGTCAAGGAAGAAGCGGTCGCGCGCAAACCAGTGGGGATCTTTGGGATCATACACCAGTATGCTCGAATACAACACATTGATGAAATCGGCAGCACCGAGTGCGCCTCCGGGATGTCCGGATTTCGACTTCTCGACCATCTCCGCGATGAGAACTCGCAGATTGTTGGCGGCCGAATTCATTGTCTTAACGTCCATTTTTTAAGTTTTTTTGTGATGATTATCAGTCTTAAGGTTAGTAGCCGGTATCAGACGAGCTGCTCTTCGGTTACGTCTTCAATGCCTACGGGAATATCCTTGTTGACATTGAGGCAGCCCCAGATGGCATAGATGAAGATATATCCGAGGGCGCCGATGAGCAACCAATATGAGTTCATATAGCCGGAGCCATTGGCGATGAGCTGCTGCAGCAACGGAATTATACCGCCGCCCACAACCATCATCATGAAGATGCCGGAAGCCTGGGCCGTATATTTGCCGAGTCCGTCAACTGCGAGGTTGAAGATGCTGCCCCACATCACGGATGTGCAGAGACCTGCGAGCACAAGGAAGAGTGCGGAGATAGGCACACCCGACTCACTTGTGGCCATGGCCACCATCTCAAAGGGCTGACGGCTCGAGGGATTGCCCTGGGCGTCGCGGAGCGTATGCTTGACATAGGTCATGCCGTCCCTGGCCGGAATCTGCTGCGTCACCGTATAAGGCATCACCTTCTCCTTGGTGGGAGCCTTGATGAAATCTGCAATCTCATTCTGCGGCATGCCGGCATCAGCGAGCTGCTTGGTGATGCTTGCCTCCTTGTCGTAAACTATCTTCGGAACCGAGATGCGGCTCTCTTTGCTCGAGAAGATTGCAGCGCCGAGGAGGATGATAGCCACTGAGGTAACGGAAACGAGCTGGGTCTTTGTGCCCACCTTGCCTGAGATGGCGCCGCTCACCGAACGGCCCACAAGCATCAGCAGCCAGTAGAGAGCCACCACAGCACCAGCAATAGCCGAGGCATCACCGAGCACTCCGGCACCGGTGGCCTTCTGGTCGGAAAGATAGAAGTTGAGTGTGCCGGGGATACCAACCTCGATACCCACATAGAAGAATATGGCAATCACGCCGAGCACCGTGTGACGGAAACTCCAGGCGCTGTGAGCGTTCTTTGCTTTCTTTGCGCTTTTATTCATCTCGGGCTCGGGAATTTTCACAAAAGAGATGATTCCGAATGCCACTGCGAAGATACCCATTGCAATCCAGAGAAGAATCGAAACGTCGCTCATCTGGGAATAGCGGGTGAGCTGACCAATGAGAGCACCCACGAAGAAGGGGGTGAGAGTGGCTGCCAGCGAATTGAGTGCACCGCCGGTCTGAAGCAGACGGTTGCCGCGGTTGCCGCCACCACCAAGAAGGTTGAGAAGGGGGTTAACCACCGTGTTGAGCATACATACGCAGAAACCGCAGATGAATGCGCCCACGAGATAGACGATGAAACTTACTGTGACGCCGAAGGTTTTCTGAACTGGTATTTCCAGGCCCTCGATATTTTCTCTTACTTCCACGTACGACTGATATACGGTGCTTTCAGAGCCGACGATGCTCGAGAGCCACTGCACGAAAAGACCGATGATGCCGATGGCCATTGCCCACAATGCCGTTTTCTTATATCCGATTTTGGCAATCATGCGTCCCGCCGGGATACCCATGAAGAGGTAGGCGAGGAAGTTCATCATATTGCCAAGCATTCCCAGGAAGGAATTGCCTTCGAACTGATAGCCCCAGATGGTGCCGATAGGGGCTGCAAGATTGGTGACAAAGGCCACCATCGCAAACAGGAAGAACATGGCTATTATGGCCACGGTGTTGCCCCCTTTGTTTTGAGCCGGGGCTGTAATTGATGCTGTCATTGGTTAGATGTTTGATGTTTTTATAGAACCTAAACTCTGTAGTTATATTATTCTGTGTGTTTACTCTCTATTGCCAAAAATGGCAGTTCCCACACGCACCAGGTTGCTTCCCTCCTTTACGGCGAGGGGCCAGTCGTGGCTCATGCCCATCGAGAGGGTGTTGAAACCTCTTAGGCCAAGGCTCTCGTCGGTGCGGATACGGTTGTAGATTTCGGCGATACGGCGGAAATCTTCCGAGATGCGGGCTTCGTCGTCGACATTGGAGGCCATTCCCATCACGCCGCAGATATGCACTGCCTTAAGATGTTCAAACTTACGCTGCTGGAAATATTCGAGGAGTTCCTCTGGCCAGAACCCGAATTTTGTTTCCTCCCGGGCCACATGCACCTGCATCAGGACCCGCGTCACCACGCCTGCCCGCTCCGACTCCTTGTCGATAAGCGAGAGAAGACGCACTGAGTCCACGCTCTCGATGAGCGAAGTATGGCCTATTAGGGAGCGCACCTTATTGGTCTGAAGATGACCGATGAAGTGCCATTCTATATCCGATGGAAGTTGCTTTTTCTTCTCGAGGAATTCCTGCACGCGGCTCTCGCCAAATCGGCGCTGACCGGCGTCGTATGCCTCCTGCACAGCCGCTGCCGGATGGAATTTCGACACGGCCACAAGGTTCACTCCCTCAGGAAGTCGGCTAAGAATTGCCTGCAGATTTTGGGCTATTTTACTTTCCATAAGTGCTTTTAAATCTTTTCTATCGCAAACTCATCAACTCGTTTACTCGTCGATTCGTTTACTCCGCCGAGAGGTCGGCATCAAAGACATCCATAATCATGGTTTCGGAGATAGAGGCTATCTCATAATCGGCCATGGTGCCCTCCATCCCCTTCTTGAAATTCGCCACGGCATCCTCGAAGTCGGAAGCCTGCACAAGAATCTGGGTCTGGGTCTTTTTCTCCACTCCGCTGTTTTCGTCGAGAGTGATGAAATTCACTTTCGCCAGATAGTAACGGTCGCCACCCTCATTGCGGAAAATTTCAGAAATCTTCGTCTTTTTCTCCGATGCGATGGAATATTCACCGGAAATATAGGGTTTCATCTCCTCCACGATGCGGCTTTCAGCCTCAGTGAATGTAAGAGCGTCCACAAGATAGGGCTCATTGACTTTCTTCACTGCACCGTTTTCCTGCATCTTATCATATCTCACCTTGCATTCAAACCAAAGTGCCATATTGCTTTATACTATTTTTATTTTGTTATTATTAATGCCACTTCTCCCCTTTCCTGCAAATTTAGATAAAAATTTTGAGATTTCTACACCGGCAACATAAAAAAACAAGGCTGACGCGCTGATTTCTGTCCCCTCCTGCGTGCTCTTAGTCACA
>OGNF01000457.1_pt1 | contig 45122 bp, 64 predicted proteins | sample 1573321 | NCBI WGS metagenome assembly OGNF01 (sample SAMEA2581911, study PRJEB24529) | metagenome | biome: Human gut stool | place: China | collected 2011 | reverse complement strand
CATAGGCGAACAGACCGTTCATGGACATCAGGGCGAGGATAAAATCGCCCTGGGAGATGTCGGGAAGATTAGGCGCAACAGGGAAGAATCCCGGGAAATATATATCCCAATCTGAATTGTGAATTGAGATTATAGGATTAGGCAACGGAACCATCGACCCGGAGATAGGTTTGCTTATTTTTACTGTTACAACCCCTTGCGTGTCGGTTTGTACCGATATTTTGTGGAATTTGAACATCCACATCGTATCCGAGGTTTTGGTTTTTTCATAACTCTCGCCCTCTCCCAGAAATACGCCATCACAATAAATTGATATCTTCAACGATGAAATATCGTTCGCATCGTTGTGCGGGAGCAAAAAATCTCCCGTCGGGCTATTAGGATGATATAGTGTAATATATGATGTCCCTGAATCATTAAGTTTTATTCTCGGCTCGGATGTAGAGAATATCCCACGAGTATTTACCCACGGCTCTTTGGGCAATATATCGCTGGCCGACATTGATATATCGCAATAATTGGAATACCCATTTGCTTTGGGCCCTACCTTTTTGCGAGTGAGCGGAATAATAGGCCCAAGATTTTTACTATAAGCCAACCGTTCCTTGCCGTCGATGGTAACCCCATTCTGCCGCTCGATAGCAGACAGTATCGACGACACCAGTACTGAGGGATGCAGGTATTTAGGATCGGATATCCCCATCCCGAAATCCACGCCCCAGAAAGCAACGCCGGGGTATTCACCGGTTGCGCTACCTTCCAAGATCGCCGTATTCTTATTCCAAGCGACAATGTTCTCCCCTGCCGCCTCCAGTTGCGGCCCCAAATCCCGCAGGTTCGCGTCAAACAGAGGCTGAAAGTTATCCACGTTGCCCCACGTAAGCGTTACATTGATCGTATCCGCAATATCCGTAACCACGGCGAATCCCTGCGTGAACAGCGGCACCCCGTCCTGATACAACGCCGCCGGAAGTCGTACATACGGAGCGTCAGCATCCGCATCCGGGCGGGCTGCCTGACCTATAGCCCGCATATTGGCAGGCGTAGGCGGCAGTGCAATATTGTAGGAACGGTTCGACTGGATGCTGTCGAGGCTCGAAAATATCGGACTTTGATAAAGCAGGGTTACGACCTCGTCGCTCGAAAGGTCGCACAGAATATCGTTGATGTATAGTTCGTAGGTTGTCATAGATATTCGTATCTTACTATTTCAACGACCAAATCTTGCATCGGCGCGCCCGTGTCTTCGGATTCCGAATCTTCAACCATGAAACGCACCCAATTGCCCGCATCCGGGTCGTACATAAACAAATCCTGACATCCGAGGATCGTGCGGCACAAGTTGAAAACATCCCTTTCAACAATGCGACTATGCAAGGTATAGCGTTTGGCCAGCGTCTTGTTCTGCACGTCGCGAGGCGTCAGCGTATCGTCGAGTTGATGATAAGTATATTCCACAGACATTTCGTCGGTTTTAGATTCCTGCGTCCATCGGTATAAATAGGGGATACCGGCAGCATCCGTCCATTTCAAAAATATCCCCTTGGTGCAATAATCGTAGTAAGTTCGTATCTCCGCATTATAGTCTGTCGGGGTGGCTCCCACAGCAAGCGGCTTGCCAAGGTCTTCAGATGGGATTTTTGCCGGATCAAACGGGATGATGGGAGAAAATGTCGAATATCCGATGTATTTCTCTGTTGTTGTCGAGGAGGGCGTAAGCACGAAAAGCTCGCCCGTTTGTTTCGGAAAAAATAGCGACTGCTCGAATCCTGCGTTCGGATAGACCACAATGCAGGGGGCAGCGGGATAGAATTGTGAAATATTTTCCCCATCTCCCCATCCGGGGAGAATCTCTCGGTCCGCAAATCCGGGGACTGCGTAAAGAGCCGGTCCAACATGGTCATATTCGGAGGCAGTAATTACATAGGTGATTAAATTCGATTTGGTTCCTTGGATCAGACTTTCGCATATTCGCCCAACAGGGAATACCGCCACACCTTTGTCGTTAGTTTTGCGTGTCAAGGTGATAGACCGAGTGAATGTCCAATCGGTCCCTCCTGTCAATTTAAGGGACACGTCTATATTCCCCTTTTGGGAGAGCAGTTCAACCCGAAAATACGCAAAACGGCCCCGGGTCTCGAAGATATCCTCTGGGCGGGTTACCTTGAATACGTCATTTGTGTGCAATATCATAATTCTATCGTCGCATCTAATAGTTGATAAATGGATGTATCGAGTTCCTCTGTTATTTTTTTGCTGATTCTATCGACAACTTCGGGCAGTAAGTCTTTCATTATCTCCGTTCCTCCGCCCTTTTGATAAAGCACGCTTCCGTGATCCCAGACGCTTGAAGCGACGCCATATGCGTTTATCGATCTTGGGTCAAGGTTCCATCTCGATTCTTTAACCCGCGCCCACCGCTCTATCGCGTTCCGGAATGCCTCGAAGCTGCCGAACTCCTCTTGCACATCCTGTGGGGAACTTCCTTCGTCGATATTCTTGATGCCTTTGCGCCCGACAAATGAGACCGTAAGTCCACCATTTGTAGCTTCATGGATGGTTTTAAGGCTTTCAGCCGTTGCGCCGGTCGTTTCCTCCGGAAGCCCCAAAGCGTTGACATCGGCGCCGCTGTTGGTCCTCTTGGTCATTATATTGAAGGCGATCTGCTCGGCGAGCGAGCCGAACTCGTCTTCACAGATGGTGATGATCCGCTCGGGGCTAAATATCTCCTCTATTTGCCGGATGGTGGGCATATCAGCAGATGTTATAGGTCATCGTAGCGCTTAGGGTTACGCCGGCCACCAATACGTCGAATTTGCCGTAAAAAGGCGTCGCGTTGGCCACAAGCTCTACTTCGATACCCATCGACCGCATCCGGTTGATAAATGCAAAGGCGCGTTCTTCCATCTTTTCGACGATTGGCTGCACTTCGGTCTCCGTGTCCGGCTCCGCTTTCCCGAGGGCGTCGCAGAAATAGAGCGTCGTCGTCCGGCGTCGCATGTCCGACATCCGTGTTTCGGAAATCGTCTCGTTGAACTGACGGAGCAATACGGGGTATTGCTTGACATCGTCCATCAGGTAGTTTGCTTCGGCTATCCGGGCGTACATATAGGAGCACAGCCCCTCCGCCTCGGCGCACTCTCTGAATATCTCGTTGATGCTTTTTTTCATCGTCTCCGTCTCCCGTTAGATTTGTTCGCTTCATAGATGGCTCGCTGTTCCAGGTTGTCGCACTTGCATGCCTCGAATGCTTCGTATACTGTCGCCCACGGCGTATTCCATGCTTTATTCATATCTACGGCGCCGTTCATTATCTGGCAGTATTTGCGGCAGACGGCAACAAGACCGCGATTGGGTCGCTTGACACGCGCTTTCATCTCGGCGGCCGTGAGGGGCATTTCCAGCTTTTCCCACGATTTGCCGATACCTTCCAACCCTTTCTGTATGGCAATGAAATAGCGCTGGGCACGGATGAACCGGAGGCGTCCGATTTGCTCCTCGTCTATGCTGAACCCCGCGTTCCAATCCGGATTACCGTCAACGCCTATGCGGTTGAATTTCGTGAGCCCGAGCATCACGCCGAGCACGATGCAAAAATATTCGTACGACGGTTTCCGGGCTTCTATGGCGTTCAGTTCGCCCATAGTGATGTCGGCAATGTCACGCACGGGCAGCCGTTTGTCGAACCACATTCGGCGTTTTATAGGCACAAACTCGGGTTCTGGTAGGTCTTGGATGGTTTTGACGATACGTTCGGTACCCATGCTGAATAATGCACGGTTGCGCATCACAACATCACTAACCGTATCTTTGGGGGTTATCTTCATAGGTTGTAAGTATTGATCGGTTCGAATATCTCCGCGTAAAAGTCCGGGCACAGCTTAACATCGTCAACGATGCGGATGATCTCTCGGCATTCGTCTACCATATCGTTCCACACGCGGACGAGCCGATGTGTCGGAGATGTTCGGGTGCTGCTTTCGGTGTTCTTCAGCTTTTCCCCGGCAACGGTGTTGAATGTCATATGGTCGCGCGAGTAGTAGAAATAGATATACTTGGCAATTACGGATGTCCCCTTGTCCGGTTGAGCCAGCAGCGCCACAATAGCTGGGTAATCCTCAATATTGTCGGCGACATCCGACCCCAGAAGCATTCGCAGAAACCGAGGTTCGTATTTGGCGATATATGCCTGGATGTCGCTTATGGTTTTGGGGGCAGGTCCGGCGGGTTTACCGTCGCTCTTTGTCTCTATTCCAGCAATATATGTCTCGGGATAGGTGAAATATCGCTCGTCTAAGATCATGGTATTTTATTTGAAGATAGGGGCGGCGTGTTGCCGCCCCTATCCGGTTACTCCTCCAGGGCCTTTTTATAGAACCCTTTGGCGATCATCATTTCCGCAGTTGCCCGCGATTTGATGAGTATTTCGCCCTTGTCGATCCCGTCATGCGCTCTAATGACTTCGACGCGCAGGACGTTGGCTTTAAGGGCGCGACGACCGCGCCTAACGGGGGCGCGTGTCATAGCTGCTTCATCTTTCGCTTTCATGGGTTACTCGGTCGGTCCTGCTGTTGCTTTCTCGATGGCGGCCAGAGCGGTGTTGATGTCGGCGACATAGATATTCGCTTTCATATCCGGCCGTGTAACGAGGGCTTGCCCGCGATACCACAGCCACAGACGATACGAATCCGTCTCCGGGACGCGCTCGATCTCCATAGTGATATTGCGCTTGTCGTGCAGCTGGAGCGTCGTGGAATCGAGCACGACGAGCTCCGAGGCCGAGAGTTTCGGGGTCGGGATAATCGTCATGCCATGCACCGACAAGGCCCCATTGGGCAGCACCGTGATGTAGTCGCCGAGGGTGTTCTTCAGCGTGCGCATCTTGAATTCGGCGGCATAGTTCATCAGCACGTAATTCGGAGCCATCGAATCGTTGGTCTCGACCTTTGCCTGCGTTTTCATGGCGAGGATCAGGTCGGCGATGTTCGGCGCCGACACGCTGGCTGCCACACCCGCCGTCGTTGCATTGAATGCCGTAACGCCGGATGTTTTCAGTCCGTAGATGTGTTTAGGCTTGGAGGCATCCACGCCGTCACCGTCCCACAGCAGAGAATCGAGTTTGGCTGCGATCCCCTGCTGGGCCTTCGTCTGCGCCCATGCCAGGAAGTACCCGAAATCTTCGGCGCTCTCAGCCGAGAAAGGAAGCACGGAACCGAGCTTTGCCAGCTCACGGTATTTGCCCGTAAGCGTGGCGGTGTCGGTATTGGTGTGCTTTGTCATCTCTTCTGCATACCCGGTGCCGTCGGTGTAGGAAGCATCGTTGTACATGATGCGGTTCTTGTCGTCGGGCACATTGATGCGCGTGAAGAGTTGCACGAACGCATTGCGGGGGCTGGCGTCTGCGTAAATCTTCGTCGTCAGCACGGTGCGGTTGGGGTCTTCGTTCGTCACGGCCGACGTGTCGAGTTTGAGCGCGAACTCACCCGTCGATACTCTGCCTCGTCCGTTCCGCATATCCTTATATGCGGCGGCGAACTCTTCCGATTCCAGCACCTCTTCCATAGCGGCGACCAGCGTTTTGTGTCCCTCCTGCTTGGGAGCGCCTTTCTTCATCGTGGCGATCTCGACGCCTTGAGCTTTAAGCGCGCCCTCCAGTTTTTCGATCTTCGCCGGCGACAGCCCGAGTTTCCCGAACTCCTCCTTGACAGCCTCGACGATCTCGTTCTGTGACTTGATGCCTGCGACCATCTCCTCGAACTGCCCTTTGATATAATCTCCGAGCGCGTTCAGGCCCTTTTTCTCGTCCTCGCTGAACTCTACGCCAGCGGGAAGCACAAATGGTTTAATCTCCATTCTTCTTTGTGTTTTTTTGGTTAATTGATATGTGAACCTATTTTCCCGAACATATTTTCAGTGAGTGGTTTCTCCGGCTCGGCTGCGTTCAATGTCTCGATGATTTGCTTTTTGATCTTCATTTTCTCCTCCAATGACGCCGCATTGAGAGCATCGCTCATAACCTTGATGGCGTCCGGTAAACTCTTCACAGCACCGACGAATGCCGTTTCCTCGTTGGCCCCGGCAGTAACGACGGATATTTCATGCAACACGACTTCCTTAACGATGAACGCGTCGAGGGCTTCGTCATATTCCATTTTGTCCCATACGTAGTTGAATCCGAACGAGAACTGATTAATATCGCCGTCTTTGAGCTGGAACCACGCGCGCTTTGCATTCGGCACCGCGTCGAAGTTGCTTAGCTTAACTTCTGCATATGCACCGTCTTCACGCTCTTCGATAGACAGTATCCGGCCGATAGGGTCGGCGAAATCATGTTGCCATACGAACGCGATTTTGCGGTTTGTGGCCGATCCCGGGCCCCTGTCGTTAATGGACTTGGCGAAGCATCCTTTGATAAGAATATCGCCCGCGCTGTCCTTGTTGCCGAAATTGGCGAACTTCACGAGGATAATATGCTCGTCCTCGTTCGCAATGTCCGCTTTTGTCACGGCGAACTCTTTGCGGCAAGTGTTGCCCATTGCCGCCCGGCGCGCTTCTATTTGCTGAGATAAGTTCATGTTATACGATATATTTCAAAAGTTCTGTTTTAGCCTGCTCCGTAGTCATCAGACCTCCGGACACGGCGTTATTCAAGGCATTTACGAGATTGGTCATGCCCGCCGCCTGTTCGCGCTTAGATTCTTGGAAGAGTTCAAGATGATCGTAGTAGGGCATCACCTTGAAATCCTCAAAGCCATATATCCTGTTGAGCACGGAGAATATATTATTTGCCTCGGGGATTATCGCGTCGTTATATAATATCGTTTTCGCTTCTTTGGCGTTGGCGTACGTTGAACCCTCTACGTCGAGCAGCACGCTCGGCACTTGGTAGATGTCCGCGATTTCTTTCTTGCAGGCTTTCTGTACGTCTGTCAGTCCCAGATCGGTAATCATTGACGATACCGGACTTACGGCAGCATTCATGGACGTGATCGCGTATTTGAATTGATCGGACCGGATGCCGTACTTTCTGAATGCCTGTTGTATGTTTTTCTTCTCCGACTCTGTTTCCGGCAGCCGAGCATCTCGAATAATATCGCCGCTTCCGGATGTCAGCGAGATAATAGCCAGCATACCGCGGTTGATCATCAGTTCATGCACCGCTTCGTAGGATGCTACGAAAGTATTCACCGGCTTCTGCAATGATACCATTCGGGAGATGTTGCCGCCGCAAGCATTGAGATCATAAGAGGCATCTCTAACGATGAACATATCTTCTTTGGCTATCTTCATCGAAGATCCGCAAATGGTCACCGTGTAATCCACGATATCCGCATCGGGAATGAACGATAACGCCGGAGATATTGCGGCATTTTCCGTGACGCAAAGATTGGGGGCGACGAACAGCTCGAAAGCTCCCGGGAGTCCTACTGATTCCATGCGTACGATATAGGCTTTGCCGAAAATCTGCGTCATGGCCTCGATGTGTGCCACGAAGTCCGCGATGCCCTGCACGCTATTAGGATGCGATATGGTCCGCACGGCGTCCGGTCGTTCGAGGTCTTCACCATCTTCCGTGGTGGCTGCAAGACGTAGATTCTTAATTGCCGCGCATTTCTTCGAGATTACAGACATCAGCGGCGAGCAAAGTGCGTATGCTTTGGCTTGTCCCGCTTTGCCCCTGGTGTCGATCGTCCCCACGGTTTCAGTTGATCCCTGAAATACCGGAGGTACGCCGATGTAGCTCAATGTCGATGCCGGCAAATTTGAGGCTGTATTATTGCTTTTCCTGCGTATTTCGTAGCCGAATAGATTCATTATGCAGCTATTTGAATAAGATTCTTGAATTCAGACTGAACGGCATATCTGGCAGCGTCCCATAGATGGTTGAATTCGTCGTGCGGGTAGTTTATGGCGATGCCGTTCACCGTCTCCCACACGTACGAGTTTGCTTCTATCTGCATGTTGCGCGAACGCACGCAATGTATCTTGCATCCTTTCATGGACGTGATGCCATCCATGACAGACCCTGGGTATTTCCGAACAGGAATGACCGTAAGCCCTTTAATGCGCATTGCGGTTATCATGCTTTCGGGGGATTTGGCATATTTGTCGGCGCTATCTGCATAACATCGGGATACTCCGTTTGAGAAGTGCGGCGAAAGCGCTGCATACAATTTCGAAGCGTCGGCGATAGGCTGATATATCAGCTCCTGCAAGTAAAGATGGTTCGGGGCGCGGAATCCGACACGTACGCAGGCCGTGGGGTCTGCTGTGAATCCGAAGTCGAGGCCCAATACAACGCGTTCGATGTCTTCGGGGAATTCGTCGATCCAGTCGATGTCGGGGAATATCAGCCCCTCCTGCGCGGCACGTACTCCGAGGCCGTACACTTTCCATCGCCATTCGTCGGCAGTTCCGGCGGCGATATTCTCGGGAGTGGGTTCGTATCCCTCGATTGTGCGGCGAACCCCCGCCGGGCAGAAGGGATTATCCTTGTACGTCGTGTGCGTGAAAATAGTATCCGGAGCGCCCTCCATATGGAACGCCCAATGCTCCGTGTATTTCGGGTTCCAGTCACCGATGACCATCCGCGTGCAACGCATGGTGATATTGTCGAATTGCGCACGGCTTACACCGTCGAGCATCTCGTTGAAATATACGATGTCGCAGTCGTGGCCCTCTTTGACATCCATTTTGTCGAGACCCCGGAAACGAATCACGCTATCCTTGATGCGATATTCAGGGAGAATGTTTTCGCCACGCATACAATCGGAATCGTATACGCCGCGCAATTGCAGCTTCTTGCGGAAGTCGTCCAGCGTCTTTTCCTTGCAATCTTGAAGCGTGGCCCGATAACAGTATATTTTAAGAGGTACGGACGATGATGCGCAGATGTCATACAGAAAGTCTGCCGTGTCGAAAGTCTTTCCAGATCGGGAGCTTCCTTCGTCGAAGATACGGACGACGGCGCCGCTCCCGTCGTATAGCTGGTAGAGGTACATTTTGACTTTGTAGGTCTTGCCTCTGTATGTTACGGGATTGGGCGTCATTCCTTTACTGTCATTTTGCCGATGGACTGGATGATCTTGGCAGCTTCGGGATCGAGGACCACGGAAATAGGCTGTATTGCGGCCGTTATCTCCTTGCCGTTGGTTGTCACGTCCTGGCGGTCGGCAAGATGCAGAACACGCGACGCAATCGTCGAGTTGTACTGCTCACACATAGCCCCCTCCAACTGATCGGATTCGATTCGCGCGCGCACGCGCGCACACACGCTCAAAAATTCATCCTGCTTTTCGTATTCCCGGAAAGTATTCTCTACAATCTCCGCGAACACGCAGAATCCTACAAGTGTCAGCGGTCGTTCGTAAGGTACGGGAATAACAGAGCCGTCGGCCAATACCCTGTTGCTGTATCGTGGATTCGCTTTCACCCATTTTGCATACTCCTCGAACTTGACTTCAAGAGCTTCGGGGGTATATGCACGAGGGCGGCCCACTTTGCGGGCGGGCTTGCTGTCGAGTGTCTTATTGGGTCCTTCCGTTCTCTTTGCCATAGAAAAAGGGTCTGCGGCCGGATGAATAGCCACAGACCCTCGTTCCCAGGAAACCTACTACCAACAACGTGTCCTTTCGTCGTTAAGATTCGCGGATGTTGCCGCTTTTCTTGTCCGTGGCCTGCTTCATCACAGGCTTACGATGCAAAGGAGCGAACCCTCGGCACATTGTGCAATAGTTTGACGAAAAATTTTCAGATTTTTTGAAAAAATGTTTTGCATATTCAAATTAAATGCTTATATTTGCAATACCAAAACAACTAAACAAGGCCGACGGGCCATAAGCGGCAACTATGAAAAACTTTATCAATTCTTACGATCGCGTCAAAGGAGCCATTGAATCGGGCAAGGCTATCAACATCTTCAACATGGTAGACGGCGACTACGTCGGCATGGGTGAATTCGAATATTCGGACGAAGCCATGATCGTTCTTGAGCTCGTCGCCAAGAATGGCGAAGGATTCGTCGTAGACATCTGCAATCGTGTTCTCGAATCAATAAATGTCGGCAAGGCTATCACGTTATCCGAAAAACAGCGTTGGTGCATCGCTTTCGCGGCGAATAAGATTTCGACGGACAAAGTCGATGAGCTGCACACAGCCGATGCTGAATTCATCGCTATGGTCGAATCTGAAGAGGCTGTTGAAAATACGGCACATAATAACGAATATTTTGAAAACATGGACGACAATCAATTTATTTCCATTCGTTCGCTTCTGAACCGAGCCGAAGCCGGTGAAACTATCTCCTCCATTAAACTGTCCGATGCCGGTAAATACGCCTCCAACGCGAAAGGTGATATGCTTATCAATACGGACATCTTCTTCTCGTCGCGCGTATATGCATACAGGGCCGATGACCGGCTGGTTAAGATTGGGAAAAAGACGCTTAATGTCGATGAGCTGCGCCGGCAACTCGAACGGTTCATCGGTAAAGGATCCGCCGTCGTTTGCATAGGCGGCAAATGCCTTCGTGGCGAAATTACAAAATAGCTCAATATGAAAGAGTACCCCGCATTTATTATCGATAGAAGTCGCCGTTCGGAATCGTCCCGTTTTTCCGACGACTTCATCGTCTGCACCGATCGGGAGGTCGGGTTCATCGCCAGAGTATACAAACTTCCCAAATCACGCCGTGCAGAGTTCGAGCAGAGCATCGCCTGTCTATCCGAATCGCAAATAGATAACCGATACTATTTTGCCATCATTGGAAATGTATTGTGCGTGCTGGAGGTCGTGCGAATGTTGCATGAGCCTGTTGCGCATATCAACAGACTTCGGCCGTTGATGAAGAAGGCTTTCAAAGCCTACATACACGGCGAAGAATCAGCCGTTCGACGGGACGGTCAGCCGTATGACGATCAGATAGCCGCTCTTGACGACATCCTGCGGATGGCAAAGTCGCAACGGTCACGCATGGTCGATATGAACGGTGAAGCGGCCACGGAACGATTTACAAGCGCGATTCAGTCGGCCCGCGATTCCGTTGCCTTGCTTCAAAAAATCACACAACATGAATAAGGATGCATCAAAACGGGGCGGTGCGCGCCCGGGCGCTGGGCGCAAATGTAAAGGCAGTGCGCCGTCGGTCACTGTAAGCTTGCGCCTCCCCCCGGAATTGCGAGACGAGTTGCGCGCGTTTCTGAAATCCCGCCGGATGACCGCCGCACAGTTCGTGGAGGAAGGCCTATGCATCCACCGTAAACCCGATGCGAATAGCCCGGGTTTTAATGGGATAGATTGTTCAAAATGTCCGTGTTTTTCTCGGGGAGAAAAACAACTTTAAAGCGGTTTATTGTTCAATATGTATAAAAAATCCCCGAGCTCGTGGCCCGGGAGTTGGGAGGGTGGGTTACCAATCTTCTGTATCGTTATCAGGATTGGCAATTAAATTGTTATGAACATCTTTCTGAATCTGATCTAATAGAGGATTACAGCAGTCTATGATAGCCCGGCGGTAAAAACCTTCTATTGCTTTCATTTTACCATTTTGTTTAAAGCATAAGTCATAAGTGAGAAGTTCTGCTGGGGTATCTGTCGCTGGTAAATATACACCATTAGTCATCCCAGCAGGAGAATGTCCTTTAATTTGTCGAATATCAATTTTATAACGCCCATCTCTACATCTTATGTCAAGTGTGTAGTATATATTTGCATCCACGATCATTCCCATTGCCGCCCTTGTTGGGATAACCGAATATCCTTTTACAATAATAATTCCTTGGTCGGGATCGTCTAATTGGATGACATCTTTTGCCGAATTAAATATATTCGTTATGCACAATTTTACCGAATTATATAGAGCTTTCTTGTCATGCCTTTCCTCGTGAACAACTTTGGAAAAGACGACCTCGCCTTTTTCGTTAAACGGCATTTGCCCTTTCCCGTATCGTTTTTGATCAGCTTCTTTATCGACTTGCGCCCAAATAGGGGTCGCAAATAAAACCAAAGAAATAGTAAGTAAAAGTTTCTTCATGGTGTTTAATTTTTGGTTTATACAATTTACCCCCCCCCGGATACTCGGAGAGGGGCATTTTTGTTTAGTGCTATTATGTGTGTGCTTTGGCGTACGGCTCCAGCTCTCCTCCGGTAGGCATTAGTCTAATTAGAACACCTTTAGCCCTCTTTTTTTAGGGCGACTTCGCCCTTGTTTTTAGCCCTCTCTTCTCGGAATAGATCAAGTAGTACCCCATTTTGCCGAATTAGCTCCTCGTTTTGTCGAAGGACTTGGTCTAAATACTTCTTCATAGTGTTTGAATTATTTAAGTCAGCTTCCGAAAGTGTTGCGTCTTCTCCTCCTTGACTGACAGGTTGGTCGGTATTTTTAAGCATTGACCCTTTTTCAGTCAACATCCAATCCGTATTTAAATCAGGAAATGCCTCTTCTATCTGAGATAATTTAGATGGGCTCGGCTCCTTTTTTACTTGATTAAAATAGCCATTTGATAGACCTGCACGACGTTCAAATGCCGAAATTCGTATTTTGGCATATTTGCAATATTCCTCTATGCGCTCTTTAAGTGTCATTAAATCAATGGCTTTATATTTTTCCTAAATACTATAAAGAATAATTATCTAAAAATTACCCCAAATAAATATATTATAATAGATATTTATCTATATTTGCATTGTGGAATTGAACTACACCGCAAAGGTATAGAGTTATACTCCACAAAACAATGTAAAGATATATAAAAAACATTGAAACAACCAAATCCGAAAGGGCAAAATAGTGTGCCAATAGGGTTTACAAACGTTCTTTGAATGGATACAACCATTACTGTATTAACGATTTTGCAAGTGCTAAATGTCGTATTATTGGTAGCGGCAATATGGCTCAGGCTCGACGCGCTGCGCATACGGCGTAGACGTTTGACTGTATTAAAAGAGATTGGAAAGATACAGAATAAGCGCCTTGACCATCTTAAACACGGTAGGCAGTAGTATTATGGAGTTTAATATTGTCAGCCAAAATGCCACCTTGTTCCGCTTCATCTCGGCGACAGACAGTTTGAGGCTTTCGTTTTCGAGGGCGCGGGTATTTATATCTTCTTGCTCTCGCTCGTAGATATATTTCGCGCCACCCTCCGATATTACGAATGCAGTCTTCCCCGTGCCGCTCAGCCCGATGCTGTCTTTCGTAGCAACTCCTGAGTCGCACAAAGAACGACAGATACGGTATGCTTGAGCGTTATCGGTCGTTAGCCCTTCAATCTCCGCGTCGGTGATACCTCCGTATTGGTTTTTGAGGCGTTGTAATATTTCATCCGCTATTGGCATGTCGGATTCTTTCATGGTTTTACTGGTTCTTTGATGTTAGGTTTTTTATGGTTTCGGAAAGGTTCTCGATGGTGCGCTGCTGGGAGGCAACCAAAGCCAGCAATGCGGGAACCGTGGGAGCGGGGGCGACGTTGGAGTCGTCGATAACGTAATCGTCAATGTCGGCATATCGACTGCATAATATGTCCATATGCTCAGGCGTAAATCCGTCGCCGTTCTTCTCCATTCGAGAAATGCGGCTTTGATCCATTCCCAACATATTTGCGAGTGCCGCCTGTGTTAACCTTTTGTCTTTTCGAAAACGTTTGAAATCAATCATATACAAAGGGACTATTAAAAAACCTATAAAAATATGAGCATAAAATTTGCATAATTAAAATAATATGTACATATTTGCATTGTGATACACGGCAAAGGTATAGTTACCTGCCGATTATTAAAATGTAAAAATATACAAAAAAACGATAATAACAATGAATCATTCACAAGAAGACATCGAGCGTTGCGCCTTTGTAAAAGGTTACAACGTCATCCGCGCCCGGAGAAAAGGCCGGGACCTCGCCAGCATTGCTATGGATGAGATCAGCCAGGCGTTAAAAGAAGGCGGGTTATGCGACAAAGCGTTCCACAATCGCAAATACGGCTATGTGAACCATACGCCCACAGAACGGGAAAAGATCGAACAGATATTTACCAAATGGGGAGTATCCGATCCCTGGGGCTTGGCCTAAGACTATGAAAACTGACACCATACTGAGCAAACGCGAGCGTGAGGTAATGAACCTCGTCGTGCTGGGCTATTCGGCCCGCGAGATCGCAGAACGGATGAACGTGATCTACCAATGCGTAGCCAACCATCTCCAGAGCATCTACGACAAGACGGGGACGAAGCGGACCTTGCAGGCATTGGTTACCTGGTATTTCACGCAGAATTTCGGCATCACGCTCAACGTGTCCGAGATGACCCGACGCATCGGGGCCGCGGTTCTGCTGTGTCTGTTCTCGGTGGAGGTGTTCAGTACGGATGTCGAATGCCGCAGGTTGCGCAATCCCCGCCGGAGCCGCGGGTTCCGGGTGGAGGAGCCGATAGAGAACTAAACCAACAACACAACAATATGAAAACAAATTACGAAGAGGTGAAAGACAGCCTTCTGTCTTTTGGAAAGAAACATTCGGCCTGCCAATATGAATATAAGCGTCTTTATGCGGCTGAAAGTGTCGAGGCGGTTATGGCAGTCGTTAAAGATAATTTCTCATGGTGTTGTCAATTCTACGATTTTGCCGATGTTCTTTTGGCATACCGGGATCAGTTCGCCGAACATAAAATATGGATCAACACTTCTGTTGAAATTAAAGAAGGGGTTGGTTACCTGTTGACTACGGAAGGCGAATTCAACGCCAAGAGCCGGGGAACCTCGACGATCAACGCCGAGAGCTGGGGAACCTCGACGATCAACGCCGAGAGCTGGGGAACCTCGACGATCAACGCCAAGAGCTGGGGAACCTCGACGATCAACGCCAAGAGCTGGGAAACCTCGACGATCAACGCCGAGAGCTGGGGAACCTCGACGATCAACACCCGGAGCCGGGGAACCTCGACGATCAACGCCGAGAGCTGGGAAACCTCGACGATCAACACCCGGAGCTGGGAAACCTCGACGATCAACGCCGAGAGTCGGGGAACCTCGACGATCAACGCCGAGAGCTGGGGAACCTCGACGATCAACGCCCGGAGCTGGGGAACCTCGACGATCAACGCCCGGAGCTGGGAAACCTCGACGATCAACGCCCGGAGCCGGGGAACCTCGACGATCAACGCCCGGAGCTGGGGAACCTCGACGATGATTATCCCTACTTCGGCTATCGAATGCCAAGTAAACGATGAAAGCATCGCACGGTATATCCAAGACAATAGAGCTGTATTCGCGGATGATTCTATAAAATTCGAGAAGCAGGGATAGTAACAAGGAGTGCGTGGCAGGTTGGCAATGCCTCCGCATAACTAACGGAAGGAGATGTGAAGTAAAGCACCATCTACGCAGGTTCGAATCCTGCCGCACTCCCAAGATAGCAGCCCGCAAGGGTTAGGGGTTTGATCGCTGGCAATAACCCCAGCCGCAAGGCAGAAAGCGATTTTCGGGTCTTTGACGTATTGATACACGAGAACCATCCGAGTGGATGTAAAACCCAGTGAGCGACTTGGCGCAGAAGGGCTGGCAACAGATAAATACCAACGAGCGAGCGATGATCCGGAGCGATCCGGTGAGCCGTATCAACACTATGCCCGGTGTGGTTTGAATGTACCTATCCGGGCTCCAATGCGGGTTTTGTGCACACGTTCTTTCTGTCCATTTTGTAATTTAAGTTAGTGGTTATCACACCGCGCAAAGCCCGCACCCTTGCCCTGATGGCGCCGATGCACGTGATCGGTGAGCCTTGCCTTCGATGGCGTCAGGGCACGAATACCTTAAAATTTCAAAACTATGGAGAATTTAAAAAAGCCACAAGCTCGCATATTGGCCTACTTCATCAGAGGAGGCACGCTGACCGTGTGGAAAGCGATGAGCAAATTCGGCACGACGGAGCTGCGGAAGATTGTCACGAGGCTCCGGCGCAAAGGCTACATCATCGTTGGCGATTGGTGTTACAGCCACGACGCAGACAGAGGGCGGGTTGTCCGCTACAAAGAGTATCATATGGTCGTTAACCCTGAAATTTCACAAATATGAAAACCGAGACATTCAAGCCCCGGAAATTTCTGGGCATGGACTTCACTCCGCGAAAGAGATACCGTGCGGAGATCGAACGGCTTGAGCGAGTAAATGCGGACATCCGTCGGAGCTTTGCCGAAGGCGAGAAAGATCGCAATAATCTTCTGAAAAAGTGCGCCGAGGAACGCAACCTGCGTATTGCCGTCGAACTCGATCTGATGAAATATACCCGGAAGAGAGGCGCCGACGGGCGTTTCATCAAATAATAAGGCGTATTAACGCCTCCTTTCTTTATCCATCATTGCACGTCGCCCGCCATCCGTGAGGCCCGCGGGCGATATTTTGAGGGTTAGCCGAGTGGTTGAAGGCTCCGGCTTACTAATCCGGCGAGCGGTAACGCTTCGGGAGTTCGAATCTCTCACCCTCCGCAACCCCTTTGTTGATGGTGCAAGTAGAGCGACGATAGCGCAAGGGATTATTGCCGATTGCGCGGCAATGACAAAGCGGAACAGACGCTTGACTCTATCGGACAGGTTATACGAAAGCATCTGACAGCCTGGAAAGACAGGCATTTTGAGCTATGGTGTAACGGTAACACATCTCCCTTTGGAGGTGGCGCTTCCGGTTCGAATCCGGGTAGCTCAACAGGGGAGCGATCCCCACGTTGTTAGTTTGATCGAAGGGTCATTCAATCAACGGAAGCGATAGAGGGTATATCCCTCGACAATCCGAGGCCGCGTGAAAAGAGTAGCAAGGCCGAGGCGGAAGCTCACGAAACGGGCAAAGAACGCAAACCGGCGGCGCGGAAGCCGTGTCGCCACCGCGGGGGATCGTCGTAAGTCCCCCGCATTTTTTGAAATAAACAATCATCTATTATATGCAGAGTTATATCAATGAGCTCAAAGAAAAGGGTCTCGTGCCTTTACGGCTCGATAGAAACACGGTAATCTTGGTTCCTCCGGAGAAAGCCAATGAGAAATACAAGGCGCGCTACCTCAAAAATGCCGAGAGGGCGCGGAGGATGGCAACGCATTTAGATTAGTTATGAATTACGGATTACCTTATAAGGGTTCTAAGAATAGTATTGCGAAATGGGTTATTTCGAATCTTCCCGCGTCGCATACGTTCGTGGATTTGTTCGCCGGAGGATGTGCGGTAACTCACGCTGCCATATTGTCTGGTAAATTCGGACGTTTCATTGCAAACGATATTACGGAATATCCCCAAGTCTTCCGTGATGCCATCGATGGGAAATACCGGAATGAATGTCGATGGATCAGTCGGGAGGATTTCTTCCGTCTCAAAGATGACGACCCCTACGTGCGTCTTTGCTGGAGCTTTGGGACTGGTATGCAGACATATCTATATGCTCCGGAGGTTGAGCGGTTCAAAAAACACATGCACGCGATATTTTCCGCGGGAACGCCCACGAGCGCGCGGTTGGCATGGAAAGGATTTGTCCGGGAATTTGCAAAAGTCCGTGATGAAATAGGAGAGCTGACGCAAAAGGTGCTGAAGTTGTGCGCAGCGTGCGACGTGGCACCTCAATACAATGCGGACGGCACATTGAATACAAAGGCGATACATACAGATGTTTTTCGGGTTAAACCAGCGTATTTGCGAAAATATTTACAGAACGCCCTGAAATTATCCGGTCTTACGCAAAAAGATGTCGACCGACACCTTGGGAATTATATGGGTAGGCATTATTTTTGCGAATCTCAATGGATGTTGCCATCCTCTGAACAATACGAGAAGTTGCAAGAAATTTTACCGGCGTTAACTATTCCGTGGGCGTCCTTAAACGAAAGTCTGCAAAGTCTGGAAAGACTGCAAAGTCTGCAAAGTCTGCAAAGTCTGCAAAGTCTGCAAAGACTGCAAAGTCTGCAAAGTCTGGAAAGACTGAAACTGTCCCGAAAGGATTACAGCGATGTTGCTATACCGCCGGGCGCGACGGTATACTGCGACCCGCCGTATGCTAACACGACGGGGTATATCGACGATTTCGACCATGAACGATTTTATAGATGGCTGCGCAGCATGGAATTCCCGGTGTTCGTTTCGGAATATTCCATGCCGGACGACTTTATATGCTTTGCGAGTATTGACAAAGCATGCACCTATTCATCATCAAAAACGATAAAACGCGTAGAAAAGATGTTCGTACACGAGCGGTGGGCGGATGCTGTGAGGCGTCCGGATGATAATGTTCAGGGGCGGCTGTTCTAATCCTCCCTGCGTCGCAATAGTATTACCGCCATAGTAGTATTGTCGGCAGGCGTCCTATCTACGAATAACCCCTAAAAGTAAGAAATTATGGATGACATTACCCGCGTCTGCCGCAAATGCGGGCAGGAAAAGCCGTTGAGCGAGTTTGTAAAAGATAAGACCCGCGAATTAGGTTATAGTTATACTTGCAAACATTGCAAACGAGAACACGCCTGTAAGTATCGTGCTGATAACCACGAAAAGGTACTGGAACGCACCCGCAAGTGGCGAGTTGATAATCCCGAAAAGATGCGGGAGTATGACCGCAAGTATCGTGCTGATAACCACGAAAAAATATTGGAATATGGCCGTAAGCATTATGCTGAGAATTCCGAAAGGTACAAGGAATATTCCCGCAAGTGGCGCGCCGCTAATCCCGAAAAGGAGCGGGAAATGCGCCGATATAAGCGCGAGATATTGTCTGACGGTTATTTAAGGCGTCAACTAAAACAACGCAACCTCCCCGTAACCCCAGGAACAATCGACTACAAACGTATTCAACTAAAGTTATACCGAGAAATCAAAAACCAACAAACCCATGAAAGAGATTAAGAACATCCGGGAATTGACGGCAGATTTGGGCCGCGTGTATGCAGAGCTTCGAGCACGAGAGATCGAGATCAAAGAGGCGTCGGAGATTGCCAACATTGCGGGTAAGATTATCAACGGTGCAAAGGCTGAGATGATGTACCGAATAGCCCGTAAGGAGAAGCCGTCGATACCTTTTTTCGATGCCGATGGCAAATAATTTTGCAGATTCGAAATGATTTTCTACCTTTGCTGTCGCGAGATCGATACCTTTGGTATCAACAAAGAACATATCTAACGCTTTATAAAGCGTTGTCCCTTGTCCACTTTCGGTTATACCGAGGGTGTCGGTCTCGCAAACTTGACTGGGGCAACGCCTTTTTTATTGCCCTTTACATATTAATTTAAACTTTTAACTGACAATGCGAGACCAAGTTAAAAGTGGTACCCGGGTAAATAACACCCAGACCACACCGCGCGCAAAGCGCTTCCCGTATTTTCTCCGCGACATGCGGAAACTCACTCTGAGCGAAGAGCAAACATACCAGGTATCCTTTACCGCAACCGTACACAAAGAGTACGGCAATCAACCCGTGGGGCTCGATTTTTCGTGTCCCTACAAAACGGCGCATCCTCTTCTTGCGCTGGGATATGCCATTGCCGACTGCGAAGATCGGTATTTCTCGACCGAAATAGAGGTCGGGTCGATTCGCATCAAAAAATTCTAAACCGCTGAATCATGGAGCATCTTGTAACGCTGGTTCTGCCGCTATTGGTGATAGCCGCAGTTTTCGGTATCGTCTACTCCGACAAGCGCATCTACGACGTCGTGGAGGTCATTCTCACCCGCGTATTTGAAAAATTCGATTAACCATGAACACGCAATACCACACCACGACAACATCCCCGGTTCTTCCGGCATCGGAGGAGCTGGTAGACATCCCGAGCGAATATATTACGGGCAACGTCAAAAAGCGTCCGACACTTAACGAATTCACATTGTCTGACAAGTCAATGAAGCTGCTCTTCAAAATGTTCGCCGCTTTTTTCGAACATAAGACACCCGGAGATGCCCAAGATTCAGATCGAGGCCAGTATTATACCTACGGGGATGTCGACGGATTCACTTTCGAAGTGGACTGGGGTGTATTTCACATCACCGTGGAGCGTCATTACCTATGGGACGATCTGTTGAGCGCCCCCGATGAGGGGTTCACGGTTACAGAAGTATGGGACACGATCTATGATTGTTCCCGTCCGTGCCTGGCAAAACAAATGAACGATTACGCAAAACGAAACAACTTATAATATTATGAGAACACGTATTGAAGTCAGAAGCCGTGCTACTGGCAAGCTGATCGCCAGCCATGAGGAGAACCGCCGCATGACGGCCAAAGAGATCGAGAAGGCCAAACGGGATTGCATGCGCAATCTTGATCCGGCCAAAGTTACAGCACCGGAAGTAACCTATATCGAAGACTAAGCCATGAAAGAGTTAATCGCCATCCAATCGGAATTGAAAGCCCCCAAAGGGCAGTATAACAACTTCGGAAAATACAAATATCGAAGTTGCGAGGATATTCTCGAAGCGGTCAAACCGATACTCAAGGCGCACGAATGCGTCCTGAACCTGTGCGACGACATCGTCGCCGTCGGGGACCGCTACTACGTGAAGGCCACGGCGCGCATCACGAACGCCGCCGGAGAGGTCGAGACGGCAACGGCCTTTGCCCGCGAGGACCTCGACAAGAAGGGTATGGACGGGTCGCAGATAACGGGTACAGCATCCAGTTATGCCCGCAAATATGCCCTTAACGGGTTGTTCTGCATCGACGATACGAAAGATGCGGACATGGACGAGCGGCACACAGAGAACGCCAACCGGGCGGCGGCACAAAGTACCAAAACAGCACAACCGTCCACGGTCCCGGCAACTGCTCCGGCCCGCAAGCGCATCACTATGGAACGCCTGGACAACCCCATTGTCTGCGATCAGCTGATGAAATGGATGTATGGATTTCTCACTACGGCCAACTATGCCGCGGATTTCGACGCCGGAGCGCGATTGCTGAAATCATACGATGCCGATGCGGAAGTCGTCGATCGCTTCTCGGCACTCTTTGAATCATACCGTCAAGCACGAAAAAATGCGAAGTGATATGGAGACACTGGTAACATTGATTCGGGAAACGGCGTCTGCCTCCGAGCTAGCCGCCCGGGCTATCTCCTCGGTTGTAAACGGGGAGGTAGACCCGATCACGGCCCATATCAACATCAGCCGTATGGAAAAGGCCATAGCCCTCTACAAGGATAACGTTGATGTGCGAGACATCACGCTGCGGGAGTTATCTAAATACGGTAAGAAACAGACGTTCGGCGACTGTGTGCTGGAAGAGTGCGAATCCGGCGTCAAATACGATTATTCGATGTGCGGCGATAGCAAGCTGGCGGATATGTACGCCACGCTGGAAGCCCTGAAAGCCGACATCAAAGAACGGGAAACGATGTTGAAGCACATACCGTCATCTGGGGTTGCAGACCCCGATACTGGCGTGGTGATGTTCCCGCCGGCTCGGAGCAGCAAAACAGTAATTAAGGCAACTTTCAAAAAACAATAGGAATAATGGCAGAACTTATCAATGTGTCGTTGTGTGTCAGCGACATTCCCAGGGACAAGATTTTCGTTGCTGAAAACGGCAAGAAGTACATTTCTATTTGTGTTTCGGAACTCCGCGAGGCTGATCAGTACGAGAACACGCACTGTGTGTTCATGCGTCAGTCCAAGGAGGAGCGCGAGCGCAAGGACAAACGAGTGTATGTAGGCCGGGGTAAGTCAGTGGTATTTCGCCCGGCGGAGCCGACGCCCGATCAAGTTGCGGATTTGCCGGTCGCCGAGAATGTGGATGGCCTCCCTTTCTGATGTAGTGCCGTATGGTTTACGATCTGAACACCGACATCGACCGGGAGCGCTTCAAGCGACGTGCAAACGCTCTGATGACGCGTCGGGCCGTTGTCGAGTGTTCGGAGCGCAAGCCCCGGCGTACTTCCCCGCAGAACCGCTATTTGCACGTGATACTCGGCGAGTTCGCAATGCAGACAGGATGCACACTGTCGTACGTGAAAACGGAGTATTTCAAGAGGTTTTGCAATCCGGAGTTGTTCGTGCGTGTCGAGTTCGACGAACTGATGCACAAAAAGATTGAAAGGCTCCGATCGAGCCGGGACCTCGATACCGGGGAAATGACAACGGCAATAGAGCGTTTCCGCAACTGGGCGGCCGTGGAGGCCGGGATAGACCTGCCATCGCCTGGCGAGGCGGAGTGGATAGGCTTCATCGAAAGGGAGATGCAACACCAGCAAATATGGCTATGATATGGCAAGAATACGAACTATAAAGCCACAATTTTGGGATGACGCGAAAATAGGCCGAATCCCTCGTGACGCCCGTCTGCTATATATAGGTCTTTGGACCTTTGCGGACGATTTGGGTGTGGTGATCGCCGATCCCGTTTGGCTAAAATCAAAAATATTTCCTTACGACAGAATACAGATCCAACAACTGGAGGCGTGGTTAGGGTTGCTCGAGAAGACCGGTTTTATTAGTCTTCTCTCCGTCAAATCGGAGAGTTTCTATTATCTTCCTACTTTCTCCCGTCACCAAATAATCAATCGACCTAATTTGGACGATGTAAACATCGATAAGGAGCTATTAGACAATATTTTAGCCAAATTCACTGATCAATCAGTGATCAATCATGGATCAATCAGTGATCAATCAGTGACTATAATAGGAGAGGAAAAGGATAGGGATAGTAGTACCCCCTATAATCCCCCTAAGGGGGAAATCGGCTCTCCCGACTCTGACGATGAATCCGTAAAAAACAGACCAAAGAAAAAGAAAAGTTGCGGCAAAAGAAAAGAGGCTGATTTATCCTTCGTCGAACCTTCGTTCCAGCCAGTAATGGCGGAATGGCTTGCTTACAAGTCTGAACGCGGACAGACCTATCGGCAGCAGGGATTAAAGGCTTGTTATTCCAAATTGCGGGAACTTTCAAACGGGGATCCGGACATTGCCCGTAAGATCATCCGACAATCTATGGCAAATAACTGGGCGGGGTTATTCCCGCTGAAAACGACAAATGACTATGGACGAAGTGCAAAGAATCAACCCCCAGGCCCTGATGAGCTCGCTCGGGCCGTCGCCGAGGGAATCTCTCGCGCTCACACTCGCCAAGAGTGGGAGTGAGGAAGTATCCGTACTTGCAGGGCCTCCGGCATCGGCGGCACATATCGCCACGGTGGTGCATAAGCTGTCCGTATGTTTTCCGGATATGTCGAGCGAATTCTTCTCTATCCTTGCCGAGCGCATCGGGAAGACGGGAATGAGCGGAAAGCGGCTGGAATACGCCCTGAACAGGGTGCTGGACACGTTCACGTACAAACGGCTGACGATCGCCGACATCTTGGGCATCGATGTGAAATGTCGGATTCTGACGTATTCCGCGATGTGCAATGAGGTGGCCCGGAACGGCGGCAGCACGGACGATTATGCTCCGATACGCATTAGCGGGGCCGAGAAGCCCGGATGGGTGCTCAAAGGAGACAAGGCGCGGTATAATATCCCGGACGAGTTATAATAATCACCATGACACGACACATCGAATCACACCTGCAACGAATGTGCGTCAGCTGGTTTCGACTCCAATACCCGGACATCGGGAAGCTCCTGTTCGCCGTACCGAACGGCGGCGCCCGGGGCCGCACGGAAGCCGCGATAATGAAAGCCGAGGGCGTAACGGCAGGCGTTACCGACCTTATCCTGCTGCTCGGACGTGGAGGCTTCAACGCCCTATGTATCGAAATGAAGACTCCCGACCGACGTTCCGTCCTATCGGACGCGCAAATCGAATGGCGTTCACTCGCAATCACGAACGGGAACAGACACGTCGTCTGCCGGACGATCGAGGAATTCCAGTCGGAAATACGTTGGTATTTAACAATGTGACACAACAACCATGAACAAAGAGATTAAAATATCGATCAAGAACCGCTGGACAGGTTCTATCCTTTTCGAGTATTCGAGCGTTGACAATACGCTTGCCAAAACGGTATTGGAGGCCTTGAAAGGCGGAGCCAACCTGCGCGGAGCCAACCTGCGCGAAGCCGACCTGTACGAAGCCGACCTGTACGAAGCCAACCTGTACGGAGCCGACCTGTACGAAGCCAACCTGTACGGAGCCAACCTGCGCGGAGCCAACCTGTACGGAGCCAACCTGTACGGAGCCAACCTGTACGGAGCCAACCTGCGCGGAGCCAACCTGCGCGAAGCCAACCTGCGCGGAGCCAAAGGTACATACATGGCTTGCCCCACCGATGGCAGTTTTATCGGATGGAAAAAGGCTTCGGAATATATCGTGAAGCTGCAAATCCCGGAGGATGCCCGCCGCAGCTCTGCCGGAGGCGAAAAATGTCGCTGCGACAAAGCCTATGTGGTGGAGATTCAGAATGCTGATGGAACCAAAGCCGACATCGAGACAATTCATTCGAACCATGATGCGAACTTCGTGTATACGGTCGGCGCTACCGTCGAGGTCTCCGACTTTGATGATGACCGCTGGAGCGAATGTGCTCCGGGTATCCACTTCTTCATCGACCGCCGGGCGGCCGTGGAGTATTGACGGGAGAGCCATGAAAGTCATCGTATCCTTTTCAGGCGGGAAAGACAGCCTTGCGGCGAGCTATTACGAGTTGTTATGCGAATGACCATGAAATTACGAGTATTCACAAGTTTTTCCGGCTATGACAGCCAACTTATGGCCCTCCGGGACATAGGTGCGAATTACGAGTGCGTAGGCTGGTCGGAGATCGACAGATGGGCGATCAAAGCCCATAATGCAGTATTTCCGGAGTTGGCAGACCGAAATTACGGCGACATCACGAAAATCGATTGGAACGCCGTTCCGGACTTCGACCTGTTCACCTACTCGTTTCCGTGTACCGACATCAGTAGTGCTGGAGAACAGAAGGGCTTCGAAGAAGATTCGGGTACCCGGTCATCTCTGTTATGGGAATGCCGTCGGCCGATCGCGGCCAAGCGTCCTAAATTCCTGCTGATGGAGAATGTGAAAGCCCTCGTGTCGGATAAATACCGTCCGCTGTTTCTCAAATGGGAATCGTGGCTTCGCTCGCTCGATTATGTCAATTACACGGAAATACTCAACGCCAAAGACTACGGCGTGCCGCAGAACCGGGAACGTGTGTTTATGCTCTCCATTCTTAACGGATGCTGGTATGAGTTTCCGCATCCGGTTCGGTTGGAAAAGCGGCTGAAAGATGTGCTGGAGCTGGAGGTAGACGAGAAGTATTTTTTGAACGAGTGCAGGATAAATTACGTCAAAAAGAAGTTGGGGAAATATACGGCTATCAACGGTGAAGTGGCGATGTGTTTAACAGCGAAAGGTTGCGCAAATTGGACTGGTACTTTCATATCCGACAAGTCTATTCAGATCGGTGCGACAAAGGAAACGGACTGGAACCGACAGCAATACCGGGTATACGATCCGGCCGGCATCAGCCCGACGATAACGACGAAATCGGGCGGCGGCCTCGAACCAAAAATCCTGATGCGGGGACGCGGCTTCAACAAAGGCGGCGAAGCGGATATTCCCGGAACGATTACAGGAAGTGCGTGGGAGCAGAACAATTTGCTGGACTATGCAGGCTACATCCGCCGCCTTACGCCCCGAGAATGTTTGCGGCTGATGGATGTTTCGGACGGCGACATCGACAAGATACAAGCTGCGGGAATCAGCGATACGCAGCAATACAAGCTGGCCGGGAACAGTATCGTAAAGGCTCCGATGATGGGGATATTCAGGAATATGTTGAAATACGGACTATGCGAATAAAATAATAATGAAGATGAAAGATCATGTAACAAGCATTGAACAGTCGCGCCGCTTGCTGGAACTGGGTGTTCCGGCGGAGAAGGCGAGCATGATATATCAGAGTCATTACACTCAGGGCGTGCCTAAATTATATGCTCAGCCTTACCAACGGAACGGTTACCCGCCAAAAGAAAAAATACGAGAAGATGTTATCCCGGCCTTCACGGTCGCGGACCTGCTGGGGATGTTGCCGAAAAAGATAACGACCAATGGAGGCGCAGTCCATATTTTGCACATTGAGGCCTGTTCGTCCACCAGCCCTTGTTGGTGTTTGTATTGGGGAGATGAAGAGACGCAGGTTGGATGGCAGGATCGAATCTCTTTCTTGCATCTGCTGGAAGACGCTATTGAGTGGCTTGTGTCTAACGGTTACGAGTTGGAGTTATGAGACATGCAGTAGGAATGCCGTTGCGCCTCGTTAATGGCAAATTTATGCGCGGGGATGTTGAGGAGAAGCCTGAAATAGGCAATTCGGAACAAATAGCCCTCTTGCGGAAATTTGAGCAAGAGGCCGAAAAAGCAGAGAAGGCCGCCAAGGCTGGCAAGCTGGATGTGGCGATTTATACGGAAGACATTGAATACAAGGTCGTCTGTGAGTTTACGTGCATTTGCGGGAATAAGATTAAAGAGAAAAACACGAATTATACTGACGATTGGGAAGAATTGGAATACCCTGTTTATGAGGATGAGTCAATCATCTGCGATAAATGCTACCGGGAGTATGAGATTAATGGTTTTCATGCAAAATTGATTGAAGGATGAAAACATGCCTACTGAAACGACTGCGGGAAGAGGCTCGTATGCACTATTCACCTATGTTTTTGCGCGAGTTTGCATTGTCGCTTGGGTGGAGCTATACACAAGCCAACAAATATATCCGCACAAAACAAAGAATCTATATTCTCCGCCGCGTTGCGGAGCTGAAACATAAAAATGCAAAAAAATATAACTACAATGATTGAACCTCAAATCTTATACGGCGTTACGTGCGACCGTTGCGGGGAAACCCTTATCAATAGCAACGATAATAGTGCGTGGTATGATCCAAGCACAGCGGAAGAAGAAGCATCCGAGGAGGATTGGCACTCGGCAAACTGTCATCATTATTGCCCGAACTGCTATCAGGAAGATGACTACGGCAATCGGACGATTAAAGCACCATTTCCCTACTATGTGCAGAAAATCAACCGATTCATGAATCGGATAGCGAAATCCTACCCATGCCGCATTGTCGAGGAAGACGATCATTTCGCTCTTCATGGGCACACGCAGGATGGCAAGCAGCTCGCTCCATGCGACGAAGAATGGGTACGATCCTACGCCGCCGACAAACTCCTCGGTATTCAGATGATCGACAAAGGATGCGCGAATGCCGAATATATCATCCGATTACGCAAAGAATAGAACCATACGAGAAATGAAAAACTTTTTGATTGATGGTATTTGGCAAGGACCGCCGGATGGGTTCGACGTAAAGGAATGGCTCAATGAGGTTGTCGCCTATTCGGGTCTTGACGAATACCTTCAACCTACTGGAGTTATTCGGCGGTTCCAGAGAATAGAACGTGTGCGCCGTAATGGCCGAGGCCGGGGCAAGACCGTCGAAGCTATCGCCGCTGAGATAGACAGGTTGAACAACTTAAAACAAGAATAGGATGAAATTCACCACCCCGTGCTTTGTCCGCGTCGAGGATGCGGAGAAGCGGAAAGAACTGGCTGTGTGGCTGTCGAGTATAGGCCGGTATGTATCTCCTGCCGTCACATCAAGCGATTATCATAAAGACTGGGTAATAGTTACGGAACCTTACGATCCTGATTTGGATGGTTATGTTGGTATTTGGGCTAAGACACCCAAATCACCAGCATTTATTGACTGTGGCGAAAACATCGAGCTGTTCAAGGCGCTGGCGGCGATGAACGATGAGAATTACAACGAGCAGTATTTTGTTACCGAGTTAGCCGGGAGTTCGTATTGTGTGCACAAAAATCGAAATACAAACCTTGCTTATTCTCTTACTTGCCGCAAGGCCACGGTCGCAGAGATTATCGAATATTTCAAAAAGAGTGAAAAATAATACGATATGGCTTACTTTATTACAGAGCCTTTAGCTGGCAGCGACGATGTAGTTGTGTCGGTTTATAAGAATACGGGAGAATATGTCGGGAATATCATTTACGACAGGTATAAATGGAGGATGTTGTCTGATGATGCCAGAGATGACGTTATTCGAAAGTGTTTCGGCGATAAGAAGTGGATTTGGTGAAATGAGCGAGCTATGACGATATTTAGAATGCGCATACAGGGATGCGGGTGTAATAGCTGTGAACGCAATATGTATCGAAGATATTTGTCTGTGTGCATATTGGGGCGTTATTACGAGTTCTTTAGATTCCGAGGGGTTTGCAAAGACTGCAACTCCCCGTTCTGAAAAAATAGCGAGATTCTCGTAAAATCTCGAAAAAACTGTAAATATCTTTAAACACTTTAAAGAACTTGAAACATGGAAACGATTGAGGAAAGAGCACGAGAATACGCGCATCAATACCGACGAGATGCGCATGACTTGAAAGGAGAACGAGCCGATGCGGCCTTTGCGGCGTATTGTCAGGGGGCAAAATCCGAGCGTGAGGAGTTGACCCGTTGGCATGATCCGAAAGAGGAGTTACCTCCGATTTATGATAATGTCATGGTCAAATATATGGCATTAGATGGGTGTGAACATGTTGCGATCGCATGGCGTTCTGCCGGTGACGCAGGAGGATGCACCTATACTATCAGCGGGACAGGTGTCGCGATCAACAGTCGAAATGTCATTGGCTGGCGGGAGATTCACGAATAGAGCTATGGATATTCTAACCCCACATGGCGGCCTCACGAACGAGAAGATTTGCAAGGCGCAGATCGAAGCCGTCGAGAAGAAACAGAACGAATACAAACTGATCGGTCGTTTGACGAAGGTCCCCGGTCACACCCTTTACAAGTTCAATGCGACTACGCGGGAGGCTTCGAAAGCCGAAATGCGAACCGAGATAACACGCCAATACGATCCTGATACGGATACGGTTATCCGTCATGTCAAATCGGACGTGAAGGTCGAAAAGGACTGCTACTACGAACAGGCATTGAACATGAAGAACTTCATCAAGCGCCTGCGCCGCCAGGGAATCATCGGGGCGGACGAGTGTGTGAAAATTACAAAAGAATGAAAAACATGCTTGACTTGAAATTGCACGTAACCCTGCACAGATGCAGCAAAGCGGTCATATACCGACATAGAGGACAATCCGTCGCCGTGTTCAAGAACGTAGAGGTAGACCCGCGTAAACGACGGAAAGGCTATGGAAATGAACTATTGACCACGCTGGAGAATATTGCTCGCGTGTTAGGCTGTGATTCATGCGTTTTATGGACCGATAGGTCAGCATGGATGCACGATTGGTATAAACGCCGGGGGTATGAAGATTATGCCGATTATGATGACCCGGCTTTTGTGTGGATGTGGAAACCGCTATGAGAAACTTAAAACTGAATAGAGCATGAAGAATTTCGATTTGGAGGCTGCCAAGCGAGGAGCGGCGGTGTGCACGAGGGATGGGAGGAATGCGCGAATTATCGCATTTGACTGCAAAGGGTGCGGTAGGAAGCCCATATTGGCCTTAATTGATATGGGCGATTGGGAGCAAAGCGCCTCACATACAGAACGAGGTAAAATCATTGAAGATTTCAAAGACGCTTCCGACCTTATGATGCGCGACGACGACTATCTGGAGAAGCTGGAACGTGGGGAGTATGGAAATCATATCGAGGATAAGCGCGAAATGATCGATCCAGCTATTAAGCAAAACTTAAATACTGACCGCGAGTACTGGCGGCGGGTGTATGCCGGGCAGGCGATGCAAGGCGAAATATCCGGATGTTTGGCAGCCGGCAATGGTTTCGATGGCGACAAGGCTATTCCGGGAATCATTGCGAAAAGCTCCGTCATGATTGCCGACGCCCTGATCGAAGAACTGGAGAAAGATGAAAAAGTACTGTAAGTGCGGCGAGTGTGCTTTTCTGAAGAATGAAGGCATAGACGGCTACGGGCAATGTATCATTACCCGGAATATACAGCATTGCGGGGAAATGTGCAGTTTTCAGGACGACAAGCCGGACGAGGTTCATGCTGTCCGCATTCTGCATCATTTTCAGAAATGGCGGCGGGGTGGCCGGGGAAAACAGCCGAACCCCACGATTATCGGAGATGCCATAGACCGGGCGATACGGACGTTGAGGCGGGAAACCAAAGATGTACCGAAATTTTGAATGGCAAAAGATATGAATTGTCGGAAAATGAAGATCTGATTTTGCGGAAATAAAAAAGAGGCAATCCCGAAAGATCACCCCTAACGCCGACAACGTAAAGGTAGTGATTAATTCGGGAAAACAATGGGTGAGCAGAAAGAAAAACGCAGAGGCGGCCAGCGGGACGATTCCGAGGTCCATATAAGCTATTCGAGGGGACAGTTGATGCAGCTTGTCGTGGACACGGAACGAAAGATCGGGGTCAAACACGACCACGATTTCAAATATCATTTCAAGAAACATAGGTCTTTGCCGCATTTGTGGCGGGCTTTCAAACGGATTTTACGGGAACACATTGACGGATGGCAGCAAGAGCTGCCTTTATTTTAATATAGGTATGGGAGCAATTACAAAGAATGAAATTCGCAAGTGGGTATTTGAGGCTACGGAGGACTGCTTTAAGCGCTTGATCGCCGCACAAACTTATCACACGAACGAGCACTTGACAAAGGACCAGGCTCTCGCATTTCTTGATGGGCGTGGATATAAAACGACGATAAGCAAACTTTACAAATTGTCCGCCGCTGGAGAAATACCGTCTACCAAGATCAACGGCAAACTATCTTTTTTGAAGTCTGATTTGCAGGAATGGGTGGACCAGCAGATCGAGCATGATGTGTCGCGGGCGAATGCGGGAAAATTGTTAGCGGAAAGTGCGATGCGGAAAGAAAGTCGAGGGAACAGTTTGTAGAATCATTATCTCGTCGCCAGTCTTGGCTAGCGGCGGGATTTTTTTTGTGTCTATTTTTACAGATAGGCGCAAATTGTGTGAGCAACGGCAAAAAATTAGGAGTTGCAAACTATTGCAACCCCTTGATTTTTAATTGTGGAGAATACGAGATTCGAACTCGTGACCTCTTGCATGCCATGCAAGCGCTCTAGCCAGCTGAGCTAATCCCCCTTGTTGTGGATGCAAAGATAATCGGATTTTTTTATTTCCACAATTTCCGGCCCGAAAAATCGGCTCCGGAATTGAACTTTTTTCGAAAAAACATCCCGAAGCTCTTCGGAACGCTTCCGGAAGCCCGTCGCTGAAGGGTTTCTCCGACATCTGGGCCTCGGCCGAGAACATCAGCCATTGGGACATCAGGCTGGCTGGCGGGGTGCTGATTGCCAAACCCGGGAACCGGGCGATGATCTATGCCGCCACGACGCTCGACAACGGCCGCAGATGAAGCGGCTGGGTGCGGCATACGGCATGGCTGGCAGTCCGGTGATCGCCAATATGCAGCGCCTGCTGGAGAATATCGTCCGCAAATCGGCCAATGTCTATTGATTCCCGGTTGCGGGGGGCCTCCACCTGCCGAAACCCCTCCCACCTGCCGAAACCCCTCTCTCCTGCCGAAACCCCTCTCTCCTGCCGAAACCCCTCCCTCTTGCCGAAACCCCTCCCTCCTGCCGAAACGAACGGCGGACCCCGGGAAAGGGTCCGCCGTTTCGTTGTCCGGATGCCGGCTTCCCGGCTGCGGGGCTATTCCACCTCCCAGGTGGCTCCCGAGCGGAGCAGGTCGTCCACGCAGTGAATTTTGCTCGCGGCTTTGACCTCCTCGACCTGCTTCTCCACGGCGCGGTCGTAGACCGAGTCGTCCTCGACCGAGCGGATTACGCCCAGCGCTACCGGGTAGTCGGGGTATTTCATCGCCGCCAGCATCGAGTGCAGCGTGGTGTCGCGCTCGTGGGCGTCGTGCGTCAGCACATCGTCCAGCGTGTAGCCGTCCTGGCCCACGGTCACCACCTTGAGTTTCATGTTCTCGAACACGATGCCCTTTTCGTTGTTAGCGCCGAAGAGCATTTTCTCTCCGTGGCGCAGCGTCACCGTGCGTTCGGCGCGCGTGGCCTTGTCGGCTGCGAAGTCGGCATGGGTCTTATCGTTGAAAATCACGCAGTTCTGCAACGCTTCGATCACCGACATGCCCGTATGTCTGGCCGCGGCGATCATGCATTCTTTCGAGAGGGCGACCTCCATGTCGATCGTGCGGGCGAAGAACGTGCCCTTGGCGCCGATGACCAGTTCGCCGGGGTTGAACGGCTTCTCGACCGTTCCGTAGGGCGAGGTCTTGGTGATCTTGCCCAGCTTCGAAGTGGGGGAGTACTGGCCCTTCGTGAGGCCGTAAATCTCGTTGTTGAACAGGATGACGTTGAGGTCCACGTTGCGGCGGATGGCGTGGATGAAGTGGTTGCCGCCGATGGCCAGCGAGTCGCCGTCGCCGGTGGTGACCCACACCGAGAGGCGCGGGTTGGCCGTCTTGACGCCCGTCGCCACGGCGTTGGCGCGCCCGTGCACGGAGTGGAACCCGTAGGTCTTCATGTAGTAGATGAACCGCGACGAGCATCCGATGCCCGACACGAACGTGAACAGGTTGTGGGGCGTGTCGAGCGCGTCGGCGATTTCGGGCAGCGCGCGCTGCACGGCGCTCAAAATCGCGTGGTCGCCGCATCCGGGACACCAGCGTACCTCCTGGTCGCTCTTGAAATCCGCAGGGGTGTATTTGTAGTCTGCCATGGTTACTTCAGTAAGGATTCGAATTTCTGTTTAAGTTCTGCGACCGTGAAGGGCAGTCCCTCGCACTTGTTGTACTGTTCGTAGGGGAACTCCTGGAAGTTCTGGCGCAGATAGGCCGCGAACTGTCCTTCGTTCAGCTCGCAGACGACGATCCTGCGGAACTTCGCGAAGATGTCGCGCACCCCCTTCGGCAGCGGGTTGATGTAGTTGAAATGGCATAGCGAGACCTTTTTGCCCTCGCGGCGCATTTCGTCCACGGCGTTTTGCAGGTGGCCGCGCGTGCCGCCCCAGCCTACGACCAGCAGGTCGCCTTCCGCATCGCCCCAGACGGCCTGTGCGGGAATGTCGTCGGCGACTTTGGCCACCTTCGCCGCGCGGGTGTCGGTCATCTTCTGGTGGTTGGCCGGGTCGTGCGAGATGCAGCCCTTCACGCAGTCCTTCTCCAGTCCGCCCACGCGGTGCTCCAGACCCACTTTGCCGGGGAACGCCCAGCCGCGGGCCAGTTTTTCGTTGCGCACATAGGGCATGAACCCTCCTTCGGGAGCCTTGTCCACGATCGGGGGCTGAATGGCGGGGTAGTCCTTCATCTCGGGAATCCGCCACGGCTCGGAGCCGTTGGCGATGAATCCGTCGGTCAGCAGGATCACGGGCGTCATGTGCTCCATGGCCAGGCGTCCGGCTTCGAAGGCGTAGTGGAAGCAGTCGCTGGGCGACGATGCCGCCACGACGATCACCGGGCACTCGCCGTTACGGCCGTAAAGCGCCTGCTGGAGGTCGCTCTGCTCGGTTTTCGTCGGCAGGCCCGTCGAGGGTCCTCCGCGCTGTACGTCCACCACGACCAGCGGCAGTTCGGTCATCACCGCCAGTCCCAGCGCTTCGCTCTTGAGCGACAGTCCGGGGCCCGAGGTGGTCGTCACGGCGAAATTGCCCGCGAAGGCCGCGCCGATGGCCGTGCAGATGCCGGCTATCTCGTCCTCGGCCTGCACGGTCTTCACCCCGAGGTCCTTGCGTTTGGCCAGTTCTTCGAGGATCACCGTGGCCGGGGTGATCGGGTACGAACCGCAGAAGAGCGGCAGGCCCGCCTTCTCGGCCGCGGCGCAGAGTCCCCACGCCGTGGCGACGTTGCCGTTGATCGACCGGTAGGTGCCCTTTTCGCGGGGAGCCGGGGCCACGGTGTAGTTGTTGGCGAACTGGTGGGTGTTTGCGGCGTAGTTATAGCCTGCCGCTATGGCCAGTTTGTTGGCCTGGGCCACGGCGGGATTTTTCTTGGCGAATTTCCCGTCGAGGTATTTGAGTGCGTAATCCTCCGGACGGTCGAACAGCCAGAAGCAGATGCCCAGTGCGAACATGTTCTTGCACTTGACGACGGCCTTGTTGTCGAGTCCGGTCTCTTTCAGCGCCTCGCGCGTCATGGAGGTGATGTCGGGAACGACGACGTTGTATTCGTCGAGCTTGAGTTCTGCCAGCGGATCGAGGGTTGCGAATCCCGCCTTCTTGAGATGTTCTTCGGTGATCGAATCGCCGTCGAGGATGACCGTCGCGCCCGGCTTGAGCCACTTTCGGTTGGCCTTGAGCGCCGCGGGGTTCATCGCCACCAGCACATCGCAGTAGTCACCGGGATTCAGCTCGCGGTGGTCGCCGAAATGGACCTGGAAGCCCGAAACGCCCGCAACGGTTCCCTGCGGGGCGCGGATTTCGGCGGGAAGGTCGAGATGCCGTTTCCCAACAGCGCCGAAGTGTCGGAAAAGAGCGTGCCCGTGAGCTGCATGCCGTCGCCCGAATCGCCCGAAAAGCGGATCACGACGTCCTGCATCTCCCGCACTTTTGATTGTTCCATGATTTTGGTTTCAGATTATGGGTTAACAACGATTTCGCAAATATACAGTGACTGATTGGGGCAAAACGGCGAATTTGTTCGCAGTCCATGCCGAACCGATCCTGTCCGTTATGCAAATATATTAAATAAATTGTCATATCGGACTTTTTCGGGCGATTTTTTAGTTTTCCGTTCCGTGTCTGTCGGTTTTTTGCGTCCCGGATCGCTAATTCCTTGTAATTCAGAAGATAACTTTTTGTTGCGATCGTCGCTGAAAAACCTTTTCGGACTCCGTTCTTTCGGATGCGCTCCGCATGCCGCCGGGATTTCGGGCCGAAAAGCGGCGATCCGGCCGATTTTTTTCATTCCGGTGCGGTTTCCTCGTTCTTTTGGGCTACTTTTGCAGTTTCAAATTCAGATTTTAAGGATGATTACAGTTTCGAATTTAGAGGTACAATACGGAAAACGGGTTCTTTTCAAGGATATCAATCTCAAATTCACCCCGGGCAACTGCTACGGTGTGATCGGGGCCAACGGGGCGGGGAAGTCCACGTTCCTCAAAGTGCTCAGCGGCGAGGTGACCCCGTCGCGGGGCAACGTGGCCTTCGGCCCGGGCGAACGCCTGTCGGTGCTCAAGCAGGACCACTTCGCCTATGACGGGTTTACGGTCCTCGACACGGTTCTGATGGGGCATCAGCCGCTGTGGGAGACGATGAAGGAGAAGGAGGCGTTGTACGCCAAGCCCGACTTTTCGGAGGAGGACGGTCTCCGGGCCGGGGAGCTGGAGGAGCGGTTCGCGGAGATGCAGGGCTGGAACGCCGAGAGCGACGCCGCCAACCTGTTGAGCAGCCTCGGGGTCCGGGAAGCTCTGCACGGCCAGCTGATGCGCGATTTGAGCGCCAAGGAGAAGGTGCGCGTGCTGCTGGCGCAGGCCCTGTTCGGCAAACCCGACAACCTGCTGCTCGACGAGCCGACCAACGACCTCGACCGGACGACGATCGCGTGGCTGGAGAACTACCTGTCGAATTACGAAAACACGGTGCTGGTCGTCTCGCACGACCGCCACTTCCTCGATTCGGTGTGCACGCATACGGTCGATATTGATTACAGCGACATCAACCTTTTCTCGGGCAATTACAGCTTCTGGTACGAATCGAGCCAGCTCGCCCTGCGCCAGCAGCAGAACCAGAACAAGAAGGCCGAGGAGAAGAAAAAGGAATTGCTGGAATTCATCCAGCGGTTCAGCGCCAACGTCGCCAAGTCGAAGCAGACGACTTCGCGCCGGAAGATGCTCGAACGGCTCAACATCGAGGAGATCAAGCCCTCGATGCGCAAATACCCGGGCATCATTTTCCAGCCCGAACGCGAGGCGGGCACGAAGATCCTCGGGGTCGACGAGTTGAGCAAGACGGTGAACGGCGAACGGCTTTTCAGCGACGTCAGCTTCACGGTCGAGAAGGGCGACAAGATCGCCTTCCTGGCGCGCGATCCGCGTGCCGTGTCGGCGCTGTTCGACATTCTGGTCGGCGACGACAAGGCCGATTCGGGCGTCGTCGAGTGGGGCACGACGATCAATTACGCCTACCTTCCGCTCAACAACGCCCCCTGGTTCGAGAGCCAGCTCTCGATCGTTGACTGGCTGGCGCAGTTCTCGTCCGACACCTCGGAGCTCTATTTGAGGGGGTATCTGGGCAAGATGCTCTTCAGCGGCGAGGAGATTTACAAGAAGGTCAGCGTCCTCTCCGGCGGCGAGAAGGTGCGCTGCATGGTGGCGAAGATGATGATCCAGCAGCCCAATACGCTCGTGCTGGACTCTCCGACCAACCACCTCGACCTCGAATCCATCCAGGCGTTCAACAACTCGCTGATCAATTTCAAGGGCAACGTGCTGATGAGTTCGCACGACCACGAATTCGTCAATACGGTCGCCAACCGCATCATCGAACTCACGCCCAACGGCATGGTCGACCGTTATATGGAGTACGACGACTACATCACCGACGAGGTCGTCGCCCGGCGTCTGGAGGCCCTCTGGGCCTGAAACGCGCGGCATGCCGGCCCTGAAAACGAAAACAGCCCCCGCTGAAATAGCGGGGGCTGTTTCATGCGGAGGTGTGCGGAACCTACTGCGGCTGCTTGCCGATGTAGGCCAGAATGCCGCCGTCGACGTAGAGGATGTGTCCGTTGACGAAATCCGAAGCGTCCGATGCGAGGAACACGGCGGGTCCCATCAGGTCTTCGGGCGTGCCCCAGCGAGCCGCGGGGGTCTTGGCCACGATGAACGAATCGAACGGGTGGCGCGATCCGTCGGCCTGACGCTCGCGCAGCGGTGCGGTCTGGGGCGTCGCGATGTAACCCGGGCCGATGCCGTTGCACTGGATGTTGTATTCGCCGTACTCCGAAGCGATGTTGCGGGTCAGCATCTTCAGTCCGCCTTTGGCTGCGGCGTAGGCCGAGACGGTCTCGCGGCCCAGCTCCGACATCATCGAGCAGATGTTGATGATCTTGCCTTTGCCCTTCTTGATCATCGAGGGGATGACGGCCTTCGAGACGATGAACGGGCCGTTGAGGTCGATGTCGATCACCTGGCGGAACTCCGCGGCGGTCATCTCGACCATCGGGATGCGCTTGATGATGCCGGCGTTGTTGACGAGGATGTCCACGATGCCGACCTCTTTTTCGATCTGCGCCACCATGGCGTTCACCTGCTCCTCGCTGGTCACGTCGCAGACGTAGCCTTTGGCCTCGATGCCCTCGGCCTTGTAGGCGGCCAGGCCTTTGTCCACCAGCTCCTGTTTGATGTCGTTGAAGACGATTTTTGCGCCCTGACGTGCGAAAGCCGTTGCCAGTGCGAATCCGATGCCGTAAGAGGCGCCCGTCACGAGCGCGACCTTACCTTCCAGTGAAAAGTTTACCATAATTTTGAATTATGAATTTTGAATTATGAATTATGAATTATTTCAGATCGGTTATTTTCGAAAAATCCTGGTCGCCGTAGTCGAGGTTCTCGCCGCCCATGCCCCAGATGAAGGTGTAGTTGTGCGTGGCTGCGGCGCTGTGGATCGACCATTCGGGCGAGAGCACGGCCTGATCGCCCTTCATCCAGATGTGGCGCGTCTCGTCGACTTCGCCCATGAAGTGGCACACGGCCTGGTCCTCGGGCACTTCGAAATAGAAATAGGCCTCCATGCGGCGCGAGTGCACGTGTGCGGGCATCGTGTTCCACACGCTTCCGGGCAGCAGCTCGGTCATGCCCATCTGCAACTGGCAGGTCGGCAGCACCTGGTTCACGAGCATCTTGTTGATGTTGCGGTCGTTCGACCCTTCGAGCGAACCCATGTGGGCCACCACGGCGTCGGCTTTGGTGACCTTCTTGTCGGGGTAGTTGCGGTGTGCGGTCAGCGAGTTGAAATAGAATTTGGCGGGATTCCCGGCGTCCTCGCTCGCGAAGGTCACCTCGCGGTCGCCCGAACCGAGGTAGAGGGCCTCCTTGTAGCCGAGTTCGAACACGGCGTCGCCGGCCTTCACCACGCCGGGGCCTCCGACGTTGTAGATGCCCATTTCGCGGCGCGTGAGGAAGAACGGAGCCTTCAGCGGGTCGATGGCTTCGAGGCGGAGCGTCTCGGCGACAGGCATGGCGCCTCCGACGACCATGCGGTCGTACATCGAGTAGACCATGTTGACCTCGTCGGCCGTGAATACCTTTTCGATCAGGAAATCGCGGCGCAGACGCGCCGTGTCGTAGCTTTTCGCATCCTCGGGATGCGCCGCATAGCGGATTTCGTAATTGGTTTTCATAGTTATAATTGTTGCATTCGTTGTCTTCCGGAACGGCGGGCCGCAGCCCGGAGTTTGACACGGTCGAAATTGGCAAACCAATTCGACCTTTGCAAAGATAATAAAAAATCCGGAATTGGTTACCCAAAACCGGATTTTATTTGCGCAGCTTTGTCCGATTGCGTTTTTTCGCCCCTTCGGTCTGCCTCCGCTGTTCCTGCTAACGGATCGAGTTCATCCTGATGCTCGCCTTCACGAGCGCGATGGCGCGGATGCGCGAGATCTCCACGTCCTTGTCGGCGTGGTGCTGGTTCTGGCTCACGAGCTTCACGTAGCCTGCGCGGTCTGATTTCTGAATGTACTTCACCGTCACGTACTCCTCGCCGTCGATGTCGATCGACAGCAGGTACATGTCGCCCCAGAAGATGTCGTTTATGTCGCGCAGCTGCTTGTACAGCACGATGTCGCCGCTCTTGAGCAGCGGGTACATCGAGTCGCCGACGATATAGATCGCCCCGTCGCATTTCGGGAGGTTGGGAATGTGGATGAAGTTGACGGGCTTGCTCTGCGCCTGGTCGGTGAACAGCGGGACCAGGCCCGCCGTGCCCTCGATCGAGTAGAGGGGGACGCTTTGCAGCGGCAGCGAGTTGTCCGTGCGGTGCATGTAGGCCGTCAGATCGGGTTCGGCGTTGAACATGTTGCCCTTGCCGGTTTCGAGCCAGTCGGGATTGACGTTCAATTCCTGAACCAATATGTTGCGGTTGCGCGCCGAAAGCCCCGCCTTGCCGGTTTCGATCATCGACAGCGCCGCTTTGCCGATTCCAAGTCGTTGTGCCAGTTGCTCTTGTGTCATGCCGAGCTGCTTGCGTATCAGTTTTACCCGTTCGTTCATCGCTTTGTTATCGGAATTATTTATATAAAATATTTAAACTTTATTGCAGAAAATTCAAATTTTGAACTTATCTTTGTTCTGCAAAGTTAAACAATTTATTCTCTTCTGCAAACTCTTTTGCGAAAAAACGATTAATTATCAATGATGTATTCGGTTTCATCGGAACTTTACCTTGAAGTGGCCGCGCGTCTTGCGGAGGCCATCGGCGGGGGAAGTTACTTTTCAGGCTCGCTCACGTTTCCCTTCGGCGATATGGAGTGCCGGCTCACGGCCTCGGTGATCGTCTACCGGCGGCGCGAGCGGCTCCCCGAGGGCGACCGGGACGCGATTGCGGACCTGGTTCCCGTCTGGTGGGAGTTCCACACCGTCGGCAGCGACGGCGAAGCGCTGAACGACTTCTCGTTTTCCGAGGTGCGCGCGCTCCTCTGACCTGCCGCCGCGCTCCGGCCCTCCTTCCCCGGCACGGCGCTGCCGCCGGAGCGCACCCCGACAAAAAACCTGCCCGCCGCGGCGCCGCGCATGGGTTTTTCAAAAAATTTCAGTAAAATGCTCAAACCAACCGAACCGACCTCTGCGGAGCGCTCCTCCGCAGAGGTTTTCGTAACCGGCGGGAACGCCTCTCCGGATGCTCCCGCGTGCGATGCCGTATTTGCGGGCTTTCCGCTGTTTTCCGGCGGCTCGCCGTTTCCCGAGGGGCTGGTGCTTCCGGACGACGCGCCGCCGGCCGCGCCCCCGTCCTTCGCCGATTTCGCCCTCGGGGTCTATCCCTTTCTCGAGCTCGAACCCTTCCACCGGGCCTATTACCGGGTGCTGGAGGCCTTTGCCGCGGGGCGCGTCCGGCGGCTGATCGTCACCATGCCGCCCCAGCACGGCAAGAGCGTCGGGGCCACGACCCTGCTCCCGGCCTACGTGCTGGGGCTCGACCCCGACTGCCGGGTGGCGATCGCCTCCTACTCGGGGACGCTGGCCTCGAAGTTCAACCGCCGCGTGCAGCGCATCCTCGAATCGCAGGAATACGCGGCCTTTTTTCCGGACACCTCCATCAAGCGGGGGGCGAAACCGCCCGGCTACATCCGCACGGCCGACGAGGTCGAGATCATCGGCCGCCGGGGCGGGCTGCTCTCCGTCGGCCGCGAAGGGTCGCTGACGGGTAACCGCGTGGATTGCTTTGTTTTGGACGATTTATACAGAAAATAATCAAAATTGTCGCAAACTAACTAATGAACGAAAAAATTTGCCTTGTTTTTAATCTGAAATTTTATGTATAAGGGAAAACGCCGCATTTTTTCGGCCTCTCTCCTTAATCTTTATAGATACGATGCAATTCAACTCCAAATTGGTTGTAGTTTGAATATGCAAATGTATATTGTATATAACAATTCAAAAGATGTCAGTATAATGACAAGAAATGAAATAATTGTAGCTCTACTATCACGGCGATTACATTCTGCAAAAAATATTGTCAAATTGATATTATTTATGTCCTTATATTTTCGGGCACTTTCTTTCATGTAGTGTTCTACATAAATTAGAATAGCTAAACAGATAAATGGAAGAATAAGTATAAATCTACTGAAATGTGTTCCAATCTGTAACAATGCTATATAACCTGTGATGAAGACAGTGTTTAGCAAAAAAAGATGATCGTGTATTCTATCAAAATGCTTTAGGACATCGCGTTGAGAATCATATCTCATTTTTTCAGTTTTCGCTTCTATTCTTTTCAAAGTTTCTTCGGCTTCTTGGAGAGCTTTTTCGATTTCATCTTGTGCCATATTTTTTCTCCAAAATTAGCAAATATATTTGAAGACAACTTACATTGAAATAAATAATTGTAAATAATTTTCGCAGAATCCAGCTAACGGGAATTTCACCATCTCGTCCCGTCCGTCGGGCGTGGTGTAATGAAATAATATAGCGTTCGCTCTGACAAGGCAGTCGAATAAATTTACCGTTTCGCTTATGCCTTCCATCTTCATCTCGTTGGCGATTATTATTCCTATTATATCGTTTATCTCTTCAAGGTCGCTTTTCCACCCGATTATTCATTGTTTGTTCTTTACAAGTGCGATTTCAATGGGTTTATTTATGTCCGCTGTTTCGGGAGAGAAAACAAAGTAAAATATTTCGGGATAAATCTCATTTTGAGGCTTTATGACAATTAAGCCTATTCCCTCTGTCTTGCTCCATTCGACCAACTTACATATAGCTTGTTTATCCTCTCATGCTTTGGTCATTCATTCCGTTTTCGGTTGTTTGTATCTGTTCATTTTAGCTAAAATTTAATTGTTATTTATCTTTATAAAGATAAGATTATTAGCGGAATAAACAAAATAAGAAAGTGACAAACTCTGCAAAAGGGTCTTATAAATTAACCTTTTCACAAAGTCTGTCACTATTAGAAACCTTTGTTATTTTGCTGCTTCAAGGCAAGCAATCAGAAATTTATTCGCATAGATGAAGTTATCCTTTTGTATCGGCAATGATGCGATGGCTTTTTCTCCATGAAATAGATTGTTACGGTATCTGTAAATAATCATGATGATGGCTTTAATAATATCACATGAATTATTGGTTTGCCCTAATAAAACACGCTGAACAGAGGTCGTATCATCATTATTTCTCAATCGCAATCTCTTGAATCGCTCGTTTGTAGAACCGTTCGTTATATATCTCCTTTGTAAGTATTGTAGTGTTTGATTAACAATATCGGACGCTAAATGTATGTTTTGGATATTGCACTTATTTCTTCCGAAATTACATTTGAACCATTTCGCTTCAAATATATTCCATAATATTAAGAAATTCCGAACTTCCACGTATTCCTCGGTATTGATAGAAATGTGTAAATAATTGTCAATCCATTGTGATATTTCAGACGTATTTTTACTTTTATTTTCCATAATGCCGAAATGCTTTTATTCATCTAATCCCGTAATGCTTGCAAAGTTTTTCCATCCTGTTGCGGCTTTATAAGCATTGGCACAACCCGAAGGCACTTTCAGTACCGAATAAGGATTTATGCCGACAAAAGCATTGTTTTCACAAGTTGGTGGCGTTTCCGTGCTGACTTTGAATAATCGCAGTTCGGGATCATTGTAAAAGGCACATTCTTCGATTATCTCAACCTGTGTACAAGCAGACATATCGACGGTCATTAGATTCTTCAATTCACTGAAAGCACCATAAATATAACGATACCCAACATTAGTATCAAATCCTCCCCCGATAATTTTCAACTGAGAACCTTTTTCAAAGGTTACGGTTGTCAATTTGGAACAACGCTTGAATGCTGTCGCTTCAATCGTTTCTACACTTGCAGGAATCTCAATGGAGGTCAAGGAAGAACAATCCGAGAAAGCGCCATGATAATAAGAAGAATAGTAACCTCCCCCGATAGTTTTCAACAGAGAACCTTTCTCAAAGGTTATGGTTGTCAATTTGGAACAACGCTTGAATGCTGTCGCTTCAATAGTTTCTACACTTGCAGGAATCTCGATAGAAGTCAATGCCGTACAATCCGAGAAAGCGCCATCATAAGAATCACCAGCGATAGTTTTCAGTTGAGAACCTTTCTCAAAGGTTACTGTCGCTAATGACGAACAATGCATGAATGCCTTCTTTTCAATAGTTTCTACACTTGCAGGAATCTCAATAGAGGTCAAGGATGTGCATCTATAATAAGCATTATTGCCGATGGTTTTAAGTCGAGACCCTTTCTCAAAAGTTACGGTTGCTAAAGATGAACAATCTGAGAATGCCGTATTTCCAATCGTTTCCACACTTGCTGGAATCTCAATAGAGGTCAATGCAGTACAATCCGAGAAAGCACCATAATAATAATCGCCACCGATAGTTTTCAGTTGAGACTCTTTTTCAAAGGTTACAGTTGTTAGAGAGGAACATCTCTTGAATGCAGAATATCCAACTGTTGTTACATTTGTAGGGATTACAACACTTCTGAGGTCGCTTTGATAAAACATTTCTTCCCCAATCGTTATTAATGTATTTGGGAGAATCAGATGCTCGACATTTTTTGAATTATAAAATGCCTGTGTCGGCAATGCCGTAATATTTACCTCTGCAATATCGAGGTTTTTCAGATTGGGCATCATGCGATAGATAAACAAGAAATCGACATCATTCAGCACACCCGTGATTTTCAACGATTCGATATTGGCATAATCATAATCCGCCAATTCATTTTCCAGTTCACCTTTCGTTTCGACATGTATTTCGGTACACATTCCCAATTGTCGAAAGATAATCGTTTGCAGGATATTCCCTTGTTCATCCTTTAAGGCAACCGTTGCATAGCGTTGAATCCCTTCGTTAGCAGTTACCTCAAAAACAATCGTATCTTCCCGCATGGCTCGTGTTTCGGGAGCCAACGACAACCATGATTTTGCATTGTCGGGAATCTCAACGGTATAATCCAAATTCGTTGTCAATTTGATTTCCTGTGTACCCCCAGCAGGAGTAGCATCAATAGAGTTATCTGCTATATTGATTTGCCCCTGCATACAATTCAAAGATACCATAACAGTACGATAGGAACCGTCATTAGCAAACACAAGGATTTCGCTCTCAACAATCGGATTAGGAGCGGTAATCGTAATCGTCCCCTTATCCGTGGAGGTAGCATTTACTTTGACTTTCCAACCATCCTGTGCAATGGCTTTGACAACCGTATTTTCGGTTGCATCCGTAATCGTGTAGGAGATTGTTTTGCTCTCTCCTCCATTAAGAATGGCTATATCCGTTGTATCGAATGCAATTGCAAACTTTGAATTATCGCTTTTAGGAATCGTGATAACAGAATCGTCCTCCAATGTGAAATAGACATTATCATCATCTTCTCTTACACTTTTGAAGATGCCATTCGTTCCGTCCTTGCCATCGACACCATCTTCTCCATCCGTCCCGTCTTCTCCATCTTCTCCGTCTTTTCCATCGGCTCCCGTTGCTTGCCCTATATCCGTCCAAGTTTTACCATTATCCATTGAAAGCATCCAGCGACCATTTTCTATTTTCAGTTGCGGTGTAATTCCATCCTTTCCGTCTTTTCCATTCGTTCCATCTACACCATCTTCTCCGTCCACACCGTCATTTCCATCCTCGCCATCAACTCCGTCCTTGCCGTCTGTTCCTTGTGCCTTTACCTTATTTCCCTTTTCATCGGTCAGCCATTCACCATCAAGTGTCCAATAATAGATGCCGTCCGTGTCTTTCTTCACACCAATAATAGGAGCGTCCTCGCTATTTTTCCCGTTTTTAATTGTAGCAGTAGAACCATCTGAAAAGTGGATAATGTAACCATCGGATATTTGTTCAACTTTGGAAATAGACAAATTATCCTGCAATGCTTCTACAATCTTCTGCAACGATGAAATATTCGTGTTCATCTGTTTGCAGAGTTCCTCCAATTTCGTTACACGATTTTCGAGGTCATTCAAATCATTGCGCAATGCGCTGTCGTCGTACTTATCGCTACACCCAAATAGCAACAAGCCGCAAAACACAAGAGATAGTAGTTTTTTCATAAATAGAAAACATTAAATGAAAGGGCGACAGAGATTCTGCAAACCTTGTTGGCCGTGCGGGCTAAAAAACTGAAAATCAAAAATGCAAGCCAGACAATCCATGTGAAACTGACTGACTGCATCGGAAAGTACAACCTTATTTCGCTGACACAGCACATCGAAATAAATGGCGTTCTTTTCCGTGACCCCGAAGTGATTTTTGCTTTTAACACCATTAAACGGCAGTTTATCCCTTACCACTACATCAACGATTTTTTTGAAATCGAGAAATGTTGCGCCACACCGACGGTAGAGGGATTAATACCTCGCAACGAAATAGACCAACACAATTTAACATGTTTCGTAAACCGTTGGCTGTTGCAACTAACCTCAAAACTGGAAATCCAATGGATGCACAACGAATAGTACAGAATTGTGTTTTGAAGAATCAAAGCACGGTTATCGAGGAAATGATACG
>OGNF01000456.1_pt1 | contig 45132 bp, 44 predicted proteins | sample 1573321 | NCBI WGS metagenome assembly OGNF01 (sample SAMEA2581911, study PRJEB24529) | metagenome | biome: Human gut stool | place: China | collected 2011 | reverse complement strand
GATTATTTGATTTTAGAAAAAATGAAACTCAAAAAATAGAACAATATAATGATGCAGAAAGCAAAATAAAAACAAATGTTGATTTTGAACAATTTAACATTGGACAAGGTGGGCCTGTAAATACTGCTGATATATTGGAACAATTGAAAAAAATGAGAGAAGACATACAAAAACAAATAAATGGTGAAGAAGAATCAACACAAATAGCTGAAAAAGAAGAAATAGAAATAAACACTCAATCACAAGATGATATTGAAAAAATAGAAACACAAAATAAGCCTTGATCAGTATATTATCAAAACTTTTTTTCTATATATGAAAATGATATTTTGTCTATTCAAGTTGTGGGGTAGAAGTAATTCCCAAAAATCCACTGCAGATCTGCCGAATCTTTCTGCCGGCAGTTTTAGTATTTTTTACATTTCCGCCATGGCAGATATAGGACAGATAGGCCTTTTTAACAATGTCGGCCGTAAAATCTATGCAAATGGATACCATATCATCAATCAGTGTTTTACCTGGAGACAAAGCTTTGTAGTTATAATTGGCGTCGCATAAATTGATAATTTTTTCTGCAAGAGGAGAGGAGATAGGACCAAATCTTAATCGCTCCATACAGAAGTCGATGCTCTTACAGTAACTTTCAATGTCCTCTGAAAGTTTAGAACGGGAATTTAGATATTCTTTTCGGGCATCCATCCCGCCGCGATAAGAAAGCACAGCATAGTTATCTTTTTTTTGCAAGATTTTAAAAAGACCGTGATCATTGTCGGTCATGCTACGAAGGAGACGGTTAAAAACCTTCCGGCATATATATCCCGGAAGATATTGTGCATAGTCACGATATCTTACCTCGACACAACCTTCTGCATTATCAGCCCTGTCTGCTCTGCAGAGAGCAAGAAGAGTGATTCGTAAATCATTCACTGGAAGAGATCGAAGAGATGACCAGGTGTCATTATTTATATGTACATATCCTTGTCCACCTAATGCAGCCGGATAGAATGTTTTACGATAGTCGTTGATTATAAAGTCATAAAATCCATAATCAATATCATAGCGATCCCTGCCATAAGAGATGTACCCATTTTCCCGTAATTTTTCCATACACTTGCGAACCGTTGATGCTGCAAGTGATGTCATCTTGGAAAGCAGTGAAAATGATACATCACGGATACATCCATTATCATCAGGATGTAACATATACAGCACCAGGTAGCATAGTATCATACCCTTGCTGTGCTGTGTATAATGTCCAAGGTCAACCATGCTCTGAGCTTCCAGATGTTTGCGGAGGGAGGTATTGCTATGTTCATCTATACGATGCTGCCTCATAATGTCATTGTATTTTCGGCAGTCAGCATAATGGTCACAAAATCTGCAGTGAGATGGAGAGACTCCGAAATTTTCAAATTTCGGGCAATCAGGCTTCTTGGGATCATTCTGATGTTCAAGATCAAGCTCATCCATATAGCTGTGTATCAGATTTTTAAGTCTTTCTTTTGAAACTTTAGCTGTCCATTGTAATGATCCGTTATTTGCCAAGCCTAACTACCTCCTTTCTGAAAATTTGCAATAAAAAAGTTCTGCAATATGTATCGCAGAACCTGACAAATATTTATAAAAGCTTTTCTTACATACTAATTTGTAAGTTATAAAGAAAATGTGAAATTTTAAAAAATCACTGTGTTATTATTGACAACCAACTTTATATCCTCTATACTATTAAGTAAGAAAAGCGATTTACATCCTATTCGTGAGGGTTTGCACCTTCCTTGCATTCTCCTACACAGTAGGGAATGTTCCAGCATCCCCTGACTAATGTGATGTGATATTCGCTTTTTCTTTTTTATCTTATTCTATTTGTAATAATCTGTCAAGCAAATAATACTAAATTTGAAAAGGTACTCCGTATGGAGTACCGACATATTGCACAAAAAAAGACACGATCTGACAAAAATCAGTATCGTGTCTTTTCATAACCTTCCGGGAAATACTTATAATCCTAGAAGAATACCCTTAATCGCATCCCGGATATCCCTTGGAGTTACCTTAGAATGATATCGCTTGACACCATTCCTGATTCCCCTTAACACCCCACATCTGTGACGCGTTCTCAAGGTATATCTTAAGACATAATATAGTCCGAGATATACCCATATTACCGCTAAACACATATACGATAAAACGTATACGATTGCAATTCCGACAAATACTGTCATTACACCGATAGCGAAAATTGCCGCCTGTTCTGCCATAATTACCTCACTTTCCGGGAACTGGTCCCTTGGTGGAGAAACATGAAAGATCTCCAAATAAATCCTTTCCAGCATGTAGAAAAGATAAAAAATAAATTAAACTACACTAATATTATCAACCAACAATTTTTATAGGGCAACGAAAATTTTTAATTTGGCATTATATACTAATAAAATAATACATAGTTTGTGCAATATTACTATAGGATTCTTACCAAAATTGCGATATAATTATTTATATAAAGAACATATGTTCTAAAATAACGGAAAGAAGGAATGTATCGTGAAAAAAACAATCAACAGTTGGATTATTGCCGTATGTTGTTCTGAAGGAGAGGGAATTGATTTTCTTCGATTTAAAGGGACAGAAGAAGAAGTAAAAGCGAAACTCGCAGATATGGTAGAGAAAGACAAAGTAGAAGGAAAATTCGAGTCAGGTTCAACACTGGAAGAACTTGAGGTAAATGGAAGAGGTGAAGTAAAGGCATATGCCAATTTTTCTGAGTTTCATATTGACTATGCAGCCATAAGATGTAAATCTACTACAATGGAGAAATAGGGAAAGGAGCAATATGTATAAGGGACTATCAAAACTTGCAAAACTAATAAAACTTATGGGAAAAGATATTGCAAAAGACGACAGCTGGTGGAAAACAAATTACTTGGGACCAGTGTTATCTATGAGGGAAACAGACCAATTTTTTGATGAGATTTCCGTAACAGACGATAGCGGATATAGGAGTATTACAATCGGAGATACAAGAGGAAATGTGTCGAGAGTAAATGGACGACGTATCAAAGAAGAGGAACATAGAGGATATATGCTCCTATATTCAGAAAACAGTTATTGGGAAAACGAAAAAAGAAAATGGAAATATAGTTGTTTTCCTTCGCAAAAGGAAATTGAAAGACGGCTCCAGGCAGTAATAGATGAAATTCCATTGATTTCGGAGAAAAAGAATAACTGCGACAGTGAAGAATACTGGTACGAAAGAAAAGACAAAGAAGCGTTACGATATCTATCGACTGTTGTAAAAGAATATGCAGATCGTATTGCTGCGGATTCAAGAACACCAGAACAGATACTTGCAGATGCGCAGTTGTAAAAAATATTCTATTTGAGAGGAGAAATATATGTGTAAAATAAAATATCCATTAGAGGTAATGTCTGCCATCAATAAATCAGACGGCAAGACAAAAACAATATCCGTAGAGAGTTATTTAATGCCAGCGGATGATAAAGAGCATCGGGGAGGAACACAGGACCCGTTAAAGTTTTACGAGGATTTCTCCTGTTTTCATATAACCCTTATTTTAAAAGAGGGAGACAAGAAAACCTTTGCGAGAGCAAATTTATCTGTTCGTGCAGTTGCAAAGCTTGATCGCAGAACACAGGTAGCTACGCAAAAAATCATAGAGCAGGAAGGGAGTAGTAGAAAAATTGAAACGGGAATCTCGTCTGCTTATACCCAACAGATCCGTGTTGGAAAATTAAAAGGGAAGACTCCGGCTCAGGTACTTCTTGAGAATCCAAACAGTAGAGAGCAGCTGGAAGGTACCGCAAAATGGTTGAAAGAAAAAGGAAATAACCATGAAGGAAACAAGGCACAATACAACGCCATTATGGAAGGAATCAGTCTGCTTGAAAAAGGAGAACTTTGCGAAGATGTCTGTGAAAAGTCTGGACAGATTGTTATCCATAAAGCGGAGTATCGACCTTTGTTTAGCACGAAGCGTGAAGATGGAAAGATTATGTCTTATACATTGCAGATTTTGTGTAATGTGACAGATCGAATGCCGTATGAAATTCGTGTAGGCAATGTCTGGGCACTTTATAATGGTATGGAAATGGTACCGGGGAGCTCCTGCGACAAAACAGGAATCTCTATTCGGCTGACAGAAGAGGAGTGGGACGATGCCGTAGAGAGTATGAAACGCACTATGCGGATTTATGAAAGATGCTATGGCAAGTATGAATTGGAACGAGCAATGACCTATAATCAACAAAACAGAGAAGAAGGAGCACAGTGAGTATCAAGAATGCGGGAGGAAAATAATATGGAGGAGTATATCAGGAAGAAACGATTTGATATATATTTTGAAGAATATATTAAGAATCATAAAAAGGAAGGATTTGACTTGTTTCGTTTGACAAATGAAGCAATACAATATGCTATTAACAAAGCAAGAACTTACGAATTTGGAAGTACCGTGTTAATTGTCAGACCAGAAAAACAGATGAGGAAAGAAGTAAGGAACATTCAAAGAATTCAGCCGACGCACAATAAAACATCTATCCAAGCACAATTTTCAAAATCATTGGAAGAAATCACTTGCGCTATAGATAAGAGTGGGGGATAATATAATTGTAGAATATTAAATTTTTCTCTTTTCTCCCACAGGCTGGGGAAAGGAATGTTTGGAATTTTGACGCTTTATAAGGGCAGCAGGATTATCTGCTGCCTTTTTTTATTGCAACGAGATTCCACCAAGGGGCGGACGTCCCCGGAAAGTGAGGTTAAATATGGTAGAAGAAAAGGCTAAATTAGTCGGAGAATTTCTCTCTGCAAAACAGTTTCGTAGCTTGAAGGTTTGCGATAATCATCTCAAATTTCAGAGATTACATCTAAAATCAAAGGAATATGAGAAGTACATGTTTCTCCGTAAAGCAGTAAAGAGTGGTCTTAAAGGAAAAAATCTGGAACAGGTATTCTCTGATTATAAAAGAGAGTGGTTTGATTCAGAACTTCAATTTGAGACGGAACAGGCAAAAGATCTCCAAAAAGTAAGGAGACTCATTGTTTATACGAAGGAACAGGGGTATAACTGCTGTGGTATAGATGTACCATATGTCGTTACCTTTACCAAGACAGTGAACGTAAAGGGAATTCCAGTACAGGGAATTAAGGGAAATTTTGATTTTGTATTGGAAAAGGACGGAGTACGGACGAATGTACTGCTGCAGGCAGGAAAACTCATATACTCTGAGCGCGCAAGAAACCTAGAAAAAAAGCCTGAGAATGCTGTGGAACTTTTGGCCGCAGCTTTAGCGGTTCCAGACAAGGATGTCGTTGCGCTATGGTCTTTAAAAAATAAGGACGATAAGGGAGGCACCCTCCCGGCGTTTGAAAGCAGGAAAGGAAAAAACACGATTTCTTTTTGTGTAGAGAGAAAGGAAGATCTTCTCCGGAGATTATTTTCTCAGCTTGCAAAACCGTGTGAGAATGACTGTGATGACTGCATTTACAAAAGTGTATGTCAGATGCCGGATCTTTTGCAGGAAGTGGAAGAATCCACAGATGAGAAAAAAGAACAGAGGAGGGAAAAGCACTTTACGGATGCGCAGCGTCGGGTGATCGATCACGTAAACGGACCGATGTGTTGTATTGCGGTACCGGGAGCTGGAAAGACTACTGCTTTGACAGAGCGGCTTGTCAGTCTTTGTAAAAAGGGAATTCGTCCACAGTCCATACTTATGTTGACCTTTACCAAAAAGGCGGCTGCAGAAATCAGAGAACGGGTTAGTGTACGGCTGGCAGCAGAAGGCATTCGCAACATGCCAGAAATATCTACCTACAATGCATTTGGGTATGCCATTTTAAAGGACAACCCAACGTATTTAGGAAAAAGGCTGCGTCTTGCAGATGAGATTGATCAGCTAGAGCTGATCAAAGAGTGTGTTTTATCCTCACCGAAAATTGAGGATGTGTCGTATTCCGGAATTTATTCCGAGTATGGTTTGATTAATCAGCTAAAGACAATGTTTGATCAGATCAAAAAAGACGGTGAAGATGCATTCCGGACAAGATATGGTGAGCGTAAAGATGTGGAGGGTATTCTTAAGGTATATGCAAAGTATACAGAGGAATATGAAAAAGCCGGCTACATCAGTTATGATGACCAGATCTATCTAGCAGCGGAGATGTTGAATAACTGGCCGGAGCTGTTGGCTGGGTATGCTCAAAAGTATGAGTATATTATGGTAGATGAGTTTCAGGACTCTTCCGAGGAGCAGGTGGATTTAATCTATTCGATTGCTCACATTCACGATAATATTGTCGTGGTAGGAGACGATGACCAGTCTGTATATGGATGGAGAGGTGGTAGCTCAAAGTTTATGCTGCAGTTTCAAAAAGATTTTCCAAAAGCAGAAATGGTCTATATGGAAGATAATTTCAGATCCAGAAATGGAATTTTAGCAGTGGCGGATGCCCTGATTGCAGGAAACGGATCACGTTTTGAAAAAAAAATTAAGGGTCATGATGCTTCATCAATGATTCCGATTTATGTGAAATCCACATCAAGAGATTTTTTGTGGACACTGGTGGAAAAGGCGTTAAAAAGTGGAATGGAGCCTGGAGAAATTGCTGTATTGGCGAGAAATAATAAAAGATTAAATACAGCGTATGAGATTCTTTCTCCAATGGTAAAGTGCGCAACCCCGAAGGACTTTTTAGTGGAGGATGCGGTGTTTCAAACTGTCTATGATCTGCTGAATCTGTATTTTCGTGGACTGGATCAGGATGAAAGTCTTTATAGAGTATTCAAGCGGCTTTCGGCAGATGTAACCACCCTGAATCTCGGAAGAGGGGAAAGCCTTTATTCGCGCATGCGGGCAAAAGAGGTGATACCGGAATTGATAAACGGAAAAGATTGTCTGAAACAGCTCCAGGAGATGAAGCCGACGGCATTTACCAGAGCTGCTGGAATAATAACCGAGTGTATCGGTTATGCAGAGTTTGGCAAGGACCTGACAGAAATTCTTCGGGGAATGCTGATGAAAATGTTTGGAATGGAAAGTCATCCAGTTGTCAACAGGCTATTGGAAATAGCAGAGGATAAGGCATTTGTCCGGTTGAAGGATTTGTATAGTATGATGGACAATATGATCTTGTTTCGATCCACAGAGAGGGTTGGATATGATCCGTCAAGGGATGCGGTAAATCTGCTTACCTGTCATGATAGCAAAGGTAAGGAGTTTCGAACTGTCTTTATCTATGGGGCAGAAGACTTTGAAAATGAACCTGAAGAAATCAGAGTGCTTTATGTGGCAATGACAAGAGCAATGAAAAATCTCTATCTGATTGAAACAAGCCGGAATCAAAATGAGGATGTAATAGAAAAGATACGTCCCTATGTAAAAATTGTTTCGGAATAAAAGAAAAGATATAAGGACCTGGTCCTGGAAAGGTGGTAAATATGGAAAATAAAAAGATATTTGTAGAAAATTTGGGAAAATTGATTGCCGATTATAACAAAACATCGGGATCTAATCATTTTGACGGTATTATCCAGATGAAATATGTCAAGGAAGGCGACGAGGAGTTCTTATATGCCTGCTATGAAGAAAAAATTGAAAAGCGTGTCTGCATTACTGCAGATAGTGTGGAAGGAATCTTGTCAGATTTTGTGAAACAGATTGATGCCGCAGAATGGTTATCATCATCGGACAAACGATACCGAAAGTTTTAACAAATAATAAAATTTATGATAATACGATCTGCTGTCTTTGGGCAGCAGATCGTTAAGGGAGATGATCCCGGAAAGTGAGGTAACTATGAGATATACAGAGTGTTTAGATAAAGCTGGACATGAATGGCTCCGGATTGTGCACCGAAACATGGTGTTTTATATGGAGTACGATATTTCTGATATCGAGGAAGCAGAGGAAGAAGAAAATGATCTGGTATACAATTATTATATGTATAAAAAGATCGGACAGGGAAAAGTTTCAAGAGGAATGCTAGGAAAAGACGGAAGAGGTGTGGAAGAGTATGATGGTGGACTATTAGAGACCTGCTCTAAGCATTATAAGACACCGCAGGAAATAGACCGCTTTCTTGCAGAAACAGCATTATTTCCGAAACTGGAACTGGAAATAACAAGAATTCCGGAACCAGACTGGGCAAGATAAGGAAGGGGGCGGTATTATGATATATATACTATCAGGTAAAGAAAAATATCTGATCGACAACGAGGCAAAAAAACTGGCCGGAGATAGTATAAAGTTTTCGGAGTTTGGCCGGGAAGTATATGATAGTATCAATATCCTTCCCATTTTTGAAGAAGAACAGAAAATTACAGTATTTCCGGAGAAACTTCCGACAGATGATACGTTTATGGATCTTCTGAAAAAAGGGGTTCCTTCCTTTACAACTCTGGTAATCATTCCTGAAAAATTAGATAGGAGAACTAAAGTCTATTCTATTGCCAAACAACAAGGCTTGGTAATGGAATTTGACAAGGTCTCCGAAGATCAACTGAAAAGACTTCTCTGTCGAATGATACAGAAAAACAACTGTAAGATCAGGGAAAGTCAGATGGATTATCTGATTAAACGCAGTGGATATCTGATTGATGATGATGTAGATCTCTATCAGATGAAAACATGGTGCAAGCAGTTGTGCTATGCTTCAGAGATCATTACGAGAGAGAACATTGATGCGTTTGTACCGAAATCGGATCAGACATCCGTGTTTGCTCTGACGGGCTATATTCTTTCCGGAAAAGGAAAGGAAACCATGATGCTGGCACAGAACCTGATTAACGAGAAAGAATCGCCAATACGATTGCTGTCCTTGCTGTTAAGGTCATTTCGACTGGGATATAAGAGACAGATGTATCAGGAATTAACTGATCGGGATGCGGCTAAGAAGTTTGGAGTTACCCCATATCAACTGCAGCCGGTAAAAGATCTGGCACCAGAAACCATTGGAAAGTGTATGGGTGTAATAGAGGATGCCATTGAAGAAATTAAAAATGGATGTCCATCCACATTGACCTTTTTAACAGCGCTTTCGGATATGTTAGAGGAGGTGGCAGTATGAACTTTCAATTAACCAATCCGGAAGAACGTTTCTTTCAGTTTCAAATGCTGCTCGCAGAAGTACAGACACATTTTGGTGTCAGGGCATTGATCAATCGTTTTTATTGGCCGGTAGTCGTTTTGCAGGAAAAGATGATTACTCTGGTCGATATACCGAACGGAAAAATGGTATTGGAAACTATACCAGATGGAAAGAAGGATCTGCTTTATCGCCTTACGCTGAATGAGGAAATACTTTGGGAACAGAGACAAAAAGGAAGAAAACTTCTTGAACCAATGCTAAAAAAATAGAACATTTAATTAGGTAAAAAAGGGCATACTTCTTTAAGGTATGCCTTTTTTGTTGTTAAATAGTAATTGCGGAGGAAAGGAATACCTGTGATATAAAAAAATAATTTTACTAAAATCTCTTGCGCTATAATTAAGACGCCATCATAATTATATATGTGTTGATTAATCTTTCTTCACAGGCTGGAGAGAGAACTGGTTAAGAGGTTGTGAATCCGAAAGGCAGCAGGACTTTGTATTTCTGGTGCCTTTCTTTTTTATGGAGGGTTATTGAATGAGATTGATTGTAACGGAAAAACCAAGCGTGGCAGACGCTATTTGCAAAGCAATGGGAATTAGAACAAAACAGAAAGGATACTATGAAAACAGTGAGTATGTCTGTACATGGGCTTTAGGACATCTCCTGGAGATTGCATCACCGGGAAAACAAAATCCCGCATGGGATGGAGAATGGAGAGAAGATCAGCTTCCAATGATGCCAGAAAGGTTTCGGTATGAATTGATCCCGAATAAAGCGGCTCAATTTAAGGTGATAAAATCTTTGATCCAAAGTGGTCGTTTCACAGAAATCATCAATGCAGGAGATGACGGAAGAGAAGGGGAATTGATACAGAGGGAGATTTATCAGGCTTGTGGTAATACACTGCCAGTGTTAAGGTTAAGGATCAGTTCGTTAGATAATACGACAATCCGGGCCGGGTTTAAACGTCTCGTAGACGGCAAGATAATGGATAACATATATACAGCTGCAAAAATTCGTGCAAATGAGGACTGGAAATTGGGAATGAATTTTTCCAGACTAATTTGTGTAAAAAATAGAGATATGGAAGGAAGTCCAATAAAAGGATTTTCACTTGGAAGGGTGCAGGCGGTCGTTGTGGAATTGGTAAGAAAAAGAAATGATGAGATTGCCGCATTTGTTCCAACACCATATTATCTTATCCGGGCAGATTTTGATGGGTATTATGGAATGCTCCAGGGTGATGATGAAAAACAAAAATATTTTATGACTCCACAGGAGGCAGACGCATTGATAGAAAAGCTTCAGGGAAACGATGGGGTGGTGACTGGATATGAGATCAAAAAGCGAAATCTAGAAAGACCGGCGTTGTTTTGTCTGTCAGCTTTGCAGACGGCAGCAAACCAAAAATACGGATATTCTCCGGCTGTAACACTTCAAACAGCACAAGCACTGTATGAGGACCATAAAATAATTACTTATCCAAGAACAGACAGTGATCACCTCACTGAAAATATGAGGGGGATAATTCCTTCACTGTTTAATGCAATCGCAAAACGATATCCTCTAAAGGATACGCCGCTGGTAAAAGGTCTGACAATGGATGAGCACATATTTAACGATAAGAAAGTATCTGATCATCATGCAATCATTATCAATGAAAATTATCAAGGGTACGATATCTCGAAGCTATCACAAAAGGAAGCTAATATACTGGATCTGATTGTAAGAAGAATGATGTTAGCTTTTTCGCCTAAATATGAATATAACCAGACTATAGTTTTAACACAGGTCGCAGGAGAAATTTTTAGATCTGCAGGAGAAACGCCGCTTGTGGAGGGATGGAAAAGGACAGCTGTAGTTCTCGGAATGAAAAAAAGTGCCACTCCAGAATCGCAGACATTTGGTCATTTAAAACAAGGAGATCAGGTAAAAGTGATGCAGTATCAAAGGGAGGATAAACAGACAACGCCACCGAAGCAGTATACGACAGGTACTCTTATTGATATGCTTACGAATATTTATAAGTTGTTTGAGGGAGTGGACGATAAGGTTTATCGGAAACTTATGAAGGATTGTAAGGGAATTGCAACAGAAGCAACAAGGGCAGACATTATCGATCTTGTAATCAATACCAGACACTATATCGAAGAAAGTGGAAAAAGAAAACATCTTATTGTTACAGAAAAGGGAAGAGCACTGTTATCTATGACTCCGGAAAAATTAAAGGACCCTGTATTTAGTGCGGAATGGGAAAAAGCGTTTATCGACATTGAAAAAGGAAGGATAAAGGCTGATGATTTTGCCCAAGAAGTGGATCGTTTTATCATTGACACGGTAAATGGATATAAGGGAAAGCAGATCAACATTACAAAGGAACAGTTACTAAATATTAAAACATTAGGAAAATGTCCAAAATGCGGAGGGGCATTTATTGCCGGAGAAAAAGGGGCATACTGTAAAAATAAATGTGGATTTATTCTAAAGCAATATGGATCGAAGATTTTAACGGAAACACAGATTGCAAATCTTCTTGATAATAAAAAGGTACTTTTAAAAGGAGTAAAAGGAAGGACAAAAGCAGGAAAAGACATTACATTTGATGTAGCAATCTGTCCAACGGGAAAACTGAAAGAAAGTAGTTATAAAGGAAAAATGTATTATTATATGGAATTTGAGACAGAATATCCGTGCGGAAAGGTATTAGGGACATGTCCAAAATGCGGAAAAGACTTTATAACCGGAAAATATGGAGCATACTGCAGTGGAAAGTGTGGATTCAGTCTTACAAAATACGGTTCCAAAAAGTTAACAGATCAACAGATAATGAAACTGCTTCAAAAGAAGTCTGTGACACTCAAGGGCGTTAAGGGAAAGGAAAAAGATGGAAAAGAGATTACCTATGATGTGATAATTACTCCGTCTGGATCGATCCGGGAGAAAACTTATGAGGGAAAAACATATTATTTTATGGAGTTTGATCGAGAATTTCCGAAAAATGAATCATTATTGTAGATAATAGACAATTTTAAAAACGAACATTTGTTCAATATGTCTATTGCAAAAAAATTATTTATGCGATATAGTTTAAGTACAAACTAAAAATATAGTAAATAAAAACTCATCACTGCAACCCGTTAACAAAGATTATTAAGAAGGAGGAAATACAATAATGACAAAATCTGAAAATTGTATCCTTCGTGGAAAAGAGCTTAAAAAACTGCGTGAGGAAAATGGTCTTTCACAAAGACAGCTCGGAGAATTATGTGGAATTCCCCACCGGCTGATTCAAAGCTATGAACAGGGGACGAAGGATACCAAAAATATGACAGTAGAAACATTTTTTCGATTATCAAAGGGATTAAATATTCCACTTGATAATTTGTCAGAGCAATTATTTCATAATCAGGAATTAAAACATCGAAACGATGATTTCAAGATTGGAGAGTGATTATTATGAGAAAATCAATTATTAGAAGATCAGTAGCAACAGTGATTATGGCCAATTTAGTTTTGGCAACACTACCTGTTAATAAAGCACAGGCATTACAAAAAGGTTTGGTGCTTGTCAAGGATACGGCGGGAGCAGTTATGGATGGAGAAACTATTACATATCCTGCCGGAACCGAAACCGCAACCACATGTGTATCATTCACATTGGAAAAAACGGCAGTTGTTACAATGAAGCAGGAATTCAAAATGTGTCGAGCTCTGAATCCATGGTATTATGACAAAAATCATCCGGAAGAACGTAATTACCGTGATACAGCATATCAGTTACAAATCATCTTATCCAGCGACCCGGAGGGATCTCAGGTTATTAGTCAGTACAATGATGAAGCTGGAATGTATATAATGCCGTTAGATGGAGAAACATTGGATGCAGGAACCTACTATTACACAATTAAGTGGAGACCGGCAGAAGAAGAATCGGCATCAGATGGTTGGACCGCAGTTAGTCTTAATGATGTACGGTTTTATTGGAACACATATGGAGCAGATTACCAGGGGTACATTGATCTTTCATTACAGGAAACCGAGCCAAAGCAGGAACTACCAGAACATACAACGGCACCATATATTGGAACTCCTACGCAGGAAGATTTGGATATTTTGCAGGGAAAGAAAGATCAAGTGTCTATACCTGCATCGGAAAAGGACTACTCACATACGCAGCTGAAAACAGTATCCGAAAGAGAAGAAGTTGAGGATATGGAGGCTGATAAGGAAGATATTGTGACGATCAAGTGGAGCAAGGTGAAGAAGGCTTCTCGATATATTGTAAAAGAAAAGAATGAAGGAAATGGATGGGTCAACATTGCCAAGACAAAAAAAGCTCTTTTTGTAGAAGCTAAGAGTGGAAGAAAATATTGCATTGATGCTCAAAAGAAGGTAAAAGGAAGATACAAAACAATTAAGAAAGTATATATTTCATCAAAGTAAAAGAAAAAAAGGTGATTTAAAATTATCCCCCATGATGATTCATGGGGGATAATTTTAAAAAAAGCTTGCGTTATAGTTTAGATTACGTCACAATGTATATAAAGGCTGACTTTGCAGCCTTAGGCTGAGGCAGTCGGTGCAGGACCACAGATATGAAGCACTCGGCAAACCTGTGTTTGAGGATTTGGAACCGGATTGTTTTACACGGGTACAAAGCACCGTGATTGTCTATGTACGACAGTGCCGGGATTTGGAACCGGATTGTTTTACACGGGTACAAAGCATCATAAAGAAGCATCTCAGACGCTATTAGATTTGGAACCGGATTGTTTTACACGAGTACAAAGCGAAGAGAATCGTACAGAGCAAATCGGAGCTGATTTGGAACTTGGTTGGTTTACACGAAATGAAAGATATATATAGTGTAAAGAAAGAGAGGAAATAATGAAAAATACATTTGTTACAAGATATAGGATACTTCCGGTGGGAGACAAGGAGGAACGAGACAGAGTATATCAGTATTACAGGGATGCTCAATATAATCAATATCTGGCACTAAATCAGGCAATGTCGGAAACGGGGGCACTTTATTATAATTGTCGGCGAGATATAAAAAGTGCTGAATTTAAAGAAAAATATAAGGAGTTGTTTAAAAGAGACAGTTCGGTATTTGATAATATTATCTTTCCTAAAGGAGGGCATCTTCAAGGAAATGTTACCAGAAAGGTGCAGTCCGATTTTTCCACGGCTTTAAAAAATGGTCTTGCTAAGGGAGAGAGACAGCTGCCGAGATATCGGAGAGATTTTCCGTATATGATACATGGTGTCGAATTAAAACCATATGCTGCAGAAGAAGAATATGAAGGAAAATCAAGAACCTCGTATTTTATTAAAACAGTCAATAAAATGCATTTAAAAATCGTATTCGGATCGGCAGTAAGGAAAGCCTATAATAAGGTAGATTTAATAAAAAAATTGGCAGAAAATGATCCTGATTATAAAATATGCCAATCCAGTCTGTTTTTCAAGGATAGTAAAATGTTTTTGAATCTCGTCGTAACAAAGAATGTTGATGAGAATGACTATGAGTATGTTGAAGGACGCACCATGGGGGTATCTTATGGTTTTGCCAGTCCGGCAATCGTAGCCTTTAATGACAGTAGCAATACCTATTCTTTGGGTGATGGTGAAATGTTTATCAATAAAAGAATTCAAATGCAGGAACATTATCAGCGATTGCAGAAATCATTACGTTCTGCAGGAGGACAACATGGACGGAAAAAGAAACTTCGCTCCCTGGAAAGACTTAAAGCAGCAGAAAGAAATTTTGCAAATTTGTACAACCACAAACTATCTAAACAGATTGTAGATCTGGCAAGAGATCATAAGGTAGAACGTATTGTACTCCAGCAGATTGATACAAAGCAGGTAAAAACACACCCGGTAATGATCAGAAACTGGTCATACAGTCAGCTTTATGATAAGGTTAAATATAAGGCTGAGTTTCTTAATATGAAAGCGGAAACAGAAATTCCAGAGGATATTTGTCCTCATTGTGGATGTTTTATCAAACTTCAGGAATTTGTTTCAGAGGGGATGGATGAGCAGCCACAGTCAGAATACTGTGAGATTTGTCCTGAATGCGGAGAAAAAATTGATGTTTCACGAAATCGAGCAAAACGGCTTGCTATGTCTGAAGGAAAGAAAAAAACATCAAGGAAAAGGAAAAAAGAGGAGTAATATCATGAAAAGAAGAATGTTTACAACCTGCATTGCAATGGTCTTGAGTATATCTGTACTAGGAGGTTGCAGCAAAGAAAAGCAAGCAAAAGATGTTTCATCGGATGTAAATTCGGTTAAATTACATGAAACAGCAGCAAAAAAGAATGAATATACAGAAGAAAGCAGCGCAGAAAAAAAAGCAATAAGGCAAAAAGACAGAGAAAGCTATCTGTATAAAAATGGCTTTCCAGAAAAGAAAAAAAAGGCGGAAAAACATCTGACACATGTGGTTCTTCCGGGCATAGATTCAAATGGTAAAGAAATAGAAGCAATGGTGACCGTCCATGAGAAATTGGCAGATAACTTTCGCGGTGCATTTCAGGAGATGAAAGATCAGGGATACCTTATGAGAGTAGACCAAATTTTTACATATAATTGGAGCAGCGTAGTCAATAAAGAACACAGTGCTCATAGCTATGGCTGTGCGGTGGATATCCTTCCGGATCAGTACGGAAAAACAGATATTGAGAAAATCAAGAAGATTATGGAAAATCATGGATTAAATTTCATTGACGCCGATAAGGTTCAGGAACGTAGCGAATATCTCCATTTCTCATATTTAAACCAATGAAATGACGAGTAATACTAAGGGCTGACTTTGCAGCCTTAGGCTGAGGCAGTCGGTGCAGGAACACAGACTTGAAGCACTCGGCAAACCTGTGTTTGAGGATTTGGAGCCTGGCTGTTTTGCACAGGTACAAAGCAAATGTGACGGCTGAGATCCGTGAGAAGAGATTTGGAGCCTGGCTGTTTTGCACAGGTACAAAGCATCAATACTTTTTTATTGGTACAAAGCCATATCTGACTCTATCACTTTAAAGTATATGATTTGGAATCGGATTGTTTTACACGGGTACAAAGCGGACTATGTGTGTGATATAATGAAGTCAGATGAAAATATACTTGCGCTATGGGTAATGGTGGGGGATAATATATCTGTAATGTATTTTATTGTTCTCTTTTCTCCCACAGGCTGGGGAAAGGAATGTTTTGGAATTTTGACGCTTTAATGGCAGCAGAACTATCTGCTGCCATTTTTTTATTGCAACGAGATTCCACCAAGGGGCGGCGTCCCCGGAAAGGAAGGTAATTATGACAGATATTTTAATTATTGGTGCAGGAAAGACTGGCACTACATTAGCAAAAGAGCTTGCTAGGTTCGTAGCAACGTGGAGAAATGGAACAAATCTTTTTATTTTCGATGAAGGAAAGATAACGTCAAAGGATGTAAAAGAAGGATTTTATCTTCCTGAGGATAAAGGATTTTGTAAAGGGGAAACGGCAGCAATGATATTGTCTGTTGCATACCCACAAATCCATATCCATGGATTTGGTGACATGGAGACAGACCAGATCTTAAATGATTTTCTTGATTTTAATTCTTATGGAGAAAATAAGTTGATTATCTGCGATTGTAGTAGTGGGAAAGCCAGACATGAGATTTTAGAGCAATTTCTAGTTCTGAAAATGAAGTATGACATAGTAGGACTTTTTCCATGTGAAGATGGACTTTATACTCTCAATATGGCAAAGGGCGCAAAAAGAGTTCATAAACTGGAAGAAATTCGGAGAAAAACACCACTTGAAGAAAGCCAGAGTGCCATAAAACGAAGAACAGCCTATGTAATGCTTGGAAATGTGATCCGGAATCTCAAAAATCAGAGAATGGAAAGCAAGATTGTGTGGGACAGCCTGGACCCGTTAAACTACATGGCAAAGAAACGAGGAGAATTGCCAATGTCTTTAAAAAATGCAGTCCTTCCGTTTGCCGGAAAGAAAGCGGATATCATCTGCGTTGGGGCAGGAGGAACTGGAGGAAATGTGATAAAAGAGATCATTCCTCTGCTGCTTAAAAATAAGGGGGTAACCCTTACCATTGTGGATGGCGACCGTGTGGAGGAGAAAAATCTGGAGCGTCAGGCATTCTCCCAGGATGACATTCAGTCGTTTAAAAGTGAGGTATTAGCGCAAAAGATCAGGAAAGCGTATCCGGTGCTTGAAAAAAGAGTGTCTGCAGTAGCTGGATATATTGATACGGTGGAGCAGATGCCGGCAGTAAAACACTATCCGATTTTAATTGGTGCGGTAGATAATCATCGAGCACGACAGATATTTGTACGATGGTTCCAGATGCAAAGAGATGGCATCTGGATTGATTCAGCGAATGAGTTTGCATATGGTGAAGTTGTGGTTTCTATCCGGTTTGACGGAAAAAACATTTCTCCTTTGCGAAGCGATATCTTTCCGGATGTTTTAACGGACCATTCACCATCAGCAAGTGAGATAAGCTGCGGCGCAATCAATAAAACATCGCCACAGCATCAACTCACAAATCTGGTGGCGGCAGGAACGGTAGTAGCTGTGCTGGAAGAAGCCTTTAACGCAGGAAAAATCCAGGGAGGCATTATGTACTTTGATGCTTTGGATGGAAAGGGAGTATATACGAAAAGGCAGCCTCTTTATACCAAGGAGGTGAAAGCGTATGCAAATTGATGTCCTTAAGCGGATAGAAAGCGGGTTAAAGTATAGTTACAACATAAGCCGTTTGCTTGAACTGATGGATGATTCAACATCAGATATGTATTATCAAAAAAAGTATTTTATAGCGGCAAAACTAAGCCTTATGGCAGTCATAAAATGGTTTCAGAGAAACACGGATATATTGAAGGAAAAAAAACTTACTTTGAGTGAAATAAATAAAATTGCCCCAGATTATCCTGATGATGATCTTATGGAGATTCAATGGGAGTTATCTTTAGACATGACCGCTTTTGACGATACTGTATTCTCAAAAATCGGTTCATGGCAGATCAGCCGGATCGAGGAGATCAGTCCCATGGCAAGAGAAATGTCAAAAGAATGTTTTGAAAAGACACTTTTTACTGACTGTTTGGCCAAAAAATTTAAGAAACAATTTTATCCCTATGTTCACGGCACCTTGTATGAAGCTGCTTTGGACGAAGAAGGATATATTGATACAATGGAAATTCGTGTTAACAGCACAATTCCCAAGTTTTTCAAGAAAATTCAAAAAAATCTCGAAAAATTTACGGAGCAGGAAAGGAAGATTCTGAAAGACTTTGAAGAGATATTACACTATACAATTAGTCCATTTTATTCTGTAGGCCTCGAAGCAGTTAATCAGGTATGTGACGATGTTATGATTACAAGCTTTCTCACTTATAACTATGGTCCAAATGGAGAAGAAATCTGGACATACCTGTATCGGCCGGAGCAGGCGATAAGATGTTATCTTTTAGATGAAATGATAGACTATATGAAAAAAAAATACCCACACATTTTTGAGGGTTTTGAGGGACAAGGGGAAGCAGCATAGCGCACCCGGAAAGTGAGGTTATGTATGAAGGAGATTGAAATTTTGGAAAGCGGACTTCGTCTTTCAAAAGAGCTTGATTCGCTTTTTTGGGGGTTTACGGAAGAAGATTCCTACAAATTAGAGTACCTTGTAAAAGCAAGGTTTTCCATCATAATGATACTGAGATGGATGGAAAAGTATGTGTCGGAATTTAATGTGACATTTTACAATATGATCCCTTGTCGAAAAAGGGGAGAGCATTTTATGGATGCCATTGAAATTGCAGACGTCAAAGATGAGCTCGGAGAAACAATGGTAAGGATGGAAAATCTATTTCTGGATCTGTCTACTTCCTGGTCTAAGCAGTTGTATTCCGGCATCGGTGACTTCGCTGTTCAATGTATGGAAGAAGCACAGATTTTGGCCATGAAAGAGAACAGGTCAGAAGAAGAAGCCTTTTTGGATGGTGAGATTGCATTCACACAGATGTTTCAGGAAGGTCCATTAAAGACAGACGCCAATCAATTCTATGAAATGTTAAAACAGATTTATGAGATAATCGGAGACCCGGATAGTTATTATTCCGGTAATGTGAGCATTTGGTATATACAAGTACTGGAAAACCAAAAGCTTCCGGTAGTAAAAAAAGCATTGAACGGAAAGGTTCCGTTAGAAAAAAAAGAACTGGATATTGTAAAAGAGTTGTTCTCAGACCTTTGGGGAGCAGATGATCCGTTCCACATTTCTGATGTTATGGATTATTTTACAGGACAACAGGGCTATCATCCGAAGGGTGAGAAACTGCAATATACTTTTATCGCAGGATCAAACATAGCGGATGATATTTGCTATGATGAGCATCAGTATCTTCCGCACAGGGGATTCGAGATGTATCTGTTAGACAGGATGATTTTATATCTGGAGAAGAAATATCCGGAGTTTGCAAAAAGCTGGCAGGATAAACAGATGCCGGCAGCAGTGTAAAATTGTTTATCAAACAAAGAAAGGGAGCTATTGCATAGAATGATTTGATCACATAATCATATCATTTGCGCAACAGCTCTTTTTATTTGGAAGATTGATTTTATAAAATTCTTCGGGAAAAAGGCTTTCCAGGAGAATATTTTAAAATGACAAGCTCTCCTTTTCGAAAAGCGTCTGCAGAGTAAAAAGAAAGAAAGAGTCGCCCTTCGTCTGGATTTCTGGCATATCTGCTGCCATCTATCATTTTCCTTACTGCTTCCAGATCACAGTCATCTACAAGACAGATCAGATATCCCTTGTCCTTATGGTTGAGAGAAGCCGTGTAGTACCGCAGCCTTTCCCAGGCCCCTAAATCGGCAGAAATATCCTCCAGGTAGATTATAGGTCCTCCGGAGAAGGCATACCGGTTACGGAAGGAAATGTTGCCTTCTTGTAGTTCCAAAGGAGCATATTCGTAATCTTCCCATTCGAATATACCGCACAAGGGCGCAAATTCCGAAATAAGAGAAGAGGAAAAACAATGAAATCCGGTAAGGAAGGCCCCAGGGATATCATGACTGGTGATCACAAAAAGAGACATTCCTTTGATGGCAGCAGTAGAAAATGATTCCATGGAAGAAGTAACGCCACGAAAAACAGATCTTCTTTTGATAAAACCAGATTTACGAAGATCTTGTATTTTTTCATTTTCAGCAGAAGAAACGTCCTTTGTCTGTTGGCTTACTTGCTCCAGCATACTGCCCACGGTAGTAAAAACATCTTCATGCAGATAATAGTCAAAGACTTTGCGGACAGATTTTAGGCGAAGAGCGTATTTGGGCTCCATAATGGAATCGATGATTTCTACATAAAATCTATCCAGATCAACTAAGGGAAGAGACCTCCAATCCGGATAACGGGAATCGTTGCCCTGTATGCGTAGGCAGGAAATGGCACTCAGGGCAATTCCTTCTAAGAGACGTTTATGAGATAGGACAACAGAAGTTTTTTTATCAGAACCAGATACTTTTCCTAGTTTGTCGGAGTGAAGAGTAAATACCGGGATATTGTCTATTATGCCGGCAGCAGTACAAAGGAGGATATATTTTCGTATTTTTTCCTGAAGAACAGTTCCCCGTTGGGTAGCCATATCCTGTTCTTGATACAGTCTAAGGCCATCTTTTTGGAGCAAAAGATAATTATCAACCTGAATGACACCTGTTTCGGTAACGGAACCTCGTTGCAGCTCATCTAGTGGAATAATCTGTCCGTTTGTGCGAAACACGGTTTCTTTCGATGAAAGAAATGGTTCTCCGGCACAAATAAGGGTGATATCCATATTGTTGACAGTAAGATTGTGCGCATAGTGGCGCAGTTGTTTCTGTTCTGAAAGGCGCTCTGATATAAAGGAAATACAGGCAGGATTTAAACTGCTGCCTGACAACAAATTACAAATAAATTTTTTTCCTTTTACGCTGGGCCTATAGATTTTGCATCCCAGATCGTTATCTGTAGCGGCCACACATCGTAAAAGTCCTTCCCTCTCTAAACGTCCAAGAAATACATATTCTGCTTTTTTACCCTCTGGATTTTTCCCAAAAAGTTTTAAACATTGTTCTGCTGTAATATAACGGTAACAGAGCAGATAGAGCAACAAAAGCTGTTTTCGCTGGTATTTCTTTTCTCGAAAAGATTTCTGAAGGAAAGATTGATATTCCTGGAACAGGAGTTCATCTCGTTTAAAATCTTCAATAGTGTATCCTTTTTTCAAAAATCGTGTCGTAATAGACATAGATAAAACCTCCTACTATTCATGAGTTTGCCACACAAGACAGAAGGACTTGCTGTGTAGTGGCCGGTTTACAAGTTTTTCGTATAATTCCATTAGTGCAATCAAATAAGCATCGTAAAAGAGCATTGCTTCCTTGTGGCATCCCTGATAAAAAATGTAAAAGGAATCATTATAAACAGCAAGAGGGTATGCCCTTGTTCGATATGTATGATGTAAGCGGTCAAAAAGCCGGATCATTTGTCCCGCAAGAGAAGCAGCAGAGAAATCGGATGGATCAAGGCCGGGAATCCGGATTCGAAACAAAACGCCATCTACTTTCCAGGGATATCGAGGTAGGAAGGTAAAGCGAAATTTCATAAATCCAGTGGACATGATAGAACTTTCCGAAAGATCAGGGCACAGAGGGGACAGGGAAAAACTATGTGCCAGAACTGCCATAATCTGCAGGTTATCTGTATAAAATTTCTGTAAATTATCATTGTCATTTTGATCACAGAGCTTTCTATAAAGAAATGGATAGTCTTTCATACGCTGCGCTACAGGACGAATATCATCTGTAAGACATTCTTCCATAGAAAGAGAACCTGCCAGTATATCCAGTCCATGAATATCAGGGTGATCGTAACCGTATTTATATAAGAGACCATAAACATTGGCAGTATGTGCCGTAAGGACGGTACCATCCCCGTCAGAAAGGAGATCTTTTAAGGCATCCGCATGGACTTCGAGATCCAGATAGTAAAAGGAGTCGTTGTCTGAGAGATAGATAACAAGCCCCTCTCTTCCATAACGCAGGACAGTCTCCACACAAAGAAATGAACTTTGCCAGGCACCAGTGATCCATTGTAAGTAGTTGCCTTGTCGGGAAAAGATATGAAGATCTTCCCCAAACCAGTCTTCCGGGAGATGAATCAAAAAGGGATCATAGGATATTACTTTATTAGGTATTGGTGTGTCAGTGTCAGAGGATTTCTGATCATTCATCGTTTCTCCTGTTTCCTGATTTTCAGATGTCGCTATCTGACAAGGTTCTTTTTCGTATTCCTCCTTAGTAACATTAGCAGCATTAGATACAGGCGTCTCTGTTGGATCAAGAGTAATTTCTGATAAATCTGCGTTGGATACAATTTCTGAAGCATCTGAAACAATCGTGTTATCAGCACAGACTTCATCCAACGCAGCTTCCACAGGAGTTATTTTTTCCTCGGAATCAGTCCCCTGTAAAACAATAGTGTTATTTTGTGCATTTGGATGGGGAACATCAATCTCTTCTTCTAAAACTTCCATTAGATCAAACTGTCCGTCAGTGTTCTTTAGAGCAGATGGGTCACCGCAGCTGACAACAGTGGCAGACTTTTTTTCTCTATGTGCCACTGTTCTAGTCATAACCTGCTTTAGATCTAAAATATATTGTTCAAACACATCGGGCAGAATAGATTCTAAAGGTATGGAGAGAATTTGGTTATATTCTTTTTTTACAACCATTTTCACTACATCCGGAGAAATAGAAAAATCTTTTAAGTCTTGGGGAAGCACTCTTTGGATCAGATAATTGGAAAAGTTTTCACAGAAGTCATTTTTCGTATGATCAATGGCTGCCATACCAAACGATAAAAGATAATTATACATATAACTATGCAGAGGAATAACCGGATAGGTACCGATGGCATAATCCGGTGCAAGACGTATCATGCCGGAGAAAATGCTTTTTCCTCCACGGCAGCAGGCTTCAAAATCAGACAAAAGGCGTCTAAGAACCGTGCGTTCTTTGTTAATTTCAGTGTTTTTATAAAGAGAAGAATGAGGACAGAGGACGCAGACATCTTGAATGTGATATTGTTCATAGTCTTGCAGTACATCATCACAGGATATATCATTCTCATAGGAAGTGCGATCCATGCACAACGAAATTTCTTCTCCACTAACGGGTTTTTTATCCCATAAACCATACGAAGCCTGGATATATGTTAAGGACTCAGCCTTTTTTTTATCTAAATTGCGCACCCGGCAGGTGCGACAGAAAAATTCTAGAGCTTTTTCTCGTTTCTCTTCCGGTTCTAGCTGTGCCCATAGATGATAAAGACACATTTCATTTCCAATTTCCAATACAGTTTCCCCCTTTTTCTTTATAATAATATTTTCACCCAAGATCTCTTATAGCGCAAGCGGGGAAAACTATAAAAAGAGACAGGTATATCAACTTGTGATATACCTGTCTCCAATAGGACGTTAATTCGAAAATCAACTAGAAATTTCGACTTCTTTTTTTAAAGAAAGATTATTGAGGAATGTTTCCATCATATCGCAAAACAGCAGATATTGATCTCTGACTATATTAAGATATTCTGCTCCTGATTCTGTGAGATGATAGTACACCCGAAAACGATTTCCAACCACGGTTTTTTTGTAAGCCTCCAGGTACCCTCTTTTCTCTAAACGATAGAGAGTTGGATACATAGTTGCCTCGTTTAAACTGTACTTACCCTCGCTTAAAGTTGCCAGCGTTTGTGATAATTGGTAACCGTATTGGTCCTCAATCTCCAACATGCTTAGTAGCACGATTTCAATGGTACCTCTTTTTAGGTTGTCACCAATTCCTTTTTCTTTTTTTGTAGCCATAAATAAACTCCTTTCTACTACCGAAAAACTAATAATACATTACACAAAGAGTATATCTCATATAGATATAAAAAGAAAGACCAAATCATAAATTATAATTCTTTTTTTCTTTTTTCCCGGTATTACGTTCCGGTCCTTTCTCATAAGGTGCGATATAAACAACCTTGCCATTTTTGTAATGCCGGTAGTGGCCATGGACATCCCAGCAGTTTGTTAATCTCTGCACCTTATGGGAACGAAGTTTTCTGACAATGGAAGTATTTGTTGTAGCAAAACGGATTCCATTAAGTTCTATATTTTTAACAGTATGGTCATCAACGTCACGATTGATCGTTTTTTCGCCGCTAAGAGACCGAGAGTGTCCTTTTACTGCTCGGGTAGAGTGTTGTTTCAATTCTGGATGAAGCTGCAGGTGATTGATGTAGCCTGAAATCTGCATAAAAGTGTTTGCATAAAAGAACAGGTTGTTTATTTCAGACGATCTGACAAGTTCCTGCATATGCAATTCTGCCTTCGATGATTTTCCCATTTTCAAAAGTGTGGCAGCAGTAAGATCTAAGGCAGAGGCATGAATACGAAAATCGGTGTCTACAACAGCAGGGGTGGAAAATGAAATGTCATAAAGAAAAGTATTTTCAGAGCGTTCATTGTAATCCACATGGGAATGGCCAACCTGAGCAACAACTTCCCGATTAGAGTAGTACACCTTTAGATGTATATTATAGATATTCTCCTCTGGTTGAGCTTCAAACCAAAATACTGTTTTTTTGTAATCTGCATTGCGCAGCAGAGTTACAGCAATGTCTGCCAAATCCTCAATATCTCCATAGAGATCTTTTTGAAATAGTTCTTCAGAGTAATTTTTCAAAATTTTCTTTATGGCATCAGGGTTCAACAGATCTACTCCGGCAAGTAATTCATCTACGATGGATTTTTTCAGATTGAGATCAGAACAGTTCTCTTTTAGTCGTTTTGTAAAGAGGTTTTCATCAAAAGAATCTTCCTCAATGACAATAATGCCTTCTTTAAGAAATGGATCTACATGGATTTCTGGAAGTTTGGTAAGAATATTCATTATTTCGTTATGTTTTTCTGCAGACAGTGTGATATGGTCACACTCTGATTCTTTTTTCGTTAGAAAAGAGAGCTCTTCTTTGTTTACATTTTTTCGTATGGACTGAAATGACATATAATCCCTCCAAAATTAATTTAACAAAAATAGAATAACAGAAAATAACCAAAATATCAAAAAAATATGCTTGCGCTATAGATGATAGAGGGGGATAATATACTTGTAACTAATTTATTTTTTTCTTTTTCCACGGGCTGGGGAAGGGAATGTTTGGAATTTTGACGCTTATAAGGCAGCAGATTGTTCTGCTGCCTTTTTGATTGCAGCGAAATTCCACCAAGGGGCAACGTCCCCGGAAAGTGAGGTAAATATGAAACAAGAGGTAATGGCAGAAAGATTAGCGAATCGAGAGTACCTGCAGGATCATGCCCATATATGGCTTGCTCCTGCGACATTCAATTTGAATCCAGAAGAGGATGTATTCAAAAAATTTGGAGACATGAATCTTGTGGCAGGACTATTTGAAGAACGAGAGAATCAATGCTCTTGGAAACAATTGAAGTACCACATGCTTGAAGTAATGCCAGGAAAGTCGCCGACAGAAAAGTACAATCACTTTTTTGATGCGGCAAGAATGAATTTGAAAAGAGCTGCTAAGATTTTTCCATTGGAAAAGGATTTATGTAAGCTGATCAGCTTGGTTTCTAATGATTCAACGGAAAAGGATTTTGGAGACGGAGAGATGCCTATTGTGGCAACTACCAAAACAGGAATTATGGGTTCGGGTATCATGGTTGCATTAGCGGAAGAGATAAAAGATCATATTGGAGATTTTTTAATTCTTCCATCTAGTATCCATGAGACAATCTTGGTACCATTTCGGATGTTTGGAACAGCACCAGAAGATGTTTCTCTAAAGAACGAAATACGGATCTTAATTTATCTGTTAAAAGCGATTAACAACGAAGCGGTGATCCCAGAGGATCGTCTTTCAGACTCGGTTATGGTATACTACAATGGAGTATTTCAAAAAGTAGACGAGAAAATGAAATAGGGATATGAACCCGGAAAGAAGGAGGAATATGTATGACATATGCGGATTGTGAAGGTTGTACAAGATGTACCAGCACAGAAGAGGGATACTACTGTGAATGGAACATGTTAGAACTTGGTAGAGTGAATTATTGTGAACTGCAGTATGAAGAACTGGAAAGTTGCAATGAATGAAGGATTGCACTGGGTGCAATTTAAAGAGGAGGAAAAATATGATGACGGCGATGACTACAATTCTGTATAGGACAAAGGCAAGAAGGGGAGGCGGCGATGGCTATTCGGAAGTTAAGGCGGGTCAAATCTTTAACTTTGACGCGTTAACAATGCAGCTTTCCGAGAAAGAAAAAGAATTTTTAGAGAGTTGCAATAAGAATGACTGGACCAGATTACCCAAAGAGTTATCTGATCCAACAAACTATAGTAACTTTGAAGAGTTTGTAAAATTACTATAGTTTGATTTAATAAGGATGAGGTGGTCAATATGGCAAAATATGAGGTCTTGATGAGCTGTGGACACGAGGACACAGTAGAACTTATAGGAAAAAATACCGACAGGGAAAGGAAGCTTCAGTACTATAAAAAGTACGGTCTCTGCAAAGAGTGTTATCGTAAAAAGATGCAGGAACTGAGAGAAAAAGAGCCGTTTTCTCTGAGAGCATGTGTATTGCCGGTAATAAACGAGGATACCGGAGAGGTATTGGTTAATATATGGTTTACCGGAGACACAATGTCTCATAAAGAAGAGATAAAGTCGTTAGGAGGATATCGGTGGGGTGAAAGACAGGCAGCATTAGATAAAATGTCAACTGCAACTCCGCCGATGTGCTGGAATAAGACAGTGTGCGCCTCAAAGTTAAAAGAGGAGATAGAAAAGGCAACATCTATTGGTTGCGAACAGGTAGACCTGGAAAAAAATCTTTGGGAATCCGCGCACTATCAAATTGCTCTAAATATGCAGAAAGAATGGAAAGAGAAACGGGAAAAGATAGATTCCATAAAAAAACCGGATATTCCAGAAATAGTAAAAAATTATAAATGGAATAAAAAAATATATGGAAAAGCTGGTAATTATTCAATCTATCCGGACGGGCAAAGAGTTTTCATTTCGGACGAGCAAGCTAACGAGTTGCGTGAGTATTTGGCTCTGAAAGAAGAGTATGCAAAGAAAGTAAAGGAGATAAAATAAACGAAAGGTATTTTTTTAATTTTGGAAGTCTAGCATTTTAAAGGGCAACAGCTGTTGTTCTATGATGCGTGATGGAATTCCATTAAGGAGCGATGTCTCCAGAAAGTGAGGTAAATATGGATAAAAAGAGATATATGCAGCTGGCGGCTGATTGGGTACATAGAGTCCCAAAAGATGTAGCAATGCAGAAGTTATTGGATCAGTGTAATGATGATGCGGATCTGTTCATTGAAAAGTTGTTGGAGAGTAAGGACTGGGCTGTGCGTCAAAATTACATTTATGCACAGGCATCAAAAGAAATGCCGGGACACTGGCTTCGCTTACGGGATATGCTTGGAGAACATTGTAAAAAAGTATATGCTGATGCGGGATCATTAAAGGTGGGAAATGATATCTGGTCGGCACGTATCCTGAATGGCAGAGGAGATGGAACAGTAAGATACGCAGTAATGAATGAAGGAAACTTCAATTCTGATATGGCAACATTTTCGCTTTCCATAGAAGGAAAATTCCACATTTATAGCTATGACTGTGGTGATGATATTGCAGAAACCTTAGAGGGAAAATTTATGGTCTTTGTGTATGATGGAATTGTTGTATTCATGAAAATGGAGGAAAAAAACTAATAAGAAGAGCCGGTAATAGACTCTGATAAGGACACATCCTTAGAAAACGAGGAAATACAGATTAGGCATCCGGTTGGAGAATCGGTTTAATCTAATACACATACAAAAACGGATATCCCTGTTGTTCTCTGAATTGAGAACGACAGGGATTATTGCTTTATGGAAAAACAAGGGGTTATAAGATCCGTCTAAAGGTGAAGAAAGCCGAAGGGCTATATAATAATATCAGCTATTTTTTCATCGTGTATTCTATGTAAATATCGCAGACTATACTCAGTATTGGTTGTTTCAAAAACAAGAATATCCCATAATTTGTCAGTGCTTAGCATAAAAAATTAAATAGGCTCGATGTTGGTGCAATGCAACACTGATTTGTTGTTAAGTGTGTTGTGTACAGTGCAACATTACTGGAAGGGCATATTTTTTCCGCTGATGTTGGCACAATACAACATATATAGTTGTAATACGATGCATAAGCTCTTTTCTTATCTATGTTCTAGAAGCCGGGCCGTGTTAGGTTAGTGGCATCTCAAGTGAACAAAGATAATGATACTTACTTAAAACAGCACAGTCGTGGCAGAAACAGGTATTTTTCTACAATTAGGACATGGCTGCATAAAACAGAATAACTAAGAGCCGGCGCACATAAATACAACAAGGAGTTTATAGATGAATATATCCAGTTAAGGCGGGTTTCTAAATTCAAGATTTTATAAATATTATATATTTTATAAATATTATATATTTTATAGGCTAATAGATTTAGAATGTACTCCGGTGTTAAAATGAAAGCGAAATTATTTTCCCTCTGGATTGAAAGAATTTGCAGCGATTTTTTTTCGCTCATCACTTGCTGCAGCATACTTATTAACCATGTTCAGGGTTTTGTGTCCAAGTGCTTTTGAGACAATAAAAGTGTCACCTCCGGTTTTTTGAATTGTACTTGTTGCAAAAGTTGCCCGGAGAGAATGGACATAGATATCTTTCAGAGGAACAATCTCACTAACATATTTTTTTACCAGAGTCTCTACACTTCGGACAGACAGTCGCTTTTTACGATTACTTAAAAAGAGAGCAGATTTTTGAGAGGATTCTGCCGTGGAAGCATAAATATCCCGTTCGATATCTATATAATCCCTTAATGCACGCTCTACAGGATTATTAAAATAAACAAAATCCTCATCGGACCCCTTTCGGGTCACATACAATTTCTGTTCTGTAAAATCCACATCATGAATATTGAGCCCGACAAGTTCACTCACGCGGATACCTGTACCCAGGAGGATCATAAATATTGCCGTATCGCGGTATTTTGTCTTCTTAAAATAGGGAAGTTTATGAGGAGCCTTTTGCTCGTATACGCACTCTAAATCATCCATATACCGGAACAGGCCGGAAACTTCCTCATCTGTAAGGTGTTTAATCATACGTTCTGGTTTTTTGGGCTTGACAACACCGGGGATGGGATTGAAGGTGAACATCCCTCTAATATTGATATAATAGTTATACAAGCTGCCGATAGCTGCAATTTTTCTACTAATCGTGGTCGGGGTATTCTGCAGAGATTCTCTTAACCAGGTAATGTATTCCTGATAATCAGAAACCGTCATTTCACGGAAAACATCAATAGGAATATTCCGAACTTCCATATCAGCGATCAGAGGATTTACTTCACGGATATAACGGATCAGACAAGATATATCGTTGATATAAGCCCAAGCCGTGCTAGCATTTCGACTGTCTCTAACAAATTGAAGATAATCCTGAAGACAAATCGGTAGATCTGTACGTTTTGCATCAAATTTAGACAACATAGCTGACTGATGTTCCAGATAGTAACTTGTTTTTTTAGCCATAGATTGTACCTCCATTTTAGCTTTCGAATTCAAAATTGCGTATAAATAGAATTATACGCAATTTTGGAAGAAACAAAAAAACTTCTGCCCTATTGGGCAGACAGAGAAAAATATAATTCTTGAATAAATAAAAAGCGGATGGTTATCCGGGCCATCCGCCACATGCAACAGACCTGCGCGAACTACAAATCCACTGCTTCCGGGAAAAATCCCCTTGAGGACGGACAGCAAGTGTCCTTGCCTGTAATAAATTTTCTCCAGCTTGTGGAGAAAATAAAAAAAATTAAATACAAGCATATTATAACAGTCAGTATATAAATTTACAAGAGAAATATTAAAAGGTTAATTGGTAAATAAGTTAAAGGCTGCAAAGTCAGCCTTTATATCTAAATATCCAATAAAGAAAGTAATTATTTCAAAATCAATGCGAATTATAAATAACAAGGTTCCAAATCAATAATACTCAAGAATATATGAATGTTATAGCTTTGTACCCGTGTAAAACAATCCGGTTCCAAATCGAAAAGCAGTATGTAAATGTTCAGCGTGAGCTTTGTACCCGTGTAAAACAATCCGGTTCCAAATCCTTGTTGGCGCTCCTCTTGTTGCATTAAGCGCTTTGTACCTGTGTAAAACAATCCGGTTCCAAATCCTCAAACACAGGTTTGCCGAGTGCATTACGTCAATATTCCTGTACCGACTGCCTCAGCTTAAGGCTGCAAAGTCAGCCCTTAGTATAAAAATCATTATTTTTTCTTTGACCATTCGGATGGCATTCTGTAGAATTCTGTAAAATTAACAGGACGATATCCATCAAAAAAACCATCCTCATCCCGTGCATAACAAAAATGAGAGCATCCGCAGATAAAGTTCTTCGTTTTCTGAGAATCACATAATGTTACCACAGGTTTGTTATTTTTAAAACACACAACAATGCCATATATGCTTCCCGTATCTCCGTTCTTAACACAGAGATCTCCTATTTTCACTGAAGCGTAGTCTGTCTTTTGCATTTTTTCTAAATGAATTCCTCCCCGTATTTCTTCAGGCGAATATCCAAAGCACTGACGAATCAACCATAGAACATACCCTTCACTGTCAAGTCCCTCTCCAGAACCGGTCCAATAAAACGCACTGTTATCAAGAGAATCCTTCATTTTAAACCCAAGCCCCCAGAAACGCCCCCCAACATCATATGGAATTTTTTCGTTATACCGATATGATATCACCGGAAGTAATTTTTCCGGTGCCCTGTTTTCTATCAAGAGTTGATCACTTTCTTTCGGTTCTCCAGCAGATGCCATTATTGGAATCATATATAATATTAAAATAGTAATTATAATTAAATAAAATTTTTTCACAAATAAAATCCCTTCTGCCATAATTACAAAATTCCAAGCCTCTTAGTATTCCCCGCCTTATAGCAAAAATTCCCTAGCTTTGTACCTACGCAAAACAACTAGGTTCCAAATCGTAAAATCATAGCAATTAAACTGATTTTCCGCTTTGTACCCGTGTAAAACAATCCGGTTCCAAATCTTTTCCAACAATCTTGATCTATTACCTTTGCTTTGTACCCGTGTAAAACAACCAGGTTCCAAATCTAAACCGGACAAATTATCTTTAATTGCTTGGCTTTGTACCCGTGTAAAACAACCAGGTTCCAAATCCTCAAACACAGGTTTGCCGAGTGCATTACGCCAATATTCCTGTACCGACTGCCTCAGCTTAAGGCTGCAAAGTCAGCCCTTAATAACCATTATCTCATATATTCTATGCTATTACAACTTTTAGTTTCCCGTATAGGTAAAATGCATATAGTCCTTATATCCACCGGACCAGTCTCCCCCCCACAAAAAGCCATGTTTTTTCCAGATTTTTATCACCTGAGGCGTAACAGAATAAACAGATGTTTTGTTAGCTTCTCCATGATATACAACCGGATTATATGTCCAATTATAATCACAACAAGACCCATAACTATGGTAGCTTATCCGCTTTCCTGCATTTGAACCTGAGTTCATTGTCCTCCAAGTATAAGCCGCTGTACACGACGAAACCGTCTTAAAGCCAATAGAAGCCAGATCTTCAAATACTCCCTTGTAGTTTGCTGCCAGTTTTTTATGCACGGTAAGCCGCATAGAAGTTCTTTTACCGGACTCATTGATAATCGGCACCGTAATCTGTGTCTTATAGGCCTGCATCTGCAGTTCCGACTGCGGTGCACCATTCGGGAATAACCAAGACAGTCTCTTTTCCTTTGAAACAGCAATTGCTGCTTTTTCATCCGTCGATACAGCTATTGAAGAATCATTGTAAGCATAGGAATAATACCGCAGTACATGTTTTGTATAATAGCTGTCGCCATATTTCCACGGTCCTAATGCTGTCACTCTGCTTCCCGTATTTCTCTTTCCCCCACTCTTTTGTTTCGCAAATGCAATCGTATTTGCCTGGGTCCATTTTCCATCCTTTTGAAGAGCATATCCTATATACCCTCCGCCAAAATTATAGCCCTGCAGAGCAAGCTTAATTTTATCAATATCGACAGGTGACTTACAGCCGGCTGTATCTAAACAGGATGACAGATATTTTACCCCCTGTTTAATACTGCGATCTGTGCTCAACGTATTCACCGGAAGTCCCATAGACTCCGATGCCTGAAATACATCCGTTCCATTTCCGCCACTTTCCTGCTGCATAACAGCAAGAAATAAATCCGTAAATTGGCCCTTTCCGAGTTTTTCCGCTTCTTTTTTAACTACAGAACGATATTGTTCCACAGAAGAAGAAAGAGAAGAGCTGGCCGTGATTACATTGTCTGTATCTGTACTAATCCCCGTAGCCGCATCTATTATACTATGAAAATGATCATAGCAAGACTTCCCACCAGGCAGAGCAGTTATGGACGTCTCTACCCAGTCTTTATCATAATCATCCATATAATGGAGCATTTTCGACTTAAATCGCGTTGGATTCTTTAAAATTTCCGATTCTGTTATATCTGCAAAACATAATTCTGCCGATAATAATCGCGCCCCCGGTTCATACCATACTTCCTGTCCGTCTTTAGAATCAATACTTCCACTTGTTTTTTTTACTGCACCTACAGTATCTTTTGCTTCAGCAAATGTGTATGAATGCGACTGCTCCATATTCCATGTATAGATTGGCGCAAAATCAGACACCACATCTTCACATTCTGCTTTAGACAGGATAAGACGTGTCCCCTTATCATTCCATCTTCCAACACGAAAACTTTCCCCCTCATAAGAGCTAGCCCTCTCGTCCATATTATCATCGGTCACATCACTTGCTACAATATCACCTTTCCCTCCGTTTTTCGTGTATACGGCCTTCGCATAACTATATCTTCTCTCGTACGCCTGCACTCCATATTTTTCCAATGTAGACACTGCTCCTTCATAGTAACGCACTACATACCATACTGCCCCTTGGGATTTTGTGTCATACTGCAGTTGCCCAACCGTTTTTAAGTAATTTAATACATTTATATATCCTGAACTGTTAAGCTCCGCCCAGCAATAATCAAGCTGTAGCTTCAGATCCGTCCATTCTACCTTTCTTCTTGTTGCCCAGGTACATAGATTTTCATATCGTCCACCTCCCCATTGACAGATTCCATGATATATACCAGACTTGCTTACACTTGCAGGATTATATCCACTTTCAGCCTGTATGTTACCACACATAGCCGCAGCGGCTATATCTGACAATCCCTTTGCCTTAAAATAGTTCCAACATTTATCTGCGTTACTATTTCCAACCAAAGTAAAATCGGCTCCCGTATACCCTTTTTTTGTGGCTGCACTCGCCACAATCCCAGAACGAAACAGCTTACTGGCCAAAAGATTTTCTGACTGGTTTGCCGCAGAAGCCACCTTATTCCCCTTTTCTCCGGTATTTCTAAGAGCATCTGCCACAACTGCTATGTACACCGGCTGCCAGTCAAGAGCGTACGCCTGCGTTGTCCTCTCTGTCGTAGCTGTTACCTGTTTTGTAGATCCTTTCCTTGTATGCTTTTTTCCGTTCTCATCCAAATAAGTAACCCGGCTCTGAACAGATACAGAAAAAGACGTATTCTCATCATCCTCATTGCTTCTCTCTACAGCAACCAACAATCTTTTCAAAGACTTCCTCGTAATCATCATATCATCAAGCATATCTTCTGTAATAATCTTTTTATCATCACAATATGAAATCAACTCCTCAATTTCACAGTGTTCTACATCTTTTACCCCCTGTTCTTCAAGACCGTCAAAAAAACTGACGGCAGAAATAAGACCATTGATAACAACAGCACCGATCAATATAGGAAGAAATAGAATACCAAAAATGAGTATCTTTTTTACCTTTTTACTTTTTTTCCGCATCCCTACACATCATCCCCCGTACTGTATTTTTACCACATCCGACACACATATGTTTTTGATCTCCTCTGATATACAAAATCAAAATTTACTCTTCCATCAGCATTTTCATCTGTTTCCGGCTCTTTTTCATCATCATAATTATCATCGAAAAACAATGGCACTGTCACTGTTCCTTTTTCTTCATATAGTTCATCATAAGAATAAATCTTACCTAACGCCGATATGCCATTCTCATTTGCAAATGTACTTATCTCATTTGCAAAATCTTCTCGGCCGATTTCCAACTTTTTAAGTATCTCATCCGATATCTCTGATGTATCAATTCCATCCAACGTCTCTTCATCCATCGTATCTACATGCTCTTTGTCTTTCTCCTGTAAATTTTCTCGATCGATCTCATCTTCTACGCGGTGATCCGCCCCCTTATCTGTGATGTGTTGCACATCATTGGATACTTCTTGTTGCTGCCGCCCTTTTCTCCATTTTCTATAAGGTCCAATCAAAAGCCCCCCTAAAAGCGCAAGCACAATCGCTGCTACTACCAGATATACCATATTTTTTTTCAAAAAAATCACTTCCTTAAACTTTATCCCAATACTACAAAATCAACTCTTATATATATTGTCACCCACCCCACTCTATAGCGCAAGCAATTTTCACAAAAAAAAGCAATATGAAAAACTACCCTTACCAGTAATTTCCCATATTGCTTATATTTTAACTAAACATTACACTTTGCTTTTAGTCACCCGTAAGCAACTGCCACCCTGTCCACCGAAATAATCCGGTAATCTGACGGTAATTCCTCCCTGGCCAAAAATTCTGCTTGAGTCTGTGTATAAGCATATACCTCAAGGCAACGCTCTTCACCATCACTGTCAAGGTAGGTCACGCAATAGATCCTAATTCCCATCATAGCGCCACCTCCTTAATCAAAAGGAATTTCGTCCATTCCATCCGGAACATTCATAAAACCTCCATCCTGCTCCGGTGCATTATTCTGAGACTCTTTTCTGTCGGAAATTCTTCCCCTGCCATTGTCAGAAACAGCCTTGCTTTCCGCAAATTCCTGTTCTTCAATCACAACATCGGTCGTATAAACCTTCCGGCCGTCCTTATTGGTATAACTACCCGTCTGCAGTCTTCCTGAGACCACAATCTTCGTGCCCTGGAACAGATATTTTTCTGCAAATTCTGCTCCCCGGTCAAATACCACACAACTAATGAAATCTGCTGTCTGATCTTCTCCCTTTCTTCTACGGCGTTCTACTGCAAGAGTATATCTTGCAACAGCCCTCTGATTCTCACCGGAAGTATATCTGATTTCCGGATCACGGGTCAAACGTCCAACCAAAATTACTTTATTCATATTTACCTCACTTTCCGGGAACTGGTCCCTTAGTGTCCATCACCTTCTGGTAACAGACAAAATAATATTAGTTACCGTATCTTTGAAAACGTCAGCTGCATGCTGTCTCCATCGATCTGTGTTTCAAGTTTCCATACGCTTCGATAGTGAGTCGATGCATCCCATCGATTTTGATGATAATTATAAGCAATGATATCATCCACCCCAAATTGATGAAAAGCAAAGATAAAGATTCTGTTCTCATCAACGCCACTGGAAAAATACTCTTCCACCTCGCTCCATCTTTCAAACAGCTCGCTGGCGTTTTCTTCACACCAACGCCCGGCTTTCTGGATCAGTTTACTTAAAATATCTGTCTTATTTACCCTCCAGAAACCTATTTCCCGGGTTCCCTCTGCATTGATCGTGCCAGAAACCGCTATTTTATATTTAAGATTTTCCTCTTTGAGCATGTGAAATTCCTTACGTTCAAAACGATATCTTTGCTCATCTTCTTCAAAACCAAGTCCCGACCAATATCCTGACTGACCAGCTATTCTTTGATAGCGTTGCCAGAGTTCATCCCCGTATCCACCTAAAATACAAACCTCATACGGCGTAACATAAACTATCTCCAGTTCTTGCGCCATGCGTTCTACCGAACAGTCTACACAATCCGCACAATTATTGGTTACACAAAGATTTTGAATAAGCTCCTTGTGGGCTTCTAATAATTTTTTATCAAGCATACATTACCTCACTTTCCGGGGATACTCCCCTTAGTGGTCTGCCTAAAATTGGCAGACCAAATAATATTTTCTACCTACGCAACAAGCTCATATCCAGGCTTAATACCTGCAGCTAACAGGTCGTCAAGCCCTTTTCCATTGCAGACATCCCACTCGGCCGTAGCGACCATAAAGCCTTCTTCCTTAATCTTTTCAATGAGATTGTGCTGCTGCCTTAAAACAGCCTTATTGACCGCTTTGTCTGCATCATACGCAACGACAAACATCTTTACGCCAGCAGCAGCCAAAAGATCTATGAGCCTCTCACCTTTCTTTCCCATAAACAACTTTGACCAGCTGCTAACACCCGGAAAAGAAATTACTGGAGAATGGAGTTTTTTATTGGCAAATATACCTTTTTTTTCTCCCTCCGTTAAATAGCACAGAAAAGAAGTATCTTTTTCTCTATGCCAATATACACCGACCTGATTTCTCAGCTCGCATCCCTCTTTGTAGCAATTCTTTACAAACCCTTTTTCATACTCCTCCTCATTAACTTTATAGGAAGTAAAGGGCCTATACTTTCCACCGCTTTTGTCCCATTCTTTTTCTCCATTCTTAGAGAAAATATATGTTCCCTTCATCGGCACTACAAAGTGATTGATACCTGAGTCATCGGTATACCAATCATCACAGGCCGGATCAGATTTCCTTTCGTATGGATAATCCAAAAAATCCATACGAATTCGCAGACCATATATTAACCCTTTCGTGTCATATAAAGGAAATAAAATCCCCTTTGGTCCTGCGAAAGTCCAACAGCCTCCATGATCAATATAGGCTCCTGGAACTCCTTTTAAGCACCCTTTTCCAAACTTTTCCTCCAGTTCCTTGGCCAGACGTTTCCGATAGATATTACCACTCGGATAATTTTTGAATTTACATCTGACAAAATCCCTTTCCGGAAATGATCTGATTAAATTTTCCTCAATCAGATTGTTGTCCCATCCCTCCTTCTTGAGGTAATCTGTATGAATTTCCTCAAGAATAAGCTTTTGGAGCAGACAACGGTAGATCTTGTCTAACTCTTCATGAGACTTCGGTTCAATGTCATCAACAATCACCGGCTCAAATACCCGTTGAGATTTTCTGATAACATTGCCAGAAGATGTGCCACCAGCCACAGCTTCTCCCTTGTACTTATACCCATGCTCCTGACACCATTGCTCCCGTCTTCTTCGACATTGAGCAGCTTCTTCATACCGATAGGCCCCACCAGAAGTTTCGCTGATAAAAACATAAAAATTACCGTCTTTTCCAGCAACATTTCCTCTGACTTCCGGCCTCTGACAGACAATAGTATAATCCCCCCTTCCATCACTATCCATCTGCCAACCACACCAATCCGGCTTACCACAAATTGGGCACGGATGATTTTTTGATACATTTTTAAAACCGTGTGCCATAGTGACACACCTCCTTTCTAGATACACACCACAATCGGTGCAACATAAGAAAGCAACCTGTGCCTTCCTGAACCGTCCCTTCATTCATCATCTGAAAAGGGACAAAAAAAAGCACCCCTGAATAACTGTGCATTTCTCGCTAACCCCAATAAAGAGATATTCGAGATTTGCCGTCAAACCGACGTGCTGACTTTCTCCGGCGTGCGGAGAGAACCTAAAATAAAATAAGTTTTTACTTTCTTATTATCCCCCAACCATATCTATAGCGCAAGTACATTTTAAAAAAAATATAATTATTTCTTGCGCTATGGGATGGACTAAGAGATAATATATTTGTAACTGATTTATTTTTTTCTTTTTCCACAGGCTGGAGAAGGGAATGTTTGGAATTTTGACGCTTATGAAGGCAGCAGAATTATCTGCTGCCTTTTTTGTGCAGCGAAATTTCACAAAGGGGCAAACGTCCCCGGAAAGGATGGTAACTTATGAGTGATATGCAATCAACAGCTTCGGCAATCTTAGATCTGTTTGAAAATCTGCTGGATGAAAAGGATATTACAATTCCATGCAGCGACCAAAGCGAACAGGCTCAGCGAGAAGATGACAACGATGCAAGAATTTATGGATCAGAATATTTCGATCTGGAAAATTCGATCTGCATCCTGTTGGGAAAGGAGAATAAAAATGTTTCTAGACTATGAAAGATTTACTTTTATACTTCTTAATTCCAATGAATTTCCTCAAAATGTAGAAAAATTGCAGATTAAAAAGGCAGAACAGACCTTCGAAAAAGTTCTGTCTGCAGAAAGTATGAGAGATCTGGATAAAATTTCTGATGAGGACATAGAAACAGCCATGCAAAACATCGAAAAGATGTGCGGCGGTCCGGGACCAACGGAGAAAAAAAAGAGCAACTTTCTGCAATCCATAAAAAAAGTACCTTCCGGTATCACGGAACGAATTCTTTAAAAACGAAGAAAGATCTATCAACAAGGGACATGCTCCCGGAAAGCGAGGGAACTATGAAAAAGATCAATATTTCTTTCTGCGATGATGATTCGCAGGTTGTAAACGTAACTATCAAGGAGGACAAAAAAACCTCCCGGAAAAGGATTTCTTTTAAAGATTTTATAACGGCATTATTGATGTCTACAATGAACGACGATTCAAAATACCGCCCCATTGGCACCTTGCCACAGGGATATGTGACCGGTTCTATATCGGCCACAAACACAAAAGACTGCAAAGTGACACTGCAGCTTCCAGCACAGATACGGCCAATCCTTTATTATAATAAACTATATAATATACCGTATCCTGCGTTAGTTTTTTATTTTGAAGCAGGAAAAGATGGTCGCGTAACAGAGTCAAAATGCTACGCATCAACAGAAAACAACCTGACTCCAAACATTCCATTATACCGCTACCCATTTGGCAATGTGTATAGTGGTACAAACAATATTTGCTGGGGCAACATCGCCCTTCCGGTAATCGAGGAGCTAAAAGATTTCGACAAACTTCTCACTCTTTTCTTCGGAGGATCAACAAACGATGATCTCTGGAAAAAAGGAGAGACAGGCTCATCCACTCAACGAGAGTTGATTGAAAAACTTTCTAAAATGGAGAGTTTTCCAAATGAATGGTTAAGTCTTGTTGCTAGCGATGCCAGCAACCTTTTCTAAACCTATGAAATTCTAAAAAAAAACCTGTGAATCATCACAGGTTTTCTTTTTTCATATTTCTAAACGAAACATTTGTTTTTCCGTGTAATCATATCCCGGAAGAATTTCAATCAATTTTCCAAGTACATCTTCCGACACTCCAAAGGTATCCAACATATAGTAAACATCCATATTGGCCAATGACACATCTCCCCCCTTAAACTTTGCACACTTCATCGCCTGATACTCTGTTTCACAAAAAACAAATACGGACACATCGGTATCCTGCCGCTTAGATTCCATAATCTTTCTTAAATGGCGCAGAAAATATTTTTTATAATGCCCACTGTCCCTAACTGCAAATACATAAACTTCCACATCGTCTCCTGCAGGCAACGTCATTAAAAAACTGCTTTCCTCTCCCACCTCCACATCACGGATTTTAACGGGATATTGCCCTTGTAAAGATATGAGAAATTGATTACACACCAGATCATTCAGCACTTGTTCCGGTTTCATCTCCGGAAGTTCATCCGAAACCTTCTTTCCATTCATCATACGCAAAAAGCGTAAACCTGATTCATCCAGTGAATAGATAAAACTTGACCCATTTAATCCGTCAAAAAACTCAAACTGTCTCACAAGCCCTTTCTCAATCATCCATCGGAGACGCTTTCTCAATGCTCCTCTCTCAAGTTCCGGTTTCTTTTCCTGATTAGAGATATATTTACGCAGCATATAGCCCCCTAAATAGTGATATTTATACAGACCTTCCAATATCATTATTTCCATATTGTCGATCTGATGGCTTATCACCATTTTTTTCAACGCCAACACTCCACTTGTTTTTCCTCGTTCTTCCTTCCAAGTAAGACCGGAGCGATATAAAAACGGTGATTTTTTTATTTCACCACTCCATCTCTGATTCTGTAAATTTTCCCTCAATTCCTCCATTTATCCCATCCTTTCCCTTAACGTTACAGGAAAAATCCTCCATCATCAAAATCTTCATCAGCATTTTCAGTAACTTCTATCAATTTCTGATCATCCTCTTCCATAGGATCTATGATGTTATCAAGTATAATTTTATTTTCCTGATTAGCATGATCAGTGTTGTCATCCATACCGTCAAACGAATTGACTATTGACATCTCCTCCCTTTCTTCTATAACAGATACCCCACTTTTTTCTTCGTAAATCATATCCTTTCCGGCATCCGCTTTCACAGAATCTAATGTTGATCTTTTCTTTTTTCCATAAAACAATTCTTCATAATCATCCGCTTTATAATTGTCATCTTCCAGATCATTCAAATCCCAAATGCCATGATAATACGGCTTCCAGTTAACTTTATAAAGAGCTCTGGCGATTCGACGACTTTCTGGCAAAAAGGAAACCTTACCCTTAAATGCAGCTCGTGGAGAGCTATCGACTACACTAACCACAAACACTTCCTGAAAGTCCATATAACGGATATCAGAGCCATAGAAATTATAATCACGTTCTACTGTTTCCCTTCGATCACGCATAAAGGATGGATTGTCTGACTTAATAGATGTTTCTTTTGTTCCTTCCTGTACCGTAATCTTAAATCCCATTCCTCCAAGTTCTTGGTAATACTGCATCTCTTCTGTACCCACACGACCAAAAACAAAATGGTGCGCACAGTTGCCAAGAATCACCTGTTTCATATAAGCAGTTGACTGATTTTTTTCAAGCTGCGCTAAAGACTGGATTGCCACAAACATTGCTATACGATACTGCCGGAACAGAGAAAAACAATTTTCTGTCTTTGGATGCAAAAGAACCGGAAATTCATCAACATAAAAGAAATTCGGAATTCTAGTGCTTTCCTTACCAGGACGACGCAGCACTGCCTGTATATATGAGAGCATAAAGAATGTGCCAAGTGCAATTCCCTCAGAACCAAGCTCCAGAGCATAGTTTACCAAAATAACCTCTCCTTCGGCCAATGCTTTGTCAATGTCTATAGTTCTTTCGCTACATAAGACATTTCTTATCAAAGGATTTTTCATAAAGTTGTCGATAAGGTTGCGAAGTCCCCCTGCATCTCTCCACATCTTTTCAGCACCTTCACCCAAAAAATCATTATCTACCTTGTCAAGTAATGGTTGCAAATTCGGTCCTACATCCGGCCTTCCATTAACCAGCTTTATCGATCCGTCCTTATCCTTTGCAGCATAGAGTTGCACAAATTTCTCACGATATGGCTTAATCTGAGTAAAATCATTAATCAACATCTGAGCATCTGCCGGAGTTGGTTGCTTTCCCTTGTTGCCTGGCATATACGGATATACGAGCATCACCATCATACACGCAGTAACCGTAACATTTTCGTTAACTCCCGTAAAATACGGATCTTGCATCCCGGAACGGTCATAGATTGCCTGGCAGGTATCCGCAAATAGAGTTGCTTTATGCGCCACCTCAACCATAAAATCCACTACAGAAAGCCCCGGTGTGATGTAAAGCGGATTAAAGCCAGCAAAACCAGGCTTTAATTTTCCATCCTCCCCAAGAAGAGGATCAATTCTATACACCTTTTTTATATCATTTTTTTTCGCCAGCTCATAAATTTCCTGCGCAAAAGCAGCATTTGGTGCCATTGCCGTGATTCCACATATTTTGACATCCTTCTTTAGATGTGCCATCTCCTCTGCTGCAGAATGAACTGGTTTTTTCATAAATCTTTTACGAAGATAATCAATAATTTTTTGTATAAAGGCTGGAATATTATATTTCTCATAAATAAGTATTTCATCCTCTACAGTTTCTCCTTCGACTGCTTCAAAATAATCCAGACTAAAATCATCATCAGCCATTGGACGTACCATTCTCATTTTTCCCAGTCTCAAAAGTTCCTGTAAACGATGTTTCAGATATTCTATATTTTCCTGTCTCCTTTCCATATCGCCTTCAATCGCACAGGTAAAACAACTTGATGTTTTTCCCGTTCCAGTAGTACCATTTGCTACAGAATGCAAGAAACGATCCTTTTCTTTGATGATACGACTCCTACCTGTCTTTAAATCCTTAACAATATCCATATCATATGTAAATCTAGTATCTTCCCGGAAATCAATTTCTTTTACAATCTTAAAGCCGAGAACCGCAGCACGGAACATGTCACTCCCTCTCTGCTTCAGCAACGCTATCATAAAGCAAACAAAAGGAACAATAGTAAACAATGCAAGGACGAGCCTTGCAAGATTCATGTTTGCCTGCACACTTACCATACTTGACACCGGCAGTTTGGCGAATTCGGGTATTAAGGCATTTGCAACAACAGCATAGACCATATAAGAAAAGCACAAAGCTATATTTAGCATAGATACATAAAACCAAAACATCTTTCGATTGTAATAATTATAGTAGTCATATTTTGTGGAATACATCCACAAAATAATAGGAAATACACCCGCAAATGCATAAAGCACTGGCCCCGTTATAAATAATTTCAACGACAGTGTTGCCAAACTTACCAGATACGCAATCAGGTAAAGAATCATACATACAACCACACCAATCCAACATTTCTTTATCCGACGTTCATGCTTTGTCTCCTCCTTTTCTGCAGCCGCCACCGCACGTTTGTATTCCTCCCCAGAAAGCCCTTGCTCCTCCTCCGGCTCTACTTTATCTGTGATATCAAATGCATCACCAAACGCCTGTTGAATATGCTGATACAATGTTATGTCTGCCATACCCGTACTCCAATCTTTTTATAATAATCGGAAACCTTAGAAAAATCCGAACAGATCCTCCTCTTTTAGCTCGGACATAGATTCTTTTTTTTCCGTAGTTATTCTTTTCGTGTCCAGAATCGGCTTTTTGGCTGGTTCCTTCCTCACCTCTATTGTATCTGAGAGGGACTGCTGCGTCAATGCTTCCCGCCTCTCTCTAGCAACCCACTGTGAAAACCTCCCCCTCCTCTGTTCCTCCAATTGTCCCTCCAATTCTTCATAACTTACAATATATTCTTCAGATTGGTCCTTGCATAATCGGATATCTCCCTCAATCATCCGGCATAGCCCCTGGCTGACATTTTCGTCTATGCTGTGTAAGTAATCAAGATAAGCGCGAACACATGGATATCTTCCTCCATCTTCACAAAGCAGATACAATACTATACCTGAACCCTTTATTGCCACTCTATCAGATGTTTTTCCAACATAGACAGCCCCCATATCCACACTCTGTATATGTTCTTCCCGCAAGGACGCATCAAGCATATCTTCCATCCGATTGCGAAAATAAGAACTCAACTGCCACTTTTTATACCCGCCACTCATCGCCAGATCACACCACCGAAACAACTTTGGGTTTTTCTGCCTTGAAATATAGACGTTGATACTTCCCGCCATAATTGTCCCCCCTATCTAGTTGATCTGTTGCATCACCAGACATTTATACATACCGGCAGCAATCGCATATACCGGATTACCATAGCTGCCGGCTATTGCCGTACTTTCTTCCTGAAATGCAAGTACAACACGGATAAAACTTCTCTCTTTTTCACAATACTCTTTAATATAGGGATAATATGCTGCCCCTGTTCCACCTGCAATCAGGATTGTTTCCACATCCAACAGATTGTCGTGACTCTTTAATAGCTCCGCAATATAACGTTCTACCACGTCTTTCATCACTTCATCCTTAACCTTTTTCACATCAATCTCCTTACACACACCTTCTTCCAAATAACGGACGACCGCATCATTTTCAATTCTTTCATCAACCATATAATCCTTAAATCCCGGAGATTTTTCTGAGATTTTCTGCGCAACCAGGCTGTTCACATTAAGCATAGCATATTCTATGTTAGATACTCCTCCAACTATTGTATGATCTCTTCTCATATAAAACTTTCCCATCGTCTTATATCCGCCATCAATGACCAATGCCGGCAGATGATTATATAAGCTATCCCCTGCAATCTTCCCCCCTTTTTCATCGTAAACTTCATTTACCAGGCAACATGACGTTTGCGAATTAAACAGAGCTGCTTTTACCGTATAGTTGATCTCTACTTCATCCCCATCTCCAACTTTAAGAATAACACTATGTTTTCCTTTCTTTTTTCCTGTAAGATAATCTTTTACCACAGGAGCAAGCTTTTTTACGTCCGAGTGTGGTAACGCATTTCCAACAACAAGCTCATAACTGTCAAGATCCTCGATGCAGTATCCTTTATCCTTACCCGAACCGGCCGTACAATACCAATAAAGACCATATGCAATAAAAATTTCCAATGCAGGCTTAAAAATATCCATTGTATAACGCGCCATTGTTGAAAAGGCGTCCATATCTCTTCCCTCTTCAGAATTTCCCCCATCATAAGCAAGGGATACCTTTGCTGCCTGTCCCACAAGATATTTTCTTCCATCTACGGTTCCACAGATATAATCATCATTCAAATATGCTTCACCCCATTTTTCCTGTGACTTATTCGTAATATCAACGACAGAAAAAGGAATTTGGACAAAGTCTCCATTTAGACACATTTTATTGCCAGAAAAACCACCATCCATTGCAAAATCAATCCTTTTTGCTTCCATTTGTGCCCCCATTTGCGTTTCCTCCTTTGTATTCATCTTAACTTCCTCCGTTTTCATAGTATCACCATTCCTTCCTAATAAAATAATTTAAAAATATACAAAAAAGGGAAGATCGGAAGAGCGTCGTTTAGGGAAA